>Ga0187780_10003510_pt1 | contig 11828 bp, 12 predicted proteins | sample 1015_Q2_SP10_20__FD_132429 | JGI IMG/M metagenome (GOLD analysis project Ga0187780, IMG submission 132429) | Tropical peat soil microbial communities from peatlands in Department of Meta, Colombia - 1015_Q2_SP10_20_MG | ecosystem: Environmental > Terrestrial > Soil > Wetlands > Peat | place...
CCGGCCCGCGTTGTGAAGATCTCGGTCGTTGGCGATAACCACTGACCAGAAGCAAAGGTAAAGGAGACGGACAGTGAGACTGAGCACGAAAGGGCGATATGCCGTGATGGCGATGGTCGATCTCGCGTGCCGCAGCAATGGCAAGCCAGTGGCGCTGGCCGACATTGCCGAGCGACAGGAGATTTCCCTCTCTTATCTCGAACAGCTCTTCGCCAAGCTGCGTAAGGGCGGGTTGGTAAGAAGCGTGCGCGGACCCGGTGGCGGCTACCTGCTGGCGCACACCGCGGAAGTAACGCGCATTTCTGACATCATTCTGGCGGTCGACGAGCCGATACGTGCGACGCGATGTGCCACTGGCTCGCCGGAGGGCTGCCGCTCCAACAAGAGCCGCTGCCTCACTCATGATTTGTGGGAAGAGCTCGGCCACCAGATTCACTTGTATTTGAGCGCGGTGTCGCTGGCCGATGTGCGCGAGCGGCGGATTTTGGGAACCAGTGGCCTGCGTCGTGATCAACAGGCGGAGGACGCTGTGGCGCCGCCCCAGGTCGCGGCTGCGCAGTAAGCAAGGTCGGAGCGATTGGAGCCAGAATGGCCGTCTATCTCGACCACAACGCAACTTCTCCGTCGCGGCCCGGTGTGGCCGATGCGATGGCGGCAGCGCTTGCTATTGGCGGTAATCCCTCCTCGGTCCATGGCTTCGGGCGGCGCGCGCGGCGCGCGGTCGAAGATGCGCGCGACGAGGTGGCCAGGCTTATCAACGCCAAACCCGAAACCATCGTGTTCACGGGCAGTGGAAGCGAAGCGAATGCGTTGGCTGTGAAGGGCGTCAGCTGCGAACGGATCATTGTATCAGCGATCGAGCATGATTCAGTCTTGCACAATGCCGATGCTGAACTCCTGCCGGTCACCTGCGATGGCGTTGTCGATCTCGCGGCTCTGGAAGCGATGCTGGGGGCCGACAAACGCCGCACGCTTGTTTCCGTGATGCAAGCGAATAATGAGACCGGCGTTATTCAGCCGACGGCCGAGGCGGCGCGGATCGCCCATCGTTTTGAAGCGCTCTTTCATTGCGATGCGGTGCAGTCGGCGGGAAAAATTGCGGTGGACGTCGCGGCATTGGACTGCGATTTGCTTTCGATTTCGGCGCATAAGCTCGGCGGTCCCCAAGGCGTGGGCGCGCTTTACGTGGCGCCTCATATTTTGCTCGACGCGATGATCAAGGGCGGCGGCCAGGAACGGCGCCGGCGCGCGGGCACCGAAAATGTTTCTGGAATTGCCGGCTTCGGTTTTGCGGCGAAGCTTGCGCGGGAAAATCCGACCGACGAGGCAAGGATGTCGGCGCTGCGGCACAGGCTCGAACAGCGGATCAAACGGGGGGCGCCCGAAGCGATCGTGTTCGGTGCAGCCGTGCCACGGTTGGCCAACACCTCGCTGATCGCGATGCCGGGTGTGTCGAGCGAAATTCAGGTCATGGCGTTCGATCTGGCGGGAATAGCCGTTAGCGCGGGTGCCGCCTGCTCGTCGGGAAAAGTCGAGCCGTCTCATGTGCTGTTGGCGATGGGTGCCGACGAGAAATTGGCCCATTCGGCGGTGCGAGTTAGTTTGGGTTGGACGAATAGAGAAGAAGACGTAGATCGATTTGTGGAGACTTGGAGCGGTTTGTACGCGATGCGGCGGAAACCTGCTGCAGCGCCGGTCGCCTGAACAAGAAAAAAGAAAGGGAACGCAGAAGCTATGAACGTTTCACCACAAAATCGCCGGATGCCAGTTTATCTCGATTACCAGGCGACGACGCCGACCGATCCTCGCGTGGTTGAGGCGATGCTGCCCTATTTCACCGAGAAATATGGCAATCCGCATTCGCGCAGCCATATCTATGGCTGGGAGGCGGAAGAAGCCGTCGAAAAGGCGCGCGAGCAAGTGGCTGCGATCATCGGCGCCGATCCAAAGGAGATCATTTTCACCTCCGGCGCCACGGAATCGAACAATCTCGCTATCAAGGGCGTCGCCCACTTCTACAAGGAACGCAAGAACCACATCATTACCTGCGTGACCGAGCATAAATGCGTTCTCGAATCCTGCCGCCATCTGCAACAGGAAGGCTTCGAGGTTACGTATTTGCCGGTCCAAAAGAACGGGCTGATTCGGCTCGAAGATCTGGAGGCGGCGATCACCGACAAGACGGTTCTGGTCTCGATCATGGCGGTCAATAACGAGATCGGGGTGATCCAGCCGCTGAGGGAAATCGGCGCGCTGTGCCGGAGCAAAGGTGTGTTCTTCCACACCGATGGCGCTCAGGCAGTGGGCAAGATACCGCTCGATGTGAATGCCATGAATATCGATTTAATGAGCGTCTCGGGCCACAAGATTTACGGGCCGAAAGGCATCGGGGCGCTGTATGTGCGCCGCAAGCCGCGAGTCCGGCTCCAGGCCCTGATCAGCGGCGGTGGCCAGGAGCGTGGCATGCGTTCGGGCACGCTCCCGACCCCGCTTTGCGTGGGCCTTGGCGTTGCATGCGAAATCGCGAAGAACGAGATGCCGGCAGAAAGCGAGCGGCTGCATTACCTGCGCGACCGCTTTTATAAGCGCATCACGGAACAGCTGCCCGAGGTTTATTTGAACGGCGATCTCGAACGGCGGATCCCCGGCAACCTCAACATCTCTTTCGCCTATGTCGAAGGCGAATCGCTGGTCATGGGAATCAAGAATCTCTCCGTCTCGTCAGGATCCGCCTGCACCTCGGCTTCGCTCGAGCCGTCTTATGTGCTCCGGGCGCTGGGTGTCGAAGAGGAACTGGCACATACAAGTCTGCGCATCGGTCTTGGCCGCTTTACCACCGAAGAAGATGTCGATTACGCGGTTTCCGAGATTGTGGCCCAAGTGAAGCGGTTGCGGGAAATGAGCCCGCTTTGGGAAATGGCACAAGAAGGGATCGACATCAAATCGATCGAATGGGCCGCGCATTGACGGCGGCGATGGAATTACGTATCGGCGCAAGCCCCCGCGTAAAGTAAAAGGAGTACGGAAATGGCTTATGGCGAGAAACTGATCGATCATTACGAGAACCCGCGCAATATCGGGTCGCTCGATAAAAATGCGGCGGATGTCGGCACCGGTCTCGTCGGCGCCCCGGCCTGCGGCGACGTCATGAAGCTTCAGATCAAGGTGAGCCCGGAAGGCATCATCGAAGACGCGAAGTTCAAGACCTTCGGCTGCGGCTCGGCCATTGCCTCGAGCTCGCTCATTACCGAATGGGTGAAAGGCAAGACCTTGGACGAGGCCGAGACGATTAAGAATACCGAGATCGCCCAACATCTGGCGCTTCCGCCGGTCAAAATCCATTGCTCGGTTTTGGCCGAAGATGCAATTAAGGCGGCGGTGCATGACTATCGCGAGAAGCAGGCAAAGAAGGCAAAACCCGAGGCGGCGGAATAGCGAATAGCGAAAGCGGAAGACGATGGCCCCGATTCTGAGCATTACCGACGCTGCCGCGGAACGCGTGCGGCAGCTTTTGGCAAGCCGAGGTAAACCGGCTGCGGGCGTGCGCGTTGGCATCCGCACCAAGGGTTGTTCGGGATTGTCCTACACGCTCGAATACGCCGATGAAAAAGGCGCCCATGACGAGGTGGTGGAAGACAAAGGCGTCACCGTCTTCATCGACCCCAAGGCCACGCTTTTCATAATCGGGACCCAAATGGATTACGTGGCGGACAAATTGCAATCGGGGTTCGTCTTTACCAACCCAAATGAAAAGGGCCGATGCGGCTGCGGCGAATCGTTCCATGTTTAGCTGGGCCGTGTCCGAATTGGCCGCGACTGAATGCCGCAACGCGAGCCCGGACAGGCACCGGGCCTAAATCGAAATCGTCTTAACCGCCGGATTGATTGACGCCCCGGCCGGTAACCGGGCGCGATGAGTTATTTGCGATGAACACGATGGCGGATCGGCAGACTTTCGAACATAGCGATGCCAAGCTGGGCAACGGCAAGCTGGCGACGTGCTGGTCGTGCAAAGGCCCGGTCGATCGCGGCGCCTTGTTCTGCCCAACTTGCGGGATCGTCCAGCCGCCTCATGCCGCCGATCATTTTCAGCGGCTGGGCTTGAATCGCGGCTTTGATATCGGTGACGATGTTCTGTCGCGCCGTTATTTCGATCTTCAGGCGCGCTTGCACCCCGACCGGTTCGCCAGCCGTACCGCAACCGAACGGGCGGCGTCCTTGGCCCAGGCGACAGCCCTCAACGAAGCCTATCAGACTCTCCGCGACCCCCTCTCTCGTGCCGCGTATTTGCTGCAACTTGCGGGGATCGAAGCGCCGACTGAGGCCTCGGGCACGGTGGCCGATCCCGAGCTTCTGATGGAATCGCTGGAACGCCGCGAAGCCCTGGCGGAGGCCCAATTGCCGGAAGAAATCTCGAAGATCGTTGCAGCGGCCGAAGAGGACGCCAAGGCTTGCGTCGGGGTGCTCAGCAAGGCCTTTGCATCCGGCGATCTCGAGGAGGCAAAACGCTTGACCACGCGGTTCAAATACTTGAACAAACTGGCCGAAGAGGCGCGAGCACGCCTTTCGAGGGCTCCATGCTGATTCAACTGCGCGAAACCGGCGAAACTCCACTGCCCCATGAGGGCGATAAACGCTTGGCGGTGGGGATCGATCTGGGGACGACCAATTCGGCGGTGGCGATTTCGACTGGCAATAAGCCGGAAGTGATTCGCGACGCCCATGGCCGAGCGCTCGTTCCGTCGGTGGTTGCCTACGCGCCGGATGGGGCGGTCATGGTGGGCGAGGAAGCGCGCCGCGAATTGCTCGAAAATCCGGGGTGGGTCGTTAGCTCGATCAAGCGGCTCATGGGCCGCGGCGTTGAAGACATCAAGAAACTCGCCGGCGCTCTGCCCTTTGAGGTGGCGGAACCAGCGACCGGCGAATCTGCGATGGTCCGGCTGAAAATTTCGGGACGGCGTCTGACGCCGGTCGAAATCTCCGCCGAGATTCTGAAGGCCCTGAAACATCAAGCCGAAGAGGCGCTCGGCCATGAAATAGCCCGCGCCGTCATCACCGTGCCCGCCTATTTCGACGATGCGGCCCGGGTTGCCACCAAGGATGCCGGGCGATTGGCCGGCCTGGAAGTCTTGCGACTGGTCAATGAGCCGACGGCGGCGGCGCTCGCCTATGGTTTGGACAAGGACGCCGAAGGTCTTTATGTCGTCTATGACCTTGGCGGCGGAACCTTCGACGTTTCGCTGCTACGTTTGGAAAAAGGTGTGTTTCAGGTCCTGGCGACCGGCGGCGATTCGGCGCTGGGCGGCGACGATTTCGATCACGCGGTGGCCGAGCAATTTTTGCGCGAGCGCGCCGAGAAACACGGCGCCCACGCCTTGAGTCCCGCCGAGGTGGCGCAGACCCTCGCGACCGCCCGGCTCGTCAAGGAGTGTTTGTCTCAGCACAGTAAAGGTGAATGGGTATTGGACGCGGGCGACAAGTCTTCACGCCACACGCTCACGCGCCCCGAATTGGAAAAGCTGATTGCGCCCTATATTGATCGGACGATCGGGATTTGCCGCGGCGTGCTTGAAGACGCGAAGCTGTCGGCCTCGGAGGTCAAGGGCGTGGTCTTGGTCGGCGGTTCGACCCGCATCCCTTATGTGCGAAAGCGCGTCGGCGAATTCTTCGGCAAGAAGCCCTTGGCCGATATCAACCCAGACGAAGTGGTGGCGCTGGGCGCGGCCCTCCAAGCTGAGGCCCTAACCGCCGGCTCCGATACCTTACTGCTCGATGTTATTCCGCTCAGTCTCGGCATCGAAACCATGGGCGGCATCGTCGAGAAGATCATTCCGCGCAACACGCCGATCCCGGTTGCCCAGGCCCAGGAATTCACCACCTATCAGGACGGCCAGACGGCGATGATGATCCATGTGGTCCAAGGCGAGCGTGAACTGGCCGATCAAAATCGCTCGCTGGCCCGGTTTGAGCTTCACGGCATTCCGCCAATGACCGCGGGGGCGGCGCGAATCCGCGTCACCTTCGCCATCGACGCCGATGGCTTGCTTACGGTTTCCGCGCAGGAGCAGACGACCGGCGTGAGCCAGCGGGTCGAGGTCAAACCGTCCTATGGCTTGGGCGAAGACGATATGGCCCGGATGCTCCGCGAGAGCCTGGACCATGCCAAGGACGATATGGTTAAGCGGTTGCTGGTCGAAGCCCGGGTCGAGGCACGCCGCGCGGTGAATGCCGTCACATCGGCCCTTGCAGTGGACGGCGATCTTTTGGATAACACCGAGTGCGCGGCAATCGAGAGGGCGCTGCAACGCGTCGAATCCGCCCTTCGCGGTGAGGATCGCGAGGTGCTCAATGCGGCGGTAGAGGCGTTAGATGCGTCGACCCTTGGCTTCGCCGAGCGGCGCATGGACCGCGGTATCCGCAAGGCCTTGGCAGGGAAGACCGTAACCGAATTGGAAGACTCTTCGGCCACGGGATCGTGAACATAATGAGAAATTCGTAAGGGAGCTTTATGCCGAAAATGACCTTTATTCTTCAGGATGGGACGCGCCGCGAGGTCGAAGCGCCGATTGGACTTTCCGTGCTGGAGATCGCCCATCGCAACAGCATCGATTTGGAAGGGGCTTGCGAAGGATCGCTGGCCTGTTCCACTTGCCATGTCATTGTCGACCCCGACGATTTCGAGCGGTTGAAGGATGCGACCGAAGACGAGGAAGACATGCTCGATCTTGCGTGGGGCCTGACCGAAACGTCGCGGCTCGGCTGCCAGATCATCATTAGCGACGAACTCGATGGCTTGACCGTGAAGCTTCCCGCTGCAACCCGGAACATGATGGTCGATAAATAGAGGTAAGGGGGGTGGGGTTTCGTTGGACCGACGTGCAGGACATCGCAATCGCTCTTGAGGAGCATCATCCCGACGCCGACAACGTGAATTTGCGCTTCACCGATTTGCATCGTTGGGTCATGGAGCTTCCGGACTTTGCGGACGACCCAAAGAAGTCGAATGAAAAGATTCTGGAAGCGATTCAGATGGCCTGGATCGACGAGCGCGGTTAAGAGCGGTTGATGACGATAACTCTCAATTCTTTGGGCATCGCGAAGCCACCGGCGCAGACTCGAGTGGTCGTTGCGATGTCGGGCGGCGTCGATAGCTCGGCGGTGGCGGCGTTGCTGGCCGAACAAAGCTATGATGTCGTGGGCATTACGCTGCAGCTTTACGATCACCGGACAGCTATGGCGCAGAAGGGTGCTTGCTGCGCTGGCGCCGATATTCATGATGCGCGCCGCGTCGCTGACAATCTCGGCATTCCCCATTACGTGCTCGATTACGAACAACGGTTCCGCCAGGCGGTGATCGAGGATTTTGCCGATAGCTATGTGCGGGGCGAAACGCCGATCCCCTGCGTGCGCTGCAATCAGAAGGTCAAGTTCCGAGATCTTTTGGAGGCCGCCCGCGATCTGGGTGCCGATGCGATGGCCACTGGCCATTACGTGCGGCGGGAAATGGGGCCGCACGGTCCCGAGCTTTACCGGGCGCGCGACTTATCCCGCGACCAGAGTTATTTCCTGTTCGCGACCACTCGCGATCAACTGACTTTTTTGCGTTTTCCGCTGGGGGAGTTGACCAAGGCGGAAACCCGGGCCCATGCCGCGCGCTTCGGATTGGCGGTGGCCGATAAGCCCGATAGCCAAGACATCTGCTTCGTGCCCGAGGGCAATTACGCTCGGGTGGTGGAAACGCTGCGTCCGGAAGCGGTAGCCGAAGGCGACATCGTTCATGTCGATGGGCGGGTTCTGGGCCATCACAAAGGCGTCACGAATTTCACCATCGGCCAGCGGCGGGGGCTGCAAGTCGGCGGCGAAACTGCCCCGCTCTATGTCGTGCGCTTGGAGCCCGAAGCGGGCCGCGTCGTCGTTGGTCCAGCCGAGGCGTTGGGAAGCGCTCACGTTTTTGTGACCGAGGTAAATTGGCTGGGCGGCGAGGAGGATAGCGCCAAGCTCTCCGTCAAGCTGCGCTCGACGCAGCCGCTGGTTCCGGCTACTCTCCGCCGCCATACGGACGGCTCGGTCAAAGTCGAGCTCGCCGAGCCGCAAACCATCGCCCCGGGTCAAGCCTGTGTCTTTTACCGTGGCGAGCGCGTGCTGGGCGGCGGCTTTATCCAGCGCGACCGAACCCGTAACGCCGCCTGACGGGGACTATTTCGCGCAACTATATGGGCCGGCGCCACGGCGGCGCCACTTACCCGGAGATTTTTATGAAAACATTAATTGCGGCCACGACTGCGGCCGGTGTTATCGCGATTTCGGTTTTAGCCGGGCCATCATTCGCCTTGGCGGCCGACAATCCGGCCCCCGCCCCTGCGGCGTCTCCCCAGGCTGCCGGCGGACCCGAAGACTGGTTTCCGGGATTTTTGGACGCTTGCAAGAAGCAGGGGCTGTCCGATGCCGACTGCCAGAAGCAATACAACGAACGCAAGCAGCTCGTATTGGGCATCTGCGCCAAGCAAAACATCACCGGCGAAGACGCATGCCGCAAATGGGTCGGGCAACGCCGGGAGGCGGCTTTGAGCCAGCGCCGGGCGTTCTGCAAGGAAAACGGCATTACCGGCGATGAAGACTGCGCGAAATTCATCTCGCAAAAGCAGGCCCAAGTCATCGCCGACTTCAAGGCGCAGTGCCAAAAGGATGGATTGACCGAAGATCAGTGCAAGGACCGGTTTGAACAGCGGGTGCAGCAGGCCCAGGCCCAGCGGCAGTTTGTCGAGGACTGCGAGTCTAAGGGCGGGACCGAAGAGGCTTGCATCGCCAAGCTCCGCGCCAGTCAGGGCGGCGACCAGGGCGGCGCCGATGCCGGATCCAGCAGCCACACGGCAGCACCAGCACAGCCGGACAAAGGCTCCGCCCTTCCGCCGCCGACCAAATAGGGACTTAAATCACCGGGATTTTGGGGGCCGCTTGACGCTTCAAGGTGTGGTGGCTTATAGCGGCTACCCGGCCTTAGGCGCTATAATTGTGGCCGGACGATCACATGGGCCGCTTTTGCGGCCCATCCCTTTGGGGCGGCGTAGCTCAGGTGGTAGAGCAGCGGAATCATAATCCGCGTGTCGGGGGTTCAAGTCCCTCCGCCGCTACTAAGGAAATGCCTTTATGTCGTGGAGACAGCGGTATGATTGCCTCCGTCAGCCGTTCGACAGCGTAGACGGCGCGATCGCAGTGGTGGACTAGGCCGAGTTCGTCCGCTTACCGACATGCCGGAGCTGTGGCTCAGACTCGTTCCCTTAGAATCTTGCGAACCTTGTGCGCCAGATCGTCTTTATGGAACGGCTTCTGGATTAGTTCGACGTCGGGGCCAAGGCGGCCGTCGTGAACGATGGCGTTTTCGGTGTAACCGGACATGAAGAGGACTTTGACGCCGGGTCTCTCCGCCACAACCCAATCTGCCACCTCGCGGCCGTTGTACTCGCCCGGAAGCACGACGTCCGTCAGGACAAGAGATAGATGTGGCAACGTGGGAAGCAGCGCCAGCGCCTCGGCGCCGTCCCTCGCCGCGACGACTCCGTAACCGAGAGATTCGAGCATGCTGACGGTTAGACTGCGGACATCGGCGTCGTCTTCAACGACCATAATGCTCGCCCTTTCAGACCTCTCGCCCAGCGGATGGATTGAGACCGATTCCGACTCCGGTTCGGCTGGTGATCCAGGTAAACGCGGCAGATAGATCTTGACCGCGGTGCCGTGGCCAACCTCGGAATAGATTTTCACATGGCCGCCAGATTGCTTGATGAAGCCGTAGACCATGCTGAGTCCGAGACCGCTGCCTTTGTCTGCCTTCTTTGTCGTGAAGAACGGATCAAAAGCGCGTGCGGCAACCTCCGGAGGCATGCCCTCACCAGTATCTGTGACCGCAAGCAAGACATAATGGCCGGCCGGAACCTCTGGATGGGCGGCAGCATAATTGTCATCAAGACGGACGTTGGCGGTCTCCACCGTGAGCTTCCCGCCGTTGGGCATAGCGTCCCGTGCGTTGATGACGAGATTGAGCAGGGCGTTCTGCAGTTGCCCGGGATCGGCTTCACATTTCCATAACCCGCCGCTACGCACGACTTCGATACTGATTTTCTCCCCAAGTGAACGGCGGACGAGATCCATCATCTCATCAACCACCCGCGAAAGATCGAGGACCATTGGCGCCAGTGGTTGCTTGCGGGCGAAGGCCAGCAAACTGCGCGTTAGCGTTGCGCCGCGATCAGCGGCGGCGACGGCACGGTCGACGTGGTCCCGGAGTTCGGGACGGGTGGCGAGTTTTTCACTGAGGAATTCGAGGTTTCCGATAACAACAGTGAGCAGATTATTGAAATCATGAGCAATGCCGCCTGTGAGCTGTCCGACTGCTTCCATCTTTTGTGCCTGGCGGAGCCGCTCCTCGCTCTCACGGCGGACGTCCTCAAGGCGTCGGCGTTCCGAAACATCGCGAACAATCGCGGTGACTATTGTGTTTCCAACGGATCCAATCTTGACGATCGATGCCTCGGCTGGAAATTCCTCTCCAGACTTTCGTAGGCCGAGGACCTCCGCCCGTTCCCGCATGTAACGGGACACGATCGACCCGTGTTCGAAAGCTTCGACGTGAACGGCATGACCCGGCCGATAACGCTCGGGAATAAGGGTGGAGAGAGGTTTGCCAATCACCTCGCTCGCTTTCCAGCCGAAAGTCGATTCGGCACCGCGATTGAAGATCACGATCCTCTGATATTGGTCGACACAGATAATCGAATCGGACGTGTTGTTGATAATTTGATTGAACCCGAGGACATCGCTAATCCGAAGCACCAGAGATTCCTGGGCACCGCGCCTTGCGCGGACGTGAAGAACCCCGTGGGCGGGACGAAAGTGAAAATAGCTTCGGGTGGCATCGCGCGTAGCGCTGCCGAGATGCTCAAGTTGCTTGGTCGCCAACGTATCGGGATCTCCGGGTCCGTAGTCCCCTCGTCGAGCAAAAGCGGAAAGGATCTCGGACAAAGGCCGCCCGCGCGCGAGAATTTCTCGGGCATCGAGCATGGTGCCGGCAATGCCGTTGAAATAGGCGACCGCCATATCCTGATCACAACAGATGATCCCGACGTCGAGACACTTGGCGACGTTCTCGAGAAGCATGTCTTTCATATCGCCACGATCACGACAACGGATAGTTGTGTAATTTTAAGGACTTATGGTGGGTCAGCTACGGATGATAAAGCCCTACATTTTTTGCGGCAATTGATTGTTATAGTTAACTGGAATTTTCCGGAGAGGCGATCGGTGTGCGAAGTTGCGCGGCGGCATACGCGGCCTCCGTTCGATTCTTCACGTTCAGCTTCTTGAATATCCTCTGGACATAGATTTTCACCGTTGGTTCGGCGAGCCCTAATTGTTCAGCTATCTTCTTGTTGGATGCACCTCTGCTGATCAGTTGGAGCACTTCGGCCTCACGGCGGGTCAAACGATCGATCCCGCCTTGAAGTGGAAACGGAACGTATCCGTTTGCAAGTACCGCCTCGTAGCAGGCCCACGGAACATAGGTGCCACCAGCCGCAATAAACTCCAAGGCAGCGGCGGCCACATGGGGACTAACTGATGTGGGAATGATTCCCGCAACCTTTTGTCGGATCAGGGCGCCCAGCAAGCGTGGATCATCGGTGCTGGTGTGGACGACGACCGGGATCCCCGAAACCGCTTGCAACACGTCTTTCAGAGGTTGAAGGTCGACGCTCCCCGTGCAAATTAGGGAGAACAGCACGACATCGATCTTGGACATCTGATCCAAATGGTCAGAAATTCTCGCCGGGTCC
>Ga0187780_10003511_pt1 | contig 11827 bp, 6 predicted proteins | sample 1015_Q2_SP10_20__FD_132429 | JGI IMG/M metagenome (GOLD analysis project Ga0187780, IMG submission 132429) | Tropical peat soil microbial communities from peatlands in Department of Meta, Colombia - 1015_Q2_SP10_20_MG | ecosystem: Environmental > Terrestrial > Soil > Wetlands > Peat | place...
ACGGAAAGCCCGGTTGTGTCGACGAGATGCGCATCCGCGCATCTCTGCAGAGGAGCGACGCTGCGCGTCGCGTCCCGTGCATCGCGCTGGTTGATGTCCAGCAAAAGGGCGTCAAGGTTAGCATGTATTCCTTTTTCCATCAACTGTTTATGGCGGCGCTGTGCGCGCGCCTCGGCAGTCGCCGTGAGGAAAACCTTGAAGGTGGCGTCCGGGAACACCACCGAACCCATGTCGCGCCCTTCGGCCACTAGGCCTGGCGCCCGGCGAAGACCGCGCTGGCGCTCGAGCAGCGCCTGTCTCACGGCGGGCGCGGCAGCCACGCGCGAAGCAGCGCTCGAGATCGCTTCAGTCCGAATAGCCTGCGTGACGTCCTGCCCCCCCAGCGATACCCCGCCGTCATCGCGAAATTCACAATCCAGCGCCGTCGCTTCGGCAGCCAGCGCCGGCTCGTCCGATGGGTCGACGCCGTGTCGAGCCGCGGCTAAGGCGACCAGGCGATACAAGGCGCCGCTGTCCAGGAGCCGAAAGCCGAGGCCTTCCGCCACTTGCCGCGCGACCGTGCCCTTGCCGGAGGCGGATGGTCCGTCGATCGCTATCACCGGTACCGGGGACGGCGCCGTGATTGCGGCGAAGCGTTCGAAGTAGTCGGGAAAGGTCTTGGCCACGCACTTGGGGTCGTCGATGCGAACCGGGACCCCACCCAGCGCGACCAGGGAAAAGCACATCGCCATGCGGTGGTCGTCGTACGTGTCGATGCGGGCACCAGGTATCAAAGCAGGCGGCGGAGTCACCACGAGATAGTCAACGCCCTGCTGTGTCTGTGCGCCGACCTTGCACAGCTCGGTGGCCATCGCCGCGAGGCGGTCGGTCTCTTTGACGCGCCAGCTCCCGACGTTGCGCAGCTTGCAAGGGCCGTCGGCAAACAGCGCGGCGACGGCGAGTGTCATCGCCGCATCGGGGATGTGATTGAGGTCGAGGTCGAAGGCGCGGAGCTGCCCGTCCGCCGGCGCGCTCGCTTCGATCCAGTCGCTTCCGGCTTTCACCACGGCGCCCATGCCGGCTAGAGCGTCGGCAAAGGCGACATCGCCCTGCACGCTGTCGCGCCCCACGCCCTCGACGCGCACGGGGCCTCCACCGATGGCGCCGGCCGCGAGAAAGTACGATGCGCTGGACGCGTCGCCTTCCACCAGGACCAGACCCGGGCTGCAATACCGCTGCCCGGCCGCAAGCGCGAACGATTTCCACCCGTCGCGCTCCACCTCCACGCCGAACAGCGCCATCAGCTTGAGCGTGATCTCGACATAGGGCCTCGAGATGAGCTCGCCTTCCACGTCGATGCTGACCGCTTTGCCGGCGGTCGGGAGCGCGATCAGCAGCGCGGTCAGAAACTGGCTCGAAACGTCGCCGCGCACTGCAACGCGCGCACCGATCCGAATCGCCCCCGGAAAAATCTCGAGCGGCGGGAAACCGTCGGTGCCCAGGTAGCGGATGTCGGCGCCGAGCGCGCGCAGCGCATCGACCAGGTCGCCGATCGGCCGCTCGTGCATGCGCGGCGTGCCCGACAGCTTGTAGTGACCGCCGTTCAGCGCCAGCACCGCCGTCAGCGGACGAAAGACAGTCCCGGCGTTGCCCAGGAGCAAGCTGGCCGACTTGACCGGCAAAGATCCGCCGCAGCCCGTCACGGTCAAGCGCTGCGGTCCGTCCTGCTCAAAAGCTACCCCCAGCTGTTGCAGCGCTTCGAGCATGCGGTCCACGTCATCCGAGGACAGCAGATCGCGGACGTCGCTGGTACCTTCGGCGAGCGCAGCCAGCAGCAGCGTGCGGTTGGATATGCTCTTGGAGCCGGGCAGCCGGATCACGCCCCGCGCGCGCCACAACGGGCCCAGGTCCAGGTGAGGCGGATAGCTGCGCATTCCGCTAGGTGCGGCTGCGCACCCACTTGTCGCGGGCCGCGCGCGCCAGCTCGAAGCTCAGCTCGATGTCCGCGCCGTCTCCCGCTTCGATCTCGGCGGCCAGTGTCGCAAGCCGCGCCTGGAACGCGCGGATCTCGGCGAGCATCGCGTCCCCGTTGGCGAGACAGATGTCGCGCCACATCTCGGGCGAGCTGGCAGCGATGCGGGTGAAGTCGCGGAAACCTGCGCCAGCGAAGGAAAACAGCTCTCCTGAGTCGGGACGGCTCGCGATCATCTCGACCAGCACGAACGCGAGCGCGTGCGGCAGGTGACTCACCGCCGCGAAGACCTGATCGTGCCGCTCGGGCGACATCTCAACGGTGCGAGCACCGCAGGCGCGCCAGACGGCATCGCCCCGCACGCGCGCCTCGTCGCCGGTTTCAGCCAGCGGCGTGAGCACCACGGTGCGCTCGCGGAACAGCTCCGCGCGAGCGGCGTCCACCCCGGAGAGCTCCGCGCCCGCGATCGGATGGGCGGGTACGAACTGCATCAGTTTCAGGCCCAGGTTCGCACGCGCCGCAGCCACCGCATCGCGCTTGGTGCTGCCCGCGTCGGTCAGGACGGCGCCCGATTCCAGGTGAGGAGCAATCGCCGCCAGCACAGGCAATGTCTGCTGCACCGGCACAGCAACGAGCACCACATCCGTGCCGCGTAGCGCCGATGGCGTATCGACGGCGACCTCGTCGATGGCGCCGAGTTCCAGCGCCCGCTCCAGGTTTGCCCGGCCACGCCCTACCCCGACCACGCGGTCGACACACCCTGCCTGCTTAAGCGCCATGGCGAAGGAGCCGCCGATCAAGCCGACGCCGAACACGGCGAGTCTGCGGAAACGGAGATCGGTCACGTGCGGGGAAGAACGGTCAGGCGTGCAGCGCGGTGCGCAGCGCGTGCAGGAAGCGCTCGTTTTCGGCCGGGAGGCCGATCGTAACCCGTAGGTGCTCGGGCAAACCGTACATACCGATCGGCCGCACGATCACCCCTTGCTCCAGCAGACGCTGGTAAATGCGTGAGGCAGCGCCGGCTTGAAAGGTGACGAAATTGGCGAAGGACTCGATATGCCCGAGGCCCAAACGCTCCAGCCCATCGACGAGCAGACGCATACCGGCACGGTTGAGCTCCGCGCTGCGCTTGACGAACTCGTGATCCTCGAGCGCGGCGGTGGCTGCAGCCTGCGCCAGGCTGCTGACGTTGAACGGCTGGCGCGCGCGGTTCATCAGATCGGCCACGTCCGGATGCGCCAGTGCGAATCCCACACGCAGCCCAGCGAGTCCGTAGGCCTTGGAGAAGGTGCGCGTGATCACCAGGTTGGGGAACTGGGCCAGCCAAAGCACGCTGTCCGTCTGCACCGCGTCCGGGAGATATTCGTTGTAGGCCTCATCCAGAACGACGACGATCCGCCGGGGGATGCGCCGCAGAAACGCTTCGAGGCGCGGCGCAGGCACGAAAGTGCCGGTCGGATTATTCGGGTTCGCCATCCAGATTACACGGGTATCCTCGCGCACCGCCCCGGCCATGGCGTCCAGGTCATGGCCATAGTTCCTGGCCGGCGTCTCCAGTCTCGTCGCGCCGGCAACCTGAGTGGCGAGCGGATAGACCACGAACGCATGCTGCGACATGACCGCCGACGCTCCGGGATACAAGAAGCAGCGGGCGACAAGCTCCAGCACATCGTTGGAGCCGTTGCCGAGCACGATGCATTGCGCGTCCACACGGTAGCGGGCCGCCAGCGCGCGTTTCAGCTCGAAGCCGTTGCCGTCCGGGTAGCGCGCGAGGCCGTCGAGCTCGGCTTCCATCGCCTTGCGCGCGAGCGGGCTTACGCCGAGCGGATTTTCGTTGGACGCAAGCTTGATGATGGCCGCCTCGCGGAGGCCCATCTCCCGGGCCAGCTCGGAAATGGGCTTCCCCGGTTGATAGGGCGCGATGGCGCGGATATAGGAGGGGGACAGCTCGCAGGTGTCGATCATACGGACCGGCTACAGCGCAGCCGGATAGGAGCCGAGAATCTTGAGAAACGACGCGCGGCTGCGCACCTCGGTCAGGGCGCGCGCGACGTGCGCCTCCTGTTGATGCCCTTTCAGGTCAACGAAGAACACATACTCCCATAGTCCAGTACGCGATGGCCGCGATTCCATGCGGGTCATGTCCACTCCGTGCCGCGCGAGCGGCGCGAGCAGATCATGCATGGCGCCGGGACGGTTGAGAGTGGACATCGCGAGCGAGGTCTTGTCGCGCCCGCAAGGCGCTGGCGCGTGATCCCCGATCACGACGAAGCGCGTCGTGTTGTTGGGTTGATCCTCGATGTTGGCCGCGACGACATCGAGCTCATACAACTCTGCAGCCGCGCGCGACCCGATCGACGCGCTGGTCGGATCGGCCGCAGCCAGGCGCGCACCCTCCGCATTGCTCACCACGGCGACGCGCTCGGCCGCCGGCAGGTTCTGGTTGAGCCATTCGTGGCACTGCGCCAGGCTTTGGGCGTGAGCAAACACCTTTCGGATCGGTGCGCCGGCCGCCGCTTTGCTCATCAGGCATTGGTGTACCGCGAGCAAAACCTCGCCGCAGATGCTCGCCGGCGTAGCGAGCAGCAGGTCGAGGCTGCGTCCGACCGCGCCGTCCGTCGAGTTCTCGACCGGTACCACACCGTAGCCTGCCTGACCCGCTTCGACCTCGCGGAACACCTGGTCGATCGACGCGCACGGCACCCCGCGCACGCTCGAGCCGAACTGCTTGAGCGCTGCTTCTTCGCTGAACGTGCCGCGCGGCCCGAGGAACGCGACCGACAGCGTCTGCTCCAGCGCACGGCAGGCCGAGATAATCTCCGTGAACACACGCACGACGGCCACGCGCGGCAGGGGCCCACGGTTACGCTCCTGCAGGCGCTGCACCACCTGAGCCTCGCGCTCGGGGCGATAGATCGGTCCGCCCGCCTTCAGCTCACCGATGTCCCGCGCGAGCTGCGCGCGCTCGCTCACCAGCCGCAGGATCTCGTCGTCCACGGCGTCGATGCGGTCGCGCAGATCCTTGAGCGGATCGCTCACAGTGGTCTCCCAAGCCTCAGGCCGGCAGGTAGCGCACCATCAACACGCCCTGGATCGCGCTGAGCCTGCTCAGCACTTCCGCCGGCACCGGGCTGTCGACGTCCACCAGCGTGTAAGCCATCTCCCGTTTGGACTTGTTCAGCATGTTGTGGATGTTGAGCCCGGCCGCCGCCACCGCCGTCGAGATCTGGCCCAGCATGTTGGGCACGTTGGCGTTGGCGATGCCGATGCGGTAAGGCGACTCCCGATCCATCACGACGTCCGGGAAGTTCACAGCGTTGCGGATGTTGCCGTGTTCCAGATAATCGCGCACCTGGTTGACCACCATCACGGCACAGTTATCTTCCGCTTCCCGGGTCGAGGCGCCCAGGTGTGGCAGCGCGACCACCGCCGGGTTGCCATCGAATCGCGCATTGGGGAAGTCGCACACGTAGTACCTCAGCCGTTTGGCGGCGAGCGCGTCGACCACCGCCTGCGCGTCGACGATCTCGTCGCGCGCAAAATTGAGCAGGACCGAGCCGTTGCGCATCAGGCCCAGGCGCTCGGTGTTGACCAGATGCCGGGTGGCCGGCAGCAACGGGATGTGCACGGTGATGAACTCGCACGCTTTGAACACCTCCTCCACGCTATGCGCCCTGCGCACCTGAGAAGGCAGGCTCCACGCCGCGTCTACCGTGATCTCCGGGTCGTAGCCGAGCACGTTCATGCCGAGCTTGATCGCGGCGTCTGCGACCAGGCTGCCGACGCGGCCCAGTCCGAGGATGCCGAGCGTGCGATGCGGCAGCTCGATTCCCGCGTAGTGCTTCTTGTTCTCCTCGACCAATCGGTTCTGGGCCTCGTCGCTGCCGCGAATCCCTTCGACGAAGCGCACGGCGGGCAGCAGGTTGCGGGCGGCGATCAAAAGCCCGGCCAGCACCAGCTCCTTCACAGCGTTGGCATTGGCGCCGGGCGCGTTGAACACGGGCACTCCGCGCTGACCCATGGCCTCGACCGGAATGTTGTTGGTTCCGGCGCCCGCCCGGCCGATGGCCTTGACCGACGGCGGAATCGCCATCCCGTGCATGTCGTGGGAGCGCAGCAGGATCGCATCAGGGCGCTCGGCATGGCTGCTCACCTCGTAGCGCTCCTGCGGCAGCAGCTTGAGCCCCGCGTGCGAAACCGAGTTCAGCGTGAGGATGTGAAGCTTGTCGGTCATGTCCAGTTCCAAGCTGCGTTCAGCCCTGCCGCCGCTCGAAGTCGCGCATGAACTCGGTGAGCACCTTGACGCCTTCCAGCGGCATCGCGTTGTAGAGAGAAGCACGCATGCCGCCTACTGAACGGTGCCCCTTCAGCTGGACCAGGCCGTTCTGCGCGGCCTGCTTGAGGAAGGCGTCGTCCAGCGCGGCCTCGCGCAGGGTGAACGGAACGTTCATGCGCGAGCGGTCTTCCTTGGCCACCGGGCTGCGATAGAACTCGCTCGCGTCCAGCAGATCGTACAGCAGGCCGGCCTTGCCAACGTTGAGCTTCTCGATCCCGCTCAAGCCACCCTTCGCTTTCAGCCATTTGAAGACCAGGCCGGCTACATAGATGGCGTAGGTGGGCGGCGTGTTGTACATCGAGTCATTCTCGGCCTGGACCTTGTAATCCAGTGTGGACGGCGTCGTGGGCGCCGCGTGGCCGATCAGATCTTCGCGCACGATGACGATGGTCAATCCGGCCGGTCCGATGTTCTTCTGCGCGCCGGCGTAGATCAATCCGAACTTGCTCACATCCAGGGGACGCGACAGCAGGCTCGAAGACAGGTCGCACACCAGCGGCTCCTGTCCAGTGTCGGGGGTCCAGTGAAATTCGACCCCGCCGATGGTCTCGTTGCCGGTGAAGTGCACATAGGCGGCCGCGGGATCGAGGCGCCACGCTGCACGCTTCGGCGCGTAGGTGAAGCCGCGATCCTCGCTGCTGGCGGCGAGGTTGACGGTGCAATATTTCTTCGCTTCGCCGATCGCTTTCTTGGCCCATTCGCCGGTATGGATGTAGTCCGCCTTGTCCTTGCCGCGCAGCAGGTTCATCGGCACGGCAGCGAACTGCGTGGCGGCTCCACCCTGGAGGAACAGCACCTTGTAGTTGGCCGGAAGGTTCAGCAGCTCGCGCAGGTCCGCGTGCGCCCCTTGCGCAATGGCGGTGAACTCTTTGCCGCGATGGCTCATCTCCATCACCGACATGCCCGACCCGTGCCAGTCGAGCATCTCTTCGCGAGCCTGGCCCAACACTTCCTCCGGCAGCACCGCGGGGCCGGCGCTGAAGTTGTACACGCGCATCTCGCTTGACTCTCTTAGTGCAGGGTTTGCGGCGGCTCGCCGTCGGGGCCACCGCCTTCGGGACCGCTGTCCGCGTCGCCTTCGGATTGACCGTTGCCCTCGACGGCATCGTCGGCGTGGGCGGAACCATTGCCGTTGCCCGTTCCGTTTTCTTCGCTCTCGATGACTTTTTCCAGGCCGGCCAGTTTTTCTTCGGGACCGAGGTTGATCAAGGTCACGCCCTGCGTCGCGCGGCCCATCTCGCGGATCTCGGACACACGCGTGCGGATCAGCACGCCGCCGGTGGTGATCAGCATGATCTGATCCTCCGGTTTCACCAGCTTCGCCGCCACCACCTTGCCATTGCGCGCGCTGGTCTGGATCGCGATCATGCCCTGGGTCGCGCGCGCGTGCCGGGTGTACTCGGCGATCGGGGAGCGCTTGCCGTAGCCGTTCTCGGTTGCGGTGAGCACCGAGTGCGTCTCGTCTTCCGCCACCACCAGGGAGATCACCTGCTGGCCCATGCTCAGCGCCATCCCGCGCACGCCGCGCGCGGTGCGCCCCATCGCGCGCACGTCCTGCTCGCTGAAACGCACCGCCTTGCCGGCGTCCGAGAACAGCATCACGTCGTAATGGCCGTCGGTGATTGCCACACCCACCAGGTAATCGCCCTCGTCCAGCTCGACCGCGATGATGCCGCTCGGACGCGGACGTGAGAATTCGCTGAGCGGCGTCTTCTTGACCGTGCCGTTGGCAGTCGCCATGAAGACGAAATGCCTGTCGTCGAACGCCTTGATCGGCAGCACGGCGTTGATCTTCTCGCCCTCCTCGAGGTGCAGGAGGTTGTTGATCGGCTTGCCGCGCGATACCCGGCTGCCCTGCGGTACGGCGTAGACCTTCACCCAGTACACCCGCCCGCGGCTCGAGAAGCACAGGATGTAGTCATGGGTATGGGCGACGAACAGCCGCTCGATGAAATCGTCCTCCCGCGTCGCCGCGGCCTGTTTGCCGCGTCCACCGCGCTTCTGTGCGCGGTAGTCAGCGAGCGGCTGCGACTTGATGTACCCGGTGTGCGACAGCGTCACTACCACGTCCGTTGGTGCGATCAGGTCCTCGAGATTCAGATCCTCGGCGTTGAGCTGAATCTCGCTGCGGCGCTTGTCGCCGAACTGCTCCTGCACCTGCTTGAGCTCTGCGCTGATGATCGCGCTGATGCGCTCCGGACTCGCCAGGATGTCGAGAAGATCGGCGATGTTCTCCATCACCTCCTTGTACTCGGCCACGATCTTGTCCTGCTCGAGCGCGGTGAGGCGCTGCAACTGCAGCTCGAGGATGCGCTGGGCCTGCGCTTCCGACAACCGATAACCGGCACCGGCGTTGCCCTCGGCGCTCTGCAGGCCGACATCGTGCGCAAGACCTTCGGGCCGGGTACGTTCGGCGTCGGCCCGTTGCAGCATCTGCTCCACCAGTTCCGAGCGCCACAGACGCTCGATGAGCTTCTGCTTGGCCTCCGCTGGCGACGGCGAGGCTTTGATCAGCTCGATGATCTGGTCCACGTTGGACAGGGCGACCGCCAGGCCCTCGAGGATGTGCCCCCGCTCGCGCGCCTTGCGCAGCTCGAACACGGTGCGGCGGGTCACCACCTCCCGGCGGTGCCGCAGGAAAGCCTCCAGCAGCTCCTTGATGTTGAGCAGCTTCGGCTGGCCGTCGACAAGCGCGACCATGTTCATGCCGAAGCTGTCCTGCATCTGCGTTTCCTTGTACAGGTGATTCAGGACCACCTCGGGCAGCTCGCCGCGCTTGAGCTCGATCACCACCCGCATGCCGGACTTGTCCGACTCGTCGCGGATCTCGGCAATGCCCTCCAGCTTCTTCTCGCGCACCAGCTCGCCGATGCGCATCAGCAGGTTGGCTTTGTTGACTTGATAGGGCAGCTCATCGATCACGATGGCCGACCGGTTGCCCTTGTCCAGTTCTTCGGTGTGTGTGCGGGCACGGATCAGCACACGGCCGCGCCCCGTCCGATAGCCCTCCTTCACTCCTTCGGTGCCATAGATGATGCCGGAGGTGGGGAAATCGGGCGCCGGAATGTGGGCGATCAGATCGTCCACGGTCAGGTCAGGATTGCCGAGCAGCGCCAGGCAGCCGTCCACGACCTCGCGCAGATTGTGCGGGGGAATGTTGGTGGCCATGCCCACTGCGATTCCAGAGGAGCCGTTGATCAGGAGGTTGGGGATACGCGCCGGCAGCGCAGTCGGCTCGCTTTCCTTGCCGTCGTAGTTGGGAACGAAATCGACGGTCTCCTTGTCGATGTCCTCCAGCATCTGAGACGCGATGCGGGACATCCGGCACTCGGTGTAGCGGTACGCTGCTGGAGCATCGCCGTCCACCGACCCGAAGTTGCCCTGCCCGTCGATGAGCATGTAGCGCATGGAGAAATCCTGAGCCATGCGCACCAGCGCCTCGTACGTCGCAGCATCGCCGTGCGGATGGTACTTGCCGAGCACCTCGCCGACGATGCGCGCGCACTTCACATACGGCCGGTTCCACACGTTGTTCGCCTCGTGCATCGCGTACAGCACGCGCCGATGCACCGGCTTCAGCCCATCGCGGACATCGGGCAGCGCGCGACCGACGATCACACTCATCGCGTAGTCGAGGTAGGAGCGCCGCATCTCCTCTTCGAGGCTTACCGGTAGTGTCTCTTTCGCGAATTGATCCATCGTGTCAGAAGGTCGCGGCGAGGCGCGATCGGTCCGCCAGCGCGCGCCGCAGGGGCCGCGCCGCGCGGGCAACCATCGGGCGCGTCGGCAAGATAAATGGTGGAGGCGTCAACAAACGGACAATTTTATCATGCGGACGCTCTATCGCCGAAGCGCCCCGAGCAGGCCGTCACCAGTGTCCGGCAGCGGTGCGCCCCGACAACATGTGCTATATGATGCGCGACGCTCGCCTCCGCGGATTGCTGAGGAGAACCACCACATGGGAGACCGCGCTTCCACCCTTTCCAGCGGCTCGACGGGCGCCCCGCTGCGGGTACGGCGAAGTCATCGCGCTGGGATTTGCCGACCCCATCGGCAGCGGCAAGTACAACCAGCGCCTGTCGGGGCGGCGTGCCGCAGCGGTCAGCACGAGCGGAAGCTGATCGCTTGTCAGCAACGCAACCGCCGGGTCGAAATCACAGTCACCGCGCAAAAGTAAAGTTACCCATAATTCATGGATGTGGCTGAGCCCTGCAGCTGCAGGGCTTTTTTGTCCACCACCGCTGAGTCGGCGCCGTGCCGCAGAATGCAGACCTGATGATCAGTGCCCGCTGGGTAGTGCCGGTTGAACCGGCGGGCACCGTGCTCGAGCAGCATGCCGTGGTGGTGCGCGATGGCCGCATCGTGGCACTCGCGCCGACCGCGGACGTGCGCAACAGCTACGCCTGCAAACAGGCGGTGGACCTGCCTTTCCACGTGCTGGCGCCCGGCCTCATCAATCTGCATACGCACGCGGCGATGACGCTGATGCGCGGGCTCGCCGACGATCTGCCGCTGATGCAGTGGCTGAACGAGCACATCTGGCCGGCCGAGGGGAAACACGTCTCGCCGGATTTCGTCTACGACGGCACGTTGCTCGCGTGCGCCGAGATGCTGCGCGGCGGTGTGACGTGCTTCAACGACATGTACTTCTACCCCGAGCAAGCTGCGCGCGCCGCGCTGGATGCGGGGATGCGGGCTGCAATCGGCATGATCTGCATCGAATTCCCCACCGGGTACGCGACGGACGCGCAGGATTACCTGCGCAAGGGGCTGGCGGCGCGCGACCGCTTCCGCGGCGAGGCGCTGCTGTCCTTTTGTCTGGCGCCCCATGCGCCCTATACGGTAAGCGATCGCAGCTTCGAGCAGATCCGCACCTACGCGGCCGAGCTGGAGGTTCCCATCCACCTGCACCTGCATGAGACGCAGGATGAGATCCGCGAGAGCCTCACCCGCTACGGGGTCAGACCGCTCGAGCGGCTGCATCGCCTCGGCCTGCTGGGACCGGGCTTGATCGCCGTGCACGCGGTCCACCTCCTCGAGCACGAGATCGATCTGCTGGCGGCGCAAGGCGCGAGCGCGGCGCACTGTCCGTCCTCCAATCTCAAGCTTGCCAGCGGCATAGCACCACTGGCCCGCTTCGTGGAGCGTGGCCTCAACACGGGGCTGGGCACCGACGGCGCAGCGAGCAACAATCGGCTGGACCTGTTCGAGGAAATGCGCATCGCGGCGCTGCTGGCGAAGGCGCAATCGGGCCGCGCCGACAGCGTGCCTGCCGAGAACGCGCTGTACATGGCAACCCTCGGCGCTGCACGCGCGCTCGGACTCGAGCAGCGCATCGGATCCATCGTGCCGGGCAAGCTGGCCGACCTGTGTGCGGTCAACCTGGATACCACCGGGCTCGCGCCCGTGTACCACCCGCTGTCGCACCTGGTGTACGCAGCGGGCCGCGAGGATGTATCGCACGTATGGGTCGCGGGTCGGGCCCAACTGCAGGATGGGCACTTGACCAGCCTCGATCCAGGGCAGTTGCGCGCCAAAGC
>Ga0187780_10003513_pt1 | contig 11825 bp, 8 predicted proteins | sample 1015_Q2_SP10_20__FD_132429 | JGI IMG/M metagenome (GOLD analysis project Ga0187780, IMG submission 132429) | Tropical peat soil microbial communities from peatlands in Department of Meta, Colombia - 1015_Q2_SP10_20_MG | ecosystem: Environmental > Terrestrial > Soil > Wetlands > Peat | place...
CAACTACGACGCCACCAAGCCCGCGCCCGTGGTGCTGAACTTTCACGGATTCGGCAGCAACCCTGAAAAACAGAACGACATAAGCGCGTTCGTGCCAATGAGCGACCGGGAAGGTTTCATCCTGGTGACCCCCGATGGCGGAATCGGCTGGCGTTTCATGCAGTCGGCCCGCGATGACAATACGGCCTTTGTGCGCGATGTCGTGACGAACGTGAATGAGAACCTGTGCGTCGATCCAAAGAGGATTTTCGCCACGGGAAAGTCGCAGGGCGGGTTCATGGCGAGCTGGCTCGGGTGCATGGCACCCGACGTCGTGGCAGCGATCGCGCCGGTTTCAGGCATCTATGAGCCCACCGAAACCTGCGCGCCGATTCCGATCCTGCAATTTCACGGCCGGGCAGACACCACTATCCCGTTTGCGGGAGGCCACGTTCTGATGCTGGGGACCTTCCCGGGCGCCGTCGCCGTTGTCCAGAAATGGGCGCAGTTGAATCGCTGCACCGGGACCCCGGAAACGGTATCGGTTACGCCGCACGTGGAGCGCGTCACCTATCAAGGCTGTGCGGCGACAACCATCCAATACATCACCGACGCCGGGCACACATGGCCGGGAACGACCGTCCGTGAGGGGGACAATTCACGCCCTGCCGATCTGGCAGCGTCCGATCTGATCTGGGCGTTCTTCAAGGATCATCCGAAGCAGTGACTCCTGCCTGTCGCCGGCGAGCGTTATCACCATCATTCACATGAATTGAGTCGCCTGGTCCGTAACATCGGTTCGGGACATCCGGCCGCCGAACAGCAGTCATTCCGGCAGGTTCAGCTTGCGTAGCAGAGCCTTGTAGGCCGGGTCATCGGCCACATTCTTGAACAAAGACTCGCCCACGATCTCGATCGCCACCTTCGCCTCCCTCTGATCGTAGGCGCGATTCAGCCACTGCAGCGCACGAGCACGATCGTTCCGGTAGGCGTAATTTGCCGCGATCCAAAAAGCATCGGTAGCGGCGAATTTCTCGATGAGGGACTGCAAAGCCGCGTTCGCTTCGGCCTGGCGGCCGACCGCATACAAGGCCATCGGCAGAATGTCCAAGCGTTCCCCTTCGGTGGGCTCCTGCTGGATGTGTGCGAGCGCGAGCTCAGGTTTGCCGTCGACCAGTAGCGTCTTGGCCAGGTATTCGTGTGACCACTCAAATCTCGGGGCCTTCTCTATGACTCGCTCATACCAGCTCTCGGCGTCGGCGTAGCGACCGGCGCGGTACAGCATGGTTGCAAAATTCCACATGACAAAGGTGTTGAGCGGATCTTCGTTGAGGGCCGCGCGCATATATCGCTCCGCCTCGTCCCAACGACCAAGGGTTGTGGCAATTTGGCCGGCGAGCAGCAGTGCCTGTGGATATCGCGGGTTACTGCGAAGAGCGCGCTGCGCTTCGTCTTGGGCAGCCGTCCAGTTCCAGTCGTGAGTCCGATACACATAACCAAGCATCTGGTGTCCACTGGCGAGCTCGGGAGTCAGCTGTAGCGCGTGTTGCGCCAACTGGCGTCCGCGCTCGAACGCCTCATCCCACGGAAGCGCTCGCGCCCAAGCGAGCCCTGTGGTGTTGAGAGCCTGTGCGGTCCAGGCGAGTGCAAAATTCGGGTCCAGTTTCATTGCCTGATCAAGGTAAGCTCTGGCCTCTTCGAGCTCCGGTCTTGAGTTCGATTGGAAGTTGGCGAGTGCACGCAGATATAGCTGGTAGGCCTCAAGATTCTGCGTGCCGCCCTCCCGGCGCGTTAAAGGCCCACCCATCAGTGTGATTTGCAGAGCCTGCACGACGGCGTTGGCAATCTCGTCCTGCACCTTGAATACATCGTGCAAATCGCTGTCGTAGGTCTGCGACCAGATGTGGAAGCCGGTATCTGCCCGAATGAGTTGCGCGGTGACGCGCAGGCGGTTGCCAGATGCGCGGATGCTGCCCTCCAGCACATTCGCGACTGAGAGCTCACGGGCGATGTCGGGTACTTTGGTTGGCTTACCTTTGAAGTAGAAGGATGAAGTGCGCGCCGGGACGCGCAGGTCGGGTACCTTGGCGAGCAGATCGATGATTTCCTCGACCATTCCGTCGGCAAAGTACTCCTGATCATGCTTCTCGCTCATGTCGGCGAACGGCAGTACGGCGATCGACTTCTCCGGCACCGCAGGCGACCCAGGGCCACTGGCGACAGTCGCATTGGCAGGAGACGCCACCGCATGCCTGGATGACCAGAACCTGGCGACGACGAAGCAGGCGATCACGACGGCAACCAAGGCACAGATGACCCACGCTGCGGACCTATGACCCGGTCGGGCATGAGTCGATGGAGCGGATACCCGCAGGGCGCCCGAAGCCGGAGGGGTTTGAGTTGCAGCCGCTGGTTCCGATGGCAGGTCGCGCGTAAGAAGCCGCCGCACGCGTTCGACGAATGCCGGCGGCGTCTCCCCGCCCGGCAATCGGGTCCACTGGATGTGGCGGAAAGCGTCTGGGACGTCCGCCTTCTGTTCCGAGGTAGAGTCGATGACGACCGGTAGTAAGAAGGACACCCGTTCCGACAGGTCGTGTGTCCGATCAACCGCGAGTCGCCATTCTCGCCTGAAATAACCCTCGACCCGGGCTTCCGTATTGGCTGAGACAACGGGCAGGAACAGTCGGCACTCATTAATCTGCGCTCGGATCTGCCGGTCCCAGACGTCGCCTCCCCGAAGCTCGTTCTTGTCGAACCAAACCGTAACGCCAGCGGCCCCGAGCGCCTCAGCGATTCGCCCAGCCGCCTCCGAATCCTCGGACGCGTAGCTGAGGAACACAGCTCCGATTGATGAACTCACGCGGCCCCTGCTTATCGTCGTTCTGGACGGCGCCACCTCTCTCCAAGATCAGCTTATCTGATCCCGGATGTCAGCTCCAAAGACACCATGCGCCAGGACCGGTCACTCGTTTTCTACAGACCGGACATGGGTGGGCCGACGCTAGGTTGGGTGTGCTTCCGATCTGCGGCCATGTCAGTCGGATCAAGAACGCGGCCGGCCAGAATGACTTTCGCAATCGCGGCATATGCTTCGATGGTTTGCGTCGGGTCTTGTCGGAGCATGCGTCCTCCCCCCGTGGTGGTAGCGGAACCAGGCGGAATCCCGCGGCCTGCCGTGGCTGCTTATGGCAATTCCTCCTGCTGTCTGTTCTTCGCTTCCTACTGGGCTAAAGCGGGATCGTAGGCACAACTCAGAGCCTGGCCACGGCTTTCCGACCGTCATCCGGAGCTAAGGGGATGTCACGAGGGTCGATCGGTGCCCGGGCTCATTCGCCCGCGCGTGCGCGAGGCGTGGCCCCAGGGGCGATCCCTCAAAGAGATTGCGACCATGCACGCGGCGGTCGCCAACAGCAAGCTCACGACGAGCTCTGACCATTGATTCTCTGGCGGTGTCGCCCATTGGGGTCGGGGTCGCGCCAGAAAGCTAGGCACCCAGACCAGAAGGCCAAACAAGGTCATCATCATCGCCTCGAGCGTTGCCGCCAGGCGTGGCAGAACTCCGAGAGTGATGCCGATGCCAGCGGCGATATGCGCAAGTCCGGTGAAATAGGCGAATCCCAAGCGGGCGGGCAGCCACGCCGGAACCATGCTGGCGGTGTAGTCTGCGTAGGCAAAGTGCGACCATCCATAGAAGACACAAGTCAAGCCAAACAGGATCTGCGCCATGCGTACGGCGAACGCGCTGACAGCGGGCATGTGCGAACCGGGTGAGTGCTGCCGCAGCACGGCGTACAAGATGACGGCGCCGGTAAGCGATGTCAGGGTCTCACAAAAGCCGTACCACGCGCCGAGACTGATTGGGTTTGAGAGGATCGCGGGCAAACAAGTCACGAGTGAGAACGCGTGGTAGCCGGTGATCGTCAGTGCGCTCGGCAAGGCCGAGCGCGCGAAGCAAAGACCGGCGCTGGCTGCCAGAAGGATTATTACCGGTCCGTAAACCCAGAGATCCCTCCAGGGAACCCCGGCCGGTAAAGACCGCCCCAGCGGCGCATTGTCACTGTAAATGAGACACAAGATCGCGAGGCATGCTGACGCAAAAGCCAACAGGCCACGACCGAATTCAGCGATGCGCATGGCACCTGCCTGCTACCGCGGACGGCGCGATACTACGCCCTCGACCGCGATGCTGCTCATGGCCGGCCGAAAGCTGACCCTCAAGAGCCTGGTGATGCCATTCCGCTGAGCGGCCATCGGGCCGGGTCTTTAGTCTCCTGAGACGATGGCCGGTTCGCCCGCCAGGCGCTGGCTCACGTGCTGCCCCAGAAGATCGGTGAAGCCTTCCGGGCCGGGCGCGCGGTTCACCAGAACCACCCCTGCGTAGTCGCCCTTCGGGTTGAAGAACGCGTAGCTCGAATAGCCGCCGGTGCCCCCGTTGTGCCAATACTCGCTTCTCTTCTCCTGGTACAACCAGGCGAAGGCGATACGCATGCCCGGGCCGGCTTCGGCACGCAACTCATGCGACATCGTGATTGCCGCGCTGAGGGTATCTGCCTCACCGCCGGCTGCCATCGGCAGAGCCTCGGGGTGCAGCTGCGCCTCGAGGTAGCGGAGCATGTCTGATGCCGTCGAGCGGACGGCGCCGGCACCGGCCAGCGCATCCAGGTCCCAGGGCTCAGCCGCGTGTCCGTTGGGTGCGTGACCGCTGATGAAGCGAGCGCGCTGAGTCGTCGATAGCGACACGACGGTGTCCTCGAGGTGTAACGGGGTGGTGACCTGCTCGGCGAGCAACGTCGGGTAAGTAGTTCCATCCCGATTCGCGAGCACCTGCCCGAGGAGACCCACCCCCAGATTGCTGTAGCCGAAGGATGCATCTGCCGGCCGCGCCACGCCGTGCCTGGCAAGGAACTCGTAAAGCTTCAGCGCCGTGTAGTCGGCATAGGGGTTGCGCGGGTTGGCCGGGGTCAGGTTGTCCGGCAACCGCGGCAACCCTGAGTGCTGGGTGACGAGGTCCAACAGAGTGATCTCCGGGCCGTCAGGCTTGGAGACAGTGCCGGGTGGCAGCAGGGCCCGCACCGGCTCATCGAGCCTCACCCGTCCCTGAACAGTCATCTGCGCAAGGATCAGCCCGGTGAAAGTCTTGGTGATCGAGCCGATTTCAAAGATCGAGTCGACCTTGGCGTCGCCCAGCGTGAAAACCCGCGTCACACCATTCTTCAGCACGCCAACGGCTGCCCCGATTCCCTTCCGGGACAACGGCCCGCTCTGCAGCGCTGCCGCGAAGTCCTGGGTGAGTACGGCCTGTATGCGCTCGGCATCGACGGGTGCAATTGCCGGGCCATACGTGAATTTCGGCGGCGGGGGCTGCAATAGCGGCTTCGCCTGACGCGTCAGGGTCAGTGGGAGTGCGTTCCCCTGAGTCCATAGCCCGACGAGCTCGTGGCCATCTTCCGAGAGCTTGCCACTGAAGTGCCCCTTGATCGCCGGGACCTCGAAGGAGAGCTGCGGCGGTGACCAGTGAACCTCGCCGCACTCGATTCCCCACGCGCCCTGGTCAGGGCTGTCGCCGGTGCAGTACTCCTTGCTGTCACGGTCGCTGCGGAACGTGAACTGGACCCGAAGCTCATCTTCAGTCCCAGGCTTGAGTGTGCCCAGCCAGGCTGCGTCGATCGGTGACGGTTTCTCTGCCGGCACATAAGTGTCGCGCTTGAAGGTGAGCGGCATCGGAGTGCCCTGGCTCCAGGTGCCCGTGAGCGTCCCAGCGTCAGTGCTGACCGTGCCTGTCCACGTGCCATGAACGGATGGCACCGTGAAGGACAGGTTGTCGCCCTGAAGTTTGAAATCGGCGCAGGGGATGGCGTAGGCGCCCTGATCCACGCTATCGAGCGCGCCGCTGAGCGCGCCCTCAACCGACTTCAGATGCAACGTCAGGCGCAGCGGGCCGAGCCTGCCCAGGTAGTCACCCGACAGCGGCGGGCTTTGTGCACTCACAGGGCCGATCCAGCAGGTGAGTGCCAGCAGCGTCACGAGAGAGCGGCGTACCGACATGTTGTGCGCCCTTCAAATTGAGGTTTTGAGCTGCGCGCCACAACATTACCGCAATCGTGCCGCGCCATCCGGCCAGAAGCCGCCATTTCTGATCGCGCCGTAAATTTCCGCAAAGCTGCCACCCGGGACTAGGATAGTCGCCCGGCGTCGGGCAGTTCGGGAGCAGCAGCAAGTGCGCCACTTATGGCCGATTGTAGTGCTCGAAGAGCACTCCCTTGCCCCGCGCCGCACGCATTCGCAGCACCCGCTGTTCGTAGCCGGCGCGGTTGGGCTGCTCTGGGGAGCAGTAGCCATTGTGGCCGCACAGGACTTGGCGAAGAGTGAAATCAAAACTCAAGCCCTGCGCGACAATCTGCATGTGCTACTGGGCGACGGCGGCAACATCACAGTCTCGACAGGAGCGGACGGCACGCTGCTGATCGATGATGAGTACGCCGCCCTTACACCCAAAGTGCGCGCAGCGCTCGGGGAGTTGCGATCGCCAGCTGTCAAGCTGATAGTGAACACGCACTGGCACGACGACCACACAGGCGGCAACGAGGCCTTTGCCCGCGACGGCGCGCTGATCATCGCGCAAGAGAACGCGGGCCGGCGCATGCGGTCCGATCAGATTCTGTCGCTTTACGGACCGCAGAAAGCGTATCCATCGGTCGCATGGCCCGTGATCACTTTCGATCAGTCGCTGCGGCTGCGCTGGAATGGCGACGAGATTGATGTCATCCATGTTGGCCCGGCCCACACCGACGGCGACGCGGTCGTGTTCTTCCGACAACAAGACGTCATAGCTACGGGTGATCTGTTCGTCGGACACGAGTACCGGCCGCCGTATTTCGACGATCTGAACGGTGGTTCGGCGCACGGCATGATTGCCGCGGCCGACTCACTGCTGGGCCTCATCGGCGAACGGACACTCGTCGTCCCCGGCCATGGCGACATTACGGATCGCGCCGGGCTGCAGGATTATCGCAACCGGCTGGTCTCGATCCGCGACCGCATTAGCGACGCGATTTCCAGAGGCTTGAGCGAGGACGAGGTCGTCGCGCTCCATCCCACCGAGGGATTCGCCAGAGCGGGCAGGGGCACGAATCGATGGGTGCGTGTCGTCTATCGCGAATACCACCGCTGAGCTTGCGCATCGAACGCCTACAGGAGGGGCGCGCGCCGACTTCTGGCGGCGGTGACGATCTCCTCTCATCGGGCGCACACCGGGGGTCCGGACAAGCGTGCTACAACCAGCTAGGATTCATTCCCTCTGGATCGAGGAACGTGCCGTGCCAAACCGCCTGATCCACCAAATCCCGCGCAGCTTCGTGATCATCGTATTGCTGTTTCCGTGTTTCGCACTGGCGCAAAGCGGGGCACCCGAGCCTAAACCGGTTCAGCATGAGTTCGTAATCAAGAACTTCAAGACCGAGAGCGGGGCGGTGCTGCCGGAAGCCCGGATCGTTTATGGAACACTCGGCACTTTGAATGCCTCCGGCGATAACGTCGTGCTCCTGCCTTCGCACTACATGGCCGACATGAATGGTTACGCCTGGGTCATCGGTGCCGGCAAGGCGCTCGACCCCGGCCATCTGTTTCTGGTGACCAGTGAGCTGTTTGGCAACGGCCGTTCCTCCTCGCCGAGCAACATGCCCGAGCCGTTTCATGGCGTTAAGTTTCCGACAACCACCATCCGAGACAATGTGAACGCCGTGCACGCCCTGCTCGATAGTCTGCACGTCAAACATCTGCGGGCGGTCATCGGCTTTTCGATGGGGGCGCAACAAGCCTTCCAGTGGGCGGTGAGCTATCCCGATTACATGGATCGGATCGTCGCCACCTCGGGAACCGCGAAGACCTATGGTCATGGCATCGTGCGTCTCGAGGGACAGATCGCCGCCATCACCGCGGATCCAGCCTTTAACGGCGGCGATTACACGGTGGAGCCGGCACGGGGAATCTCGGCATTCGGCATGGTGTGGGCCGGCTGGCTATTCTCGCAGGAGTGGTGGCGCCAGGAACTGTGGCGCACCGCGCCCGCGTTCGGCAAGACCTTCGACGAGGTGCTCGAGCATTTCCGCTCCAATTTCATTCCGGGCGCGGACGCTAACAATCTCATCTTGCAGATGCGTACCTGGGAGAAACACGACGTCGGCGGAACACCCCCCTTCCACGGCGACGTCGAGGCGGCGCTGCGCTCCATCAAGGTACCCGTGCTCTACATGCCCTCGGAGACGGATCTGTACTTCCCGGTAACCGATGCGCGTTACGAGGCACGATTCATTCCTCATTGCACCCTGGCGGTGATTCCATCGCTGTGGGGACATGTCGCAGGCGCGGGGTTCACACCCGAGGATAACAAGTTCATCAACGACCACGTCTCTGCGTTCATGGCGGCGCAATGACGACGATCACCGGGCATTCGCGTCGATCCGCCTGCGAAGCTGCCGCTTGCTATAGCAGTCGCTGCGCCGCCTCGAGCCATTCGCGCTGCGCGCGGCGGTAGTGCCCGGGCGCGACGCGCGCCTGCTCGAGCAGCTCGCGCGCCACGCGCTGCGCCTCGGCGTGCTCACCCTGCGCCTCGAGCAGCTGCGCGTAGCGCACCGCGGCCTCGGCGCCGGGATAGGCGGGCGCGAGCACGCGGTATTCCTCTAGCGCCTTGGGTATGTTGCCTTCCGCCGCGAGTGCGCGCGCATAGAGCAGGTGCCCGTCCGGCGAGCGGAAGGTCGGATTCTCCTTGATGAGCTCATCAAGGGTCTGGCGCGTGGCGCGCGCATCGCCCTTGCCGAACTGCGCCTGCGCGAGGCCCAGCATCAGATTCGGGTCGTGCTGGTAGAGTCCGGTGAGCGCCTGTTTGTACTGATCGATCGCCTCGTCGTAGCGCTGGTGGCGGACGAGCTCGGCGGCGTAGCGCTGTCTCGCCGCGACGTTGCCGGTGACGCGCGCCTCATTCTCGTAGCGGCGCAGGTCCGCGCCCGGATCCATGGCGCGTTTGAAGCCGCGTGAGGCGCGCTGCGCCGCGCGGCTGCGGAACAGCTCGGGCAGCACCTCCACCCCGAGGTAGGCGAGTGCACCGATCCCGAACGGCAGCAGCAGCAGCACCCAGACCCACAGGAAATTCCGCCCGGTCTTGATGACGTGGATGATGAGCAGCGCCTGGACGACGTACACCAGAATCAACAGCAGCATGCGAGTCCTCGCTAGTGCGCCGGCGCCGCGCCTGGCGGCAGAGCGAAGGCCACGACGTAATCTCCGCGGGGCGTGCCGAGCGGGCCGTGGCCGCCGGCGCTGATGACGATGTACTGCCGCTCGTCCTTCCCGGCCCGGTAGGTCATCGGGGTCGCCTGGCCACCCGCCGGGAGCTTGTATTTCCACAGCTCGCGGCCGGTCTCGATGTCGAAGGCGCGGAAGTAGCTGTCCATCGCCGCGCCGACGAGCACCAGGCCGCCTGCCGTGGCGATCGGTCCGCCCATGCCGGGCATGCCGAAGTCGCGCACCAGCGGCCAGGGCGTGAACCCTTCGGTCGACCCGAGCGGCACCTGCCAGACGATGCGGTTGGCGTGCAGATCGACGTCGACCAGTGTGCCCCAGGGTGGTGCCGTGCACGGCAGCCCCCACGGCGAGAGCAGCGGCTCGCGCCGCATCGCATAGGGGGTGCCCGCCTGGCGGCCGAATTCGGCGTGCGGGTAGAGCCCGGAGCGCTGCTGGGCCTCGAGGTCGGCCGAGGGAATCAGCGTCACCTCCATCGCGATGTCGTTCACCGCGGCGATCACGCGCCCGCGCTGCTCGTCGAAGACCGCGCCGCCCCAGTTGACGCCTCCGGCGTAACCGGGAAACTCAAGCGTCCCGTGGGTGTCGGGCGGCGTGAAGATGCCTTCGTTGCGCAGCGCCGCGAGCTTCTCGCGGCACTTGCCGCGGTCCCAGAACGTGATTCCCCAGGCGTCGGCCGGCTCGACGCGCCGCTGCGGGACGAGCGCCGGCAGCGCCGAGAACGGCTGGGTCGGCGAGGCCTGCTCGCCCGGCACCAGGCTGCGCGGCACGGGGCGCTCGGTCACCGGAAAGAGGGGCGACCCGTTGGTCCGATCAAACACGTACAGCATGCCCGTCTTGGTTGCCTCGATCACGGCCGGCACCGGCACTCCCTGCACGTCGAGGTCCCCGAGCACCGGCTGCGCCGCCAGGTCGTAGTCCCACAGATCGTGGTGCACCAGCTGCTGATGCCACACGAGCTTGCCGGTGCGCGCATCGAGGGCGAGCAGCGAGTCGGCGAAGCGGTTGCTGCCCAGGCGCGTGCCGCCGTAGAAGTCGGGACTGGCGGAGCCGGTTGGCACCAGCACCAGCGCGTGCTCCTCATCCACCGACATCACGCCCCAGGCATTGGCGGCGCCGGTGCCGGCCGCCTGCGCGAGATTCCATTCGGCGGCCGCGGGATGGGATGGTGAGTCGGGCAGCGGATCGAACGACCAGAGGAGGGCGCCCGTCACCGCATCGAAGCCGCGGATTACGCCGCGCTCGACGTCCGCGGCGCGGTTGTCGCCGATCGCCGAGCCGACGATGACGACGTCGGCGTAGATCGCCGGCGGCGAGGTCACGAGATAGGCGGGGCGGTCGCGGATGCGGATGCCGCGCGTCAGGTCGAGCTGCCCGCCGCTGCCGAAATCCGCGCACGGCTGGCCGGTGTCGGCGTCGAGCGCCAGCAGCCGGGCGTCGATCGTGCCGGTGAAAATCCGCCGCACGCACGGACCGGTTCGGCGCGGGTCGGTGCTCGCCCAGACGCTGACGCCGCGCGAGCTGCTCTCGGAGTAGCGGCGGGTACGATCGACGTGAGGGTCGAAGCGCCACTGCTCGCGCCCGCTCACGGGGTCCAGCGCGATCACGATGTTGGTGCCGGTCTCGAGGTACAGCCGGCCGAAGGCGAGTATCGGGGTCGCCTCGAAGGTCAGCCGCCGCGCCTGCAGGTAGCCTGCGCCGAGCTCTCCGGTGCGGTAGGTCCAGGCCACGGTGAGGCGGCGCACGTTGGCGCGGTTGATCTGGTCGAGGCTCGAGTAGCGCTGGCCGAACATGTCGCCGCCGTAATAGCCCCAGTCGCTCGCCTCGGGCGATTGCGCCGGTGTCGCCGCGGCTGCGCCGAGTGCGAGCGCGGCGAGGCAGAGGCTGAGCGCGTGCGGCCTGCCTCGTGGTTCGATGCGCGCGCGTGGGCGGCGGGCGTTGCAAGTCATGGACGGCATTATCTGCGAGCGCGGCGCAGGAGCGCGAGCCACAGCGTCGCCCGGCGCATGCTGGTATTCTTTCCCGCCGTGAGTTCACCACGGGCGGTCATGTCCCGTTTTGGGGCATTGAGGTTGCTTCTCGCGGTTCAGTGCCTCGCGTTTGCGGCAGCCGCCCACGCTCAGGCCGCCGGCGACCGGTCGGCCGAAGGGCCGCCGCCGGCCGCGCGGCCGCGGGTCGGCCTGGTGCTCTCCGGCGGCGGCGCCCGCGGCGCCGCCCATGTCGGCGTACTCAAGGTTCTCGAGCAGCTGCACGTGCCGATCGATGCGATCGCCGGCACCAGCATGGGCGCGGTGGTGGGCGGGCTGTATGCGAGCGGCCTCTCGGCGCGCGACATCGAGAAGATCATGACCTCGCTCAACTGGCAGGCCGCGTTCCATGACCGGCCACCACGCGAGGATCTGACGCTGCGGCGCAAGCAGGAGGACGAGAACTTCCTGGTGAAGTTCCCGCTCGGCGTGCGTGGCCACAGGATCGTGCTCCCCAAGGGGCTCATCGAGGGCCAGGGGCTCTCGCAGATGCTGCGGCGGCTGACGCTGCCGGTCGCGCGC
>Ga0187780_10003514_pt1 | contig 11822 bp, 8 predicted proteins | sample 1015_Q2_SP10_20__FD_132429 | JGI IMG/M metagenome (GOLD analysis project Ga0187780, IMG submission 132429) | Tropical peat soil microbial communities from peatlands in Department of Meta, Colombia - 1015_Q2_SP10_20_MG | ecosystem: Environmental > Terrestrial > Soil > Wetlands > Peat | place...
CAATTCCCAGAACGTCTTGGAGGAACGCCGTCTCAAACTCGGGCTCGAGGACAATTCATACGTCGAAGTTCTTTCCGGTCTCTCGGAGGGAGACCGCGTCGTGATTGGGAATCGCAGCCAGTTTCGCGTTGGTCAAAAAGTCCGTCCCAAGTTGGCGAGCGCTCAGGCCGGCACTGAAGCAGGAGGAAACTGATGTCCGGCTTCTCGATTAAGTATCCCTACTTCATTATTGTCATTTGCCTGGTCGTTGCCATCGTGGGAAGCGTGGCGTTGGTCCGCATGCCTGTGGACCTATTTCCTCCCATCAACATTCCTGTCGTAGTCATCGCTACGTTTTACTCCGGAATGCCCCCCGAACAAATTGAAACCAATATTACCAACCCGTTCGAACGCTGGTTCACTCTTGCCAGCGGTGTTGACCACATCGAATCGCGCTCGCTCCCGGGAGTCAGCCTCATCAAGATGTACTTTCAGCCTGGTACTAACGCGGACGCCGACCTCAGCACGGTTTCGAACCTGGCCATGGCCGATCTGCGGCGTCTCCCACCGGGCACGTTGCCCCCTGTGGTTCTTAAGTTTGACGCGTCCAGCCTGCCGGTTTGCTTGATCACGCTCAAAGGCCAGGGGCTCAACGAAACGCAGCTTCAGGATCTTGGCCGGTTCAACGTGCGTAACCAGATCGCGAACGTGCCTGGCGCTTCCGTCCCGCAACCGTTCGGCGGGCGCTATCGCCAGATTATGGTTTATGTCGATCCTCTGAAGCTTCAAGCGCACCAACTGAGCCCCATGGACGTCGTCCGGCAAGTGAATGACGCCAACCTGATTCTGCCCGCTGGTGACGTGAAAATCGGACCGTTCGATTACAACCTTTACTCTAACAGCCAGGCACCCACGGCCGCGGAAATTAATGCTATGCCCCTGAAATCCGTCGGCCAGACGCAGTCCTCCGTATTAGTAGGTGATGTTGCCACGGCCGTTGACGCCCAGGCCATTCAAACAAATATTGTCCGCGTCGACGGGCAACGCTCCGTCTACCTGCCTATCCTCAAACAGGGCGGGGATACGAATACCATTGCCGTGGTCGACGGCATCCAGGAAGCCCTTCAACACCTGGTGGACATTCCAAAACAACTCGTTTCAAGAGTGGTGTTCGATCAGTCGCTCTTTGTGAAGACCGCGATCGCCAACCTTCTTCGCGAAGCCAGCATTGGCCTCATCTTGACGGGTTTGATGGTGTTGCTGTTTCTGGGCAGCCTGCGTGCCACTGCTGCAGTATTCCTGTCCATTCCGCTTTCCGCGCTGGCCACATTCCTGGCTCTTAGTGCCGGGGGCGGCACAGTGAACACCATGGTGCTTGGAGGACTCGCCCTGGCGTTTTCCCGCTTGATCGACAATTCCGTCATTGTTCTCGAAAATATCTTCCGCCACCTGGAGATGAATGAGCCGCCGCAAGTAGCCGCCGAAAAAGGCGGTCAGGAGGTGGCTCTCGCGGTTCTGGCGGCGACCATCGCCACGGCCATCGTCTTTTTCCCGGTTGTTTTTCTCTACGGGGTCAGCCGCTTTCTCTTTTCTGCCCTGGGCCTCGCCGTCGTTCTCTCTCTGTTTGCTTCCTATTTTGTGGCCATGAGCGTCGTTCCGCTGTTTTGCGCCAAACTAATCGAGCAGGCCCAAGCCGACGAGGAAGTGGGCGCCGGTTCCACCTTGCCGCACACCTGGCTGGTCAAAAAATTTAACTATTACTTCGTGCGCATGCTCGAACACTATGACCGCAGCTTGGCCAGAACCCTGCTCAAACCCGTCAACACGACGGTCGGCCTCGTGGGTATTTCGCTTCTCTCTCTTTCTCTGTTTCCTTTGTTGGGCGTCTCTTTCTTCCCGCGCACGGATCCGGGCCAATTCGTCATCAATTTAAAAGCTCCTTCGGGGACGCGCGTCGAGCTGACCGAAAAGTATGTGAAAGAAGTCGAGCAAATCATCCGCGACGTCGTGCCTCCAAACGAGCTTCAAATCGTTGTCTCCAACATTGGCGTGACCACAGATTTCTCCGCGATCTATACTTCCAATTCCGCACCGCACACCGCTTTCGTTCAAGCCAGCCTCAAAGAGGGCCACAAAGTGGGCAGCTACGAGTACATGCGCCGGGTCCGCGCGCAACTCGGCCAGAAACTCCCGCAACTGAGCACTTACTTCCAATCCGGCGGACTTGTCGACGCTGTGATTAACCTCGGACTTCCGGCTCCCATCGACATCCAGGTCAGCGGGAACAATCTTCAAAACGTCTATGCAACGGCTGCGAACATTGCTCAGCCCGTTCGCCAGCTCAAGAACGTTAGCGACGTTCTAATTCCGCAGGACATTGATTATCCGGCGCTCGAACTCGACGTGGACCGTGAAAAAGCTGGTCTTCTCGGCCTTTCGCAAAAAGAAATCGTCGATAACGTCATTACCGCACTCACTTCCAACGGAATGATCGCCCCGAACTACTGGATTGATCCGAAATCCGGAAATCCCTACATGCTTACCGTGCAATATCCCGAAGATGCGGTGCGAACGATCACGGACCTCAAGCAGATTCCATTGCGCGGCGCGAAAAGCGCTCAGCCGACTTTTCTCGATACCGTCGTCCAGGTAAAAACCATTCCTTCGCCCACCGAAGTCGACCACTATCAGCTCTTCCGCGTCGTGGATGTTTACGTTGCGCCCAAAACCGAGGACTTGGGCCGCGTCACCAGCGAAGTCGAGGACATTCTCAAAAGAACGCACCTTCCCGAAGGCGTCCGCGTGAACCTACGCGGATCCGTGCAAGGCATGCGCGCTTCCTTCCGGAGTTTTGCCGCTGGTCTTATCCTGTCCGTTGTCCTCGTCTACTTGGTCTTGGTCGCCCAGTTTGCATCCTGGGAAGACCCCTTCATCATTCTTCTGGCGATTCCTCCGGGGCTAGCCGGCGTTTTGTTGTTTCTACTTGTAACGGGGACGACCCTGAACGTGATGTCCCTGATGGGGATCGTCATGATGGTGGGCATCGTGGTTTCGAACAGCATTCTGATCGTGGAGTTTGCGCGTCATTTGCACCACGACGGCAAGCCCGTGAAAGAGGCTGTTTCGCTGGCCTCCCGGATGCGTCTTCGCCCCATCTTGATGACGTCCCTTGCGACGGTCCTGGGGATGATCCCTATGGCTATCGGGGCAGAACCCGGCAGCGAGCAGTACGCGCCGCTGGCTCGAGCGATTATCGGCGGTCTGCTGGTTTCCGTCGTCGTGACTGTGTATCTCGTGCCCGCCGTGTATCTGCTCGTTCACAGTAGACGCGAAAGACAAACTCAGGAGGTACAGCCGTGAAGCGGCCCGTCGTTGCTCTTTCCATTCTTCTTGCTGCCGCGTGCGCCGCCGCGGCGCAGGCGCCCGTGGTCTTAACTGCTCCTTCGCCGTCTACCCAGGCCGCATCAAATGGTGCGCCTCTCACTCTGTCCCAAGCCGAAGCCGCCGCCCTCAAGAACAATCCTCAAATAACCATCGGCAAGTTGCGCGCTCTCGTCGCGCAGCAACTTGTTCGCGAATCCCGATCGGCTCTGCTTCCCTTTGCCTCGGTTAGCCTCACTGGCGTGGATGCAAATCCTGGAAGCCGCATGTCGGCGGGTTTTCTCAACAACCCCATCCTCTTCCCGCGTGCCGCTGGCGGCGCGAGCGTCAGCCAATTGGTCACGGATTTCGGACGCACGACGAATTTGCTTTCCAGCTCCGAATATGGCGCCAAAGCCGAAGATCAAAACGCTGCCGCCACTCGCGCGGACATTCTTCTTGCCGTCGACCAGGCCTTCTACAATTCCCTTGCTACCAGAGCCCTCGTTCGTGTCGCGGAAGAAACGGTGCAAGCTAGGCAGACGCTCGTCGACAAAGTGCAAGCTCTAACGGATGCAAAGCTCAAATCAGAGTTGGATCTCAGTTTCACTAAAGTGGAGCTGGCCCGAGCCAAACTCCTTCTCCTTGAGGCGCGTAACAACTATCAGGCTTCCCTTGCCACTCTTTCCACGATTCTCGGTTATCCCAACGAGCAGAATTTTCAGCTCGCCGAAGAAACCGGCGCGCTCACGCCTCCCGCTCCGGAAGTCGAATCCCTGATTCAGCAGGCTCTGCAACAGCGCCCGGAGATTAAGGCGCTGCAATTTGAAGTGGAGTCCGCACAGAAATTCGGCAGCGCCGAACACGATCTCTGGCGCCCCACCGTCAGCGCCCTCGGTGTCGTCGGCGATGCTCCCGTGCGCGACAACCACATCCCAAGTTGGTACGGCGCCGTCGGCGTCAACGTGAACATCCCGGTCTTCAACGGCTTCCTTTACAACGCTCGCGCCAAGGTCGCCGACCTCCACACGGAAGTCAATCGCCAGCGCCTGACTGATCTTCGCGACAATATCGCTCGCGACGTCCGAAACTCCTGGCAAGACACCAACCGCGCTTACGAACGCCTCTCCGTCACCCGGCAGCTTCGCGAGCAAGCCAGCCTCGGCCTGGACCTCGCCCAGGCCCGCTACAACCTCGGTCTCGGCTCCATCGTCGAGTTCACTCAGGCCGAGCTTCAGAAGACCGAGGCGGACATCGCCGACACCGATGCGATCTACCAATATCGCTTGACCCAAATGGTCCTCGCCTATACCATCGCTGCACCGAAATAAGCCCTACCCCGCGGAAGGATTGGAAAGTTGCTCCTGGGAGTTTGCTGATGATGCGGTTCTTCATTCAACGGACCAACGGCCAAGAGCTTTCCCGGGCCCTTTCTTTATCGCGTCGCTTGGCTATGGCCTGTTGTTGTTGACCCCTGACAATCCGCAACTCTTTTTGCGTCAATGAGTTCCCGTGAAATCCTTCCCTTTGTTACAGGATATTCACAATTGATTGACGTAATTGTAAGACGGGGCCTTTACCTTCTGCCGCGGGGTGGTACGAACTTTTTTCGGTAGCACGTTGAATTTTGCACAAAAGAGAGATGAAATGAAAAAAATAGCTGCACTCACACTGTCTCTGTTCCTCTCGTCCGGCATGGCTTTCGCCGACACGCCGAAGGACGCTGACGCTCAACCTGCCAAGCCTGCTCAACCGGCCAAGCCGAAAGCGGCCAAGAAAGCGGCCGACAAGTCCGACTCAGCGATTGCGGCCGAGATCGAAGAGCTCCGGCAGGCTCTGCAGTCCCAGCAAGAACAACTTCAGATGTTGAAGGAAGAGCTCGCCAAGCGCGATCGCCAGATTGACGAAGCACGCGAAGCTGCCGCTGCCGCCAATGCTCGTGCTTCGGAAGCCAGCAGCAAAGCGGTTGAAGCGGTCAACACCTCTGCTGAGGTCAAGTCCACTGCAGGCACGTTGAACAGCACGGTGAGCGATTTGAAAGCCAGCACAGAAGCACTCAAGACTACCGTAGCGAAGGACGAGGCTCAGGCCGAGAAAGCCGCCGAAGAAGGACCCAACACCATCAAATACAAGGGCGTCAACATCACTCCGGGCGGATTCATCGAAGCCGCGACGGTTTTCCGCAATCGCGCCACCAGCGCCGATATCAACACTCCGTTCAATAGTATCCCTTATCCGGGTAACTCTTTGTCCAAGGTCAGCGAAGCCAACTTCACCGCTCGTCAGAGCCGCGCCACCATGCTGGCGGAATCCAAGATTGGCTCGGCCAAGCTGACCGGCTACTTCGAAATGGACTTCCTCGGCGCCGGCACTACTTCCAACAACCGTCAGAGCAACAGCTACGTCTTCCGCCAGCGCCAAATCTGGGGCCAGGTGGCATTTGACAACGGCTGGTCCGTCACCGGCGGCCAGATGTGGAGTCTGGCGACCGAAAACCGCAAAGGCATTCAGAATCGCGGCGAAGCCTTGCCGATGATGGTGGATCCGCAATACGTCGTTGGCTTCACTTGGCAGCGGGCCTACGGCTTCCGCGTTGTAAAGGACTTGGGAGGAAAGGCTGCCTTTGGCGTCTCGGTAGAAGGTCCGCAAGCTACCGTCGGCGGCCGGGGCTTCTCCACGGTTACCTCCGCGACCGGTGCCACCTCACAGAATTTCTTCATCAATGCTCCCGGCGCCGGTGGCGGCCTCTACAACGCGTTTGACTCGACCGGCTATACCGTCAACAAAGCTCCTGACTTCCTCTTCAAGCTGGCTGTTGATCCAGGCTTCGGCCACTATGAGCTCTTTGGAATCGTCAGCACCTTCCGCAATCGCATCTACCCTTGCGCCATCGTCAGCCCGGCGGCCACCAATGCCAGCGGCACAGTGGTCCTTGCTGGTCCTGCTTTGACGGGTAATCCAGGCGCGGCCTGCACCAACACTTCACCTTCTGCGGTTGGCGCGTTCCTTGACACGCGCACCGGCGGCGGTTTCGGCGCCAGCGCGCGCTGGTCTTTATTCAGCAAGAAGTTTGATTTTGGCTTGAAAGCTGTCGGCGGGGACGGCATTGGCCGCTACGGTTCGGCGCAGCTCCCCGATCTCACTGCCCGGCCCGACGGCACGCAGGCCCTTATCCGCACAGCGCACGGCTTGGCCGTCGTGGAGTTGCATCCCAACCCGAAGTTTGACATCTACGCCTACTACGGTGGTGAGTACGCATGGCGCGCTGCTTACAGCGGGTATCAGACGGATACGCTCTCGACCTCGCAGATCGTCACCGCTTGCACTGTTAACACCACGACCTGCCCGCAGGGCTTCAACCTGACCACCATCACAACTCATACTACTTCCAATTCGAAGATCGGTGGCTACGGCTCGCCCTTTGCGAACAACACCGGTTGCAGTACCGAAGGGGTTCCTTCTGGAACCGGCACACCTTCGGGTGGCGGCACCTGTGCGGGCGACACGCGCTTCATCCAGGAAGGAACGCTCGGTTTCTGGCACAAATTCTACCAGGGCCCCAAGGGCGGCATGCGCTGGGGACTCGCTTACTCCTATATCACCAGGACCGGCTGGTCGGGTAACAACAATGTGCTCACTTCTCTGGGTGTGCAGCCCAAGGCCGTCGACAACATGGTGTTCACTTCTTTCCGCTACTACCTGCCTTAGTACAGGCCGGGCAATTGCGGCCCGTCCCTCCCCTGGGGACGGTCAAAGGGCAGCTCCTCACGGGGCTGCCCTTTTGTTTTCCGTCATGACACCCGCATTGCTATGGAGGTTTCCTCGAGTCCGCCTATGTCTTTCGCAACCCGCCACTTGCGCCAATCTCACAAGCCACACCCCAAATAGCACTGGCGTGATTTAACAAATTCTGCATCGTTTGTAACAATTCCGTAACATAAGAGCAGGACACTTATTCCATATCTTCATCGTTTCAAACTGAGCGCATGGAGGATGCGTATGAAGCGAATTCCTGCCTTAATTGCCGTTCTTACCCTGGGAGCCGCCGCAGTTCTATGGGCGGACAGCACACTATCCATTAACGGGGCTGGTGCGACCTTCCCCTATCCCATGTATTCCAAGTGGTTTGACGAGTACCACAAGAAAAACCCCAATCTCGCGATCAACTATCAGTCCATCGGTTCCGGAGGCGGTATCAAGCAAATCACCGAGGGTACCGTCGATTTCGGCGCTTCTGACGGCCCGATGAATGACGAGCAGCTAAAGGCTTACCAGGATAAGCATGGCTCGGGCATTCTCCACTTTCCCACGGTGCTCGGAGCCGTCGTTCCCACCTACAACATCCCAGGCGTCACCGCTTCCTTGAATTTCACGGGTGAGGCTTTGGCGGGAATTTTTCTCGGCAAAGTCACCAAGTGGAACGACCCGCTGATTGCGGGCGCTAATAAGGGCGTCAATCTTCCTGGCGAAGACATCGTCGTAGTTCACCGCGCCGATGGCAGCGGAACGACGTACTGCTTTACCGATTACCTTTCCAAGGTGAGCGACGAATGGAAAAACAAAGTCGGCAAAGGCACTTCCGTGAACTGGCCCGTCGGTCTCGGCGGCAAGGGCAGCGAAGGCGTCACAGGCACCGTCAAGAACACGCCGAATTCCGTCACCTACGTCGAGTTGATTTATGCCGAAGCTAACAAAATTTCCTATGGGAACGTGAAGAATGCGGACGGGGTCTTCGTGAAGGCCTCGCTTGCCGGTGTGACTGCTGCCGCGGCCTCTTCCGCCAAGGAGATGCCCGACGATTTCCGCGTCTCCATCACCAATGCGAAAGGCAAGGACGCCTACCCCATTTCCACCTTCACCTGGCTGCTGATCCCCGCCAAGTTCTCCGACAACGCCAAGCGCGATGCCATCAAAGGCTTTGTCACCTGGATGCTCGCGGACGGACAGAATTTTGCCGAAGCTCTTTCTTACGCGCGGCTTCCCAAGGAAGTTGTTGCCAAAGAAAAGAAGGCTTTGGCTAGCATTCAATAGCGTGGCTACCGCTTCCACATCCCTTCCGGGCGCGGGCCCCGTTGCGGGCTCGCGCTCGTTTTTCTCGCGGCTCCGCGACGGGGACGAAGTCGCCCGCCTGATCACTCTTTTATTCGCCGTCACGGTTGTGTTGATGACCGTTCTGCTGGTGTTTGAGCTCTGGCAGGGGTCGGCCTTGCCCCGTCACAAGTTTGGCTTTTCCTTTTTCCGGACGTCCATTTGGGATCCCATCGAAGGGCAGTTTGGCGCTTTGCCCTTCATGTACGGGACACTGATTACAGCTGCCGTGGCGCTCCTGATCGCCGTTCCTCTCGGCCTTGGCGCCGCCATTTTTCTTGCGGAACTCGCGCCTCCTCGAATTTCTGACACTCTCGAATTCTTTATCGATTTGCTCGCGGCCGTTCCCAGCGTCATCTATGGCATTCTTGGCGTCTTCATCGTCGTACCCCTGATGCGTCAGTACGTCGATCCCGTTTTGAAGAGCACACTTGGTTTTCTGCCGTTGTTTAAGGGCCCGGCGTACGGTGTCGGTTTTCTTACTGCGGGAATTGTGCTGGCCATCATGGTGATTCCTTACATTATTTCAGTTTCCCGCGAAGTGTTGCTCTCCGTCCCCCGCGACCAGCGCGAAGCGGCGCTCGCCATTGGCGCGACCCGCTGGGAATCTACGTGGAAGGTCGTTGTTCCTTTCGCCCGCACCGGCATCCTTGGCTCCATCTTTCTTGCTCTCGCTCGCTCTCTGGGCGAGACCATGGCTGTTGCCATGGTCATCGGCAACGATCCCAAAATCAGTGCCTCTCTTTTTGCTCCTGGCTATTCCATCGCTGCAGTCATCGCCAATGAACTAGCCGAAGCCACCAGTGAACTCCACACCCAATCGCTCATTGAACTTGGACTCGTGCTTTTCCTTTTGACCTTCATCCTGAATGGGCTCGCCCGCATTCTCATTGTCGTTACCTCGCAGCGGGGCACCGGAACGGCTCGCGCATGAACGCCCGTCTGCGCTGGCGCAAATTTGTGAGCGGCTTCATGCTGACTCTGACGGGGATCTGCGCGGTCGTTTCCGTCGCCGTTCTTTTCCTCATTCTCGGCTATCTCGTCGTCCGCGGCGGGACTTCCATCAACTGGGCCTTTTTTACCAGGCTGCCTGCTCCGGTCGGAGAGGTCGGCGGCGGGATGGCCAACGCCATTGTCGGCAGCGGAAAACTGCTCCTACTGGCCACGCTCTTTGGCGTGCCCATCGGTTTTCTTGGAGCGATCTACCTTGCGGAGTTCAGCGGCCACCGCATGGCCTTTATCGTTCGCTATTCCGCCGACTTACTCAACGGCGTTCCCTCCATTGTCATCGGTGTTTTTGCCTACAGCGTTGCCGTTTTGCCCTTCAAGCAGTTCTCCACGCTTGCCGGGGGTTTTGCTCTCGGGCTTATGATGATTCCCATCACGCTTCGCAGCACGGAGGATTTCCTGCGTTCCGTGCCGAACAGCTTACGCGAAGGCGCGATGGCTCTCGGCGCCAGCAAATGGAAGATGATCGCTACGGTGATCGTCCCCGCGGCCTATCGCGGCATTCTAACCGCAGTTCTGCTGGCGTTTGCTCGTGTTGCCGGCGAAACCGCTCCCCTTATTTTTACCGCACTGGGCAATAGCTTCTGGAGTCCCGGATGGACCCAACCCACTGCTTCTCTCCCGGTCACGATTTATAATTACGCCCTCTCTCCGTACGAAGATTGGCATCGCCAGGCGTGGGCCGGCGGGCTAGTATTGCTGGTGCTGATTCTTGTCATTAATATAGTTGCCCGGGGAATACTCGCCCGGGGCATTTCGGCTTCGAGGTCCTAACCCATGCACGCGTCTGTGAGGCCCGCTGTGTCCGTAAACATTCCACCAACCACCGTGACGAATATCGCCTCGCGGGATGCAATGGCGGCGCTCTCCATGCGCATGACCATCTCCAAGGTCAATTTCTATTACGGCAGCAAGCAGAGTCTCTTCGACATCAGCATGGGGGTCGCGACCAACAAAGTCACCGCGCTCATCGGTCCCTCTGGCTGTGGCAAGTCCACCTTGCTCCGCACGCTCAACCGCATGCATGAGACCATCAGCAATTCCCGCCTCGAAGGCGAAATCATGCTGGATGGCCAAAACATCCTGAAACAGGACGTCACTGCCCACCGCCGCCGCGTCGGCATGGTTTTTCAGCGGCCTAATCCTTTTCCGAAGTCCATTTTCGATAACGTTGCGTACGGCTTGAAAATCAACGGCTCCAAATCTCCTATCGCCGAGTCTGTCGAAAAAAGCCTGCGGCACGCGGCCCTTTGGGACGAAGTAAAGGACCATCTCCACAAGTCCGCTTACGAGCTTTCCGGCGGCCAGCAACAGCGCTTGTGCATCGCCCGCGCTCTCGCGGTGGAGCCGGAAGTGCTTCTCCTGGATGAGCCGTGCTCCGCCCTGGATCCCATCAGCACCGCGAAGATCGAAGAGCTATTAGTGCAATTGAAGGATCTCTGCACCATCGTCATCGTTACCCATAACATGCAGCAGGCCGCTCGTGTCAGTGATTTCACTGCTTTCCTGCTCACCGGCCAGCTCATTGAGTTCAGCCCGACGCCGCAACTGTTCACAACGCCCAGCGATCCGCGAACGGAAGCGTACATTACTGGCCGCTTCGGATGAGTTGGCGGTTCTCTCGCACCGTTTCTGAGGATGCTGCAGGTGCAGAGAGGAATATTATTAGCGGGTAGAAGGACACTGAGGGGAACGCATTCATGGAACGCCACTTCGAAAAAGACCTGAATGAGCTGAAAGAGCGGCTGCTTTGGATGGGCAGCCTCGCCGAGCGCGCCGTTCACCAATCCGTCCACGCCGTGCTCGACACCGACGAGCAGCTCGCCAAGCGCGTCCTCGAGGAAGAAGACGCCATAAACGAGCTTCAGATGGAGATCGATGACCGCGTCGTCCAGCTTCTCGCGCTGCATCAGCTCATGGCTATCGACCTGCGCTTCGTTCTGGCTATTTCGCGCATCAACAACGACCTCGAGCGCATCGGCGATCAAGCCGTGAATATTGCTCAGGGAGCATTGCGGATTCTGCGCCATCCTCGCGTGAAGCCTTACGTGGATTTGCCGCGCATGAGCGAACTCGTCGAGGATATGGTCCGCAACGCCCTGAACGCCGTGGTTCGCCGCGACGTGGATATTGCTCACAAAGTGCTGGCCACCGACGACCAGGTGGATCACTACCGCGATCAGATTTTCCGCGAATTGCTCACGTACATGATGGGCGATTCCAGCGTGGTCTTTCCTGCGTTTGAACTCATCCTTGTCGCCAAGAACCTTGAGCGCATCGGCGACCACGCCACCAACATCGCCGAGGACGTCATCTACATCGTGCAGGGGCAGGACGTCCGCCATCCTACCGTCGACCGTCGCTAGATCGGCGAACGTTCTGTAAGG
>Ga0187780_10003515_pt1 | contig 11821 bp, 12 predicted proteins | sample 1015_Q2_SP10_20__FD_132429 | JGI IMG/M metagenome (GOLD analysis project Ga0187780, IMG submission 132429) | Tropical peat soil microbial communities from peatlands in Department of Meta, Colombia - 1015_Q2_SP10_20_MG | ecosystem: Environmental > Terrestrial > Soil > Wetlands > Peat | place...
GCGCGCCATCGTAAAGAAACCCTGCTGGTATCGCACTTGCCCGCGTCCTCCGCAAGAGCGGCAACTGACAGGGCTTTTGCCGGCGGCTGCTCCGGAACCTCGACACTCCTCGCAAGCCTCATGGCGGCGAACCGTGACTTGCGTTTCTTTCCCGAATACCGCCTCCTCGAATTCGAGGTTGATATCCTCGCGGAGATCAGCGCCGCGCTGAGCGCGGCTGCGCCTGCGTCCGCCGCCACCTCCAAATAGGTCCCCAAAACCGAAGAAATCTCCAAAGATTTCGCTGAAATCCTGGAAAACTGTGGGATCGAACCCTCCCGCCCCCGCCCCACTCACAGCAGCATGGCCAAAACGGTCGTACGCCGCCCGCTTATCGGTATCCGCCAGAATGGCGTATGCCTCGCTGCATTCTTTAAATTTTTCCTCCGCGTCAGGATTGTTCGGGTTGCGGTCGGGATGGTATTGCAGCGCCAGTTTGCGGTAGGCGCTTTTGATTTCCTGCTCGGAAGCCTCGCGAGTCACTCCCAGCACTTCGTAATAATCGCGTTTTACGTTACTGGCCAGAATTGTTCTTTGAACCCTTCAGAATAGTAATTTACTTCGTCCGTCTCACGCATGACACAAAAGGACCGGTTAGTCTCGATGCTTTGGGTTACTCGCGACCTTGACCATCGCCGGCCGCAAAAGACGGTCCTTCAATTTATATCCGCGCTGAAGTTCTTGCACTATTTGATGATCTGGCGCCTCGGTGGTTTCGACCATCTCAATGGCTTCATGGAGCCGTGGGTCGAAGGGTTCCCCTTTTGCGGGAATCGGGCGAAGGCCCAATTTGTTCAGCGCATCTTGCAGTTGCTTGTAGATCAGCTCGATACCGCTGCGAAGCTCTGATTGCTCTCTGCTTGATTGCAAAGCTCGCTCGAAGCTGTCCAATGTTGGTAGCAGAGTGTTGATAGCGTCCGCCAACGCATAATCGCGAAACTCCTGCTGCTCGCGGCTTGCCCGCTTGCGGGCATTTTCGAAATCCGCCTGCATGCGCGCCAGACGATCGAGCAGAGTGTCTCTCTCCGCTCTGACCTTTTGCAGCTCCGGAATCTCGGAGCCCGCGCGAGTTTGGCCAACCTCGGCCGGAGATGGCTGGTCGTCCTTCCCGTCTTCTGAAGGCGGCAGTTCGTGTTCTGTATCCAGCTCCTGTGGTTCTACTTCCGATTTTCCATTCGTCCTTGCCATAACACTTATTCCGATTCGTTCAAAATTTTGTCGAAGAGCCGGGCAATATACGAGACGGCGCTGATTGTGTGCTGATAATCCAGGCGCGTCGGACCAAGCACCGCCAGCGAGCCCATCACTTCCCCACCGACGCGCGCTGGCGCGCCGATCAGAACGAAGTTCCTCATGGAAGGCATAGCCTGGTCCAGGCCGATCACCACTCGCACGGCTTCCTGTTTAGTGTCTAAATACGCGTTCAGCAGTTGCACAACCTTTTGCTTTTCTTCGAGAGTCTGCAGCAACTCCTGCAATCGTTGACGATCCTGCTCGCCGGCAACCAGGTTGGCCGCCCCTTCCACATACACGGATTGCGCGCCATCATCCGCCAAGGCCCCGCGCCGGTAAAGTTGCTCAACCGAGGCCATCATGCGATCGTATTCACCTCGTTCCTGCTCCAGACGCCGGGCCAATTCTGTTCGCATGGCCTCAATCGTCCAGCCCCGGAAATTCTCATTAAGATAGCGGCCCGCCACATCTAGATCTACCTGCTGAATATCAAGGCGCAGCACGCGATCCCGGACCAACCCGGATTTCGTGACCACAACCGCCAGTACCTTCTGGTCTCCGAGCCGCGAAAAATAAACATGCTCCAAAGCATTCTTGGGACCACCGAGGGCGACCGCAACTCCGACGTTCTTCGAAATCAGCGATAGCACATGCGAAGTGCGCTCCATGAACTCCTGCACATCCGTAATCCCGTGGAGCGAGTCCCGGATGATGCCTTCGTCTTCGCTCGAAATCCGAGTGTTGCCGGTAAACTGCTCGACGTAATACCGATATGCCTCTGGGCTGGGCACCCGGCCGGCCGAAGTGTGAGGCTGCTCCAGATACCCGGCATCCACCAGATCAGACATCACGTTCCGGATCGTTGCCGGACTGAGGCCTTCCCGGCTCGCCCTTGCCAAGGTGCGTGAACCCACTGGTTCCCCGGTCGCGATGAAAGTTTCAACGATGGCGGTCAGAATCTCGCGTTCGCGGTCGCCAATTTGGGTTCCTGACGGCATGCTATTTACACGTATCAATCTGAGGCACTTTTGTCGCAGCCCTCCAAGCCCAATCTAACTTGTTTAGATGCAACACTTACATCTCAAGATGCAACACACCCCTAGGCGGATTTTAGGAACCTTAGGGGACTCTGTCAAGGATTAGCACTCCTGCACCAAGAATGCTAATCCCGCGTTGGGATCGGCAAGGCTCTGATATCTTCTCAAGCGAGGCGTGCCGACCAAACCACAGATCGCGGTCATCGGTGCAGGAGCCTTCGGCGGCTGGACCGCGCTCTGCCTGCTGCGAAGCGGAGCGCGTGTCACTCTGCTGGATGCATGGGGACCCGGCAACTCGCGTTCCTCATCCGGGGGAGAAACGCGAATCATTCGCGGCACCTATGGTCCCAACCAGCCTTACACCAAGATGGCAGTTCGTGCGCTGCAAGTGTGGAAAGAGCATGAGCAGCTCTGGCGCAGTCAACTATTTCACCGCTGTGGCGTCTTATGGATGGCGGCAGATGGAAGCGACCAATTTGAGCGTCAATCGTTGACCGCCTTGCGTGAAGCTGGCCTACCCTTCGAGGAACTTTCAGCTCACGAAATGGCAAAGCGCTGGCCGCAGATCAACTTCGAGGGCGTGCGTTGGGGAATCTACGAACCCGAATCGGGTTTCCTTCGTGCTCGCGTCGCGTGCCAGACTGTCGTGAACGGCTTCATGAAGGAAGGTGGAAGGTTTCGAATCGCTTCAGTTGTACCCGGAGATTTAGAGAACCGATGTGCGGACGGCCTCACACTTTCCGACGGAACGAAGCTCATTGCCGACAAATACATCTTCGCCTGCGGACCTTGGCTCGAAAAAATTTTTCCTGACACGATCGGGAATAAAATTAAAGCGACGAGGCAAGAAGTTTTCTTCTTCGGCCCACCTCCGGGAGACGAGCGCTTTGCAGAATCTAATTTGCCGGTTTGGGGAGACAATCGTGAACGCTTCTGGTATGGCATCCCCGCCACCGATGGGCGTGGGTTCAAGGTCGCCGATGATACCCGCGGCTGCGAATTCGACCCAACCTCAGGCAACCGAAGCATCAGCCCCGAAGCACTCGAAAGGGCCCGCGAATACGTCAGCTTTCGTTTCCCCGCAATGAAAAATGCGCCTCTGATCGAGAGCCGGGTTTGCCAGTACGAGAACACTCCCGACAATGATTTCATCATCGATCGGCACCCACGAGCTGACAAGGTCTGGATCGTTGGCGGTGGCTCCGGTCACGGATTCAAACATGGTCCCGCGGTCGGAGAAATGGTCGCCGATCTGGTGCTCCAGGACAAAGATCCGCTTTCGCGCTTTCGTCTCGACCGCTTCGCGAGATCAGATCGACAATAGCGACAGTTGCTAATTTCTCCTTCCCCTTGTGCTTCGCAAATTTTTGATCAGCAGCGAGAGACGGCGAAGCCAATGGTTGATCTTGGAACGAATGTAAGACTTTGAATCCGACTTGCATATCCAGCAATCTGAGACACAATCAGCTTCATTGGGAGCAAAGTGTGCAAACAATATCTTCGGTCTTGCCGACAATCGATGAAATCAGGAATGTCCAACAGCTTGTCTACTCGTTGATGCAGCCGACGCCACAGATCGTCTGGCCGCTGTTGTGCCAGCGACTGGGAACAGAAGTGTGGGTCAAACACGAAAACCACACGCCCATCACGGCATTTAAAGCACGAACGGCAGTGGTCTATGCTGCTGATCTATTTTCACAGCCGAACCGAATCACTGGCCTGGTAACCGCCACCCGAGGAAATCATGGTCAGTCGGTCGCTTTGGCCGCTCGCCGGTTTAACGTTGGCGCGCATATCGTCGTGCCGCGCGGCAACAGTCCCGAGAAAAACGCCGCAATGAGAGCACAGGGAGCGGATCTGATTGAGTTCGGCGCTGATTTTCAGGAATCGAAAGAACACGCGGCGATGCTCGCGAGCGAACACGGTTGGCATTTCGTGCCGCCATATCATCCCAACATCGTGAAGGGCGTGGCCACTTACTGGCTGGAATTTTTCTCTGTGGTTCCCAACCTCGATGTTGTCTACGTGCCGGTCGGGCAAGGTTCTGGCATCTGTGCTTGTGCGGCAGTGCGCAATGGCCTGAATTTAAAAACGAAGATCGTGGGCGTGGTTGCCGAAGGGGCTCCCGCCTATGCTTTGTCGTTCGAAGCTAGCCGGAAAATTTCCGCTCCAGTCACCACTCAACTGGCAGATGGAATGGCCTGCCGTGTTCCCGATGACGCCTCACTCGAAGTCATTCTGGAAAATGTCGATCACATCGTCACGGTGAGCGAACATCAACTCAGCGATGCCATGAAGATTTTCTTCACCGACACTCACAACGTTTCCGAGGGAGCTGGCGCAGCAGGTCTGGCCGCAGCTCTTAAGGAAAAAGACGGTTTGCAAGGCAAGCGCGTTGGGCTGGTGATTACCGGGGGCAATGTCGACCGCGCAGTTTTTGCGAAAGTCCTTGCCGACTAAGCGCGCTCTACTGAATCTGAATCACGTTTTCCGAAGTGCTCGACTTGATCTCCTCCACCCGCGCCATCACCTTGCGTGCGAATTCAAAAAGCGCCTTGGCGTGAGGTGAATTTTCACCTTCCAGCACAGACGGCCTGCCACTGTCGCCAGCCTTGCGGATATCTGGATCCAGCTGGATGCTCCCCAGGAAAGCGATTCCAAACTGGTTGGCGGTCTTCTCCGCCCCGCCGCGCGAAAAGATGTCGATCTCGTGCTGGCAGTGAGGGCACACAAAGTAGCTCATATTTTCGACCATGCCCACTACGTCCACTTTCATCTGCCGGAACATCTCGATCGCTTTCCGCCCATCCTGCAAAGAAACATCCGACGGAGTCGATACCACGATCGCTCCCGTTAGCGGCACGGTTTGAATGAGCGATAAAGAAACGTCGCCGGTGCCGGGCGGAAGATCAACGATCAGATAATCGAGCGATCCCCATTCCACAGAACCCAGAAACTGCCGAATGATGGAATGCAGCATCGGCCCCCGCCAAATCAGCGGCTTGTCACCCGGATTCAGGAAACCGACAGAAATAACTTTAACGCCTTGTATCTCCAGCGGCTCGATCCTCTGATCGGGCAGTACGTTCGGTTGCGCGCTCGTGCCCAGCATTAGTGGCACGTTCGGGCCGTATACGTCAGCGTCGAGCAGGCCGACTTTGTGTCCTAATTTCGCCAGTGCGAGAGCGAGATTAACAGCCAGCGTGGTTTTTCCCACTCCGCCTTTACCCGAACCAACGGCAACAATCGCTTCAACTCCCGGAAGCGGCTGCGGGCCCGGCGGCGGTTGGCCGGGACGAGGAGGCATGTGAGAGCTCAACGAATTCCCTTTCCAGATCGATTATACAGGCGTCACAGGAGGGTGTGACGAGGTCTCACGCGCATTCAGTACTCACTATTCAGTTCACATCAGTGCTGATTGCCAGTTCGGGAACTGATCAGACGAATACTCCTTTGAGTGTGCTGCTTGCCTGGATTTTCAGCGTACAGTGATTTCATGAGCATCGTGCACCAAATTTATGTTGTGATCGGAGGCTACTTCCGCCGCAAACGCCTGCATTGGTTAGCGACAGAGTTTCGCGATTGCCAGAGTGTCATCGATCTCGGTGGACGCGTCGAGATGTGGAAGCAGACGAATTTCGCTGCGCGCACCACCATCGTAAATCTCGAAGCCGCGCCCGCGAACCTGCCAGCGAATTTTGCCTACATCCACGTAGATGCTCGAAATACCGGACTCCCGGATCACTCATTCGATCTCGCATTCTCAAATTCCGCTATTGAGCACGTGGGCAGCTTCGATGATCAGAAACGCTTTGCGGATGAAATGCTGCGCATGGGAAAACGAATTTATTGTCAGACCCCAAACAAATGGTTCCCTATCGAGCCGCACTTTCTCGGCTTATGCGTCCACTGGCTGCCTAAGAGATTGTTTAACCATTTCGTCGATCGTTATCTGACGCTACATGGTTGGAGATATCGTCCGACGCCGGAAATATCCAAAATGCTGATCAACTCCATCCGCTTGTTGAATCGCGCCGAACTGGTGCAGCTATTTCCGGGTTGCAAAATCAAGAGCGAGAGGTTTCTGGGATTGCCGAAATCGTTTGTGGTGTGGAAATAATCCCGCTCTCAGTATCCGCTCCCTTCCAGCTTTACTTTCCCGCGGAACATGCGGTAGATAAAAATAAAATAAATCAACGCCAGCACGATCCCGATGGACCACCACACCAAACCTACAGTCAGCCCATGTTGCCCGGCTGCCGAATTATAGATGGTCAGGCTGTAGCTCGGATCGGTGCTAGCCGGAAGAACGACCGGATACAGTGCAAACGCCGCCCCCACAAGCATTGCGGCGATGTAACAACTCGACGCAACAAACGCAATCTTCTCTTTCTGCCCCGCAATCCCCCAAATCATCACTGCGAGGCTTACTAACACAAGCACGGGCACCAGCAACCCGACCGGATGCGCTCGATAGTTCTGCATAACCTCCGGCTTGATTGCGTAGGTTGCCAGGAGGCTGATAATCGTCAGCAGCAACTGCAGCGGCCACATCGCCAAAGCCGTTCTTCTTGCACGCAGGTTGACATCTCCTTCCGTCTTCGTCGCGACGTAAAGCGAGCCGTGGGCTGTGAGGGTTACGAGCGCAATCACGCCCGCCATCACCGTATACCAATCCAGAATGCCCGGATTTGGGCCGACGCGCCAATTGGTCCACAGCGGCTCAAAGAAATATCCGTCCGAGGCTAATGGCACTCCGCGAATAACATTTCCCAGCGCTGCGCCAAAAAAGATCGCCAACAGCGCGCTTGATACGCAAAACACCACATCGAAGAATCCCTGCCAGACCGGATTTTCGATGTGTGCTCGGAACTCAATGCCAATTGCGCGCAGCATTAGCAGCCACAGGACCATCATGAGCGGCAAGTAAAAACCACTGAACCCCGAGGCATAGAGTTGAGGAAAAGCAAAGTAAAGCGTGCCACCAGCAGCCAGCAGCCAGACTTCATTTCCATCCCAGACAGGACCGATGGCACCCAGAATCGTTTGCCGTTCCCTCGAGTTTCTGGCGGCATACAAATAGATAGCGCCAGCGCCCAGGTCGAATCCATCGAGAATGACATAAGCGGCCAGCATCACAGCCACAACCATGAACCAGAATGTTTCCATAAATCCTCTTAATCTCTGTCAGCTTCCATGGCAAATACGCGCGCCACCCTCTCACCCAGCGGCCCATGCTCAATTTCACGGCGCACCAGGAACAGGAAGACGATTCCCAGCACCATGTACATGCCCATGAAGCCGAGCAAGGTAAACATGCCGTTCCCTGCAGATACAGTTTTCGAATAACCATCGGCGGTACGCATCAATCCATACACCAGCCATGGTTGTCGCCCGAGTTCGGCAGTGATCCATCCGGCGGTATTCGCGATATACGGAAATGGCAAGCTCAGCAGCAGAATCCAGAGCATCCAGCGCGCCTCGAAAAGTCTACGACGCCATAAAAGCACAACTGCCACCAGCAAAATCGCGATGAAAATCGTCCCCAGACCCACCATCATGTGATAGCTGTAATAAAGGAGCGCGACGTTCTCCGGCCACAGATGCGCCGGGAATTCATTAAGTCCCTCCACTCGCGCCGACCAGCGCCGGTACGTCAAAAAGCTCAGAGCCTTCGGAACAACCAGTGGATTATCGATTTTGCGTGCCGCCACATCCGGCTGTCCGAGAATCACCAGCGGAGCGCCCGGCTGGCTTTCAAATAAAGATTCCATCGCCGCCAGCGTCACCGGTTGGTATCGCATAATCATGCGCCCTTGCCCATCCCCGGTCGGAAACAATTGCAGAATGCTGAAAATGCATCCCGCAATTACGCCGGTTCTCACGAAAATGCGTCCGTGCTCGACGTGCTTGTTCCAGAGCAGATAAAACGCCCCAATCGCGGCCATCACGAACGCTCCGGTGACTACGGCCCCGCTCATGTTGTGGGCGTATTGCCACCATGCCCAGGGATTCAGCACCAGTTCCCAAAAGCTGGTCAGTTGAACCGAGCCATCCGCCACTCGCTCGTAGCCGACCGGGTTCTGCATCCAGGCGTCGGTCGCCACGATGAAGTAGCCGCTCAACCACGACCCAAGAAACACCGCAACCGCTGACCACCAGTGCGCGCGTGGGCTCATCCGCTTCTCGCCATATAAGAAAAGGCCGAGAAAAGCCGACTCCAGAAAGAAGGCGAACATCCCTTCCATCGCCAGGGTCTGGCCGATAACGCCTCCTGCAAATCGCGAAAAGTGCGCCCAGTTGGTGCCGAACTGAAACTCCATCGGAATGCCGGTCACCACTCCCACCACGAAGTTGATCCCGAAAATACGTGCCCAGAACTTCGCGGCCTGATTGTAGGTTTCGTCATTGCGGCGCAGTCCGAGCCACTTCAGCACCACGATCAGCGGCGCCAGACCCATGGTGAGCTGCGGAAATAAGTAATGAAAGGTTACAGTGAAGGCAAAATGCAGCCGGTGTACCAGTAGAGCACTGTCCATAATGATGCCCCATGCTTATTCGAGAAGCATCATTATCGCGACCGAGCCGACCTGAAGGCTGTGATGGAAATCACATAATTGAAACTAAGAACCGAAACGCTAGCGCGCGTTGGCCCGCCGCCGCTCCAGATGCTCGCGTCGGATTGCTCTCCGCCTGGCCGCGTCTTCGTACCGGCGCCGCTGTTCGTCGGTTTCCGGCACGACAGCAGGGACTTGAAGGTGTCGCCCGGCGCCATCCACCGCAACGAAGGTGAGATAGGCGGAACTGACATGTTGGCAATCGTTCTGGATGTAGTTTTCCACCCAGGCTTTCACTCCAACTTCCATCGACGTGTGAAACACACGATTGACGGAAGACCGCAGGATCACGAGATCGCCCACGTGCACTGGAACCAGAAAGTCGAGGTGATCAATGGACGCGGTCACAACATAATTTCGTGAATGGCGGTGCGCCGCGAGAGCGCCGGCAAGATCGATCCAGTGCATCAAGCGTCCGCCGAGTAACGCCCCGAGAGGGTTAGTGTCGTTGGGAAGTACGATCTGTGCCATGTCGGATTGAGAGTCGCGGACAGGCCGCGGCATCATTCGATCATCGTTCATGAACTTGCACCTTTACTGGCCGCCCGCACTGGCGGAGGTCTACGCATCAAGTAAGACTGCAAATAACAGTCGGCCATCTGTTGAATACGTGAATCCGCATGACCCGCCGTCCACGTTCCACAACTCAGGTCGTACTCGAGCGTGCCATGTCCGGCAGGGCGATGCCGTAATTCGCGAACGAAGCAGATCTCAAGTTGATCGCCCGCATCGCGCGTAACCGCAAATCTTATGGCATCTGCAGTACGGTTTCCTGGCAGTCGACAACAACCCGACGCGTATCCGAGATTACAGAACTCCTGGACCTCCGCAGCATTAGGCTGCGCACCTTCATGGCCCGGAGCCATGCATTGTCCTTCCCACCCTGCACCGAGAGGAAGTCTCGCGGGATGGATCCAGGCTCCATCCTGGCATCTGCTCGTTGGCATGAAATATGGGCAGGCCATCGTGTTAGCTTTTGCTTTCGAAGATGCGGCCATTTTACCCAGCGCTGCCCGTGCCCGCCAGTGGCCAACAAAATTCCTGCACCAATTCCGCAAGCATTGTTAAGCTAAACCAAAACCTATGGATCGAATTCCCATGCTGACCGAAGTTCTTGCTCACAACCCGAACGATGCCTTCGCGCGTTATGGCTTGGCAATGGAATACTCCAAACTTGGGGACGTGAAACGCGCTCTCGAAGAATTCCGCACTTTGTTAGCAAGCCATCCTGATTACACCGCTGGCTATTTTATGGCTGCGCAGGCGCTGGTCACGGCAGAGCGAACGGATGAAGCGAAACGCATGCTCGTAGATGGAATTGCCGCAGCTCGCCGCACCGGCAATCAACACGCGCAATCAGAAATGACAGCCATGCTCGATGAACTGAAGTCGTGAGCCGCCTAGGCTCTCGAGGCCATCCAAGCTGGCTTTAGTCTTCGCGAATCTGGCTGCAGATCTCTCGCAAACGCTCCGCGATCGACTCCGCGGTAATGTCGCGCTGCGGTGTCCCCAGCATCTCAAAACCAACCATAAATTTCCGTACGCTTGCCGAGCGCAGCAGCGGCGGATAGAAATGCGCGTGCATGTGCCATTCCGGATGGCTCCCGTCTTTCACTGGCTGCTGATGAAGTCCCATTGAGTACGGGAACGATGTGTTGAAGACATGATCGTAGCAACGCGTGACTCGCTGGAGAGCCCGGGCTAATCCGCGTCGCCCTGCCGGCTGCAAATCGGCGAGGTCTGGAATGTGAAGTTGAGAAATGACCAACGTTTCAAATGGCCAAACCGCCCAGAACGGTACAAACACAATGAATTGATCATCGCAAAAAACCAGCCGCTCGGCCTCACGGGACTCATACTCCGCGTAGTCACAAAGCAGGCACGAATTATGCTTCTGCAAATATTTCCGTTGCGAATTCTGTTCTTTTTCAACTTCATTGGGAAGCGACTCTGTGCCCCAGATCTGGCAGTGAGGATGGGGATTGCTCGCACCCATCATGGTTCCGCGGTTCTCGAAGATCTGCACGTAATGGACGAACTCCGTGGCTGCTAAGTCCTTGCACTGCTCAATCCACATCTCGATTACCGCTTCAATCTCGGAAACCGACATGCGTGGCAGCGTGAGATCGTGGCGGGGAGAAAAGCATCCCACTCGGCAAATGCCCCGTTCAGGAACTGCAACCATGAAATCATTCTTTTCTGTAGGCTCCCACTCTCTCGTGATTTGAGCCTGAAGAGCAGGGAAATCGTTATCGAACACGAATGTCGATGAGTATTGCGGGTTACGGACGCCACCTGCACGCGCATTGCGCGGACACAAGTAACAAGAAGGATCGTACGAAGGCAGGTTTTCTTGGACCGGTTCCTCGATCTGTCCTTGCCAAGGACGCGCGAGTCGTTGAGGAGAAACCACGACCCACTCCCCCGTGAGCGGGTTCAGTCGCCGATGAGAAACGCTGTTCAAGGGGAAGTCTGGCTTCGCCTTGCTACTGCGGGCTGGCGGTTCAATTTCGCGAGATTTTCTCTTCATCTGTGTGGGTTGAATGCATTAGCTCACCGGGCCCGCCCCGTCTACCATCTCTGCAACATAGATTTCAGGACGCGCGTGTGTGGCTTGTTCATATTGCCTCGCGATGTGAGTTTTGAAGTCCGCCACCACGTTCCGTTCTACCAAGGTGACCGTGCAGCCACCGAACCCGCCTCCAGTCATACGAGATCCGTATGTGCCCGGAAATGATTTGGCAAGTTCCACCATCAGGTCCAACTCAGGACAACTGACCTGGTAATTGTCGCGCAGGCTTGCGTGCGATTCATTCATCAGCCGGCCTGCTGTCACGAGGTCAGCATTTTTGAGGGCTTCCGCGGCAGCCAGTACGCGGCGATTCTCGCTGATCA
>Ga0187780_10003516_pt1 | contig 11820 bp, 8 predicted proteins | sample 1015_Q2_SP10_20__FD_132429 | JGI IMG/M metagenome (GOLD analysis project Ga0187780, IMG submission 132429) | Tropical peat soil microbial communities from peatlands in Department of Meta, Colombia - 1015_Q2_SP10_20_MG | ecosystem: Environmental > Terrestrial > Soil > Wetlands > Peat | place...
CTCCGTGAAATCGCGAATCTGGCTCATCGTTTGGGGGTTAATGCCAGCCGGATGCGCGATAATCTCCTCCAGCAGCCGCTTCTCACGTAGCCCATAGCGCGACAGCTGATCGTAGATAATCGGATCGATAGCAATCGCTGCTTGCACCAACCAGTAGGCGAGCTCCTGTTGTTTCGGGCTGAGCGATCGGAAGCTGTCGGCTGTCACTTTGACAAAGCCAGTATCACCCACCCGTGTGACCAGACTGGTCTCGTGCGACGGACGGGTCACTGGGTTTTGCGCCGACGCCACGGGCAAAACTCCTAGCAGCACCAGCGCTCGGGCAAACTTCCGTTTCATCTCATCCTCCGGGCTTGCTTACTCTTTCGGGCAGAACAGGTTCGGCCAGATCGTGCTAGCTTGTTGGCCGTGACATATGACGATTCTCCCCCCAGTTTGGTTAGCAAGAGCCGCCCTGGTTCACGAGCATCGCACCCGATGCTTGCCCGCGCTCATTCTACCCCCAACTTGGCGCCGGCAGAATTGGATCGAGACGGTTTACAGCAGATGGAAATAGACATATCTCCTCCCCCATGTGTCGCCCGTCCTCGGGCGCGCCGCCTGTCTTTGGCGGCTGCTCCAGGGTTGGCCATTCTTCTGTGTCTGGTGTGCATGGCCGTGGGCGCCACCGCCGCCCAAACCGTCGGTGCCGAGTCGCCTCCCGCGAGCCTTGCCGAAGACCTACGTGAATTCGTCGAAACGCCGTCGGTCTCTGGCTATGAGGGCGATCTGGCTGAAGAGATTCGTGCGAAGCTGGCTCCGCTTCATCCGGTCACCGACAATCTCGGCGACGTGATCGTTACGATCGGCCGTGGTGCGCCTCATCGACTGATCGCAGCGCCCATCGATGAACCTGGCTTTGTGGTCAGCCATGTCACCGAAGACGGTTACCTTCGCCTCGAGCGCCTTCCGCAGTCGGGTCTTTCGCCGATTTTCAATCAGCTCTATGCCGCTCAACCGGTTCGGGTCGGTACCGGTGCGGGAAAGGGCATTGCCGGTGTTGTGGCCGGGCTCTCCGTTCACTTGCAAACGGGGCGCACCAATCCTCCGCCAGCGAGCGACATCGAGAATATGTACGTCGATATTGGTGCGAGTTCGGCGAACGAGGTACGCAAGGCCGGCGTGGATATTCTGAGTCCTGTCGTCATCGAACGACGCCTGTTCCAACTCGCCGGCGACAAGATGGCCGGCGCCTCCATCGGCGACAAATTTGGTGCGGCAGCGCTTGTTGCCCTGGTGCGCGAGATCGATCCAGCGAAGGTTCAGGGCACGCTCACGGTGGTCTTCTTCGTCCAGGGCCGCGTCGGAGCGCGCGGTCTCGAACGCGTTCTGAGCACGAATTCCTTCGATGAAATGGTTTACGTAGGACGCTTGCTTCCAGGCGGGGCGATCCCGGGAATGGAAGGTGTGCGTCGCGCCCCCCGTCGCGAGCCGGGAAGCGGCGTCTTGCTCGGTCTCACACAAACCAATGACACGCTCTCGGGTTTGGCGACCGACCTCAAGCGACTCGCGGATCTGAATCAGATTCCTTTTGCGGTGGATTACTCCGCAGACATCATTCCCTCGAGCAGTCGTTCTCTGCCCGCGCTTCCCGTGAAGTGGGTGCACGCCGCCATTGCCACTTCGTGGCCCGATACTCCGGGGGAAACACTGGCCACAGCCGATCTGTCCAATCTCACAAAACTGCTCGAGATCTATGCGGTGGGTTCGTCAACCGCAGGGCAGATGGGACGGGCCTCGGTCCGCGACGTGAGCTCGGCCGAACCGAAGCTGCCGCCCTCTTTGACCGAAACGCTCGCGCAATTGGTCCGCACCTACGGCGCGAGTGGCCACGAGGAAAGGGTTTCTCGCTTAATCAAGCGCCTGCTGCCTGAATGGGCAAAGCCTGAGACCGACGAAGCAGGGAACCTAATTCTCCAACTGGGCACGGTGCCGGCCGGCTTGAAGGCCCCTAGAATCTTGATCATCGCTCACATGGATGAGATCGGTTTCGAGGTCCAGTCGATTTCCAAAGATGGACGGCTGGAGGCCGAGACGCTCGGCGGAATGGAGTTGAGCTACTACCAGGGCCACCCCGTGCTGGTGCACGCGTCCACGGGCGATCGCGATGCCGTGATGGAATTGCCAACCGGTTGGGACGAACCAAATTTCAAATGGCCGACAGGATCCGCCGAGGCGATCCGGATCGATGTGGGCGCGCATAGCCCTGATGAAGTCACCAAGCTCGGGATTCAGGTAGGGGATTTTGTGACCGTTCCCAAGCAGTACCGCTCGCTGTTGGGGACACGCGCGAATGGCCGCAGCTTCGACGACCGGGTTGGTGACGCCGCGCTTGTCTCAGCGGTCTGGGCTCTGGGCGGTACGCTCAAGGGTCGAGACGTGACGTTTGTTTGGTCCACCCGCGAAGAACTGGGGCTCGTGGGCGCTGGCGCGCTCGCCAAGCGCCTTGCCGCCGAGGGTCGCACGCCCGATGATGTCTTTGCAGTGGACACAGTTGTTAGCTCCGATTCGCCGCTGGAGTCGAAACGTTTTGCCGATGTGGAGCTGGGGAAAGGTTTTGCGATCCGCGGGATCGACAATTCGAACATCGATCCCCACCGGCTCGTGGATCGCCTCGCCGAGCTCGCCCGCACGAATCAGATTCCTTTTCAGCTGGGCGTCACCGGCGGAGGCAATGATGGCGCAATGTTTGTTCCCTACGGCGCTGTCAACGTTGCGATTGGCTGGCCGCTGCGCTATTCGCACTCCCCTGCCGAAATCATCGATACGCGCGACGTCGACGCGCTCGCCCGCATAGTCAAAGTGATTGCCCAGAGCTGGTAGGGCGATGTCCGCCGTTTGTTATAATCGCGCCCCATGGCCGAGCTGCCGCTTAGGGATGGCGCGAGAGAGCCGGGGTTTAAGTCGCCGCGCTACATTGCGATTGAAGGGCCCATTCGCGTTGGAAAGTCGACACTCGCCAAAGTGCTGGCCGAACAGATACATGCTCGCCGCGTGTTGGACTGCGAGGACAATCCGTTTCTTTCCGATTTTTACGATGAGCGGCCGGGAGCTGCTTTTCGGGCTCAGATGTACTTTCTCTATGAGCGCCATCGCCGCCTCACGGAGATTGATCCGGAGACGAATCTAGCTCCGCTGGTGAGCGACTTCCTATTTGAAAAGGACAAAATCTTCGCCTACATCAACCTCGACAACGAAGAGCTAAAGCTCTACGAAAGGTATTTCGATTGGTTTGCGCCGTCTGTTCCTTCGCCCGACCTGGTGATTTATCTGCAGGCCAAACCCGATGTTCTCAGAAAGCGCGTGTCGAAAAAGGGCCATCCCGCAGAGAAGGAAATCTCGTCGGAATACCTGGAAGCTGTGGCGAACGCCTACGAACACTTCTTCTTCCGCTACTCGGCTTCGAACCTGCTTGTCGTCGACACCACCGAGATCGACTTCGTCGAGCGGAACCAGGATCTGCAAGAGCTCCTGCGACGACTCAGGCAGCCAGTGAAAGGCACACAGTATTTCCTTCCGCTGGGTCAGAGCGGGTAAGTTCCTTCATTCCGATCGGAGAACTTCTGAGAGGAAGGGGATCCGGGACGAGCATGATTCGCGCCGCTGGGTGGCACCGGCGCGAATTCGCGGGTAGCCCGTCCCGGAGTATTGCAGGGGAAGCTCGGTTTTGCTAAGCCGCTCGACTCAAACAGCCGTCACAGGCCCGGCCAGCTGGTGACGCAGCCTGCCGAGCGTCCGGTTCACCGGATGGCTGCGATGCAGGAACGACACGACAGGGTCACGCCGCGTCCCAATCCTTTGTAGCGCCCGGCGAATACGGAAATCGCGGCCCGCCGATACCAGCCCTTTTTCCAGCACCGAAATGGCGTCTTGGGTCCGGCCGCTCTGTTGGTAGACTTCTGCGAGATTCAGGTACAGCTGGGCGTGGTTGTGGCGCATCCCCAGCGCCTCCAGGCACAGCGATTCTCCGTCGGCGTAGCGCCTTTCAGCGATGGCAGCCAGTAAACCTGTGTAGGAGAGGTAGAAGGGATTCTTGGGGGAAACGCCGAGCGCGCGCCGAGCCGCTAGCAGGGCATCATTTGGGTTTCCGTCCCGCAAGTACTTGAGACATTCTTTGAAGTCGGTCATGCCGGCATCTGCCGGGGAGGTGGTTCCAATCCAGTGGGACATAGGCTCCTTCCGTACCCTGCACCGCCGGTTCGTGGCAGGGCGCTAAGGAAAAGCTAACGAGGGAGCTGTACGGAGCAAATAGATCGCCCGGCCAGATTTCGTTCTAGTCCGCGGGCCTGTCCGGAATGACAGGCGAAAAAATGTCGATTGCTTTCAAGGAGAACATTCACGCTAACGAACCAGGTCGGAGGCAAAAACGAGCCGGATGCCGCGAGCTTCCAGACGAGGAACGCCTTCGGAAAGGGCCGCAATGGTCGCCGGGTGAGGATGGCCGATGGCGATCGCCGATCCGTCGCGAAGGGCGTCGCGAGCGGCGAGATCGAGTTGGGCCAGTACGGCTTCGCGCGTGGCCGTGTCGTCCAGAAAGACCTTGCGCGAAGCGGCCCGCACGCCCGACGTCTCGGCCGCGTCGTAGGCGACCGTGAGCGCCGTTGTGCGGCTATCGATGAAGAAGAGATTGCGCTCCCGCAGCAAAGGCATCAAGGTTTCCATCAGCGCCGGATCGGCTGTCGCGCGCGAACCCTGATGGTTATTGACCCCTCGGGCGTGCGGGACGGTTTCCAGCATCCCATCAACTGCCGATGCCACCTGGCTCGAGTTCATGCCCACACGCAACTCGGCCGCCTCTGGTACGGCACCCTCGGAGCTTTCCCCTTCCGATTCCATGGGGAGGTGCAGCAGGATCTGGTCTCCGCGGTGGTAGGCCTCTTCGGCCACTTGGCCAGACAGCGGCAGATTCGGCAAGACGGAGACCGTGATGGGAAAGGGCAGCGCCAGGAGAGAATCCGCGGCCGACCGATCGTGGCCCAGATCGTCGACGATGATCGCAAGTTTCGGTGCCCCGTCGACGCTCTTGGCCGGCGGACTGGAGCGGGCGGCAAGCGGCGTGATCAAGTCAATGGTATGGGTGCGCACCCCGTTCGAGTTGAAATGGAAGCGGGTCACTTCGCTCGTGGACGTCTCTTCGATGGACAGTTTGTGACGCTGAGCGATCGCCTGAAGGCTCTGCCTCAAAACGCCCACCTGCGAGCGATCGGGGAGCGATATGTAGATGCTGTCCTCGACGCGAGGGTCGTTTGCCACGGCCGGGGTGAGACGGATTTCCGGGCGGATCGTAATCTGCGTTTGATGATCGGTTGCCAGCTGAGCGGCGCTGACGACCTCGGTGGTGACGGCACGGATTTCGGACTTGCTCGGCGATTTTTTGCCGCAGCCGGTGAAGGTGAGCACGGCTGCTATACAGCCCGCGAGCGCGGGCGATCTTCTTCTACGCAGCTTTCTTCGCAGCGGGTCCTGCCTCCAGAATCTGGACCGCCTTTTTCACCACAGGGTCATTGACCGAACTGGAAGGAGCGGGTGGATTGGTGTCTGCCAACTCCGCCACTTCATCCGGGAGTGCGCGAACTTCGACGGTCGGAGTGACGCCGTCGATCGGGATTTCCTTGCCCTTGGGCGTGAAGTAATTGGCGAGCGTCAGGAAAAGTGCGGAACCGTCATCGAGCTCAATCAGTTTTTGGTAGGAGGCCGTTCCGTAGGTGCGGTTGCCCACGGTTTCCCCGCGGTGATTATCGGCAATGGCACTGGCAACGATTTCGGCCGGTCCGGCCGTTCCGTTGCCGATCAGCACGGTAACGGGCTCGGTCCAGACGGCTTTCGAAGGATCGGCGGCGGAAACTTCCGAATCGATGGTCTGTCCTTTGAGGGTGGTGATGATCCCGGAGGATAGAAACAGCTGAGCCGTGGCGATTCCTTCCTGGTCATCGCCCAACGCGCAATCCCGCAGATCGAGCATCAACTTGTGTGCACCCTGATGATCGAGCTGAAGGAGTCGCTCGCGAAGCTGTTTTGCTTCACCCGGGTCGAACGCGGAGATGTGCAGGTAGGCGATGTCACCTTCCAAGCGGTCCTCGACGAGCTTTGGAGAAGCCAGCTTCTCCAGGGTGAGCTCCATTTCCTGCGGCTCTGTCTTGCCGCGGGGGATGACCGAAAGCTTTACGGTCGTGCCCGGGTCACCACTGAGCAAAAGCTGAGCCTGCTCGATGGCCATTTGGCCGGTGGTGAAACCCGCGATCTTTTCAAGCACGTCACCCAGATGCAAGCCGGCCTTCTCGGCCGGGCTATCCGGCAGGGTCGAGATCACACTGATGTACCCGAAGCGCTTGGTGAGAGCCAGTCCCGCGCCCGCCTTGGCGGCCGTCGAGCTTTTCTGCTTGTAGTCGGAGTATTCCAGCGGACTGAGATAGCTGGACTGTGGATCGAGCGAATCGAGCAGGCCGTGAAGAGCCCCGTTCGTCACCTGCGGCAGGTTGGGCTCGTCCACATAGTCACGCTGAATGTGTTCGAGAACCTCGGTATAAACCGTAAGAGCGCGAAAGGCCTTTTCATCGGAGGAGCGGCCACGGACGTAACCAACGGCGACAAATCCGAAGACGAGCGCCGACAGCACGATGACAATTTTCTTGGTAAGAGAACTCATACCGTATCCTTCTCGCCTGTTGGGAAATGGTTTTTCTGGCCGCTCAATGCGACGCTGTCATTATAACACCAGCATCGTCTCGTCCGTCGGGTTTGCTGGGCGGCTCTGATCTCCCGCTCTTGCGCGCGACGGTAGCGGTGGCGGAAGGGGTGAGGAAATCCGTGTCAGAAAGCGGAAGGGCAGCGGTGATGTAGGTCTGCGAGATGCGATCCTGCCAGGTGAAGCGGTCGTCGTCCCACAGGGCCCAGATGAATCCAAGCGTCAGCGTGGCGCCGGCGAGAAGATAGCCAAAACTCCGCCACACCAGCTGTCGCGTGTCAGGGAGACTGCCATCGAGGCGCACCACCGACAGGCCCACGAGTTGCATGCCGGGCGTTGCTCCGGCCAGGGTCGTGAACAGGGAGAAATAGAGCCCGTAGAACAGATAGAGGACCACTAGGTAAATCGCTAGGGTGGCCTTGTCGAAGGCAATCTCCCCGCCAAGGGAGCGGAACAACCCCAGAAATCCCGCGCAGGTTAATCCCAAGAAGAGCAGGTCGATCATGCCCGCCCAGCGGCGTTGGGCGAGACCAGCGACGGGAACCAGAGCGGTCTGCGGACGCGCGCGATCGTCCGCTGTCGTCGAAAAGTCCAGCTCAGACTGAATGCGGATTTCTACCCGCTCGTTCGGGCGTTGACGAGAGGCCGGGCGAGGCCGCGGGCGTTCGCGGGCTTCCTCCTCGATCACAACACTTCGAGGCTCCTCAAACGGCAGTCCGGATTGAGAGTTAAGATGCCCCCGGCGCTCGCGATACTGCTGCAAGCGACGCGAAACCTCCCGCCGCCATTCGGGCTCCTCCCCGTTTTCCCCGCCAGTCGGAGGGGTTGACCGAGGCAGCTGGAGGTGGCCGTTTTCCACGGGCGGCCGATTGCAGAAGGAGCAGTTCTCGCTGTCTTCCAAAAGGAGGGCGCCACAGTTCGAGCAGATGCGTATCACGCGTCCATTTTGCGCTGCGGAGGCACGAATGGGACGTCGAATCATAGCACGGCGTCGGCGCGCTGATACGCGGTGGTGTCTGGGCGGTGTCACCTATCCGATACGGTCCTTGGCCGTCGCATGGAGTCCTCTCCCAGACCGCGCCCGATTGCGGGCACGGAAAGCGCATGTTAGGCTCAGCTTTCTTTTTCCGGGCTTTTTCAGGGGAAATGCCGAACGCCATTCGCTCGCAATCGCTTCCGAGAGTCGCTCTGGGCGTGCTGCTGGTTTCCGTTTCGCTCCTCGCTGCGCCCCTGACCCAGGGTCAGGCCAAGGGGAAAGCCGCTCCGGCTGGTTTCACCGGCGGCGGCGAGGCCACGCTGGAAGCGGACCAACAACGCGCGGTGGGGAAGCTCTTCTACGCCGATGGCCATGTGGATGTGCGTTATCAAAATACACGGCTCCGGGCCGACCACGTCGAGTACGACAGCGAGCGGCAAATCGTGATCGCGCGCGGCCATGTCCAACTCGACTACCTGACGCAGCATGTGGAAGCCGAGGATGCTCGCTACGAACTGAAGACCGGCCGCGGCACCTTCCATGAAGTAACCGGCACCTTTGCCCTGCAGCGGCGCCCTTCGCCCACGCTTTTGGTCAGCCCCAATCCCCTCTATTTCCAGGCTGTGGAAGCGGATCGGGTGAGTGAGAACACCTACGAGATCTACAAGGCATGGGTGACGGTGTGTGATCCCGCTCGTCCGACCTGGAAGTTCTACGCGCCCAAAGCCAGGGTTCGCCTCCAGAAGAATGTGCGTATCGAGAATGGAATCTTTCGGGTTCGGTCGATTCCCATCATCTATTTGCCCTATGCCACGATTCCGGCAGAGCAGCGCCGCGAGTCCGGATTCATGATTCCCATCGTGGGTGACACGACGCAAAAGGGTTTCGTGCTGGGAGATTCCTTCTACTGGGCGCCTTTGGACTGGATGGACACAACGTTCGGTGCTTTCCTTTACAGTAGCCGCGGATGGGCGCAACGGGGGCAGATCCGCATGCGTCCGTGGGAAGGGACACAGCTCGAGTCGAGCTACTACGGAGTGGTCGACCGGGGTCTCCAGCAGCAAAACCAGCCGACCCTTTACCAGGGCGGGCACGAAGCAAAATTGCTCCTAACGTCCGAGCTGCCCGATGGCTGGCGCGCCGTGGCTGATCTCGACGAGCTGACCTCACTTCAATTTCGACTCGCCTGGATGGAAACGATTAAGGAGGCCGTGAACTCCGAGGTGATCAACACGGCGTTTCTGCAAAAGAATTTCGATGGATTCAGTTTGGGCCTGGCAGGGCTGAGTTATCAGAACTACTTTAGCGCCTCACCGCAGACCTCCATCACTCTCCGGACCGCTCCCCAGATCTGGTTTAGCTCGGTTGACCAAGCATTTTTTGGCCGGCTGCCCTTCTATTTTTCCTTCGACTCGTTCGCCGGAGCGCAAAGCCGGAGCGAAAACGTAACGCCCTTCACGACTCCGCCCTTCGTGGCGCGCACGGAGATTGCCCCGAGCGTGACGATCCCGCTGCACTTCGGCCCCTGGCTGGACGTCACGTCGAATTTCACGTTTCGTTCCACCTACTATGGCGGGCAGCTCCTGAACAATGCGTTTCTCGCAAAAGGCCTGCTTCGAAACACGGAAGAGCTGTCTGTCGATATCCGACTGCCGGTTCTTGAGCGAATCTGGGACGAAGGCGACACGAAATACAAGCACGCGATCGAGCCCTATCTCACCTACCGCTACGTAAACGGCGTGAACGATTTCGGAGCGATTCTGCGGTTCGATCAAGATGACACCTTAACGGATACCAACGAGATCGAATATGGGGTTACGCAACGCCTGTTTCGCCGGACCGGAGAGGACGGCGCAGAGGAGCTGGTCACCTGGCGGGTCGCCGAAAAATACTTCTTCGATCCCACGTTTAATGGGGCGCTGGTGCCCGGACAACCGAACGTTTTCCAGACGACCGACGCGCTCACACCCTTTGCCTTCGCCGACGAGCCGCGCCATTTCTCTCCGATTATCAGCGACTTGAAGATCGAGCCCGGCAAGCGATTCGACACACAGTTCATCGTCAACTACGATCCCACGATCGACCGCTTGAGGGCGATCGGCGAACTGCTCAAGCTCAAACCCTACAAGGAATCCTTTTTGATCCTGTCTCACTTTTCCGTTCTGAACCTGCCGAATAATCCCGAGCCGCCTCCTGCCAATTTCCAACAGCGGTCCAATCAAATACGGGCGCTTTCCGGATATGGAGATCCCAACCAGCGCGGCTGGAACTTCGTCTTCGGTACGAGCTATGACTTCACCGCTGGGTCGTTTCAGAACCAGCTCGCCGAGGCCGGCTACAACGGCTCGTGCTGCGGGTTCGGGTTCGAATATCGTCGCTTCTCGTTCGGGACGATACGGAACGAGAATCAGTACAGCGTGGTCTTTCGGCTTGCCAATATCGGTTCGGCGGGGAATATGCGACGCCAGGAAAAAATCTTCTAGAACGACATGACCCGACACTCAGAATCCGAGCTGGCGTTTTTATCCATTGAGCGGGCCGCGGCCCTGCTGCGCCGGCGGGAGATTTCCCCGCTGGAGCTGGTCGATACAGCTCTGGCGCGGATCGAGCGGTGGAGTTCGAGCCTGCACGCGTTTCTAACAATCCTGGCCGAGCAGGCGCGCCAAGACGCGAAACGGGCCGAGAAGGCCATCCGCCGTGGGACCGCGCGCAGTGTGCTTCACGGAATCCCCCTTTCGCTTAAGGACAACTTCTATACCCGGGCGATCCGCACCACCGCGGGCTCAAAAATTCTGGCTGACTTCGTGCCCAACCAAGACAGCGCGGTTGCGAAATCCCTTGCCGAGGCCGGGGCCATTCTGCTGGGTAAGACAAACATGCATGAGTTTGCCTATGGCATTACGGGCGAGAATCCACACTATGGAAGTTCCCACAATCCGTGGGCGCCGACGCGAGTCTCCGGAGGATCGAGCGGAGGTTCGGCGGTCGCCGTCGCGACCGGAATGGGATGGGCTTCGGTCGGCACCGACACCGGCGGCTCGATCCGCATCCCGGCCGCGTTGTGCGGGATCGTGGGGATGAAGCCGACGTTCGGTCTTGTCAGCGTGGAAGGCGTCGTGCCGCTGGGTGTGAGCTTCGATCATGTGGGACCGCTGGCCCGAAGCGTGACGGATGCGACGATTCTGCTGGAGGTCATAGCAGGAAAATATCCGCGAGGCGAAATGCGGCCCAGCCATCGTGCCCTCGATAGGAATCGGCCTCGACGCTTCCGACTCGGCTGGCCCAAGGACTTCTTCTTCGAGCGCATCCACCCCGAAATCCGAGGCGCCATCGAAGCAGCTGCCAAGACATTTCAGACGCTGGGAGCGCGAATCGAGGAGATCTCCTTGTCGCACCTCTCCCCGGCGGTCGATCGTGCCACGAACATCGTTGTTGCCGAGGCCAACTACTACCATGAATCCGAGGGCTACTATCCCGCACGTTCAGAAGAGTACGGCGACGACGTGCGGGGGCATCTTGAATGGGGGCACAATCTTCGCGCCGTCGATTATCTGGGCGGTCTTGAGGCAAGGCGAACGGTGATTCAGGATTTCGCGCGGGCCCTCGAACGAGTGGACGCTATTCTCGCGCCCGTTTCACCGATTCCGGCGCCGCCGATCGGCCTGCGCCAGATTCGCGCACCGGGAGAACGAGAGACCAGCGTGCGGGCCGAGCTACTTCGGCTGACGCGGCCCGCAAATGTTGCTGGCATCCCCGCGCTCTCGATTCCGTGCGGGTTCACGTCGGACGGCCTGCCCATCGGTTTGCAGCTGATGGGACGGCGCTGGGGAGAGGCACGACTGCTCGCCATCGCGCGGGCTTATGAAGAAGCCACCGATTGGCATCGTCGTCATCCCGCTCTCACATGAGGCGCACCCCTTATCGGGTGCTGCAGTGGTCGGAAGCGCACGATTGTGCGTGAGGAGCCATTCGCCGGCCCGGAAAGCGATCGCTCCCAAGACGAGGCCTGCCAGAACGTCGGCGACATAGTGGTACCGCCCATACACCGTCGCCACGCACATGCTCACAAAAAATGGCAGGGTGATCCAAAACAGCCAGCGGCGATAGCGCCAGGACGCGA
>Ga0187780_10003517_pt1 | contig 11820 bp, 5 predicted proteins | sample 1015_Q2_SP10_20__FD_132429 | JGI IMG/M metagenome (GOLD analysis project Ga0187780, IMG submission 132429) | Tropical peat soil microbial communities from peatlands in Department of Meta, Colombia - 1015_Q2_SP10_20_MG | ecosystem: Environmental > Terrestrial > Soil > Wetlands > Peat | place...
AGGCGTGCACCGGCGGGTTCACGTCACCGAAATTCCACTCGTAGGCGGGCATCTGGCCGGTCGGGTGGAGGTACTCCCTTGACAGCATCAGGTCGATCTGGCTCTTGGCGAAGTCCGGGTCGACCATGGCCAGCGGGAGGCAGTGGAACGCCAGGTCCCACGCGGCGTACCACGGGTACTCCCACTTATCCGGCATGGACACCACGTCGTGGTTGAACATGTGGAACCACGACTCGTTGCGGCTCCCTCGCCAGGCCGGCGTGCGCAGTGGGTGCAGGTTGCGCTCACGCAGCCAGCGGTCCACGTCGAAGTAGTAGCACTGCTTGGACCACAGCATCCCGGCCAGCGCCTGGCGCATGACCGCCTTCGCGTCGTCGCTCACCTCCGGTGGCGTGATCGCCTCGTAGAACTCGTCCGCCTCGGCCCGCCGCCTGGCGATCAGCTCACCCGCGCCCGCCAGCGGCGCCGTGAGCGTCTCCGGGCCCTCGCGGGTGAGCCGGACCAGGACCGCGGCCTTCCCGCCGGCCGCGACGACCAGCCGGACATGCGCCGCCACTTTGGTGCCCTCACCCTCGGGATTCACGGTGTCCTGGCCGTGCAGGAGATGATCGGCGATGCCGTCCTTGGGGAAAGGCGTCGCGGGCTCGGCGCCGAATACGCGCGGCATGTTCGTCTCGTTCTCACAGAACAGCAGGGCCGTTCCCGGCTCGGAGTGGAGGTAGAAGACGCCTACCTTGGGGTGCTCGGCCCGGGCCGCCGGATGTGCCGCCTCGACCCGGGCGATCCGGGGCTTGGGCTCACCGGTCCGCCAGGACCAGGTGTTGCGGAACCACAGCGTGGGCACCACGTGCAGCGCGGCATCGGTGGAGGAGCGGTTGTGCGCGGTGATGCGGCACACGATGTCTTCGGGCCCGGCCTTGGCGTATTCCACCTCGACATCGAAGTAATGGCCCTGGTCGAAGACGCCGGTATCGATGAGCTCGTACTCCATCTCGTGCCGGGACCTGGCCCGGTTCACCGTCACCAGCTTGTGGTAAGGGAACTCAGCCTGCGGGTACTTGTAGAGATAGCGCTGGTAGCTGTGGGTGGGCAGGTTGTCGACGTAGAAGTAGTATTCCTTGACGTCCTCGCCGTGGTTGCCCTCGGCATTGGTCAAGCCGAACAGGCGCTCCTTCAAGATCGGGTCCCGCTCGTTCCACAGCGCGAGTGCCAGACAGAGCCGTTGCTTATCGTCGCTGATCCCGGCGATGCCGTCTTCCCCCCACCGGTACGCGCGAGATCGCGCCTGGTCATGACTGAAATACGACCAGGCGTCGCCGTTGTCGCTGTAATCCTCCCTGACCGTTCCCCACTGGCGCTCGCTGAGATAGGGCCCCCAGGCACGCCACGGGACACCGGCCCGGGCCTCCTGCAGCCGCTGCTCCTCGGCGGTCAGCGAGTCAGGGTCGGCCACGGCGGGCGAATCAAGCTCATCAGACATGTTCCCGATTGTCCATCAAAACGCAGGCGACATGAAAGGCCGGCACGCGGGCCGGGCGCGATGGATCACGACTCGGGAAGGGATGAACGGCAGAAGACAAAGAAACGACAAAATGAGAAATCATGAATCGCGGGCGTGGCAAATGCCGGGCCCAAGGCGTGAACCGGGCTGGCGGGCGAGTTATAGGTACTCTCTTTTTCGCATCCAGACCAGGGTGGCCCAGCCCCAGATGGGCGGCAGGTAGGAGGTGAACAGGCGCTGGATGAAGACCGCGGCGGTGGCGTCGGCCTCGCTGACGCCGGCCGCGGTCAGGCCCAGGATCAGGCCGGCTTCGACCACGCCCATGCCGCCGGGCGTGGGCGAGATGCCGCCGATGATCCCGGCCAGGGTGATGACCACGATCAGCACGGGCAGCCGGAGGTGGTCGCCGAAGGCCCGCAGCGACACCGACAGGGCCATGGCCACCAGCAGCTCCGATCCGAACGAGCCGCCCAGCAGCAGCACCAGCTTGAGCGGGGAGGCGGCCACCGCCCGCAGGTTGCCCAGGATGTCGCGGATCTTGGGCCGCGCCTTGTCGGCGGCGAGCCGGCGCAGCCGGGGAACGGCCAGCAGCAGTCCGGCGGCCACGGCGACCACCACCACGAGGGCCAGGAGGATCCAGACCAGTTTGGAGTTCCCGCCGGATTCGGGGGTGACCTCGAAGTGGATCGATCCCCAGCCGAACGGCAGCGAGACCAGGAACAGCACGGTGATGGCGATCCAGCTGACGGTGGTCATGATGGCGCCCGAGCTCAGTGCCACCGTGGCGTCATAACCCTGCTGCTGGTAGAACCGGACCCGGGTGGCGAACACCGCCGGGGTGCCGCCGGCCAGCGCGCTGAACGCGTTGGCGAACTCGACCGCCACCGCCCGGCCGAACGGCAGCGGCCCGGACACGCTGCCGACGGTTTCCACGCCGGAGGCCACGTACGCCAGCTGGGCCAGGACGAACGCGACGAGGACCCACAGCCAGTCGGCGCCGATCACGGTGTCGAAGGACTTGGAGACGTCGATCAGCACCCCGATCAGGGCCCAGCCGCCGATCAGCGTGCCGATGATCATGATCAGCGTCGGCCAGCTCACCCGCCGCGGCTCCACCAGCCTCGGCAGCTCGATCCCCGCAGCCGCCGCGGCGCGCTGACGGACGTCGGGCAACAGCCCGCGGTTGCCCCGCAGGGCCTGGCCGAGAGCCGGATCCAGCGCGGGCTTGTGCAGGTGCCGTAGGGCGCCTTCCAGCGCCTGCGGGCCCAGGCACCGGGCCGCGGCGCCGGCCGCCCGGTCGGCACCGACCACCACGGCCGTGGCCGCGATGGCGCCGGCCAGGTCGCGGTCGAGCTGATCCGCCGTCGCGCCCGCCGAGGCGTTGCGGAACTCCGACACGACGACGCGGCCGGCCGCCGGGTCGACCAGGAGGATCTCGCCGCTGATCGCGCCGTGGGCGATCCGGGCCCGGCGCAGGATCAGCAGCTGACGGTACACCTCATCGAGGGTGGCGTCGCTGATGTCGGCGGCGTCGGCCTCGGCTAGCGCGGTGCCGGGCGGCAGCCGGTAGACCACCAGCGCGTCCTTGGACGGCCCCGCCGTGCCCGCCTCCACGATCTCCGGCACGGCGACGCCGGCCCGCCCGGCCCGCAACGTCAGGTAGGCCTCGTGTTCGACCTGCTGCAGCCGGGTAATGGTCAGGCTCGGCCCGGAATCCCGGTACAGCACGAACCGGCCCGCCTTGGTCAGCAGCCGGGCATCGGCCGCATCCCGGCCGTAGACCTCAATCGCGATCCGGCGGCCAGGAGAATCCGCGCGGTCCGTCTCGATGGCACGGAACTGCGCCACCCCCCAGACCTGCTTGCTCGCCGGATGCACCCCGGACGCCGCGATGCCGAGGTCGGCCAGCAGCAGCCGCACGTCCTCGGCCGAGGGCAGGCCCAGCGGCGAGCCGAAGGCGAGCCGGACCGCCGCGGTCACTCCCCAGCCGAGGGCCAGGCTCCCCAGCACGTTCAGCGGCAGCCCGTGACCGCCCACCGCGGAGGCCAGGGCGACCAGGGCGATGAAGACCTCGATGATGCGCTGCACATCCCGGGACAGGTACGGCAGCGCCGCCGTCGCCACCGCCATGAACAGGGCAATCTGGATGACAGGAAAGCTCAGGTCGTAGTGGTCGATGACGACCCCGGGCGGCCGTCCGCCGTGACTTCCGAGCCACACGGCGAGGATGCCGCTGACCGCCGCGGTGCCCGCCGCGCTCAGGCCGATGTCGCGGGCGACCTCCCACCGGCGCGCGACCACGGCCAGCAGCACCAAGAAGATCGCCAGGCCGAACGAGCCGACCTGGTAGACCACGGTCACCAGCCAGGTGATGCTCCGCGGCGGCGGATTGAGGACACCGGTGATGGCCCGGTCGACCCGGGAGTCGAACCGGATCACCAGCAGGCAGCAGGCCAGGGCGAGGACCGCGATGGCCAGCCGCACTCCGTCGCTGCCGCGCCTGCGCCGCTGGCCGTCGCCGCCCGGAGCGAACAACACCGAGCGCCAGTCGCGCAACAGCTGCTGCTGGGGAACAGAGCTCGTGCTCTCTACGAGGTCTTCAGCCACAGGACCAACTGCTTTCGAGCGTTATCGCCGACCTGGACTGCCCTGAGGCCGACAGATGCTGGCCGGGCTGATCGTGTTTCGTGCTCCCGGCACTTCTTATCACATGAGACGGCCGGAGCGCGGATGTGGTCCAGCCGGGATCCACCGCGCGGGACCCGGCGGCCGGGCCGTGGCCGGATCACGTCTTTACCCCGGTGGCTTGCGGGGACGGCCGGGGCTTCTATACCGGAGCCGGAAGGCGCCATAGGCGATCGGCCCGGCCAGCAGCGGCGCCCAGTAGGAGGCGAGCCGGTAGGTGAGCGTGGCCAGTACCGCCTGGCTGGAGTCGACCTGGGCCAGCACCAGCAGTCCGGTCAGGCTCGCCTCCACCAGGCCGAGGCCGCCGGGGGTGGCGGGGATCATGCCGATGATGCCCGCCGCCGCGTAAGCGACCAGGATCACCGAGGGACGCGGGTGGCTCCCGGTGGCCCGCAACGCGGCGAGCAGGCACAGGTAGTCGAAGGCCAGGCGGCCTGAGGAGAGCAGCAGCGCCTGCCACCACTGCCGGCCAAGCACGGCCCGGATCTCGTTGCGCTGGGAGAGCAGCGTCTCGTCCAGCCCCGCGATCGGGGCCCGTTTGCGCAAGACCAAGTTCGCGAGTCGCTGGGCCACCCGGCCGGCCCAGCGTAGCGGCACGTCGTAGGCCAGCAGCACCGCCCCGAACCCGGCGAAGAGCACGAACCCCACGGCCCCGAGGATGGCCGCGTTGACCAGACCGCGGTTGACGGGCGCGCCCAGCAACACGATCGGGAGGGCAAAGACCGGCAGGGCCAGCAGCCCGCCCACGCCCAGGAGGGAGAACGCCGCCAGCCCGCCCACGGTCGAACTGGTATCCATCCCGCTGGTGGCCAGCATCCGGAACTGGACGGCGGCACCCACCGCGGCGCCGCCGGGCATGATGAGGTTGATCGCGTTGCTGGCCAGCTGGGAGGTGATGACCGGAAACCAGGCCCGGGCCCGCAAGGCCAGGCGCTGCAGGGCGAACGTGCAGACGAAGTGGGCGATCTCGGCCCCGATCGCTAGGGCGAACCACCAGGGATGCAGGGTGGACAGCCGCGGCCAGGAGGCGAGCACTTCGGTGATCGCCGGGAACACCAGGTAGATGGTGAGGCCCGCGACGAGGACCACCGCGGCGCGCTTGACCACCGCCTTCCACGCCAGGGGATGTCCCTTCTCGCTGTCGATCTTGACCGCGAGGGACTGCCCGGCCGGAGCCGGCGACGGATCGCTCAAGGTCTCAGCCCGCGGGCCGACCCGACCGCCAGCCGTCGGCTCAAGCCCATGACGTTCTCCATAACCCACCCTGGTACGTGTCGTATATCGCGTCGTGGGTCAGCTCATAGCGTGCGTGCTCGGCGGTGATGGTGCGGTACGGCCGGTTCTTGGTGAAGGTCAGGGCCCTGGCCCAGTTGAACATGGCGCCTATCCGGTTAGCCCAGCCGATCAGGTAGAGCACGTGGACGAATCCCCACATCGTGTAGCCGATCACGCCGGTGAACTTCATCCCGTACGAGTCCGCGACGGCCGACAGGTGGCCGATGGTGGCCATGCTTCCCTTGTCGCGGTACGCGAACGGCGGCGTATCGGTCTTCCCCGTCAGCCGGGCGCGGATCAGCTTGCCCACGTACGTGCCCTCCTGCATCGCGGGCTGGGCTACCCCCGGCAGGTCATTCAGCGAGACCATGTCCCCGATGGCGAAGACCTCCGGGTGACCGGGCAGGCTGCAATCGGGCCGTACCGCCACCCGGCCCGCCCGGTCGGTGCCGGCCCCGGTCGCCTGGGCCAGCATCGCCGCCAGCGGGGAGGCTTGCACCCCGGCCGCCCAGATCTTCGTCCGGGCCGGAATCCGCGTGTCTCCGTCAGGACCGGTGACGGTGACGCTGGACTGGTCCATGGCGGTCGCCGAGGTGTTCAGCAAGACGTCCACCCCCATCCGCTGCAACCGCCGCCGCGTGTACCGCTGCAGCTTGGGGGCGAACGCGGAGAGCACCTCCGGGCCCGCCTCGATCAGCAGGATCTTCGCCTCGGTGGTGGCCACCGACTTGAACTCCCGCGGCAGCGCCTCGTGCGCGAGCTCGGCGATCTGGCCGACCACCTCCACTCCGGTCGGCCCGGCCCCGATGACCGCGAAGGTCAGGTACGCCGCCCGCTCGGCCGCGTCGGCGGTCAGCTCAGCCATCTCAAAGGCGCCGAGGATGTGGTTGCGCAGGTGGCGGGCGTCGTCCAGGGTCTTCAGGCCGGGCGCCCACGCCGACCATTCGTCGTTCCCGAAGTAGGCGTCCCTGCACCCGGCCGCGACGACCAGGGTGTCATACGGCAGGGTCAGCTTCCCGCCGTCCGGGGCCAGGGCGTGCACCACCCGGCCATCGAGATCCAGGTCCTGCACCTCGGCCAGCACCACGCGCGCGTTGGCCTGGTTCCTGACCACGCCGCGCAGCGCCGGCGCGATGACGCCATCCGGCAGGATGCCGGTGGCGACCTGGTACAACAGCGGCTGGAACAGGTGGTGATTGGTCCGGTCGATGATGGTGACGTCGGCATCGGCACCGGCCAGGGCCCGGGTCACCCTGATCCCGCCGAAGCCGCCACCGACGACGACCACCTGGTGTCTTGCGTCACTCATGAGAACAGCATCCCAGGACGGCCCCGGCGAAGGGATCATCCCTCCAGGAGCCCCAGCTCACGGGACCGGGCCACCGCCTGGCTGCGGGAGGAAGTTCCCAGCTTCCTGTAGACCGACATCGTCTGGGACCTGACGGTGTTCGGCGAGACGAACAACTCGGCGGCGATCTCAGGAACCGGCAGGTGGGTGGCGAGCAGCGGCAGCAGCCGCAGCTCGGCCGCGGTCAGGGCCGATGCTCCGCGAGCGACCGAACCGCGCTCGGTGGACAGCCGGTCCCGCAGCGCCCGGGCCTCGCCGACCAGGGTGCCCAGGTCGGGTCGGCGCCTGAGGACCTCATCCACCTCCTGCATCAGCATCCGGGCGCCCGGGACATCGTCGAGGGCAAGGTGAACGCGGACGAGCTCGATCCGGGCCTGAACGGCAAAGTGAGGAATGGCGTAGGTCAGCAGCGGCCGCAGGCGCTGGGCGCTGATCAGCTCCGCCCGCGCGGCCGTGACGTCCCCGCGGTGCATGACCGCGCGGGCTTGCACCGCGCAGACGATGGCCGTGGCGTAGCTCTCGTCGATCCCGGCCTGGCGCAGCGCGCCCCGCGCCTGCCCGGCCAGGACCTCGGCCCTGCCCCAGTCCTTGCGCGCCATGGCCACCAGCGAGCGCTGGCACAACGCTTCGGCGAACGCCTCGGCCGCGCCGAGTTCGGCAGCGGCACTGGCCGAGTCGTCGAAGGCCGCATCGCCGCCCTCGAGGTCACCGGAAAGAGAGCACGCCAGCCCCAGCGCGAGCGCGGCTACCGGCGCCACGATGCCTGCCTCGGCGCACCTCCGCACCGCCTCGTCCGCGTCGGCGTGCATCTGCTTGATCCCCCGCCGGCACAAGATGGCCCGGAGCACCGTCGCCCACGCCTCGGCGGCGGGATCTTCGGGCCGGGCCATATCCAGGTCCTGCCAGTGATCGACCGCGTCGGCCCATCGCTCGGCCTCGGCGGGGCGCCCCTCGAGCGCGTACAACAGCGAGGCCAGCGCGGCGGCGAACGGATGCCCCTCGATCCCGCCCTGATCTTCCAGCCACCGGAACCACCGCCGGACGGTCATGGCCCGCCCCTGCCGGTAGGCCGGCAGGGCGAGTTGCTGCGTCAGCCGGGCGACCTCGCCGACGTCACCGGCCGCGATGAAGTACTCCAGCGCCTCCTCGGGCAGGCCGTTCTGCTCGCACCAGCCGGCCGCACGCCGCCGCAGCTCCGGCAGCAGGCCGGGCTCGGTGCGCTCCAGCTGCGCCAGCAGCATGTCGCGGAACAGGTGGTGGTAGCGGTACCACTGTCCGCGCCGGTCCAGCGGCACCAGCAGCAGGTTCGACCGGGCCAGCTCGGCCAGGGTCGCATCCGAGCCTGGCCGATGCAGCACGGCCCCGCACAGCGGCCCGCACATCCGCTCCAGCACCGCGGTCCGGGTCAGGAACACCCGCTGCCGCCGGGAGATCCGGGACAGGAATTCCGATTCCACGTACTCGCTGACCAGCCGGTCATCGCCGCGGAACGGGACCGTGACGCTGCCCAGATAGCCGCCCTCGCGCAGATACAGCGCCGCCAGGTACAGCCCGACCGGCCAGCCCTCTGTCCGCCGGTGCAGGGCCGCCACCTCGGGCTGAACCAGCGTGACGCCGGCCTCGCGCAGCAGCGAGGCCGCCTCCTCTTCGGTCAGCGCCAGGTCGGCCGGGCCGATCTCGGCGATCCGGCCCTCGGCCCGCAGCCTGGCGATCCGCAGCGGGGGCTCGGCCCGCCCGGCCAGCACCAGCCGCGACCCCCGGGGCACGTGATCGGCCAGCACCGACAGCGCCGACCGGCTTTCCCTGCTGTGCAGCAGGTGCACGTCGTCGAGGACCAGCACCACTGGCACGGTCATCGCCGCGAACGCCGATCCCAGCCGCGGGACCACTGAGCCGGGTACCGAGCTGGCCGGCGAGGCCAGCGCGTCGAACACCCGCCGTCCCACCGGCTGCACCGCGTCCAGTGCCTCGGCGAGGTAGCTGAGCAGGACCTTGGGGTCGTTGTCCTTCTCATCGACCGACACCCAGGCGAAGGCCTGGCCGTTGGCCTCGGCCCACTGCGACAGCAGCGTCGTCTTCCCGTAGCCCGCCGGGGCCACCACCGACACGATCGGGCGGGTGTCCTCGTCCGCCAGCCGGGCGATCAGCGCCGACCGGCGGACCGTCCCCGGCCGGATCACCGGGTGGCGCAGCTTGGCCGATACAAGGTCGAATGCCGGCCTGTCCGCTGGGCGCGACGGGCCGGCCCACTGAAGCGTGTCGCTGTCGTCCACTTCTTGGACAGTGCCTGCCCGCTCAGTCGTGCTGCTCCGTGATTCTCCGCAGTCTTCAGTAATGCTAACGGCGCAGGCAAGCCGGTCCGGTTAACTCTCCCTGAACGCAATATGACCGGCAGACGCCGGCCGATGATGACAGCGGCCGGAACCTCCGCCCGGGGATCGGTCCGGATTTCACGCAAATCTGATGATGCGACGCAGGCTCGGCCGGTGTCTCGTGGTGGGCAGGCCAGACGCCAGAAAAGGACGCGGTACCGATGACGGTGGACCTCAGGCGCCGGAACTTCGTAAAGGAGCTCGACTTTACGACGGAGGAACTTCAGCACCTGATCGCGCTGTCGGCCACCCTCAAGGCGGCCGCACGCGCCCGGGCCGAGTTTCAGTATCTGCCCGGCAAGAAGATCGCGCTGATCTTCGAGAAGACCTCGACCAGGACCCGGTGTGCCTTCGAGGTTGCCGCCTATGACCAGGGCGCGCACGTGACGTACCTGGGCCCGGAGGGCTCGCAGATCGGCCACAAGGAGTCGATGAAGGACACGGCCCGGGTGCTGGGGCGCCTCTATGACGCGATCGAGTACCGTGGCTTCGGTCAGGAGGTGGTCGAGGAACTGGCGGCCTTCGCCGGCGTGCCCGTCTATAACGGGCTGTCCGATGAGTTCCACCCGACCCAGATGCTGGCCGACATCCTGACCATGCAGGAGCATTCGGACAAGCCGCTGCACGATATTGCCTACTGCTACGTCGGCGATGCGCGGTTCAACACCGGAAATTCGCTGATGATCATAGGTGCCAAGCTCGGCATGGATGTCCGGATCTGCGCGCCGCGGAGCCTGTGGCCCCACCCTGCCCTGGCGGAAACGGCGGACAGGCTGGCCAGGGAAAGCCGGGGCCGGCTCCTGGTCACCGAGGATGTGGACCTGGCGGTCCGCGGCGTTGATTACCTCTGCACCGACGTATGGGTGTCGATGGGGGAAGAGAAGTCGGTATGGGGTGAGCGCATCAGCCTGCTTCGCCCGTACCAGGTGAACATGGACATGATCGCCCGTACAGATAATCCTGCGGTCAGTTTTATGCATTGCCTACCGGCATTTCACGACCGGCATACCAAAGTCGGAGAGGAGATCTACGATGAATTCGGCCTCGACGCGCTCGAGGTCACCGACGAGGTATTTGAATCGCCGCACTCCATTGTCTTCGATGAAGCCGAGAACCGCATGCACACCATCAAGGCGGTTCTCGTCGCGACGCTCAGGGACTGAGGACGCCGGCCTGGGATCCGGTCATGGAAAGGACGACGGCAATGCAGGAATCTGGTCTTTGCTCGGAGGACCCCGGTAGCCGAAGGAGACAGGCTCAGTGACTGCTGACAGACCGAGCCGGACGAGGCCGACGTCAAGCCGAAACGCCGCTTCAAGTTCCCTACCGCGTTCACCATCTTGTTCTTCGTACTGGTCGCGGTGTGGATCCTGACCTTCATCATCCCGCCGGGCACCTACGACTACGTCAGCTGCGACGGCGGTACGGCCAAGCCGATTCCCGGCACCTACCACAGCATCACCGTCGACCGCTCCATCCAGGAAAGCATTTACGACCTGTGGATCTCGCCGGTGAACGGCCTGTACGGGATCCGGACGCCGTCCGAGCCGGTCACGGACCCCAACCCGGATGTCCTCAAGAAGGGCCAGGCGGTCTGCGGATCCGAAGGCGCCAACCAGGTGCCGGCCGAGATCGTCACCGCGCCCGGAGATACCGGGCCGTACAACAGCGGGGACCTGAATGGCGCGGTCCAGGTATTCTTCTTCGTGCTGGCCATCGGCGCGTTCATCACCGTCACCATCAAGACCGGGGCGCTGGACGCGGGCATCGGGCGGGTCACCGACCGGTTCCGCCAGCGCGGCCTGCTGCTGATCGTGATCTTGATGGTGATCTTCTCCGTCGGCGGGACCACCTACGGGATGGCCGAGGAGACGCTGGGGTTCTACGCCATCATCTTGCCGGTGATCATCGGGCTGGGCTATGACCGGATGGTCGGCGTGGGGATCATCATGGTCGGCGCCGGGGTGGGCACGCTGGCCTCCACGGTGAACCCGTTCGCGACGGGAGTGGCGTCGGACGCCGCGGACGTGGCGCTGGGGAACGGGATCGGGCTGCGGCTGATCATGTACGTCGTCTTCACCGCCATAGCCGTGTCATATGTGCTGTGGTATGCCCGGCGGGTCAAGGCCGATCCGGCCAGGTCGATGGTGCCCGCCGCCGAAGGGGACCAGGCCCTGGCGGCCGGCCCGGGCGGGCCGCCGGCGGCGATGACCGGCCGGCAGAAGACGGTGCTGTGGATCTTCGGGGCCACGTTCGGGCTGATGATCTTCTCGGTGATCCCGTGGGGGGACTTCAGCTCCTCCCTGGAGCGGATCACGCTGGGCTGGTACTTCCCCGAGCTGGCCGCGCTGTTCCTGGTCGGCGCGGTGCTGGTCGGGCTGGTCGGTGGGCTCGGCGAGGAGGGCACGGTCACCGGCATCATCTCCGGAGCCGGGGATTTCATCGGCGCCTGGGGCCCGGCCGGGCCGGAGGCCAGCGCCTCGTCGCCTTCCACGGCGGGCACCATCGACCGGGCCGGATCGGCCTTGACCCGCCGGGCATACCACAGCACGTACAAGACGGCGATCGCGGTGAAGACGGCGTACATGATCAGCCGCAGCCCGATGCCGTTGCCCAGCGCGACGTCCGCGGCGTCGGAG
>Ga0187780_10003518_pt1 | contig 11816 bp, 7 predicted proteins | sample 1015_Q2_SP10_20__FD_132429 | JGI IMG/M metagenome (GOLD analysis project Ga0187780, IMG submission 132429) | Tropical peat soil microbial communities from peatlands in Department of Meta, Colombia - 1015_Q2_SP10_20_MG | ecosystem: Environmental > Terrestrial > Soil > Wetlands > Peat | place...
AAGTTATCGGCGTAGGCTTTTTCGCTAGGGTCTCGCGCCCACGCGCTAGCGCGCCGGGACGCCAAATCTGCGTCGTCGACCTTGTTTTGGCGGATCAGCACCTGCGCGAGCGCGAGCTGGTAATTGGAGTTGGCTGGCTCGAATGCCACCGCCTTCTCGACCAGGGTAAGTGCCTCATCCAGGTTCCGATTGCCGGCTGCAAGATGCACGCCAAGCAAGCTGTACGGGGGGGCGAACTCAGGCCGTAGGGCAATCGCCTGGCGAAGGTCGTTTTCGATTTGGGGATCGGTCGATCCCATGCCTCCGGCGTTTGTCTTCAAGAAAGCCCGTAGGTAACGGCTGAACCAGTTGTTGGGGTCGAGGGCAATGGCTTTCGAAGCGGATTCTACAGCTTGGTCATGCTGATTCTCGAAGAACTCATCTACTGCGAGATACTGGTGCGCCAGGCTGATGTTCGGGTCCGCCTGCAAAGCTTCGTTCAAGGTTACCTTTCCTTCCTGATACTGACCGCGAACAACCGCAAAACCACCCCGATATGCAGATGCTTCGGCATCAGAAAGAGTACGGAATTTCATCTCATCTTCATTGACTCGCGGTGCGGGATACTTCAAATACAGGAACTGCCGGCTTTGCATGTAGGTTTGCAGGTCGGACTGCAGCTTGTGTAAGTCCCCGAATGCCATCTTCGCCGCTTCCTCGGGATCACTAACCCGGCCAAGCGCATTCAAATAGGCATCCAGCATGGGTCGATGAGCCATGCGATCACCAATCAACAAGTAATGAGCCAGCACCCAAGATTCCCCATAGAAGATGGACGTCTTGTTGGCTTCGTTGTAATAAGGCGACGATTGATCAACCTTGAGAAGGACGTCCAAAGGAATAAAGGTTGTGTTCCGCAGCGCTTGCAGCGAGAGTGCGTCAACCTGCCCCATACGAACCGCATTCTCACTGATCTCGGTGTGACCATAGAATTCAGCGAGACCTTCGGAAAGCCACACGGGCAGATTAGGAACGTAAGGGACACTAATGGTGTGGTAGTACTCGTGGTAAATGGTCTCGTAAGGGTTGAGCGCATCCAGCTGCACGGCCGCATAGCAATTGCTCAGCCGGGTGGAAAATAAGCCGACTGGGTGAGAATGAGCCTTGGTCCAGTACTCCGGCAGCAGCTCACGCATCGAGCTTACGTCTTTGACCGCCAGAATCGTGACCAGAGGGCTAGGATGCCTGTTGGCATTTTCCAGTAATTGTCGGAAAACCGTCCGAATCTGCTCGAACTGCACAGCGACCTTGCGGGCTTGCTTCTCTCCTGCGTCGCTGACCACGATGAAATTGGGGCTCCGAACCTCAACCCATTCTGGCGGTTTAGCGGCGCATTCTAAAGAAAACAGGATAACAATACAGAAGAAGACGGCGGGACGGAGGTGGCGCATACGCAACTGGCTGGGTAGCTTAGCGCAGGACCCTAAGATTTATCTACCGGAAAATGCTCCCTCCCCCTCACCTTGGACATTCGGGTGAGTCCAACAGGGGTAAGCCCTTCAGAGGCAGGGCAAGCACCACGTCTAGGCGCTCATTGTACCTTCAGCGTCACCGACGTGGATTCTTGGAGAACACCGCCAGTAGCGATGATATTTACTTGGTAAGTTCCGGCAGCGGTGCCCGAGTTTCCTCCCCCATTGCCGCCATTCCCGCCGGTACTACTCGTGCTGCTGCTCCCGCCGCCGCAAGCCGTTTGTAGCGCAATAGTCCCGGCAAGGAAGAAGGCCAGGAGCAGAAACGTGCTCGTGCGATAAGCCACCCTTGATCGCCGACCGCCCAGCATCGCGAGGCCTAGCATGGGCACCCAGAGCGCATAGAGCCAGCGGGGGAGAAATCTCGGGCCGGGATGAAATGAACCGGCCGACGTCGGCCCCGTAGTGCTAATAGTAAGTGTTGATGTGAGCTGTCCCCCCACTGTAAGGTGCAGCGCGGTTGGATCTAGTTTGCAAGTTGGCGAATGCGGTGGCGTCAGGTTGGATGGTAAGGCAATGACTGCACATTTCAACGAAACCCAACCGCTGAGTGAACCGAGAGCGGTTGCTGTTATTGTGGCCGTGGCCGACCCCCCAGGGCTGAGCGAAGCAGGCGTAGCCGGTGACGCCGAGAGCATAAAGGAACTCGCTTCGCTGAACTGATAGGCGGCTATTTCGCCAATCGCCAGCTGTCCGTTTGCCCCATTGCCGTTGATACCAGCTTCCTGCCCGTCTCCCGCAAAAGCGAAAAGAGTGTGCAGCCCTGGAGGCAACGGCTGCATCTGCGCCGTAAAGGTGAGCCCTGAGCCATTGGCTCGGGTCCACGGGCCCTGCCATGTGTCCACTTGAAAATACACGGCCTCTGGCGGGGGTGCGATCGGCGAGTAATCGCTGCTAACCATGAAATTGAAGTTTGAAGTTTGGAAATCCGCTGTCTCATTTAGGGGTGCAATCGTTGTAATCAAGGGAATCGGCTGCACCTTCCCGCTAATCACATTCACCGTATTGCTACTGAAATTCGCAACGTAGGTCTGGTTCGTGGTTGGGTTCACGTCTATAGAATCGGGATTAGCGCCCACGGGAATTGTCGCAGTCAGGTTCGTAGCGCCGTCTATCATCGTGACGAATTTGGTGCTGGACGGCACACTATAATCTAGACTTGGACTTACGTAAATCTCATTGCTGACCGAATTCACCGCTAAGCTTGCCCCAACGTCATCCACGGGAATGGCGGTTGCAGTGTTCGTCGCTCCATCGATCACGGTGACGTTGAACGGGGGGTACAACGACGTGCCTCCAATGATGGTGTAGATCTTGTTCGTGATTGGGTTCACTGCCAATGGTCCAGCGGGGCCAGCAACCGGAACTGTCGTAGTCGCATTGGTGGCCCCATCAATGACCGTGATACAACCGCTGCCCAACTCAAGAGCCGGATCTTCGTTGCAATTGGATCCGGCACCTCCGGCCACGTAGATTTTGTTGGTAGCCGTATCTACGGCTAAGGGACCGTTTCCGGCAGCGACGGTAGCCGTATCATTTGTGGCACCATCGATCACGGTGACAGCGTTCGTGTTCGTTCCCGAAGCCACGTAGATCTTATTGGTGACCGGGTTCACCGCTACCGGCCCGGCCCCCGGATTGGTTGCGGCAAGCAGGGTGACATTGCCCGTAACTCCATCGACCACTAAGGCTTCGTTGGGGGTGTAATAGCAGTTGAAGTCCCCGCAGTAACCAGCTGCCACGTAGATTTTGTTGGTAACGGAGTTCACTGCCAAGCCTGTGACGCCATAGGAGTCCGGCAGATTCAATGGAATCGTGCTGGTCGTGTTGTCGGTACCGTCGATCACTCCCAGGTCGGTAGTTGCGACATAAATCTTATTGGTGGCTGTATTCACGGCCATTACCCGACCGAATACGCCATTAATTATCGTAGTCGCGTTGGTGGCCCCATCGATCACCGTTACCGTGTTGCTAACGCCAGGGAAATTCGCGACATAGATCTTATTACTCACCGGATTTACCAATACTAGGTAAGGTGCTTGAGCCACCGCGACCGTGGCATTGCTGAGCGCTCCAGAAATCACTGTCAGCGAATTCCCAGCGTTGTTCACCACGTAGGCCTTGTCGGTGATCGGATCTACCGCCACCGCGACTGGCGTCATGCCCACATTCAAGGTCGTGGTCGTGTTCGTCGGTCCATCGATCACGGTTACGGTGTTGTCGCCTTGATTCGCCACGTAGATTTGGTTGCTGGTGGGATTGATGCCAATTGCACTGGGGCTTTGTCCAACCGAAACCGATGTGGCCGCATTGCTTGTGCCGTCGATGGTGGTCACCTTCCCAGCCCCGGAGTCCGCCACATAGATCTGATCCGTCACCGGATTTACGGCTAGGGCAACCGGACCGCCAGCCACATGCACTGTCGTTGGAACGTTGGTCGCACCATTGATCACCGTGACCGTGTTGCTCTTCTCGTTCGCCACATAAATCTGATTGGTCACCGGGTTGACGACAATGGCCTGAGGATTTGTCCCGACCGTCACTGTACTGGTTGTGTTGCTGGTGCCGTCAATGACCGTAACCGTGTTACTCCCCGAGTTCGCCACATAAATCGTATTGGTTACGAGGTTCACGGCCAGGGCAACGGGACTTGTTCCTACGCTTACATTGGTGGTTGCGTTGGTCGCGCCATCAATTACAGTCACGACTCCACTGGAGCAACTCACATAGATTTTGTTGGTCGCCGGATTTAGGGCAACGCTCGTCGGCCCTGAGGCCACCGTAACCGCGGTGGCCGTATTGGTAGTTCCATCGATCACACTGACGTCGTTGCTGCTGCTGTTAACCACGTAAATGCGGTTGGTCGAGGGATTTACGGCGGCGGATGCGGGAACATTGTCTACCGGGACAGCCAGCGTGGCGTTGGAAGCCCCATTCACCGCGGTTACGGTATTGCTACCTTGATTGGTAACGTAAACCTGGTTGGTGATTGGGTTGAGTGCCACAAATTTCGGGCTTACTCCTACGGGGATCGTTCCTGTGACACTCTGCCCCAACCCCAGGGTTGAGAAGGCGGCCCAAGTCATCGAGAAAATTAAAGCGGCGCGGAACTTGGCTGGTATCACGGGGTACATCAAACCTCCTAATGCTTGAGGCTCCCCTCAATAGGCAGAAACCATCGCCCACTTTAGCCATCGCTTTGTCTGGGCCGATTATACCGCGCCTATCGGCAGCTGCTGCTTGCATTTTGCTCTCATCCTCGCGGAAAGCCTCGAGATTTTAGAGTCGAACGCCCCTAGCACACCGTGGGCACAGTCGCGGGAGATAAGCTCCGCGCTAAAGAGTTCATTTCGATGACGTTTTTCCAGAGAAATGGAATCCCGGAGAAGTTCGATTCGGGAGACACTCACTGCTTGATGTTTAGCCAGCCGCCCGCTGAGCGCCTTGCTCTGCCGTCAATGGCACACGAACACGGATGGTGGTTCCAGCCATCGGCTTCGACTGAATTTCAATGGTTCCGTTGACCAGCCGAACTCGCTCCTGCATACTCGTGAGACCGAGACCTCGACCTTGCCGGGCAGTTTCGATGTCGAAGCCCCTGCCCAAATCCTTGATCAGGAGATGAACCTCACCTGAGTTCTCGGCCAGGCGCACTTCCATCCGTTTCACCCCGCTGTGCTTGGCGGCATTGTGCACCGCCTCTTGTGACACGCGAAACAAGCAAAGTCCGATTTCCGCCGGCAAGACGCTTTGCACAGTATGACCAAAGTCGATCTGCATTCCCTGCCGCTCGCCGAATTCTTTGCACCAGCTTTTCATGCCTGCCACCACGCCTAGATATTCCAGTTGCGAGGAGTGCAAATCGCGGGACAAGGCTTGCAGGTCATTCGAAATCTCAGTCGTCCGTTTTCGGATTTCTAGCATACGGCTCCCGGCGTTCGACGGATTATCTTTGAGTTGTTCGAGTTCGATCGCCAACATGGCAAGCCGTTGGTTGATGTCGTCGTGAAGCTCTCTGGCGATGCGGGCACGTTCCTGCTCTTGCGCCTCCACCAGCTTTCGGGTCATGCCCGAGACCGCCTCTTCTGCCCGCTTCCGCTCGGTGATGTCCATATTGACGCCAACCACTCGTTCGGGCTCGCCCGATTCGTCCATCAAGGCCTGCCAGCGTCCCGCTATCCAATGAACACTCCCGTCCGCCCAGATTACGCGCCATTCTCCGTTCGTCGGTTGTCCGGTTTGCAACGCCCGATCCACCAACTTTGTGACTTCCGCCCGATCGTCGGGGTGCACTAGATTTTCGAACGCGGTTCGTGTTTGCGCAAAGCCGCCCGGTGGCAGACCGTACATCAATTCCATTTCCGCTGTCCAGGTATTCACTCCCGTCCGAAGATTCCGTTCAAAACTTCCTATGCGAGCAACCTTCTGTGCCAATCGCAGCCGTTCCTCGCTGGTGCGCAGCGCCTCTTGCGCATCACGGAGTTCGGTTATGTCGGTATTAGTACCGAACCAGCGAACAACTCGCCCCTCGGCGTCTTTGATGGGCGTAACCCGGGTTAGAAACGGACGAAAGACGCCGTCCGCGCCCAGCAGCGGAAAGACCATATCTAACGGCTCGCCCGTCGCAATGGATGCCTTCCATCGTTCGAGAACCTGGGGCAAGGCCTGGGGATCATGCAGCGACTGCCAGCCCCACCCTTCCATCTGTTCCGGGGTGGTGCCGGTATACGTATACCAACGCCGGTTGTACCAAAAGATATGTCCGTCGCCGCGCGCCATCCAGCACAGCTGCGGAATCGCTTCTGCCAAAGTTCGAAACTGCTCTTCACTTTCGCGTAGCGCCTCTTCCGCCATCCTACGTTCGGTAACATCCACACCAACCCCGATGTAACCCGCAAACGAGCGGTCCTGATTGAACCTCGGCACTCCGATGTCGAGAACCCAGCGATACTCTCCGTCGTGTCGTCGGAGTCGGTACTCCATCCTGAAGTTTTCATGCCGATCAAACGACTGGGTATAAGTTTGTAGGCATTGTTGCACATCGTCCGGGTGTACACCTTCCGCCCAGCCGTTTCCCAGCTCCTCCGCCATGGAGCGCCCAGTGAAATCCAGCCAAGGCTTGTTGAAGTAGTTGCAGAGCTTGTCCGTTCCCGACATCCACATCAGCACTGGCGCCGTGTCGGCGGCCAGCCGGAAACGTTGCTCACTTTCTCGCACCGCGTTCTCGGCTCGCTTGCGTTCTGTGATATCAAGCACGACCGCAACCCATCCGGTTGCCACTCCGTTGGCATCGAGCGTGGGAGTATACGTCGCCGAAATCCACCTTGGTCCGATACTCTGAAAATTTACTTCTTCCTCGTAGCTAACAATCTCCCCATTCAGCACGCGCTCGAAATGATGCCGCAACAATTCAAATGCGTCCTCTCCCAGCACATCCACGATTGGGCGACCCACAATCATGTCCAATGGGCGCTGCAGCCAGTCCGCATATCGCTGATTCGCCCACAGGTAGCGGAGATCACGGCTGCAACGAGTAACCGCCGCCGCCATTTGTTTGGTCACCACGTCTAGCGCTTCGAGGACAGCGTCGGCTCGGTCTTCCAAGCTCCTTTTATCGGGAATGGCTTCCACCATCGCGATTACCCGTGGAGATGGAAGACTCCTCCACAAAGAGACGCTCCAGCGCCCCCAAACCAAGGATCCGTCACGCCGAATATGCCGTTTTTCCAATTGGTAGTGATCGATGAATCCGGCTCGCAATTGCTGAAAAAGAGCCCAGTCCTTGTCGGAATCTTCGCTGGGAGAAAAACTCACACAGTTTCTGCTGCGTAATTCCTCTTCGCTGAATCCCAGCATCGAGCAAAGGGCAGGATTTACGTAGAGAAGTTGCCCCTCCAGGTTCTCGATCGCAATGCCGATGGCACTCGCGTTGAAAACATCGCGAACAAGCTCGATGTCAGGCGTCGCGGTTTGTGCCGGTTCGTCCATATGAACTAAATGCATAGTACTCGAACCACCGAACGGCAATGCTTCCCGTGGCTTTTTGATTCTCGGGAGGCTAACTGGAATCAGGTGGGACTCGGATCGCCCAGTGATCGGCGCTGTCGTCGCCAACCAGCGTTTGTGACCAAGATGTCCCGGCAAACCAATAACATTCTGTAGCAAGGCATTATAGACACAATTTGCTCCTAATACAGTCACTGTGCGGGCAAACCTTGGAATCGAGAGTACAAATGCGCGCGCCAGCCGCGAGCTGCGGGCTGTTCCGCCTATAGGACGGCGGCCGATACCTGCCCGACCGACGGCCGCGCTGGAGCCAGTGCGATCAAGAGCACTCCGATGGCAACGAGCACGGCAGACGCGATCAGAAACCCTACGCGTTCGCTGGCGATTTCGAGTCCCAGAATCGACATGGTCGCTGCGTGAGCGAAGCTCGACCATGCGGCAAAGGCGATCAGGCTGCGATGCTCGGATGGATTTTGCACCGCGATGAGCAGGAAAATGCCGAGGATGACGTAGAGACTCATATTCATGGTGTCGCCCGTGTCCGAGTGCGCCGGGTCTAAGCAACCGCCGATCAGCGGATACATCGCGGCAGTAAACAGCATCCCCACCAGCACCAACACGATTTTCAGCGCCCGGTCTCGCCACATAAATGCCTCCTTCTCATGGTCGCAATCCCAACATGGTATCGCGAGCGGTTGGGGCGATTTCCCGAGAGCGTCGAACCTGGCACAATCATCATAGGTTGGTGGCACCACATCGGCAGCGACTGATCTGTTTTCAAGAACTGAATTTTCGCCTGGAGCTAGTTCGCCGTTCGTCGGGAGGTCTGACTCTTTCGGGCAGCAAACTTCGTGTCGTTGACTAGGTCGCCGGGAATTGCTTCGAAGTTAGAACCAGTGGGTATCTTATTTGCTTTGATCCGACGGAACTACTTCGCCAGGGGGAGCGTTATTCCGCGCCCTAGAACGACCACGAAGAGCAATGCCAAGACTACCGCGACACCCATCCATACGTAGTTGCGGGTGAGTTGTTCAGGGGTTCGTTTCGGCTCCGTTCCTCGCGGGATATAGTATTGCAGCCACAACAAACCGCTTTGACCACCAGCAGTCGCAGGCAGTGCGGACTGCCAGAGCAGTTGAATTCCTAGCGGATTGGGCAGGGCCGCAATGCTTAGCAACAAAATGGCAGAGAAGTAAGGCAGGGTGGTTAACCTTCGCAGGCGCCTCGGCTGTTCTCGAGGAACGCCCACATAGCGCACCAGCCCGACCCCGACAACCAGCACCGCGGCATAGTAAGAAACCGCTCCCAGCACCACCAGCAGCACCCTCCATAGCCAATGCGGGTACAACCCTGAAATCACAGACGCCCAATCGCCGAAGTCCGTGACACCGGAGAAGAAAAAATACCCAGTTCCTGAAAGCAAATTGAAGGCACAGCTGATGAGCAAGAAGTAGCGCGTTGCCATCGACACGCCCCGGGTGCGGCCGAGCGCGAACCGACAGATCAGGCCAGCCGCCAGATTGACCAGAGTTCCGCCCGCCTCAACCAGACGGGACTCGAACCCACTCGACCAAGCCACAGTGGTGAGCAAACCCGAGTCTGCTCCGGTTAACAGAGCGGTCAGCCCGTGTCCGATGCCCTCGTGCAGGACATTCGCTAAGATCGCCGCCAGAACGCTGATCGCGCAAATCGTGAGAAGGTCGTCAGCGGTGGGGGTTGGCTCCTCAGGTGGCGGAGCAACGGCAGGGCTCGTAGTATGGGACATCAGTTTCTCAATGCGAAATGCGTTTGAGATTCTACTTCAACCCTCCGACAGTCACTGCGCATACCACTCGGAGTGCGGCGACCAACGGCTGCAAGATAGACACTGAGTCGAATTCCACTGGTGCAGGCAGGCGGGGCACACTCCTCCGGTGTCGAACGTGTTCCACTCGTGTCCGCAGGTACAAGACCAATGATCTTCTTTGTGCGGCAACCAGCCGCACAAAGGGCACCGGATGCGAGGGCCGGATGGATCGCGGCTCTCGCCTTCATGAATCTCCTGATCCCACACAATGGTAGGGCTATCGGCAAGCGCACTCATCGCCGATATTATCGCTCAGTCGGACCGGAGGACGGACAGTGGATCGCGTAGCGCTCTCTAGGCTGATCGGTTCCCTCTCCTCGTCGAGAGTTCCCGTTCCCAGACTGTGCAGGAGGCAGTGCCGAGACATCGAACGACCGATGGCACTTTGACCGCGCCCGTTTTATCGCCAACCGGCCTCCCTGCCCTGAAAACACCCGACAACTGGCAACAAACGGGTGCGATTTCTGCTACCCTGCGCAGTTCTCATCCCGCGGAGGCAAATCGATGCCCTATTCTTACATTGTTCTTGGTTCCGGACGGCAAACCACCGCCTCCGCCTACGATCTCGGGAAGTTCGGGAATGCCCGGAAGCTCACACTGGCCGACTCCGATCTCGCTCGCGCCCAGTTCGCTGCCGATACCGTCAACCGATTGCTCGGACACCCCATTGCCCAGGCGCTCGCCCTCGATGTCCGCGACGAGCCCGCCGTCCGCCGGGCACTTGCCGGCCATGATGTTGCACTCAGCGGCGTTCCCTATTTCTTCAACCTGGCGCTAACCAAAATTGCGATTTCTGCCGGCGTGTCCTTCTGCGACCTCGGAGGCAACACCGATATTGTTCGGCAGCAGCACGCTCTCGACGCCGATGCCAAACGTGCCGGGGTGCGCATCGTTCCCGACTGCGGTATGGGTCCTGGCATGGGCAACACGCTCGGCGTTTATGCCATGAGTCTGCTCGATCAGCCTGAGCATGTATACCTCTTTGACGGCGGCATCCCGCGCGCCCCCCAACCACCGTGGAACTACTTGCTCTCGTTCAACATCGAGGGGCTTACGAACGAGTACCACGGTGGCATCACGTTGTTGCGCGGCGGCCAGTTGGTGCATGTGCCATGCTTTACGGAACTGGAAATGGTTGATGTTCCACCGATTGGAACGCTCGAAGCCTTCATCGTTGCGGGAGGAGTCTCGACCGCTCCCTGGACTTTCCATGGCAAACTGAAAACCTATCAACTGAAAATCCTCCGCTATCCGGGAACTTTTGCGCAGCTCAGGGCTTTCCACGACCTTGGCTTATATGAACTCGATCCCGTGGAGGTGGATGGCCAGGCGGTGATCCCCCGTCACGTCTTCCATGCGCTTTTCGAGCCGAAGGTATCCGCCGCCCTGGTCGACGATGTTTGCATCATCCGCGCTCATGCCGTGGGGATCAAAGATGGTCGCGCGACGAACGCGGTTGTCGAAGTCATTGATTACTACGATCCCGCCACCGGGTTTACCTCGATGCAGCGCACGACCGGATGGCATCTTTCAATTGTGGCATCGTTAATGGCGCAGGATCGGACCCTGGTTGGGTCCGTGCCGCTCGAACTCGCCGTCCCCGGAGACGCCTTTGTGCGCGAAGCCCGACGCCGCGGCTTCGACATTACCGAGCGCGTCTCGCCGGGTGAAGAGAGCAAGCCGGGCGCCTTGGAACGCGGGTTGGGTTGACGGAAGAGCTACACCGCCTTGTGGATGTGTGGCCTGCAGATCAATGAACGCAAGGAATGAGTCCTGCGTGGATGAGCACGACGTTCCTCTAAGCTTCGTCAGCCATCCAAGTCAATCCGAACGGCCAGGAGTTGTGTCCCGAAAAGGCGAACCGCCCTTGCATTTCCGGCGCTACTTGGCAAATGACTGGCAAGCCAGCGTTGCCGTTCACGCGGATCGTCGTCCGCGAGCAAATGGGCCGTGCCGGTGTGCCAGCGGGCCTTCCACCCGTCGCGCAATTCAAGACGCACGCGAGGGTTCCGCGCTATGTTGCGGACGTATCCGGCTTTCATGCCGTGCTCGGCCACCAACCAGAACTGCTGACCGACTCGACCGTCGCCGACTGGCGTCCGGCGTGGCTTCCCGGTCTTACGTCCTATCGTTTCGAGAACGGCGCAGCCCGGGACCGCCAGACCGATGGCAAACACGATCTTGATCGGCAGGTTGAGCAAGTATTTCTGCAGCGCGTGAACAATCCGATATTTCATTCTTTCCGCCCACCACTGCGCCGAGCTGCATTTATTCAATCATTCAATGAGATGAGGCCGCAGCCTAAAGAGCATGGTTCCGCATATAATTACTACGTCCGCCGCGGGCATTTCCTCTGCGGGCAGGAAAGGGCAATGCCGCTTCCGTTTGACCGACTCCCGCTTCGTACTAGATGATGGGACCATGGACACTGAACAAACCATTTTTGAAATCGA
>Ga0187780_10003520_pt1 | contig 11813 bp, 13 predicted proteins | sample 1015_Q2_SP10_20__FD_132429 | JGI IMG/M metagenome (GOLD analysis project Ga0187780, IMG submission 132429) | Tropical peat soil microbial communities from peatlands in Department of Meta, Colombia - 1015_Q2_SP10_20_MG | ecosystem: Environmental > Terrestrial > Soil > Wetlands > Peat | place...
AAGTTACCCCCTGACCGTCTGGCCCCGTTAATTCGTCCTGCCGTTAGAACCGGGGCGCGCCCTTCGGTGTCAGCTCTTTACGCCGACGTTCCCCAGGAAGGACCTGAACTCCACCTCTGGGATCCACTCGACCTTCAGATACTCGACCACCTGCTTCTCGCTGAGCCCCAGTCTTCGCGCTTCCTTGACCGCGACTTTGTAGGCCTCGATTTCAGTGGGCCTGTCGATGTACTTGTAGTCCTTGTCCCAGAGCTCCTTCCCCTCGTGGTGCTGCCTGATGTGCACCAGCTCGTGTATGACGTCCAGGTAGACGTCTATCTCCTTTCCCTCCTTGAGATACTTCGCGTTTATGACAATCGAACCCTTCCTGTCGTTGATTCGCATGTAGCCACGGCTGTCGGTGACTTCCACGTTTAGATTCCCCAGGACCTGATCCGTACGGTGCCCGAAGATTGCTCTGACCGCCTTCACCTTCTCGAACCCGCCAAAGATTCTCAGGAAAGGGCTGTGACCCAGGGCCGCGTTCCTTTCAATGCAGACCCTCAGGTCCATCCTAGTCGGGTTTGTTCTTTTTGGCATTTGAGCTTTCCTTTGACAGCAGCTGCTTGGAGTACATGACTTCGAACCCCCTTTCCAAGTAGAAGCGCGTCGAAACGTCGGATGCCAGAGCCTGCAGGACGAGGTGCCGTCCCTCGACTCCGGCGATGGACTTAGCCTTGGATAGCAGGCTGCCAGCCACCCCCTTGCTTCTGTACTTGGGAATCGTGCCCACACAGTAGACCCCGGCCAGGCCCCGTGTCCGAAACAGGGCTAGGACGCCGGCTGTTTCGCCCCGGGCTCTAGCCTCCAGGAGGGTGACAGCGTTGAGCCTTAGCAGACGGACAACGATGGGGGTCACGTGAGGGGCGAGTTCCTGCTCGCCGTAGAATGCCTCGAGGTAGGCTTGGGTCCATCTGTCTGCAGCCGGTCGCTCGTTGATGGTGACTGATGCCTGGCTTGATGACTCTCCGGGGCCCTTCGACAGCATGACGGTCATGGTGTCGACTGGTCTGTAGCCGGTGGCCTGGAGCCTCCTGACCGCCCTGGTGCACGAATCGAGAACAGTGATCGTCGAGCCCAAGTTGTTGGCCGCTAGCCTCTCCTCCGCCCACGCGACAGTCGCACCCGCCGTCGTGCAGCTCAAGATGCAGGCGCGGTTGAAGAAGGTCTCTCTGAAGTCCTCGGAGGTGAGAACGTAGCCGGAGGAGCCCGACCAGGCCACGCGCGCCCAGTTTGACCACCAGCGCGCCTCGTTGAGTTCGAGGTCTCGCCGACTAGGACTCCCCAAGAAGATCCACCCCCAAGATTGACATGGCCCGGACCGCGGCCCAGGCAAGCTTGCTAGACCTGGCAGGGTCGTCCTCCCTGGCGGCGGCCCTCAGCGTCCCTGCGGCCCAACTGATTGCCCTGGGACTGTCGAAGTCGTCGTTCAGCGCTCTTTCAAATGACCCCAACGAGGGCTCACCGCTCCCCTCGGACCTGGCACAGCGTCTTGCGGTGCTGCGCATCTCACGAAGTCTCCCCTCGGTGGCCCTCAGTCCCGAGAGGTCCATCTCCTTTCTGTAGTGGACGGACAGGAAGTAGAACCTAAGCTCGTCTGCAGAGTAAACCTTGAGCGCTTCGTCCACTGTGACGACGTTACCAAGGGACTTGGACATCTTGTGCCCCTCCATGTTGAGCAGACCAGTGTGCACCCAGTACCTAACGAGAGGGTGGACGCCCGTGAGTGACTCTGCCTGGGCGATCTCGGCTTCATGGTGCGGGTAGATCAGCTCGTAGGCGCCCCCATGAATGTCGTATTGCGGGCCGAGGATTGGGACCGTCACGGCAGTGTCTTGGATGTGCCAGCCTGGAGAGCCGAGGCCGAACGGGCTTCGCCAGCGACCTTTCACGAGCTCCTCCGGACGCCAGAGTCCGAAGTCGGTCAGGTTCCTCTTCGCAGGGGAGAGCTCGAGGGGCCTGAGGGACAGGTCCCGATTCGATTGATGGGAGAGCCGCCCCCACCGCCTGAACCTGGAGGTGTCGAAGTAGACCCATCCGCCCGCCCTGTACGCGAATCCCTTGTCCAGCAGCGACTGAATCTGGGCGAACATTCTGTCTATGTGTTTGGAGACGGGTTCGAAGCGGGTAACTCTAACGATCTTCAGCCGCCCTAAATCCTCCAGGAAGAGCGATGACATGAGGCGCGAGAAATCCATGGGTTCGGCGTTTTCCTTGAACGCCGCCTTCGTAATGGTCTCGTCTATGTCGGTTATGTTCATCAGGAAAGTGACGTCGTATCCGAGGTGTCCCAGATACCGGGCCAGGGCATCGTAGAAGATGTAGGTCCTCGCGTGCCCTAGGTGCATCCTGGACTGCACGGTCGGCCCGCAGGTGAACATGGTGACCACCGGCGGCCTCAGAGGGCGGAAGACCTCCTTCTTGCCGGACATGGTGTCGAAGAGGACTAGCGGGCCCTTCAAGTGGAAGCACCTTCTCGCCGAAGGGTGCCAGTATTTGTTTTTGAATCGGGATTCCGACCGTGCGTCGGGTTGTTCTACGAGAAGGAGGTAACGTCCTTTGACGACTTGGTGAAAGCCGTCAAGGTGCTGGATGAGGACTCGGGCGTCAGACTGATTGGAGAAAGTAGTGGTAGGAAGTGTCTTGTGTTCGTCACCCGGTTCGGCGAGAGGTACACAATGATGACCTACGCGGTGAAGGGGAAGACCGGAGCGCCGGGGAGGAGGCTGGGAGCGGTAGAGTTCGACGACGTCAATGCTGTCACCGATGCGCTCCGGAGGGTCGCGCCGGGCCGGTTACGTGCCTACGTCTACTGAGCTCGATTAGGTACCAGACTAATCCTTCCTGACGCGTTGCCCTAGTTCTTTTTGTGCCCTGATTCCAGCATTCCCGCCATCTGCAGGACGTCGCCGTGACCCCGTGTGAAGTCGTTCTGTTTTAGGCTCCGGAGCGGCTTGAACGCCAGCTCGCTGAACCACTCGGGACGGCGGAGTTTCGCGGCCATGCTGTTCGTAACCCGAGTCTCGTACAGGAAGCAGAGGTCCCAATGAGGCGGTTCCTTCTCGTCGTTGATGTCCCCGGACACGTGGGACTGGACGTCCACGAGGGAGATCCTGCTCGCGGGAACTTCAAGCCCGACTTGGTCCTTCAGAACGCTCCGGGCGGCATCGACGGGAGACTCGTACCAGTGGAGGTGCCTTGCCGGCAGAACGTACTTGCCGCTGGCAGCATAGACGGGCGCACGTGCTGCTCCAATGAGGAAGCGTTCGACCCAGATTTCAGGACGGCCCATCTTCCCAACAAGGACGCGCTGTCCGTTCGAGACGACCACGAAGGACGAAAGACAGGTTCCGCCGGGAGGCACGTTATCCTTGGAGAAGAGCGATTTTGTCTTCGACTGGGAAACCATGACAGGCATGGCTGGACTGGACGCTGTTAAATCTTAGGTAGCGTGTCCATTGCCCAACAGGCATGAATCCAGCCGCCCGACCATTCCATTGTTCTTCTGAGGCGGGAGAACACTCGAGCTGGACGTCTCCGCTTGCCGGTTTCAGGAAAGCAGCAACCCTTATTCAGAATCGAGTAACTCGTCGAATCCTTGCCCAAGGTAATCGACGCCCACATTCATCTCTCGGAACGCCGAGACGACGCCCTCGTCCGCTTCGCCGAGATGAACAGCCTCACCTACACCCTGGAGGGGCTACTGGAGAGCATGCGGGAAAGCAGCGTCAGGCGTGGGCTTCTTCTCAGCCCGCCCATGAAGAGCGGCGCTCCTCTTCCCAACGAGAAGGTCATCGAACTCTGCAGGAGAAGCGGAGGTCTGCTCTCGCCGGTGGTCACCGTAGAGCCCTCAGCCAAGGAGGTGAAGGCAGCCATCAGGCTGGCAGAAATGGAAAGGAAGGAGGTAAAGGCGTTCAAGATCAGACTCGGCTATGTGAAAGCATCCGCCTTGAGCCCCACGTTCGAAGCGCTCTACGACTACGCCGAAGCGGAAGGCATTCCAGTGATGTTCCACACTGGGGACACAGTGACAAGCACAGGCGACCTCGCAAAATCACACCCGCTGACCCTTGATGCGCTGGCCAACCTGCGGGAGGAGCTGACCATTGTTCTCTGTCACTTCGGCAATCCGTGGTTCGAGGACGTTGCCGAACTCATCTACAAGCATGCGAAGGTCTACGCGGACATCTCGGGGCTGACCACCGGGGGTGGCGCCTACCCCGACAAGTTCGCCGGATGGCTCGCGAGGAAGATCAGCGAGGCAATTTACTTTGCCGGCGGGCCCGAGAAGATAATCTTCGGGACCGACTACCCCATCACAGCGTACTCCGACGCCCTCGACCTAGTGAGGAGGCTGGACGTGGACGATGGCGACAGGGAGATGATACTGTGGCGCAACGCCGAGACGGTGTTCGGGCTCTGACCGCGTCCGAGGGCATCGTGGTGGTTGACGTCCCGCTCGGAGAGCGGGCTCCCCTCGACGGGATACTCGAGGAAAGCTTCGAAGGATGGTACCTCCGGCACGCGAAGGGGAAGCTACAGCAGCTGGAGGTGGTAAGGGCGGCCATATCGTCCGGCACGCCGGTCGGGCTCGTGATGCTGAAGACCTTGGAGGTACGTGTCGGATACATCTACTACATCGCCGTCGCCAAGGCCCACAGGAGGATGGGCATCGCCAGGCTCCTCCTCGAGGACTCGCTCGGGCGCCTAAGGGAGAAGGGCGTGGAGGAGGTCTTTGCCGGGATCGAGACGGGTAACGTCCCCTCCGAAGGACTGTTTACGTCCGGTGGTTTCACCCTGACTGGCTTCGGAGAAGTCTCGAAGCGGTTTGGACCCATTCGCGCGATCAACATGTACCGGATGATGGTCATCGTTCCCGGCGAAGCCCTGATGTGGAAGAAGATCTCCTGACACTTCAGTCCGCCCCGGAAGCACCACGTAAGCCCAGTTGTATGTCGGTTCTCCTCGTCGGGGCACGAATGCTCGTAAGTGAGCCTCGTCAGCCCTTTACTCCTGCCGACCTCAACAGAGGGACCATCTTACACTCGTGCCCACCAACTTCTTCCTGGTGGTGAAAGCCGTGTGGATTAGCGACGGTGGCGCCTTCTTCGGCCAAGGGCGACGACGTCGAACAGTATCTTCCGGAAGTTGACGGTCACACTCCTCGCATAGAACCGATCTTCGATGATCATGCTTCTCAGGTCATAGCCACCCTTCTCGTGGAAGTCGTACCTCTCGAAGGACAGGCAGTCGGTCAGGTATGCCTCGAGACGGTTGAGATCCGGGTCAACGACGACCTCCGCCGGGATCGGTTCGGCCTTCCAGCCGAGGAGAAGATCGTTCAGCGAGTCTCGGGCAGCCTCGTAGTTCTTCCACGCCTCTTCCACGAAGCGGGGGAAGATTCCGTTTGCTGCCATCTTCGCTTTGAACGAGCCGCCCTCGTCTTCGGAGTACCTCTTCAGCAGATTCGCCTTGATGTTGAGCTCGTTGGACCTGTCGAACTTGTACAGGAACTCGCGGGCCAGGGGCTCGAAGTCGGTCTTGTAGGCGTGGTTGAGAGAGTCCCCAAAGGACCCGCAGGCCAGCTGAAACCTCGCCATCTGGTAGTCCCCGTAGAGCAGCGCGCTGGAAATCATGTGGGCGAAGTCCGGCTCGTAGGGGATCTCGCTCATCAGGAGTCCCTTCCTCGCTATTCTGCGGGGCCGAAGTTCGATGGCTCCGATGTCAGCCAGCCAGTCCTCGGCGAACGCTATCTCCTTCTGATTCACCTTTGACATAAACTCCAGCTTGGAGAGGTCGAGGCCATACTTCGACATCAGGAGTACAAGGTCGAAGGGGGTCTCGGTCTCAAGGGACTTGCGGACAAGCGTCGGGTCGATTCTTTTCGGGATGGGCGAATCTGTGAGGATGACCGCCCGGCCTGGCTTGAAGCGGCCAATCCTGCCCATCATCTGAAGGAGGGAGTTGTTGTCCAGCTTGCTGTACCGGAGGGTCTTCTGGCCGAGCTTGTCCTTGCTGTTGATCACGTCGTTGAATATCAGGACGTTGTCCACGTAGATGTTCACGGACGAAGCGATAACGTTGGTGGCGAAAATCTTCAGGTTCTTGTCTCGCTCAGCTCTCCGTTGGATCCTGTTGACCTCTGAACCTTCCAACCCGCCGTGTATGTACACGCCGCCGTAGCTCCCTGCGTACTTCTCGACGAGACGCCGCGTGGGCAGAAAGACCAACCAGGACTCGTCCCTGGGCTGGGTGTAAAGGTACCTCGAGAGGGTGTCGAACATTGCATCCAGGTCGCGAGCAAGCTCCACCTCGACGTTCACCTGGTACCTCCTGCCGCTGACCGAGTGAAGCCTGGAGATCCCCAGAAAGTTGAGGAACTCCCTAGGGTCTATGGTCGCGCTCATCACCCTGAACAGATTCTTCGCTCCCGCTTCGTCCTTCTTCGCCAGGGACATGCAGAGCTCCAGCTGGGAGGACATCTGGTGGCTCTCGTCAAAGTAGATCGACGTCTCGGTGACCGAGCGGTCGGCGAGCATCCTGATCAGGACGCCGTCGGTAACGATCTTGATCTTCCCCTCGATGTTGACCTTGGTGTCCTTGGTTATGATGGCTAGATGCTCCTTGACTTCAGGATGAAGTGCCTGGAGGGAGTAGTAGAGGGCGTTGCAGGAGGCCCTCGAGGGCTCGCGGATGATGACGTTCCGGGTCCTTCCGGACTTCTCGAACTCGTGAACTGGGACGATTGTGCTCTTCCCGGTGCCCACTTCCCCTAGAAGGACGAAGTGATTCGCGAAATCTATCGATTCGAGTATGGAGAAGATCGGCAGGTCCGGATTCGTTTTCGGCCTCGGAGGGTGACCCAATCTTTCCGCCTCCTCAGGGACGACTTGATCGAACGAGTCGTCCAGGCCTGATTCGCTCAACTCGCTCTGCTAGCCTCTCTAACTTCAGTCCGATTTGAACCTAGAGCAAATCGAGGAGCGATAAAGTCTCCAGGCGTGTCTTGCCCAGGTAGCCCTCCATGCCAGCCGGTACTCTGTGCGTCCGCGTTCATTATCCTGGCTGAGGAGCGGGGCAACGACGAAGATGGACCTGCGCTACAGAGCTGTAATACTGCTCGCATAAATTCGCCCACCCCGATTTCTGCCTTCGACAGTGGACTTGGGATCCCTTAGGGAGGGTGAGGGTGCTGACGTTCCAGCCTGAAGTGTACGTGCCAAGTTCGGCGGAGGTGTCACGGAAGGTGGCTGACGCCCTCATCGAGGCACACGGGCTCACGAAAACCTACGGCAGTTTCGGCGCCCTGAATGGCCTAGATCTCAAGGTGTTGCCAGGCGAAATCTACGGGCTGCTGGGGCCAAACGGGGCAGGCAAGACTACGACCCTCAGGATAACGGCCGGTCTCATCGAACCGACCGCGGGTTCGGTCGCCGTTTCGGGGTTCGATGCCACGAAGGACCCAATCCATGCGAAAGCGCAAATCGGCTACGTTGCTGAGATTCCGATCCTCTACGAATCGTTGACGCCCCGAGAGCTCTTGGAGTTCGAGGCTTCGGTCAGGGGGCTCACCAGGGACCACGTGAACCGTAGGGCGCGCCAGCTCGCCGAGGCCTTCGAAGTGGTGGCAGCCTTCGACACCCCGATCGCCACCCTCTCCATGGGGACGAAACAGAAGGTTGCCATAATTGCAGCGCTGCTTCACCAACCGCCGGTCCTCCTCCTGGACGAGCCGTTGAACAGCCTGGACGCTAGAAGCAGCAGGATCCTGAAGGAGCTGCTTTCGCTGCACGTGCAGAGAGGCGGGGCTGTACTGTTCTCCACCCACGTCATGGAGATCGCTCAGAGGCTCTGTTCAAGGATTGGGATCATTTTCAGAGGCAAGATTGTCGCCGAAGGAGACCTAGACCAGCTGAGGGCCCGGGCCGGGGAGAAAGACGCTACGCTGGAGGAGGTCTTCATGAAACTCACCAACGAAGCTTCTGAGGTCGAGAACACGGTGAGGACGCTGAGGGAGTCCTTCTTCGACGATGAAGGCCGCTGACGCCTGGCGTCTCAGCGCCATTCCCTATTCGGAAATGGCGTTCAGGTCGATACTTCAGAACAGCAGCAACATGTGGTGGGGATCCTTCGGAAGAGGCTCGTCCGAGGCCTCGGGGAGGGATGATCTCGTCAAGAGGGCGTTGCGGATCGCAAGGTTCGACAAGCTGGTCATAACGGCCTTCGTGATAGTAGCAGCCAGCGCCCCTTTTCTTCCTCAGGTTCTCGGAGCCTCGTACGGGATCTCTGCGTCCGTGACGTTGAGCCTGGCGGTTTCCTTCGCACTCATCGTCCTCTACGGCGTTCAGACCCTCTCCTCATTCGTGACGAGCGGTCCCTCACCCGTCCTCTCGACTCTGCCTCTGGTGCGAGAGGACGTCTCGCTCGTCAACCTGTTCTCTTTCGTGAGGACAAGTGACTACCTGGTGGTTGGATCGGTCGTCTGCCAAGTATTCTTTGTTTCTCTCGTGACGGGCTCCGCTTTGCCTGGGCTCTTCATGCTTTTCGCCGGAGCGGTTAACTCGGTGATGGGGGTCGGCGCCGCGCTCTGGCTTTCGAGCGTTTTCTATAGAAGCATTCTAGGCTCCAAGCGGGGCAAACGGGGTGGCGTATTGCGCCTTGCGCTGCTCCTGGCTTGGGGGGTTGTGGTACTGGGGATCGGAGTCCTTTTCGCCGGGGCAGGATACATGATTCCCCTAGTGCAGGGCGTTCTAGCAAGCCCAGGTGTGCTGACCGGGTCGATCCTGTCGTTGGTCTACCCATTCTCCTTGGGGATCAGTGTCGGGTCGATCGCGCAGGGGTTAGCAGCGACACTCGTCGCGAGGCTGGCTCTGGGGGCGACCGTGACCTACCTCCTGATCGCCGTCGTGGTTTCTAGATGGAGCATGAGTTCCATCGCCAGCTTCCCGGAGGGGGCGTCGGGCACGCAAGGGACCGATCGCGCTCGCGACACATCAGTGCCCCTGCACGAACCAGTGACCGCCTACGCACTGAAGGATTTGAGGGCCACGTCGGCAAACCTGACATCTGCCTTCTTGCTGGCGCTGCCTGCGTTCGAGACTCTCGTTATTCTCCTCATCAGAGCATTCCTGCCCACCCTAGGAGCGTCAACCATTCTCGTCGCAATGACCCTGGGCGGGATGGTCTCTCTCATCCTGCCGCTGGTCCTCGTTAGCACCGAAGGGACCGGATTCGACTTCGCCAAAACAATGCCCCTCAGGATGAGGACCATCGTCTTCTCTAAGGCGCTCATCGCCACGGCCGTGTTCCTCCCTGCAGCCGCCGTTGTGTACGTCGAAAGTCTGCTGAAGCCGCTGGCATCGCCCTTCTCGGTTGTGATTCCCCTCGCCTCGATTCTGGCCGTGGCTGCCGCTAGCACACTGGAAGTCAGGCTCTTCCTGGGATTCGCTCCTCGCGGGCGAGCGATGTTTGCCCTGCAGGAGTTTGCCAGAATGGCGGCCGGAGCGGGGATTGTCCTTCTCCCGGCGACGATCTACGCAATATCATACATCTTCACGTTCAACCATATCCTCGCAACGGGAGCAATGGTCGCCGTCGCCTCGGCCGAACTGCTTGCGGTCGCCGAGTTTGTGCGCCGTTCCTGACTTTCGATTAGAGTCAAACGGCGCAAGCTGCCCTGGAGAGAGACTCTGTCAGGCTTGGTGGTCTCGCAGTCTAATATACAGGCGCCAGACTTTGCCATCTGGTGTCGCCCAACGTCCGGCAATGAAGGCTTCCAGCTAGTCAAACTGGAAAAGGTGGGATTCGCCGACGAGAACGGCGTCGAAGGGGTCGCCGTCCTTGTTTCCGTTTCTGACGAACAGCGGAAGCTGTACATTAGGGCGTTCTCCGGTGAGGTGGCGACCCACATCGACAGGTTCTCGAGGGGGGACAGGTCGTCACTACCTTCAATCTACAACGTAGTCGAGGACTTGGCCGAAAGGAGCGGCTTCCACCTGGCAAGGGTCCAGATCTACAGCTCGAACGACGTCCTGAGGGGGGACATCTTCCTTGACAGCCGCAATGGGCAGATTACGCTCCAGGGGTACAGGGCCTCAGACTGCGTTGCGCTGGCCGCCCTGTATGACGCCCCCATCCTCGTACAATCACCTCTTCTGATTCCTCAAAGCTGAAGCGGCTAGGGAACGGGGCCAACCTGCCAGCTCAGGGTCTGACTGTCCCGCATTCTATTCCCGATGCTTCGAGGTCTTGGCTGAGTCGTCAGGCCCAGCAGATTGCGCAATGTTCTAGGCGCCAACGACGTGGAAGTTCGGGTTTCTGACATATGCCTGGCACGCGCAGCCTTCGACGGTGCATCTCCCCCGCTTGATGGCATAGATCGTCTGGAACAGTATCTCGTGAGCCTCGGCCATGTGCCGACAGTTACACACGCCCGTCCCCGTCTTTTCGCGGATCCTGCCCAATTTTTCTCCTGCCCTATCGTTGTTCTAGCTTCTTGGCGACCCCCTGTGGTCACGGACAGCCTATAGAACGTTGCCGGTTAGGTCGCAGCCGCGGCACCCAGGCCCGTATGATTAATGGAGAAAGTTACTCTGTCTTCTGCTTTGACCCGATCTGGACGAGCTGGAACTGACCCTGGTACCTCTTCCCGTTGATTTCCAACTTCTGGGTGGCCCAGTAGCCGACGGAGCCTGTGCTGAACTTCTTCTCCGGGAGTCCGATGTCAGCAATCTTCTGTGTGCCTTCATAGAGCTCGATTCGAGGCATTTGCTCGCTGCCGAGTTCCTGAGATAATTAAGGGTGAACGGCGCCTGCGTTGATGGATTGCTCTCATTCAGCTAATAAGCGGACACACGATTACCAACTCTGGCAATTGTGTTTCACAATAAGAGTCCTCTTTCAACGCTTCTGGGGTCATGAGTATCGAACCTCGAAAGCTGGCGGGCGCTCTCATGTTCGTGGGGGCCGCTCAGTTCTTGGTCGGCATGCTCTTCGCCGAGGCTCTGTACCCAGGATACAGCATTTCCGCGAACTACATCAGTGATCTTGGCGCGTACTGTAACGGGGTCTTCCCCAACGCCGGTGTTTGCGTCATTCAGCAACCGACTTCGAGCATCTTCAACTCTTCCGTATTCCTGTTGGGGGTCTTGTTGGTGGTCTCCGCCTACCTCTTCTGGCGCCCCCAGAAGATGAAGGTGTTTTCCCTCCTGGTTCTCCTCACAGGAATAGGTGCCATGGGTGTAGCGGTCTTTCCTGAGACCAATCCAATTGCTCACGAAATCACCTCTGACGTCGCCTTCCTCTTCGCCGGGCTCTCAGCACTCTGGGGCTATCGGCTCGCAAAGGCACCCATGTCATATCTCTCGGTGATCCTGGGCGTCGTCAACCTCGTCGCCATCGTCCTGTTCACTGCGAACGTCCTGTTCGGACTGGGAGTCGGTGGGATGGAGAGGATGATCGTGTACCCAGTTATCGTATGGGCAGTCGGGATTGGTGGCTACTTCATGAACTCAGAGACTGGGACAGGAGCAATCTCCCCGAACCCTGCGACCAATTAGACAAGGTACTGTCGCGGGTCACGGAACGGAGGTTCTTGCTGGGCACCCAACACACAGTCCCCGATGCGTCGATCATCTTGCGTGGTGGGGCATGTCTCTCGGGAGCTCGATGACCAACTGCACGACTCCGCCCACCTTCACTCCCTTCTTCCACTGGCACTGGTAGATGAGCTTCTTCTTCCCCTTTGTCTCGGTCGTGTACACGTTTGGACGACC
>Ga0187780_10003522_pt1 | contig 11809 bp, 10 predicted proteins | sample 1015_Q2_SP10_20__FD_132429 | JGI IMG/M metagenome (GOLD analysis project Ga0187780, IMG submission 132429) | Tropical peat soil microbial communities from peatlands in Department of Meta, Colombia - 1015_Q2_SP10_20_MG | ecosystem: Environmental > Terrestrial > Soil > Wetlands > Peat | place...
ATGATGCAGGGCCGGCCCAGTTCCATGCTCACGCTAACCTATCTGGGCGCTGAACGCGTTGTCCCCAACTACAACACGATGGGCCTGGCAAAGGCCTCGCTCGAAGCTTCGGTGCGGTATCTGGCCGCCAGCCTCGGTCCGCGGGGCATCCGCGTCAACGGGATCTCGGCAGGACCGATTCGCACGCTTGCAGCTGCCGGCATCAAGGACTTTGGCAAGATTCTCGATTTGGTCGAGCGCAACGCTCCGCTGCGCCGTAACGTCTCCATTGACGACGTGGGCAATGTGGCCGCCTTTTTGCTCTCCGATCTGGCCGCGGGCGTAACGGCGGAGATAACGTATGTCGACGCCGGATTTAACCGCGTTGTTGCCGGAATGACCGAGTGACACCGACGGCTAGCTGCGCTGCACGCTTCCTTGACCCGATGCCGGATCCACGTTGAGCCCACCACCCATTCGCTCGCTGTTTCGCCAAGAGGCGATCGATGCCCAGCGCGAGAAGTTGCTGGGAGAGGTGTCAAAGGCACGCCCTGTGCCAACGTGGGTCTTCACCCTGCTGGCCGCTTCGATTGCAACCTTGCTGATCGTTTTTGCTTTTGTCGGGGAATACACGCGGCGCGAGCGCGTCGATGGCTATCTGGAGCTTGACGTGGGCACGGCGCGCGTGAGTGCACCCGAGTCGGGCGTCGTCGCTGATCTGGTGGTCAAGGAGGGCGACGAGATCGCCGCTGGACAGCCCATCGCAAGGCTTTCCCAGGAGCGCACGACCGCCGGGGGGATCAATGCATCGGAGCTCGTGCACCAGGAGCTGATTGGCCGGTTGCGGTCGCTGAACTCCGAACTCGCCCAGTCGGCAATGCTTGGCGAGCAGCAAAGCGCGCAGGCCCGAAAGCGTGTCGATGACCTAAAAAAAGAGCTCGATCAGGCCCAAGCGGAGGTAAATGCGCAACAGCAGCGCCTGGCCTCGGCGCAACTGGAGTCGCAGCGCTTCGCCCAGCTCGTCAAAGAAGGATTTGCCTCGGAAGCCATGGCGCGTGATCGGCGCAATGATCTGCTCGACCAGACCACCAAGCTCGAAAGCCTTAAGGGCCGGCGGGCGGCCGTTGAACGCGAACTGCGCGCCGCTCAGGCCGAGTTGCCGTTGATCGAGATACGCACTCGCACCCAGCTGCAGCAGATCGAGCAGCGCAAAAGCGAATTACAGCAAAGCTTGGTGCAAGAGGAAGCCCACAGTGAACTCGAGATTCGAGCGCCGATCGCGGGGATCGTCACCAATATCGCGGCCGCGCGCGGCGCATCGGTCGCGGCCGATGCGACTCTCGCAACCATTATGCCCAACGGCAGCGGCTTGCACGCGCAGTTACTTGTGCCTACGCGTGCAATCGGATTTATCGAGTCGGGCAACCGGGTCGTCTTGCGTTACGATGCCTTTCCTTTTCAGCGCTTCGGACAGTATCAGGGTAAGGTGACAAGCGTCGGCCGTACGGTGTGGTCCGCCGGTGAGCGGGTCGGTCCCCTGACGGTGCGAGAGCCGGTGTATCGCATCGAAGTTGCGCTCGATCGACAGACGGTACGCACCGGGACGCAAGAGTTCCCGCTGCGACCCGGAATGCTCGTCAACGCCGACATCTTGCTAGAAAAGCGCACCGTCTTTGAATGGGTCTTCGAGCCCGTGTTGGCGCTGCGCGAGCGACTTCGCTGACCATGTTTGCCAGCATTTTCGGGCGCCGCGTGCCCATGATTCTTCAAAGCGAAGCGCCCGAATGCGGCATCGCCTGCGTTGCCATGATCGCCAGCTACCACGGTCTGCGCACGGATCTGTCGGCAATGCGGCTGCGGCTTGCACCGTCGATGAAAGGCGTCACGCTGCAGCATATCGCGGCCATCGCCGATGCGCTCAAGATGTCCTTTCGGGGTGTGCAGGCGCCCATGTCTGCCCTTGGCAAGCTGCGTCTGCCGGCGATTTTGCACTGGGACTTGAATCACTTCGTCGTTTTGGCGAGCGTGGACGGCAACAAGATCACGGTTATGGATCCGGCGCGCGGCAAGCGCATCTTGGCGATGGACGAGGTCTCGCGGCACTACACCGGAGTTGCGGCCGAGCTGACGCCCGCCCCGGGCTTTGTTGCGCGCGACGAGCGGGAAAAGACTTCGGTGCGCCAGCTTTTTGGTTCCGCACAGGGTCTGCACGGCGCGATCGCCCAGGTGCTGATCCTTTCCCTGGCGCTCGAAGTATTTGCCATCGCGTCGCCGTTTTTCGTGCAGATCGTGGTCGATCGTGTCGTCGTCGGCCGCGACGAGGACTTGTTGACGGTTCTTGGCGTGGGTTTCGCGCTGCTTGTGCTGATGCAAGCCGCGGTCACCGCAGTGCGTTCGTGGCTGGGCGTATACCTCTCGACGATGCTCAACGTGCGCTTGCTCGATGCACTGTTCGGGCAGCTGTTGCGCCTGCCGCTAGCCTGGTTCGAGAAGCGCCACATCGGCGACATCGTGTCGCGGTTTCGCAGCGTCGACGCCATCCAGCGCACATTGAGCGTCACCTTTTTAGAAACCCTCATTGACGGCGTGATGGTGATCCTGACGCTGATCGTCATGCTCTGGTACAGCGTCGTTCTGGCAGCGGTGGTGGTCGGCGCCGCGATGGCCTACGGCGCAGCCCGCTGGCTGTTTTATGGTGCTCAGCGCCGTGCGCTCGATGAGCAGCTGGTGCATGAAGGCAAGGCGGGGACGCACTTTATCGAGACGCTGCGCGGAATGATGGCGATCAAACTGAACTTGCGCGAGCGCGAGCGGCGCTCCGCCTATCAGAACCTAGTGATCGAACAGACCAACGCTGGTGTTCTGGTGCAGCGGCTTGCCATTTTGAACCGAGCCGCCAACGGACTGATCTTCGGTTTGGAAAACGTCGCAGTCGTCTGGCTGGCTGCACGCTTGGTCATCGGCGGCGGCTTTTCCGTGGGCATGCTCTTTGGCTTTTTGGCCTTTAAGCTGCTCTTTCTGACCCGGGTGAACAATCTCGTGGACAAGTGGATCGAGTTTCGCATGCTGGATTTGCACGCCGAGCGCATCGCAGATATCGCGCTTGCGCCGCCAGAGCAAAGCCGTGCATCGAGCGCGCCTGCACCCGACGGCCCGCTTGCGATTGCGGCTCGGGGTCTGGGATTTGCCTATGGCGTCGAGGGTTTTGCCTTCCGCAACGTCGATTTTTCCGTTCGACCCGGAGAGTACGTTGCGATTGTCGGACCGTCGGGGGCGGGCAAAACGACGCTCGTCAAAGTGCTGGTCGGTCTGCTCGACCGCTCAGAGGGCGTTCTCGAAGTCAACGGACGTGACTTACGTGACTGGGACACAAGCGCCTATCGCGCGCGGGTGGGGGTCGTGATGCAGGACGATCCCTTGTTCGTCGGGTCGATCGAAGACAACATCAGTTTTTTCGATCCGCAGCACCAGCCGGCGCTGGTGCGGGCCGCCGCCAACGTGGCAGGCATCGATGCCGACATCATGGCCATGCCGATGCAGTACAACACGATCGTCGGCAGCCTTGGGGTCGCGCTCTCAGGTGGCCAAATACAGCGTGTTTTGCTAGCGCGCGCACTGTATCGCAAGCCCCAGGTGCTATTTCTCGACGAGGCCTTCGACCAACTGGACCTTGCGCGCGAACAAGAAATTAGCGAGCGCCTAAGAAAGTTGGGCCTCTCCATAGTTATCGTCAGTCACCGGCCCGAGACGGTCCGCAATGTCGATCGCATCGTGCGCATGGGAGAACCCATACCCACCGAAACCAAGGCAGCGTAAGGCAACGCCGCGCCGCGCGTTGGCCACGCGCCCGGCGCGCGCATCGCGACCGCCTCTGCCCTTACCCTTATCGACCCGAGCCACGCATGACTTCCGTTACCTGGGCCGCGATCGTCACCTTGCTCAATATCGCCCTGCTGCTTTGGGTCGGAGCCATGGTTGGCCAAGCGCGCGCCAAGCACCACATTCGGGCGCCTGCGACCACGGGCCACCCGATGTTCGAGCGCGCCTTTCGCATACAGATGAACACGATCGAAAACACGGTGATGTTCCTTCCGGCCGTATGGCTGGCAGCGCTATACGGCGCCGCAACGATTATTGGGGTTGCCGGAGCGGTCTGGATCGTGGGACGGATCATTTACGCACTTGGCTACCGCAAAGACCCGGCCAAGCGCGGTTTGGGTTACGGCATTTCCTTACTGGCCTTTGCCGTGCTGCTGCTCGATGCGATCGTCGGTCTCGTTCGCGCATTGTTCGTGGCGTAATGACTCATCTTGCCGCGCCGCGATGACGATGCAAGGAAGCTGCCGCTGAGCGACACGCCAAAGCTGCCGACCACGCCCCGCAGGCTCGGCGCGCTTGGGGCCCTATGGCCCTTCGTGCGGCCGTACCTGCGGCAGATTGCGCTCGCGCTGCTTTTTCTTCTCCTTGCTGCGGCGGCAACGCTGGCTCTGCCTGTGGCCGTGCGAGTGCTGGTGGATCACGGTTTAGCTCAACCCGCCTCACTGGGCCTTGGCACCCGCATGCTGGCAATACACGGTTATTTTCTGGATCTTTTTGCCGTCGCAGTCGTTCTGGCAATTTTTACCGCGGCGCGTTTTTACACCGTCAGCTGGATCGGTGAGCGTGTAACCGCGGACTTGCGCCAAGCGGTTTACGCCCACGTTCTGCTCCAAAGTCCGCAGTTCTTCGAGACGCTCAAGACAGGCGAGATTCTCTCCCGCCTAACGAGCGATACGACAGTGATCCAGAGCGCGGTTGGATCAAGCGTCTCTATGGGCCTGCGCAGCGCCGTCATGGGCGTGGGTGCGATCGCGCTGCTCATCGCAAGCAGTCCGCGCCTGATGCTGACCGTGGTGGGCATCATCGCGCTCGTGGTATTGCCGGCGCTATGGATTGGTCGGCGCGTTCGGCGGCTATCGCGCGCAAGCCAGGACCGCATTGCCGATACGAGTGGCATTGCCGGAGAGGTTCTTAATGCCGTGCCGGTGGTACAAAGCTACACGCAGGAGGCAGCCGAGGCGGCGCGCTTTTCAAACGCTAACGAGACGGCTTTTCGCACTTCGGTGCACCGCGCCGGCACTCGGGCCGCCTTGACCGCCTTTTTGATCGTCGGTGTGTTTGGCTCCCTGCTCTATGGCCTGCACGGCGGCGTCGAAGGCGTCCTGGCCGGGCGCATCAGTGCCGGTGAACTAAGCCAGACCTCCCTTTACGTCATGCTCGTGGCATCGAGCGTTGCAGTGCTGGCGGAAGTCTGGGGGGACTTGCTGCGAGCTGCGGGCGCTACCGAACGGCTGGTCGAGCTGCTGTCGGCGCAGTCGGCAATCGCCGATCCGCCGCAAGCCAAAACCCTGGACGCGAGCGCTCGTGCCGTGCGGGTCCAAATCTGCGGCGTCAGTTTTCGCTATCCCTCTCGACCCTCGCACGCGGTGTTGCGGGGTCTGACGCTGTCGGTTGATGCGGGCCAGACCGTGGCCCTCGTTGGGCCCTCGGGTGGGGGCAAATCGACGATTTTTCAGCTGCTGCAGCGTTTTTATGAAATCGATGAGGGCGAGCTGTTGCTCGATGGTGTCAGCGTGCAGCAACTGCGGTTGGCCGATCTTCGACGGCATATTGCGCTGGTGCCCCAAGATCCGGTCATCTTCTCGGGTAGCGTGCTGCAGAACATTCGCTACGGCCGCAGCGATGCGTCGCAGGCGCAGGCGCTGGCGGCGGCCCGCGCTGCTCGCGTGGATGAATTCGTCGCCCAACTACCCGAGGGTTATGACACGGCAGTGGGCGAGCGCGGACTGCGTCTTTCGGGCGGCCAAAGGCAACGCGTCGCCATCGCGCGCGCCATCTTGAAGGACGCGCCGCTGCTTTTGCTTGATGAAGCCACCAGCAGCCTGGACGCCGCAAGTGAACGCTCGGTCCAGGAGGCGCTGGAAGTGGCAATGCGCGGACGCACCACAATCGTCATTGCGCATCGGTTGGCAACTGTGCAGCGCGCCGACCGGATCTTTGTTCTAGACCGCGGCCAGATTGTGGAGCAGGGCCGCCACGCCGACTTGATCGAGCGCGGCGGGCTGTACGCGCGACTAGCTGCGTTGCAGTTTGCTGGCGAGCTCATCAGCCCGTAAGCGATCCGACGCCCCGTTAGTCGACGCCGGCCCCACGCTGGGGCAGCGAGGCTTCGCGCGCATGCGTTGCGTCCCGCACAGCTGCCGGCAAACGCAATGCGACGCTGGTGCCTCGTTATACTTGCAGCCAACGCTCGCAGAGAGACCCGCAACGCTTAGCACGTGGATGAAGGCACCACTTCGCGAGGCGCGCGGGCAAATGGCAAGATGCACCAATACGAAGATTTCATGCGCCATGTCCTGGAACATGGCGTAGACAAAAGCGACCGCACCGGTACCGGGACACGCTCGGTCTTTGGTTACCAGATGCGTTTTGACTTATCGAGCGGCTTTCCGCTCGTGACGACGAAAAAACTGCATCTACGCTCAATCATTTACGAGTTGCTCTGGTTCTTGCAAGGATCGAGCAACGTCGCGTACCTGCGCGAGAACGGCGTGAGCATTTGGGACGAATGGGCCGACGCCAACGGCGAGCTTGGTCCGGTCTACGGCGTTCAGTGGCGCTCCTGGCCGGCACCGGATGGTTCGCACATCGACCAAATCACGCAGGTGCTCGAGCAAATTCGGACCAATCCGGACTCGCGCCGACTCATCGTCTCGGCTTGGAACGTAGCGGACATTGCGCACATGCGTCTGCCTCCTTGCCACTTGTTGTTCCAGTTTTATGTGGCCCAAGGCCGTCTGAGTTGCCAGCTCTACCAGCGCAGCTGCGATATTTTTCTTGGCGTGCCATTTAATATCGCCAGCTACGCGCTGCTCACGCACATGGTGGCGCAGCAATGCGACCTGATGCCCGGGGATTTTGTCTGGACCGGTGGCGACTGCCACATTTACTGCAATCACTTTGACCAGGTGCAGGAACAGCTGCGGCGCGAACCGTTTGCGTATCCGCAACTGCGGATCTTGCGCCGGCCGCCGTCGATTTTTGAATATCGCTACGAGGACTTCGAGATCGTCGACTACCGGGCACATCCGCATATCAAGGCGCCGGTGGCTGTTTGAGGCCGTGACGCGGATCCATTTGATCGTCGCGCGAGCGCGCAACGGTGTCATCGGAAGGCACGGCACCCTTCCGTGGCATCTGCCAGAAGACCTGGCCCATTTTAAGCGCACGACGATGGGGCACACCGTGATCATGGGACGCAAGACCTGGGACTCGATTGGTCGGCCTTTGCCAGGACGGCGCAATATCGTTATCACCCGCAACCCACAGTGGCAGGCACCCGGCGCCGAGACCGCGACGAGTTTGGAGCAAGCGCTACAAAAATGCGCGTCAGCGGCCGGTGAGTCCGACCGCGATGTTTTCATCATTGGCGGGGCGCAGCTCTACGCACAGGCCTTGAAGCAACACGTCGATTCGATCTTTCTCACCGAGATCGACGCCGACTTTGAGGGCGATGCGCACTTTCCGACGCTCGATCCGGCGCGCTGGCGCGAGCGCTCGCGCCAACATTTCGCACCCGGCGCTGGCCGTGCGTTCGGATTTGATTTTGTCCGCTATGAACTGGTCGGGGAGCAACGTCCGAATTCATGAGCATTTGAGGAGAGGTTGATGTCCAGCGAGGAGTTTGACGTGCGCGGTGTTCATGACCATGCGCTTGAGCACGCCGCCGAACATGGCGCCGATACGCTTCCCGGCCGCGTCGCCGTACTTTCGGCGGTGCTCGCCACCCTGGGCGCGTTGATGACGTTTGCCGGAGGCGATACCCAGGCCAAGGCCCAGTTGTTTAAAAACACTGCGTCGATCACCAAAACCAAGGCCAACGACGAATGGAATTACTACCAGGCCAAGGGCGTAAAGCACAATCTGGCGCAATTTGGCGCCGACACGGCGACGCGTGCCGATCGCATCCAGGCGTACAAGTCGGAGGCCGAGCGCTATCGCAAAGAGCAAGCCGAGATCAAGGCAACGGCCGACAAACTTGAAGAACAGGTCAAGATCTGGGAAGAAAAAAGCGATGAGCAGATGCACCTGCATCATCGCTGGGCCGTGGGCGCAACCGCGATGCAGATCGCCATTGCCTTGTCAGCGATCGTCCTGCTCTCCCGCAAGACCTGGCTGCTCTACGGCGTGGGCCTAGTTGCGCTAACCGGGCTCGCCTTTGGCGCTATGGCGCTCGCGGGTATCTGATGGACGCGCGCGCAAAAATGCAGCCCGTTCCTTGCCACCGCCAAGTCCGCTCGGACGCAGGAGCCTATCGATGATCGTTATCGTCGTTCTCGCCGTTATCGTCTTGCTTGCGGGACTGCGTATCGTCGCCCAGTACCAGCGAGCCGTCGTATTTCGGCTGGGCAAGTTTCAATCCATCCGCAACCCTGGCCTGACCTGGATCATCCCCGTCATTGATCTGGCGCGCCTTGTGGACGTTCGGGTCGTGACACTTACGGTTGAACCGCAGGAAACGATGACCAAGGACAATGTGCCGGTAAAAGTGCGGGCGGTGGTCTGGTACCGCGTAACGCGTCCCAAGGATGCCCTGATCGAGGTCGAGTCGTACGCCGCGGCGGTGACGCAAACGTCGCTGACGGCGCTTCGCAATGTCATGGGCAAACACTCGCTCGATGAATTGCTCAAAGAGCAAGCCGTGTTGTCAGCAAGCCTGAAGGAGTCCATCGACAAGGTGACCGAACCCTGGGGCGTGGCCGTCGAGCGCGTGGAGATCAAGGACGTCGAGATTCCTCAGACGATGCAGCGGGCCATGGCGCAGGAGGCCGAAGCCTTGCGAGAGAAGCGTGCCCGCATTATCAAGGCCGAGGCGGAGTTCGAAGCAGCGGTCAAATTGCGGCAAGCCGCCGACGAAATCAGCCGCTCGGGCACTGCGCTCGAATTGCGCCGCATGCAGATGCTCACCGAGATCGGAGCGGAGCAAAACACGATGACCGTCGTGATGCTTCCAAGCGAATTCGTCATGGCGGCCAGCGCGCTGGCCAAAATGGGCGCAGCGCACGAGCCGCTCACTCGAAGCTCAGGCGAGGCACCGCAAAGCGCCTCGTAGCGCGGGCAGGCGCGATGCGAACGGCCCGCCGCGCCCGCAATCAACGCCCGTAACGGGCTTTCAGGGTGGCCGACCCCAGGCTGTTGGCCTTGACGTTGTAGCCGATCAGCGCCGCAGTCGCGTCGGCAGGCACCTCCAGCTTTTCGATCTTCAGTGCGTAGATGGTGAAGATGTAGTGGTGCGGTTTGTCGCCGTGGGGCGGACACGCGCCGCCAAAATCCGTCGTCCCGAAGTCGTTGCGCCCCTCATGGGCGCCTTCTGGCAGCTTTGCGCTCTTGCCAACGCCCCGCGGCAGGTCCGTTGTAGTAGCCGGCAAGTCGTAGACGACCCAATGCCACCAGCCGCTACCCGTGGGCGCATCCGGGTCATAGACCGTCAGCGCAAAGCTCTTGGTGCCGGCAGGCGCATGGGACCAATGCAGTTCGGGCGATATGTTCTCCCCGCTGCAGCCAAAGCCCGAGAAGACCTGGGCATTGGTCAGTTTCGACCCCTCGGCGATATCCGCACTTTTGAGTTCGAAGGCACCGGCTGAGGCGGCGGCAAGCAGCCACCCGCAAGCGACGCTAACGGCAATACGAATCGAACCTGAGACCTTATGCATAGTGTTCCTCCACGGGTGGTTTTTGTTCGCTCTGGTTGTTACTTAAGTACTACTTAAGTGGCTTAAAGCGCAGGCGGTGCGGGCGCGCGCCCTCCTCCCCCAATCTGCGGCGTTTATCTTCCTCATACTCCTGATAGTTTCCCGCATAAAAGGTCCACTGCGAATCACCTTCACAGGCGAGGATGTGGCTGGCGATGCGATCCAGAAACCAGCGGTCATGCGAGATCACGAGTACGCTGCCCGCAAACTCGAGCAGCGCGTCCTCAAGCGCACGCAGCGTCTCCACGTCCAGGTCGTTGGACGGTTCGTCGAGTAACAGTACGTTGCCGCCCGCGATGAGTGTTTTGGCAAGATGCAATCGGCCACGCTCACCCCCAGAGAGCTGACCAACGATCTTTTGCTGATCGGATCCGCGAAAATTAAAGCGCCCAAGGTAAGCCCGCGAGGGCATTTCAAAGCGTCCAACGGTAAGAACATCTTGTCCGTTTGAAACCTCCTCCCATACCGTCTTTCCAGCGGCCAGGGTATCGCGCGATTGATCGACGTATGCCAGGCGCGCCGTCGGGCCGATCGATACCTCTCCGCTGTCGGGACGCTCTTGCCCCGTCATCATGCGAAACAGCGTGGACTTGCCGGCGCCATTTGGGCCGATGATGCCGACAATGGCGCCGGCTGGCACCCGAAAGGACAACTTATCGATTAATAGCCGGTCGCCAAAGGCCTTGCTGACGTCCTTGAACTCGATGACTTCGGCGCCAAGACGATCTGCCACAGGAATGAAAATTTCCTGTGTCTCATTTCGTTTTTGATACTCATAGGAGTTAAGCTCCTCGAACCGGGCCAGCCGCGCCTTGCTTTTGGCTTGACGCCCCTTTGGGTTCTGGCGCACCCATTCGAGCTCGTGCTTAATGCTTTTGATGCGTGCGGCCTCCTGCTTTGACTCGACCGCAAGGCGCTGCTCCTTTTGTGCGAGCCAGGAGCTGTAATTGCCTTCCCACGGAATTCCCTGGCCGCGGTCTAGCTCCAAGATCCAGGAGCAGGCATTGTCAAGAAAGTACCGATCGTGGGTGACGCCTACAACCGTACCGGGGAAGCGCTGCAAATACTGCTCGAGCCACTCGACGCTTTCTGCATCCAGGTGGTTGGTGGGCTCATCGAGCAGCAGCATGTCGGGCTTGGACAGCAGCAAGCGGCATAGGGCGACGCGACGCTTTTCCCCGCCCGAGAGGCGCTCGATGCGCGCATCCCATGCCGGCAAACGCAGGGCGTCGGCGGCGATCTCGAGCTGGTGTTCGACGTCCGAGCCACTTGCCGCGATGATCGCTTCATAGCGCGCCTGTTCGGCCGCCAGCTTGTCAAAGTCGGCATCAGGCTCGGCGTACGCGGCGTAGATGCGCTCGAGCTGCGCACGCGCCTCGAGCACCTCGCCCAGGCCCTGCTCTACGGCCTCGCGAACTGTCATCTGCGGATCAAGCGCGGGCTCCTGCGGCAAGTAGCCGATGCGCAAATTGGGCATCGGCACCGCTTCGCCCTCGAAGTTGGGGTCCTCGCCCGCCATGATGCGCAGCAAGGTGGATTTGCCCGAACCGTTCAGCCCCAACACACCGATCTTGGCGCCGGGAAAAAAGGAAAGTGAAATGTCCTTCAGGATGTAGCGCTTGGGCGGCACGATCTTGCCCACGCGCCGCATGGTGTATACGTATTGCATACCGAAACCTCGATAGGAACGCGGCTAGCTTACCGAAACGCGTCGCTTACCCCGAGGCGCCACCGCTTTCGGGACTTTCGGCCCAATCCGCGACCGGTGGGCATGTGCACATCAGATGCCGATCGCCATACACGTTGTCGATCCGCGCGACCGGGGGCCAGTACTTCGTGCGCCGCAGTGCCGGCGTCGGATACGCGGCGAGCTCGCGCGAGTACTTGTGGTCCCAGCGATCGGCGCAGACCATCGCCGCGGTGTGCGGTGCATTGCGCAAGAGGTTGTCCTCCCGGTCCGCCGTCCCCGACTCCACGGCAGAAATCTCCGCTCGAATGCGCACCATCGCATCGACGAATCGATCCAGTTCGCGCCGCGA
>Ga0187780_10003523_pt1 | contig 11808 bp, 6 predicted proteins | sample 1015_Q2_SP10_20__FD_132429 | JGI IMG/M metagenome (GOLD analysis project Ga0187780, IMG submission 132429) | Tropical peat soil microbial communities from peatlands in Department of Meta, Colombia - 1015_Q2_SP10_20_MG | ecosystem: Environmental > Terrestrial > Soil > Wetlands > Peat | place...
CGGCGCCCCATTCGCTCAGCGGAACGTGATCATCTTCCTGGCGTTCAGTGTCATCCTGGTCACGCTCGTGCTTCAGGGGCTCACACTGCCACCCTTGATCCGTGCTCTGGGATTAGCAGGTGCCACCTCCCGCCCCATTTCAGAGGAAATAGAGGCGAGACGCGCTATCTTGCAGGCCGCGCTCGGGTACCTCGAAAAGTTGAGGACCGGAGCCAACGACGAAGGCGCTGAAATCTACGAGGACTTGTCGCAACAGTACCGTCGTCGTCTTGCCAACTTGGCCCAGGCACGCGACGCTAGCCTACACGACACCGATTCGTACAAACGCTTTAATGATCTGTCACGCGAATTGCTGGGTGTCGAAAGACGAACTGCAGTTAGTCTCCGTAATCAACGCCGTATCAGCGACGAACTTCTCCGACGTATCGAGCATGAACTCGATTTGGGTGAAGTGCGCCTGGCTCCCAAATCCTGATCAGAGTTTGACCTGGACGGCGTAAAGCACGGCCGCCAGGTACGTCCGAATCGCGAATCGCGTGTCCAAAGACCCAGTCGCGAGTTACCGGTCCCAGCTGAATGCCGGAACTTGATTGGCAGTTGCATAACGGGAATCGACAAACTGTCAGCCTTAGAGTCCGAGTTTCGTAGGTGACGACGCCAGTCTATCGCCAACCGAGATGCTGAGGTACAGCTGCAGAAGACCGCCGCAAGAGTAGTTGCGCCAAGCCAGCGTTGACTGTCCCTAGCCTCCCGCCTAACATGGCCGTACCCCCAAGCATGCGGAATTGGAAGCGGAGTGATGTATGCGGAATAGCTTGAGCAGTTTCTTGGTCGGCGCAGTCGTTGTCTGTGCAACAGGTATGCCCGCGGTGGCACAATCCAACTCGTCGCCGTCGAAAGCAACGTCATCAACTGCAGCACCGGCACTGGCCCAGAGTGCATCGGGATACAACCAGCCGCCGAAATACATTTTGGACGTGATGCAGGCACAATCGCCGCCGACGCCCAGGGTGAGTCCGACGCAGGACAGGATCCTGCTGGTGTCGTGGCAGGATTATCCGTCGATTGCGCGCCTAGCGACTCCCTATTTGCGGCTGGCGGGCGTGCGGGTGGAACCGAAAAATCATAGCAAGCACGATACGCCGGGCGGGTACGGCATAACGCCGTGCGCAACGAAATTCGACTTGGTGCGGGTCCCCGACGCCAGGGAAATTCATGTTGTGCTTCCCGCGGGCGCGTGTCCGGGTGATCCGGTGTGGGCGGCGGATGGGAAGCGGTTCGCGTTTGCGAACCTTGCGCCTGAGGCGGTCGAACTGTGGATTGGCAATGCCGACACTGGCGAAATCCATCGCGTGCCCGGGGTGCGGCTCAACCCGATGTTTAACGACGAGTTCCAATGGATGCCGGACCAGAAGACGCTTCTGGTCAAGTTGGTGCCCAAGGGAATGGGCACGCCGCCGCAGGAGTCGGCGGGGCCGGTTGGTCCGAGCATTCAGGAAAGCGAAGGCCAGAAAGGGCAAAGCAGCACCTACGAAACCCGCGACACGCTGAACAATAAGCACGATGAGGATGTCTTCGACTACTACGCCGCCACGCAACTCGCCCTGGTCGACACGGCGACGTTAACCGTCACGCCCGTGGGAAAGCCGGAGAATTATGATGTGCTTGATCCCGCGCCGGATGGGAAGCATGTGCTGGTTACGTCGATTCACCAGCCGTACTCCTACGTTACAACCTATGAGCGCTTCCCGAAGGAAGTGGAAGTGTGGGATATAAGCGTCCCTTCGCACATTTCCAGGAAAGTCATCGCGACGCTGCCTCTGGCGGATCGCGTCCCGATCGACGGCGTACCGCAGGGACCGCGTGAATTTTCGTGGCGGGCTACCAGTCCCGCGACGCTGGTTTGGGCCGAGGCGCTAGATGGCGGTGACTGGGCGGTCAAGGTGCCGAACCGCGACCGGATCATGCTGCAGGAAGCGCCGTTCAACTCGCCTGCGGTTGAGATTGCGCGCACCGAGCAAAGGTATTTCGATTTTGCCTGGAGCGAACAGGCGAGTGCCGCTCTCTTAACGGAGTACGACGAAAATCGGCACTGGTTCAAGACTTTCGTCGTCAACTTGGATGACCCGCAAGCCAAGCGGCAGTTGCTGTTCGATCTCTCGACCGATGAGAGATACAAAAACCCTGGTACTCCCGTGAGGCGGCAGTTGGCGAATGGTCACTGGGTTGTAAGGAAGGAGGGCGATTCGATCTTTTTTGCAGGGATAGGGGCATCGCCGGACGGTGACCGGCCGTTTCTGGACCGGCTCAATCTCAGCACTTTGAAATCGGAACGCTTGTTTCGCAGTGAGAAGACCTGTTACGAGAGATTCTTATCTTTCACCGGGCCGGATACGAAGTCGTTTCTAACTTGGCATCAATCTCACGCTGACCCGCCGAATGCTTTCCTCAGAACGCTGGGGAGTCCCATCGATCCACCCGAGGGAGAAGCAGCTTATGATTCGACCAGCGTTGCGCTCACGCATATTTCCGACCCCACTCCGGAGGTGCGGGCCATTGAGGAACGCCTGGTTAAGTACAAGCGCGCTGATGGACTGGATCTGTCGTTCACGCTTTATACCCCTCCCGGTTACAAAGAGGGCACGCGTGTGCCAACGATCTTATATGCGTATCCGCTCGACTATGCCGAAGCTTCGACCGCCAGCCAGGTGACGGGCTCTCAGGAGATCTTCACGCAACTGCGGCAGTATCGCCTACTGTTGCTGGGGGGTTACGCCATCCTTGACCACGCTTCGTTCCCGATTGTCGGTGACCCCCAAAAAGCTTACGACACTTATTTAGAACAACTGATCGCCGATGCGCAGGCGGCCGTAGATGAGGCAGTGCGGCGGGGCGTGGCCGACCCCGACCGCATCGGAGTCACGGGACACAGCCATGGTGCTTTAATGACAGCCAATCTGGTCGCTCATTCTGACCTGTTCCGTGCCGGAGTGGCGACGAGCGGATCTTATAACAAGACGCTCACGCCTTTCGGCTTCCAGCACGAGCGCCGATCGGTTTGGGAGGCGACGGGCGTTTATTTGAAAGTCTCGCCGTTTTTCTCCGCGGACAAATTGAAGACGCCACTTCTGATCATGCACGGGGCGGAAGATGCGAATCCGGGAACCACGCCGATCCAGGCGAACAAGCTGTATGAGGCGATTCGGGGCAACGGCGGAACAACCCGCCTAGTGATCCTGCCCCACGAGCCGCATTGGTACACCGCGATGGAGTCGAATGAACAGGAGGTTTACGAGATGCTGCGCTGGTTTGACAAGTATGTGAAAAACGCGCCGCCGAGGGCGAGTGGGACACACTGAGGCTGGGCTGGGCGGTGCGGTACGGCCATCAAACTGCCAGCCGGGGAGAAGAGGGACGACTAATCGTTGCGCCGGACCGTTCAATGACCCCGACGAACCAGCACGCTGGGTTGCTTCGAGCAAAGTGGTCGTGAGTGTAATGTGCTTGCCTTACACCAATTGACGAGTAGGCACGCCGCCAGAACGCTACGACAGCAACACAATTCCCCCGGGAGCTGATGGTTGCCGGGTGAATAAGCCAGCTCTGGAAATCACACGATGGCAGGAGACGACCATGGCTGATTCTTCTGACAGCTGGCAGATCGAATACCGTGGTTACGTCCCCTCCGATGCGGATGCGATGGCGAAGCTGCTCGCGGAGGTGTTCAGTCGCCACGATCCACCTGCCGTGGCCGCTGGCCTGAGCGCTACCGAATTCGAGGTTTTCGTCCGTCTGCTCTGCCCACAGGTGGCCGCCGACGGGCTGACCATCGTGGCGCGGCTCGCTGGTTCCGGTGAGTTAGTCGGCGCATTGCTGACGGAGGACTCGGCATCGGCACCGCCTGACGGTATGGATCGGCTGAGTGCAAAGTTCAACCCGATTTTCGACCTCCTGGGTCAGTTGGAGGCGGAGTATCGCGGTAACCGGAAGGTGCATCCGGGCGAGTCGCTCCACCTGTTCCTGCTCGGGGTGTCCGATCGCGTCGCCGGACGGGGAGTGGCGCAGCAGCTGGTCGCGGCTTGCTTGGAGCACGGGAAGCGCAGGGGGTATCGCGTGGCCGTTACCGAAGCCACCAACAAGATCTCGCAGCACGTCTTTCGAAAACAGGGATTCGTCGAGCGGGTGAAACGGTCATACGCGGCTCATCGTTTTGACGGGCAGCAGGTTTTTGCATCGATCGCTGAGCAGGGGGGCCCGATATTGATGGATAAGTCCCTGTAGTCGACGACTGCAGGGGCCGACTGATTGCGTTAGTGCAAGTGTGCGCCGTTTATTGGCCCGCTCGAAAAGAATTCTTTTCTGGAAAACGACGTATGAGCATACTTGAACGCAATCAGGCGTCTACACAAGGGAGGAACAATTGCTTGGCCCCCGGTAGATGAGCGTAATCGAAATCTTCGCTAACTAAGTATCTGCCAAGCCAGAGAATTCGGCCCACATGCTCATGGGGGTGGGGATTTACCGACTAGACGATATAATGTGGCGCACATGTCTCTTGCGTCTGGCACCAGACTCGGCCCTCACGAGATCATTGCGCCGCTTGGCGCGGGTGGAATGGGCGAAGTCTATCGAGCGCGCGACACGCGACTTGATCGCAGCGTCGCCATCAAAATTCTGCATTCCCACCTCTCTTCCAATCCTGATCTGAAGGTACGGCTCGACCGGGAAGCGCGGGCCATCTCTTCCCTGCAGCATCCTCACATCTGTGTGCTGCACGACATCGGCCACCAAGACGGAATCGACTACCTCGTCATGGAGTTTCTGGAAGGCGAGACCTTGGCCGATCGGCTGCGCAAAGGCCCACTCCCGGTAGAACAGGCAATCAAGATCGGGATTGAAATCGCCGATGCCCTCGACAAGGCCCATCGCCGCGGAATCGTTCATCGCGACCTCAAGCCGGGCAATATCATGCTAACTTCTGGCGGCGCCAAGCTGATGGATTTTGGCTTGGCCAAGCCTGTCGGGCTGACTCCGGCCGCCAGCACCGAAATAATAAATAGCCTCTTCTCGCCTTCCAGTCCCACCAGCCCGCTTGCGGTACCGACCGGTGGCACAACGCCCCTTACCGTTGCCGGCACGATTATCGGTACCTTCCAATACATGGCGCCGGAGCAGATCGATGGAAGAGAAGCCGACGCCCGTTCCGACATCTTCTCATTCGGCGCCGTGCTTTATGAAGTGTTGACTGGTAAGCGTGCATTCGAAGGTAAGTCGCAAATCAGCGTGGCCTCCGCAATTCTGGAGAAAGATCCTGAGCCGATCTCAACCGTGCGCCAACAGATATCGCCCGCGCTCGAACACGTAATTTCACGTGCTCTCGTCAAGGATCCGGACAAGCGTTGGCAAAGCGCGGGTGACATCTGTGCGGAGCTGGAATGGGTAGCCAGTTCCAGGGCCGCAGTCAGCACGAGTGAAGGTTCTGTTACCGCCATTCCGCGTGGGGCAAGGAAGCGTTCCTTACTAGGAATTGTGACTGTCGTAGCAGCCGTAGCGCTGACAGCGCTGGCAATTGGGCTCTGGAGGAAGCCTCCCGCAAGTACACGTCTCGTCGCCTCGATCCCGCCGCCAGAGGATACTCCGTTCCAATTAATCGGCGATGTCGGTGCCCCGCCCGTCCTCTCCCCGGACGGACTGAGTCTTGTCTTCGGGGCTGGGGACCACATCTGGATTCGCTCTCTCGAATCCGGCGAGGCGCACCCGCTGGAAGGAACGGAGAACGGCACCTTTCCTTTCTGGTCGCCTGACAGCCGCAGAATTGCATTCTTCTCCGCCGGAAAGCTAAGGGTGATGGACGTAGTTGGCGGTGCTCCCGTGCCTCTCTGCGATGCCTCGAACCCGCGGGGCGGATCCTGGAGCGCCCGAGGCGCGCTGCTGTTCACGCCCAACATTCGCGATGGCCTGTACCAAATCCCTGCCTCCGGCGGCACCCCCGTCGCCGTCACCAAGGTGGACACTTCCCAGCACAGCACGCATCGCTGGCCCCAGTTTTTGCCGGATGCCGATCACTTCATTTATCTGGCCATGAATCACGCGGGGCAACGAGAGTACAGCGGAATATATCTCGGTTCTCTGAGCACCGCGGGATGGCCAGGCAGATTGTTGGTCCGCACCGATGCCAGCGCACTTTACGTATCGGGCTACATGTTGTTTTTGCGAAAGTCGGACTTGATGGCGCAGCGCTTCGACCTTGGTCGGATGGAAATGCAAGGCGATCCGGTGCGCCTGGCCGAAAAAGCACTGAATGACCAGGGGATTTGGCGAGGAGCGTTCAGCGTCTCGAGCAACGCACTGTTGATTTACGCGAGTGGCGCGAATTCCGCCGCTGAGGGCCAATTGACATGGTTTGATGTCAATGGAAAAGTCCTCGGGACCCTTGGAGAACGGGGTAACAACGATCCGCGCATCTCGCCGGACGGGCATAAAGTGGCACTCGTAAAATATGGCGGGCCGAACCCGGAGGTCTCGGTTTTCGATACCGCCAACGGCCTGCGCACCCGCCTGAGCACTGAGGCTGCCGGCACCACACCTGTGTGGTCACCAGACGGCAAAAACATTGCGTACATGGTGATCCCGGCGAACACCAGCAAGGCGACTCTCGCGGTGCGGGCGGCGGACGGAAGCGGAGAGGATCTCCTGCTCTACCATGAGGACCAGTGGCAGTCGCCCACCGATTGGTCTCCCGATGGCAAGTACATCCTTTACAATCGCGGCGAGCCCGGGGCCTCCCACATTTACGTCATGCCCGTTGCAAAGGGCGACAAGCCGTTTCCTTTCGTAGCGACAAACGACTGGGAACGTGACGCGGTGTTTTCTCCGGATGGTCATTGGGTCGCCTATACCTCCCGCCAGTCCGGCAGGGATGAAATCTATGTTGCTCCCTTCCCCGGAGCAGGCCAGCGAGCGCAGATCTCATCAAGCGGAGCGGGTACTCCGCGTTGGCGGCACGACGGTAAGGCTCTCTACGCGGTCAACGCGGTCAACGAAGAAGATATCCTGGAGTTCCCGATTAACACAGCGCACGGTACGATCCAGACCGGCGATCCCAAGGTCCTCTTCCGCACTGCCGTCGGACAAACGCTATTGTATAGCGCAGGGTACGACGTCGCACCCGACGGACGTTTGCTCATCAACACTTTGGGAGAGTCGCGGGCCGGAAGTCGTCCACTCACCCTGGTAGCAAATTGGCCCGCAGCAATAACCCACTAAACGAGGACTCTCCAGATCAGATCTCGAGATTGTAGGTGATGGTTGTAAACAAGGCGATAGCTCAAGCTTGCACCGTATGTTGCCGGAGTTCGGGGGATTTTAAGTGTTATCGGGATCTTGCAACAGCTATTCGAGCTGCCGCTCAGATCCAATCACCAACGATGGACATTCCAGAGCTAACCTATTTGAGCCCCGTCACCAAGTACGCCTGTGACGTGAGGTGCCCATAGCGATAGGCATACGCGCTGCCGTCAGCCGAGAACACCGGCGCATTTACGAAAGCATATCCGGCCGTGGGGTCCCCGAAACTCCTCCAGAACTCTATTTTCCCCGTCGCCACGTTGACTTTGTAGACTTTTGCCACCTTCTCTGGTCGACCCAGGAGGCCCGCGCTTGCCATCCCCGAGATTGTGTAGAGCGCCTTACCATCCGGGAACCATCCTGTAACCACATATTTGGATGTAAGCCCGGGTATCAGGCGAATGCCGCTGTTATCCAGCGGCCAAAAGCCCCAGTTGCCATTCGGCTCAAGCACCGCCGCATTCTTGCCGTCAGGAGAAAGGTTCACTCCGGCAACTCCTTCCGGCGTAATTGGCCTGGAATCACCGCTGCTCAAATCGATCAGATAGTCGCGCTCGCCATGACCAGCTTCAATGCCGGAAGCGAGCAAATGTTTCCCGTCTGGCAACCAGCTGACCGCGTCATAATTTCGCGAATCGTGAGTAAACACTCTGGACTCGCCGGCTCCGGTTGGCACCAGATTCAGCGGGCCACCTTTCGGTGGTTTCGTAATTACCCACTTGGCATCCGGCGAGAGCGCGAGAGCCGTCCCTTCGCCCAGATTTGCCGGTGGAGAACCGTCCGTATCGCGAAGAAACACGCCGTAGTTTGGCCCGCCGGCGTCGCTGACGTCGTAGAACAGAGTCTTGTGCCCATCGCGGCTGATGTCGCTGAGCACCGAGAATCCGAACCATCCCAGCTCGCGCTCCTCCTTTGCCCCCGGCGCCAGCGCACGAATCCCAAGTCGAGCCACAAAGGTTTCTGCCAGCACAGCGCCGTTGCGCTGATCTTCCAGCCACATTCCTCCCGGCACGTTCGTGATACTGCGTACCTTGCCGGAGAGAGTCACACCGTGCGGATTTGTGGCAGAACCGCTGGTGGTAGAGGTGAACCAGATCTCATCGCCCGAAGCGGACCAGAAAATTCCCTCGATCGCTTCCCAACCAGTCGAGAGCTTCTTCTCCTCACCTTTACCATCGGTTGCGATTACAGCGATCGAGCCTTCATCGTCACCGATATTATTTTCGTGATCCGCGAAGGCGATCCACTGGCCGTCCGGAGAGATTCTGGCAGTGCTGATCCAATTGATGCTGTCGAGCAGCACTTTGCCGATGGGATACTCTAGATGCCAATGCCCGTTCTCTGGCATAAAGCGGGTGATCGCCAGAGTTTCGCCGTTGGCCGACCAGTCTGCATCCATGACATTGTCGAGCATTTCACGCGGCGTTCCTCCGCTCAGCGGAACCCGCGCTAACGTCCCATATTGAATCCAGCCGCCGGGGCTTACGGAATTCAGTCGGATCGCTAACTCGCCGTTTCGAGAAATGGCGAGCAGTTCGGCGTCTTTCACGCCCAATTCCCGCGCGTTAGGCTCGTTCTCGCGGCTCATATAAAGTTGCTTCTCGCCCCCTTCCCATGATGCGCTGTAAATGACGGTTCCATCAGGGGCAAAGCGGGCATTAGAGACTGAACCCGTGCGGAAGGTGATCTGCTTGTATCGCGGCGAGGGTGCACGCGCTCTGGCGTTACCGAACCACCACCCAAGCCCTAGCGTCACTAGAGCCAATGCGAGAGCAGGCGCAATGCCAGCGAACTTTCTGCGAGGCGCCGCGGCAGCTTCCACAGGAGGCACTCGTGCGGAACTCGTCGAAATTCCGGAAAGATGCTCCAGATCAAACGCGATATCACTGACGGAGTGGAAGCGAGCCTCGGGATTTTTCTCCAGGCAGTGATGCACAATGCGCTCGAGCGCGGGAGAGATATTGCGATTCGTGGCGCTCAGATCCTCAGGCTCTTCCTTCAATATCGAGCTCATAGTGTCTGCTGGAGTGGCGCCGTGGAATGCCCGTTTGCCGGAGAGCATCTCGTAAAGGATCGCGCCAAAGCTGAAGATGTCCGACCGCGCATCCAGTGACTGGCCGCGAACCTGCTCGGGCGACATGTAACCGGCTGTCCCGAGTACCACGCCGGCTTCGGTGCCATGGCTCACAGTTGCCAGTGAAGAATGTGCGCCGGGTTCGCTTTGCGTAAGTTTCGCCAGGCCGAAGTCGAGGATCTTCACCCGTCCATCTTTCGTGAGGAACAGGTTCTCCGGCTTGAGGTCGCGATGAATGATGCCCTTTTCGTGGGCTGCCGCCAGGCCATGAGCAATCTGTAAGGCACAGTCCAAAGCCTTGCGTACTGGCACTGGACCGGCGCGAAGACGATCGCGCAGCGTTTCGCCTTCCAGAAGTTCCGATACCACGTAAGGCGAGTCTTCACAACTGCCAATGTCGAAAACCGCAAGTATATTGGGATGGTTTAGCGCAGCCGTCGCGAGGGCTTCCTGCTCAAAACGGCGGAGACGGTCGGCATCGGCAGAAAGTGCCTTTGGCAGGACTTTCACAGCCACATCTCGCCTGAGTCGCGAATCATGGGCGCGGTATACCTCACCCATCCCGCCCGCTCCCAATGGCTCTCGAATTTCGTAGGGCCCTAGTTTTGCACCAGAGGTCAGCGCCATGTTGCGCGCAATTATAGCTAATCACAATACTTGGGGGCCTACTATGTTTCGCGAACTCCGTCCGGTCGCGTCCACTGAGCCGTCTAGTCCTAAAATACCGATGCCCGACCAGGTTTCCGGTCAAGCGCTAGAGCCCGGCATGGATAAGGTCGTCTTCCTAACAATGGGCTTCTGTCTGCTTGTGTTCATGCTATTTGCAGGATGGCGGTCCATCGCATTCTAAAGTCGGCTAGACGTGCGTGAGGGATCGTGAGTGTCATCGGATTTTACGGTCAAGTATGTAAGGTGCTACGTCAGGGTAAGTCGTACGCTCTTATCCTTGCAGAGGCTTCAAACGCGGCCCGCACCTCGGCGATCTGCGGCAGGCGCGAAGTGGACTTGGCGTAGGGCATCAGGAATGAACCACCAGCCTTTTTCAGTTGCGATGCGAAGGCAACTGCGGCTAATGTATTGCACCTAGCTTTCCCAAGATCCAAAACTATTCACTTTGGGGACGCGCCGCGGTGCTGAGAGGAGATCGGTGGGCGCCACAAATCGGGAGTGCGGCGCACGGCACGCGAGTGCCGTGGCGGTTGGCAATGTGGGGTTCGCCGCTCGTTCGCACCCCAGCGTGACACGCGGTTTCAAGACCTTTCTGGGCCGATATTTCTATTTCTCGATGGCGCTGCTGATGGCCGGACTTGTGGTCTGGGGCTTCAGCCGTACGGTCGATGCCCGCCTATTGCACGCCAAGCCGCCAAGACCACTCCTGCTGTGGTTTCACGGCGCGGCCTTCTCGGCCTGGATCGTGCTGTTCATCGCGCAGTCTGCCTTAGTACGCGTGCGCAAGGTCAGCGTGCACCGCACACTGGGCTGGTTTGGTGCGGCACTGGCCGCAACCATGGTCGTCTCAGGCTTCATCGTGTCGGTGGTCATGATGCGGTTCGACATTACTGTGCTCCACCGGAAGAACGTTGCGTCGTTCCTGTCGGTTCTCTGGTGCGACATGGTCATCTTCGGTGCGTGCATGGCGCTGGCGATCTATTTTCGCAAACGGCCCGAGTACCATCGTCGCCTGGTTTTCATGGCCAGTTGTCAGCTCATGCAAGCCGCCTTCGTTAGATTTCACTACATCGGCTACCACGACCTTTTCTATCCTTCGCTCGACCTGCTGATCGTGGCTGGAATGTTGCGCGACCTCGTAGTGGATGGCCGAGTCAATAGGGTCTATCTCTACGTTTTCCCGGCAATGATGGTCCTGCAGGCCTTGGCCACGTACTTGGAGCGGGTGAATCCGAGTTGGTGGCAAGCCGCAACGCCGGCGATTTTAGGATTATGAAGTCGAGCGCTAAATGTTGATCAGTGGGGTTTCTGTCGTTGGACGTTCTCAGGCTTGACTTACCCTATCGGAATTCAAGGTCAACTACGGCCGTGCCTAGCTCTGCGCCAGAAGTTGCTCACATCAGCGGGTGATTGATCAGCAATTGCAGAACCCGTGCGCCCTACTTTCTACTGCACGCCAGTTTCAAAATCCAGCGGCTGCTGGGTAATTCAAGGTACGAATTTGATCCCCTTGAAACCAGCCATGCGGGAGTCTAAGCTTTCCCCTAGCGCAGGAGGGTAAGATGCGAGATCAACAGATACGTGCAGCACTGGATCAGCATTGGGCGGCCTCCGATGCCAACGATTTTGCAACCGAGCACAGCATCTATCATGAGGACGCGGTGCTGGAATATCCACAGTCAGGCGAGCGAATACGCGGCCGCCTGAACATACAGATA
>Ga0187780_10003525_pt1 | contig 11804 bp, 6 predicted proteins | sample 1015_Q2_SP10_20__FD_132429 | JGI IMG/M metagenome (GOLD analysis project Ga0187780, IMG submission 132429) | Tropical peat soil microbial communities from peatlands in Department of Meta, Colombia - 1015_Q2_SP10_20_MG | ecosystem: Environmental > Terrestrial > Soil > Wetlands > Peat | place...
GTTTTAATTCGCCGGTATCGAAAAGGGTGAGTCTCAATTCTGAGTCGGCTTCGGTCTCTGCTCGCGGTATTTCAATACCGCATCAGCGAGTCGGCCTTGCCTGGGAAACATAAACGGAAAGCGACGGAACGACTGCATCATGGTCTGCGATTGCCATGCCTTCAGGTTGTCCAGAAATTCACCGTAGAGATAAACACGGCGGTCGCGAGTTTTCCTCTTCCAAAAGGCGGCGAACAGGCCCGGAGCAATCTCGTAAGGCGATGGTGATTGGGTCGGTGACGAGTATGGCGTCGTAAAGCTTGTCTGCCATGGGAATCGCGAGTTCTGGGCTGTGCGCGAATAGGTCGGGAACGTAGCTGTAATAGATATGGCTGACGTTAGCCTTGATCCACCCTTGAAGTTCAGGGTCTTTGACAGCGCCACATGCGAATTGAACTGAAGCAAAAACTCCAGCTGGTACGACTGCAGAATTCCGAACACCCGTCCGCTCATCGGAACGAGCTGCCGTCCTTCTGGAGTCTTGCTGTCGGGCACAAAGATCACGCGGTTTTGCCAATCCATGTTCTCGATGCGCATTCGGAAGAGCTCTCTTTCATTCCTCATTCCTGTGTCGCGCATCAAGATGACGATGTCGCGAAAAAGTTCACGCGTTCGCTGTCGCCAGTTGCAGGCCACAACTCCCGCCATGAGTTTCTTCTCTGCATCATCGTCGAGCCGAAGGTGTCGTCCATGTTCTTTCATCATTTTGATTTTGGGAGCGTGGCCGATTACCTTCCACTCCTCTGCCTTGTGCAGCATTCGTCGTAGCGTTCGTAAAGCACAGTTGGCATCTGCGGCCGAGCCGGGAAACTTCAGTTGCTCGGTGGAATCCCCTGTGATCTGGTCGATTCGCAATACGTGCAGCAATCGCCAGCCATTGCGATAAATCGAGAAAACGATCGGCGGTCTCCCGCAGAACAGAGGGTTTCGTTGGAAGTGGATCTGTGCTTTCCATAACCGAAGCCAGTTTGAGACTTGCTACTTGCAGTGCCCTAACGGACTTCGTTTCCTGCGTTGACCCACGGTGCCGAAAACCTCGCACTGGACCATTTAACCCGCCCGGTGCTGATAAGCAACTGAACAGTGGATGTAGACAGCCTTCCTGAAATGTGCGGATGCTATCTGAATTAAGGGGAAGATGGGGTATGATCCTATCCACTGAGTAGGCCCTTAGTCGATCGAATCTTGTGGGGTGGTTCGATGAGACTGCAGCACATTTTCGTATTCGCCGTGCTAATGGCCACTGGTGCCGCGAATGAGTCGCTCGCCCAGACTTCGACCTCCGGCGGACTGACCGGAGTCATAACCGATCAAAGCAACGCTCTCGTCCCAAATGCGGGTGTCCAGATCAAGGAGTCAGATAAGGGCATCCTGCAAACTACGACAACCGATCAGGAAGGCGTGTACCATTTTTTCTTTATTTCTCCCGGCAAATACGAACTAACCGTTTCGCATGACGGTTTTCGCGGCGAGAAGCGAGTGGTTACCGTTCTGTTGGGGCCTCCGGTTTCCGTAAATGTGAAGATGGAGGTCGCGAAAACAACGACGACACTGGAGGTAACGGCGGAAGCCCCGCTGATTCACGCAGAAAATGGCGACGTTTCCACCACCATGACTGCCAGGCAGATATCGGAAGTCCCGAATCCCGGCAACGATCTCACCTACATTGCACAAACCGCCCCCGGCGCGATCATGAATACAGACAACATCGGCGCTCCCTACTCAGGGAATTTCTCGATTCTCGGGATGCCGGGAACTGCGAATGTGTTCACCACAAACGGGATGAATAACAACAATCTCTCCAGCAACGTGAACAATGCCGGCGTCACGGGAATGATGCTGGGCCAGAACGAAATTCAAGAAGCCACGATTATCAGCAATGGCTATTCCGGTCAATTCGGCGGCGCCGCGGGAACCAGCGTCAATTACCTCACAAAGTCCGGCAGCAACGGGTTTCATGGGAGTGCCCAGTACTACTGGAACGGGACTGCGTTAAACGCGAACGACTGGTTTGATAATGCGTTTGGAAATTCACGACCCTTCGATATGCCCATCAATGGGCGGGCTCCCTCGGTGGCCCAATCAAAAAAGACAAGCTGTTCTTCTTTTCGGACGCCGAGGGCCTGCGCGTCATTCTTCCATACAGTGGTGGGGTTGTCTTGCCCAGCCCTGAGTTCGAATCGGTGGTGATGGGGAATATCAATCGGATATTCGGAGCGACATCGGCATCGCACAATTTTTATCAGCAGATGTTCACCATTTACAAGAATGCGCCTGGCGCTAGTGCAGCCACGCCGGGGACATTCAACCCGAACGACTTGGGCTGCAACGGCTGGACCGATCCCAACAATCCAAACGGCTTGGGGACCAAGGACCCATGTGCAGTGCATTTCTATCAAAATGCCAATGGGCCATCGAATGACTCGATCGTGTCCGGACGTTTGGACTGGAACCTAGGAACCGGCGACCGTCTTTTCCTTCTTGCGCAATACGGTTTCGGGCGGCGCTCCTTGTATATCGACGTCGTGAACCCGGTTTTCAATGGCTACGGAAATCAGCACACCTGGCAAAGCCAGCTCAGCGAAACTCACACATTCGGAACGAAAGCCGCCAACCAGTTCTTATTGGCGGCGACATACATTTATGGCGTGAGCGGGGTTGCCGATCCAGCGAAGGCCGCGGCTGTGTTTCCGTACGATTTCAATTGGTGGAATGAGGGCGGCACATTTGCACCGGTCGGAGGTGAAGACTTCCAATATGGCCTGCCCAGCACAGGGCGGACAACCTCGTATCAGGTTTCCGATGACCTGGTGAAGACGCAAGGCAAACATAAGTTTGGAGTGGGGATGATATTTCTGCGGACCTATACCGCAGGGCACAGCTACAACTGGAGTGGAACGGGACAAATCCTGCCCCAGACGGTGGATGCGTTTTATTGGGGCGGAGTCGATCCTGATCCATCAAAAAGCGGACATGACTACACTTCTCTGGCCCAGAACTATCCTGTCATCTCCTGGGACCCCCAGACCTTTTATAGCCTCGGAGGGTACGGGCAAGACGAGTGGCAAGCCCGACCCAACCTGACGCTCACGCTGGCGGTGCGTGCCGATCACCAGTCAAATCCAGTTTGCCAAACTCGCTGCTTCGTCCGACTTCACGGGCCTTTCGCTTCGATCAATCACGATCCCGACCAGCCCTACAATCAGGCCATCGTTCCCAATCAGAAGCAAGGGTTTGTCCACACAGATAGCCTCGTGTGGGCGCCGCGACTCAGTTTTGCCTGGCAACCGTTCGGTGTTTCTCACAGCACTGTGCTTCGAGGAGGAATCGGGGTGTTTTATGATCCGGTCCCGGGAGGCCAGGGAAACTTCTATTACAGTCCGCCGAACGTCAACACTCTCATCATTCACGGCTACCCGCTTGCTCCAGGCGAATACAACAGCCTGTCGCAGAACTCCGCCAATTTTAATGCCGCGTTCGTGAAAGGTTTTTCCAGCGGCGAGACGTTGGCCCAGATTCAAGCTGCAAATCCCTTTTTCGTTCCCCCAGGTTTTGTGTCTCCACCAAGTGTGTACCGCTCGCCCGAGTATCAGAAATGGAGCCTACAAGCTCAGCATGGTTTCGGTGCTTCCGCGTCCCTCACCCTCGGCTATTTTGGGCATCACGGGATCCATGAGTTTGCCTGGAACGAAGATTTGAACGCTTTTGGGTTCGGATCATTTCCCCAGACGAAGTGCGCGAGTCCGCCAGTCCCGCCTTGCTACGATTCTCGATTCGGACAGGTGGCTGAGCCGCAAACCAACCTGGTCTCCAACTATAACGGCCTGGTCGTTTCTTTTGAGCGACGCTTTACCGGCGGCCTGTTTCAAGTGAACTACACCTATTCGCATGGACTCGACGAAGTATCCAATGGCGGATACGGTTATTTCACATACAGCAGCGCTCCGCAATTGCAGGACCCCGCCCATCCGCGCGACGGATACGGGGCGGCCGATTACGACGTGCGCCATTCGTTAAACGCAAACTACGTTTTGGAACTGCCGTTGAAGAGCATGCTGCGTAGCCACGGTCCGGATTCCATCGTGAAGGGCTGGCAGGTCTCCGGAACGGTTCTTGCTCGAACCGCCTTTCCTTACACCGTGCTTGACACGGGCGAAGCTGGCTATCTGAATTCAAATAACAACTTTGGAAACCCCATTTATTCCGTGCCGGTCGCACCTCTTGGCCCTTCCGCACCATGCGGCGAGCGAGCAGCGATTCCAAAATCAGCGGTTCCATGCCAACCGCCGCAGCTACAGGGGAATGGTTCTAGCGCGCCGGGTGCGCTTTTTGTGCAATCTGGTTGCGAGACTGGATTCAATACTGGAAACGTGCCAGGCTCGTCAGGACCTTGCAGTGGCCCCGCAATTTCCTTGGCACAGGGTCGCAATCGTTTTCGAGGACCGGATTACTTCAATAGCGACTTCGCGATCGTAAAAAACACGAAGATAAACCACTGGGAAAATGCCGTGCTGACGATCGGCGCGCAGTTTTTCAATCTCTTCAATCATGCGAATTTTGCGAATCCCGACAATTGGATGGCGGACCAGACATTCGGCCAGATCTACTACCTGGAGCAGTCCCCGACCAGCATTCTCGGGTCGGGACTCGGCGCCAATGTCTCGCAACGGATGATTCAGCTGCGGGCTCAGATTAAGTTCTAATTGCGGCATTGAGACGAGAGCGCCGCAAGGCGAGCGGAACGAGGCCTGAGCCTCAGAAATTTTCTAACATCCAGAGGTTGGAATAGAACTTTGTCTGATTGATTGCGAATTGGTGTCCGTCGGGGGATTCCCAACCGCCGCACCCGTCGTGCCCGCACTTCCAAATTACTTTGGAATCTCCATTTAGATTCAAATGAAGTATTTCAGTGTCCTTCCCATCATCGTTCGTTAGAAAAAAGCCCTTTCCTTCGCTGGCCCAACGCAGTCGTCCGAAGCGACTTATCCCTCGGGGGCGAATCAGCTTTTGCTGGCCGTCTCGCAAAGAAAGAATTCGAATCGGCCCTTGCGGTCCCGGTGCGAACGCGAGTTCTGTCCCATCGTTAGAAATGCTCCATATCACTTCCTTCCGGGTCGCCTGGTATTCAGGGCTGAGATCAAACCTCACGAGTTCCTGCCCCTTCCCCTTGATGGCATCGAAGGACGTGATGATCGCCTGTTTATGGTCGGGACTTTGTTCGGCAACGGCACAGAGGTTCGACGGGGACCTCGCACAAAAGTTCGAACTGTACTCGGGCAGCATGAAGATCGGCTCGGGCATCCCGCCTTCTATGGGAATCCGCACAAGTTGGTAGGGCTGGTCATCTGCCCTCCAGACCTGGGCAATGACCCATTTGCCGTCCGGGCTTAGCATCCCGAATATCACCAGCCCAGGGGCCGTCGCAATCGTCTCCCTCACGTCGTTGTTCAGGGCTTGTTTCTGAATCGTGAAGTGATCCGCTCGATTGAGAACGAGAATGATGGACTTGCCGTCTGGGGTCCAGTCGGCGACATCATCCACACCGCCTTCATCTGGGGTAATGAGTCTTGGGTTCACCAGGCGCGTCCCACCGTCTTCAAGATCGGCCAGGTAGCCGGTCTCACGGGAGAAGGACCTTAGGATCGCCACGCGCTTTCCATCCCTCGTCGCGCTTGGAAGATCCATCGCCTGTCCAACCCAGTTGGTCATCTGTCTGGACTTCTCCAGGAGTTCTCCCGTGACCGTGTCCATACGAGCGATCCGGAGATTGCAGGGAGAGTCTGGTCTCATTTTGATCGAATCGCAACGGTCTGGGTAGATTATGCGGCCATCGGGCAACCAAACAGGATAGGACATGAGGTTGGTTTCTTCAGGTCCGAGCAGCTTCGAAATAGGACCACCCGCGAGATTTCTGGTGGCAATCGTGACTCCGGAGTGGTCTTCGATCCAGTAAGCGGCGCGTTGCCCTTGCGGCAGGTACGTCAGCCAAAGCCCGCTGTCTGCCCCCCCGTCATACAGTTTGTGCGCGTTGGCCCCGCTCGGGGACATCACCCAGACTTCCCCCTCCCCAAACTTGTTCGCACTTTGTCCAAAAGAAATCAGGGAGCCATCGGGCGAAACGGAAAAGCCCTCGGCGTTGTCCCTTACTTTCCGTGGTGCACCTCCAGAGACAGAGAAGGACCAAATACTGGAGGTCTTGGAGGACCAGTGTTCCATGCCCTCGCTCAGTGGATGGGAATTCGCCAGAAACCAAGTGTTGTCCGGCGACCAGCCCGGAATCAGGATCTCCCAGGTGATATCTTGGTTTTTGAGTTCCTCGGGCTGAGGAAAAGACACTGCATCATCACTGCCAATACGCTTGACCAGCATACCCTTCTGGTCGTTGTAAGCCAGATACTTTCCGTCGGGAGAAATTGCCCCTCCCTTTACAGGATTTTGAGAGGAATTAAAGGTGAGCTGTGTGAGCTTCAACTCCGCCGGAGGCTGAGGCCGGGACGGACGCTTCGCAATCCAAACGCCGACAGCGACGGCGGAGAGAATCACCGCTCCCGAAGCTGCCACCAGCCAGGGTATGACTCGGCGCTTCGGCGCAGCCTCGCGGGTCAGATTCTCCAACGCCGCGGTTATTTCTGCGGCCGTCTGGTAACGCTTCGCCCGGTCCTTTTCGAGCGCTTTGTTGATGATCGTTTCCAGTTCCGAAGGGATGGATGGATTCACCTGGCGCAGTGGCGTTGGGTCCTGATTCAATATTGCCGCGTGCAGTATCGGAATTGTTTCCCCTGGAAAGGCTCTGCGACCCACGGCCATTTCGTAAAGCACGAGGCCGAACGAAAACAGGTCGGTGCGGGAATCGACCTTCTCGCCGCGAACCTGCTCGGGCGACATATAGCCCGCCGTGCCAACCGTCGTTCCGGTGCGTGTGAGGTTGAGATTCGCGATCGGATGATCTTCTGCTGCAGGAGACGGCCCCAGATCCAAGCCCTCGAACTCCTGGGATTTAGCCAAACCAAAGTCCAGAATCTTGGCTCGTCCCTGAGTTGTGATGAAGACGTTTGCCGGCTTGATGTCGCGGTGGATGATGCCTTTTTGATGGGCGGCGTTCAGGCCTTCTGCAATCTGAATGGCAATCTCCAACAACTTGCCGAGTAGGGGGAGTTCCTTTCCGGGTGCTATTCCTGCGGCGCCCTCAGTCAATCCGATCAGTTCGCGCAACGTCTGCCCTTCCAGCAATTCCATCGCGATGAAGGGTTGGCCGTTGTGCTCCTCCACGCTGTAAATCGTGCAGATATTCGGATGGTTAAGCGACGATGCGGCGCGCGCTTCGCGCTTGAAGCGTTCCATCGCCGCAGGATCGCTAGCCATCTCCTCCGGAAGGAACTTGAGCGCGACGCGGCGGCCGAGCTTAATGTCCTCGGCCTTATACACAACTCCCATCCCGCCGCCACCCAGGATTTCCAGCACGCGATAGTGCGAGACTTTCTTTCCGAGTAGATACGCAGTAGCGGGTGTTGCAACTCCGGAATCGGCTACCCGACCCTGAAGAGAGCTTTCGTTGATCCACTGAACCGGAACCATCCAGCGATATCCGCGGCGAGCCAAAGTCTCCACGTACCGCGGTTGATCCGCAGAATCGCCCAAAGCGACTCGCAGATTCTTCACCGCGGCGTTGATGCTGTTTTCGAATTCGACGACAGTGTCGTTGGGCCAGAGCCTCTTTTGAATCTCCTGCCGCATGACGACTTCGCCCGGCCTTGCCAGCAGCATTGCCAGCACCTGAAACGACTGTTCAGGAAGCTTGACCTTCTCGCCGTTCTTCCGCAGTTCGCCCGTGCGCAGATCCACTTCGAAGGATTCGAAGCGAACGAGGCGCGTCGTTGGCGCGGCTTGCATCAGAAATGTCTCTGAACAATCCGGTCGTGAAGGGAAGGGAGATCGGCCGGACCAGTTTCAGCCCCGCAAAAGTCTAGCACGCTCTGCCTGAAATTGAATGCGCCATTTCGCGTGGAAGCCTTGTGTCTGCATAGAGATAGGTTAGGGCAACTTCCGGAAGCGGGGATGGGAGGTGAACCCGTCCACCAACCGAAATCACATCAATTTCACCTGCTTATCACCCGGAAAACATTGCAGCGAAGAACCTCTTGAAGCAGAGTCGCTGGAACGCGAGCCTCACGGAGACAGGGGCAGCAGACAACGCACGGGAGGATCGTATGAGAAGGTTCTTGCGCAAGGCGGGTTCAGCTGATTGCTGGGCAGCACTCAGAATGCTGCGCGGCGGCGCGCGCGGTTTGCCCTTTCTTGTAACCGTTCTCTGCCTTCTCGCCTCGGCCCAGTCGCAATCGAATCCGGGCACCTATGAAGTGTTGCATTCTTTCACCGGCTCGCCGGATGGTGTAAACCCATCGGCTGGATTGCTGCGTGACGTACAGGGGAACTTTTATGGCACGACGTCAGGCGGCGGCGTCAGCTCGGCCGCTTGCAGCAACAACTTCTGCGGCGTGGTGTTCAAAATCGATTCTGCAGGGAATGAGACGGTCCTGTACAGCTTCAACGGGCAGCCGGACGGGTCCAATCCCCAGGCCCATGTCATTCAGGATGCAGCAGGCAATCTGTATGGAACCACTTGCGGAGGCGGGACGACGGGTAACGGAACCATTTTCAAGATAGACGGCAGCGGAAAGGAAGTTGTGCTCTACAGTTTCGCCGGCCAGCCGGACGGATCGTGTCCTTCTGCTGGCATCGTGCTGGACCCAGCCGGCAACCTATACGGGACGACGCAAGTCGGAGGTACGTCCAACGATGGAACTATCTTCAAGCTGGACACCTCCAGCACAGAAACGGTGCTGCACAGTTTCAACGCGCTGGTGGACGGAAAGTTTCCCCAGGACCTGCTCCGGGACAACGCGGGAAATCTGTACGGCGCGGCCAACCGCGGCGTCGTGAAGAACTGCGTAACCGGGCCGGGAGCAATCGCGTGCGGCACGATTTTCAAGCTGGACACAACCGGTACTTTCACCCTGTTGTACAGCTTTCAGGGCCCTTCGAACGATGGGGGGCGGCCCCTGGGAGGGCTGGTTGCGGATGCAGTCGGTAACCTGTACGGCACAACAGAGTACGGGGGCTCTGGAGGTTGCACCATCGTCCTCCCCACAGGGCAGTCGAAGATCGGCTGCGGCACCGTATTCAAACTCGACACGACCGGTGTCGAGACCGTTCTCTATAGTTTCACTGGGAGCGCTGATGGCTCCTATCCACTTGCAGGACTGGCGATTGATCCGCAAGGGAATCTCTACGGCACAAACTCTTCCAACGTATTCGAGCTGGACACTTCCGGAAATCTGACAGTGCTTTACGACTTTACGGGAGGGGAGGATGGCGCGACTCCCCAGGCACCCCTGCTGCGGGATTCCGCCGGAAATCTTTATGGCACGGCATCGTCGGGCGGAAACTCGAATTGTGTCTCCGGTTGCGGCGTCGTTTTTGAGCTGCCCGGCACGACTTCACCTGTATTCAACGTAGCGATCACCTTCTCGGGCAGCGGTACTGGAACCGTGACCAGCAGCCCGAGCGGCATAAACTGCCCAACAGATTGCATTTCAGCATTTCCCGTCGGCACAACAGTCACGCTCACCGCTACACCCACCGGGGGTTCCACATTCGGCGTGTGGTCAGGCACCCTGCCCGGCTTGCAGCCCTGCACCACCACGAACGCAAATGTCTGTACGGTGAACTCGACCCAAGTTGTGGATGCCGTTTTCGTCCCACCGCCTCCTGATTTTACTGTGTCCGCTTCGGCTTTCACGCCAGCCACAGTCAGTCCTGGGAGTCCGGCTAGCGCAAACATCACGACCACCGCGATCGGAGGATTCAGCGGGTCGATCACGATGTCTTGCACCGTGCAATCGTCAGTCGCCCTGGCGCCGACGTGTTCGGTCAGTCCTGCAAGCGTCAATGCCGGGACCTCCGCAACCTTAACGGTGAACACGACGGGACCGACAGCGAGCATGGTGTCGTCCTTTGGCTCGGGCGTTCTCTATGCGACCTTGTTGCCCGTATTCGGCTTGCTGGTGGGGAGCACTAGCCTGCTGAAAGGAAGCCGAACGAAGAGAGTCCGCTTCCGATTGGCATGCTTGCTGGTTGTCGGCGCACTTCTCCAGATGGCGTGCGGGGGTAGCGCGAAGATGGGCAGCCCCGGCACACCGGCAGGCTCGTACACGATTGTTGTGACGGCAGCGTCGGGATCCCTGCAGCATTCGGTCAATCCCAACCCGACGCTTACGGTGCAGTAGCGAGCGGTACCTAATACATCAATGACTTGAAGCATCGAGTAAGTCGCTGGGATATTCTTTTTATTGAACTCGATACTCCTAATGGGGAAAGAAGCGCGGCCAGATGTGCAGCGGCCATAAGGAAGCGTGATGCGCATCGACGGAGGGTGCTCGATGCAATTGAGAGAGTTCCTGATATTTCCCGGAGCAGGGTCCGGAAAATGTGGCGGAGACGCACGAGATCATGCTCAGTAACGATAGGGAGTGGTTTGACAAAGCTCTTTCCCAGCAGCAAGCGTCGACAACACCAAGAGCCAATCGCTTGGACCGAGCCCAGTTGGACTCAGTGCTCGCGGAAAAACTTAGAGACATCATCAGGGAATTGAGGTCACCGTCTCAGCGGCCGCTACGGATCACTAAGTCTGGACTTTTGCGCCGTGCTGGTTGTCTACCAAAATACGATTCCTTTTCCACCGAGCTCCCCGTGACAACCGCTTTGATCAGGGAACATGCAGAAACGAGGACTGATTATCTGATCCGAAAGATCAAATGGGCCGTGGCTGAGATGTCAAGAGACAGGCAGGCTATTCGTATAGACCTTCTGCGGCGAAAAGCAGCTCTACCAGCGCGTCAGTTGAAGGAATATAAGCAGCTAGTGCTCGAAACGGCTAAACAACTCGGAGCAAATGTACCACTAGGCTCTTTCTTTGCCCAAGATGCCTAGTTGTACGAAGTGTGCTAAAGCGAGTACGGGTGGTACTCTTCGGGAAAAACGCCGACGCCTCCCGGGAAGAGTCCCTAGGGCGAACACTGTGGGCTTTCGGGGTCGCTAAGCATGTACTTTAATTCCGGGTCTTTCCGACGTCACAAGTAGAAGGACCTTGGTGACGCTCTTCGACATGACAGGAATCCTAGCAATTGCCTTTGATATTGACACAGCAGGCCGAAAAGGATGGAAGAACCGCTGACGAAAAGAATTGCCATTGGACACTAGAAATTGGCAGTTGCTCATTCGTTAAACGGATGAAACGACTGGAGTCTGCTGACAAGAAAAATTGGCAGTCGACAGAAAGAATAAAGATCCTGGGTGCCCCATTTCTCGCGCGTCCTTTGCGCGAGAAATGGGGATTTTCGCCAGATGGCCACCCAGCTTCTGGCCGGTCTAAATTGGTGACAACGTGACCTTCTGCATCGACCGCACTCGCCTCGCTCTTCTGATTGCTCTAATCGTGGTGTTTCTTTCCTCCTGTGATCATGGCAGCACGCCGTCGAAGCGCTATCCCTTCACCGGCCGCGTCGTCTCCATCGACGCCCAAAGCCAGTCCGCGCTGATCGACGGAGACAATATCCCCGGTTTCATGGACGCCATGGCCATGTCCTACACGATCAAGCCCGACGCTACGCTGGGCCAGCTCGTGCCCGGCGACTCCATCTCCGCCGAAGTGGTCGTGCAGAGCGAGGCCAAAGCCGGTTCCCCGAACTATTGGCTGGAAAACGTTA
>Ga0187780_10003527_pt1 | contig 11800 bp, 13 predicted proteins | sample 1015_Q2_SP10_20__FD_132429 | JGI IMG/M metagenome (GOLD analysis project Ga0187780, IMG submission 132429) | Tropical peat soil microbial communities from peatlands in Department of Meta, Colombia - 1015_Q2_SP10_20_MG | ecosystem: Environmental > Terrestrial > Soil > Wetlands > Peat | place...
GCCGACCTGATCCTTCCCTCGGCCATGTGGGTGGAGAAGGAGGGCATGTTCGGGAACAGCGAGCGGCGCACGCAGCACTGGGCCAAAATGGTGGACCCGCCGGGCCGGGCCCGGGACGACCTGTGGCAGATCGTGGAGCTGGCCAAGCGATTGGGGCACGGCGCGCTCTTCGACTACGGCAAGGAGCCCCTCCAGAAGGCCCTCTTCGAGGAGTACCGGCAGTTCGGCGCGGGCAGGGGGCAAGACCTGGCGCCGTACCAGGTGTACGCCCGCGTGCGGGGCGGCCTGCGCTGGCCGGTGGTGGATGGGCGGGAGACGCGCTGGCGCTACCGGGAGGGCTTCGACCCGTACGTCCAGGAGGGCGAGGACGTGCGGTTCTACGGCAACCCGGACGGGCGCGCGGCGATCTGGGCCCGTCCCTACGAGCCGCCGGCCGAGGCCCCCGACGCGGACTATCCCTTCTGGCTCACCACCGGGCGGGTCCTGGAGCACTGGCACACCGGCACCGTCACGCGGCGCGTGCGGGAGCTCCACCGGGCCATGCCCGCCGCCCAGGTCTGGCTGAATCCGGACGACGCCAAGCGCCTCGGCGTGAAGTCCGGCGATCCGGTGCGCGTGGCGTCCCGGCGGGGGGAGGTGCGCGCGCGGGTGGAGGTGGGCGGCCGGAACGCGATGCCCAAGGGCGTGGTCTTCGTGCCCTTCTTCGACGAGGCGGTGCTGATCAACCTGGTGACGCTGGACGCGTTCTGTCCCATCTCAAAGCAGCCGGACTTCAAGAAGTGCGCGGTCCAGGTCGCCAGGCTCTGAGGAGGTGGCCGTGGACAGGACGAGACCTGGGAGCCGCCCGCGCCGCCTCCCCTCCGTGTGCCTGCTGGCCGCCGCCCTCCTGGGGGGCGCCGCGTCCGCCCAGGAGGGTGGAAAAAAGTCCCCCGGCACGTACGCGGGCTTTCCGCCCCTGATCCCGCATGACGTCCGGGCAATGACGGGAGGGGAGTGCCTCGGTTGCCACGGGAACGGGGTGGGCGGGGCGCCCATCGCGCCCCATCCCTCCCGGACGCATCTCTGCCTGCAGTGCCACGTGCCGCAGGATCCCGCGGCCAAGCCCTTCCCGCCGGGCGGAAGGAACTAGACCGGGTTCATGGCGCGCGTGTTGGTGATCGAGGACGAGGCGCTCCTGGTCGCGTCGTACGAGCGGGCCCTGCGGCGCGGGCAGCACACGGTGATCCCTTTGCACGATGGGGCTCAGGCGGCGGCCAGGGCGCGCGCCGAGCGGCCGGACCTCATCCTGATGGACCTGGGCGTGCCGGGCCTGGATCCCGTGGGCTTCATCCGGGCGCTGAAGGAGGACGCCGCTACCTCGTCCATCCCCATCATCGTGGTGAGCGGGATGACCATGGACCGCCAGGCCCTCGCCCAACTCGCGCCCGGGTGGATCGAGGACGTGTGGTTGAAGCCCGTCCGCATGGAGCGGCTGCTCCAGCGGGCCAACGCCCTGACGGCCCCCGGCTAGCTTCCCACTTGCCGCTTGAAGCGGCGGGCCTTTTGTGATGTCATATGTGTCAATGGACCTAATGGGTCGCATAGAACCTCATGCGATGAACCCCGGCGAGTTGCTGCTGGCGCCTGCCGTCTGCCTGAAAGCATTGGGGCCGGTCGGTGGGACAAACCCCTCCTTCCTGGGGCGGGGGCGCCCCAAAGGCCCATTCCGGTCCCATATTCAAGATATGTCTGGCGATGAAGCCATCGGTGCGGACCCGCTGCCACACCATGGGGCTTCTCCGGAACCTTGTGAGGCCACTGAAGACTGCGATTTCAATCAGTTGAGCAGGGCCGGGGATTGGCACGCGTCTTGTCAAGCCTGATGGCGGGAAAGCCCGCCTGGTGACCCTGCCATAACCTCGGCCTCCCAGGAGTGCTGAATGATCGCCGCCAAGCGGATGCGCAAAGCGGTCATCACCATCCAGCCCGACGACACCCTGGCCCACGCCCAATCCCTCATGCGGACCCACCGCATCCGGCACCTGCCGGTGCTGGATGGCGCCAGGCTCGTCGGCATCCTCTCCACCCACGATCTGCACGGCGCCGTGCCGCTTCCCGCCGGCCCGGAGGAGGCCCAGGCCTACGCCGAGAAGCTGCGGGCCCTGCCGGCCTCCGCCGTCATGAGCCGCGAGGTGGTGTCCGTGGCCCTCTTCACCCCCATCGAGCACTGCGCGAAGCTCATGACGGAATACAAGATCGGTTGCCTGCCGGTCCTGGACGGGGGGCGGCTGGAAGGCATCGTCACCACCACGGACGTCATGGGCATGATGGCCGAGATGATGGGCGTGTCGGAGATCGGGTCGCGGATCGAGGTGGAGGTGCCGGCCGCGCCGGGGGCCATGGCGGAGGTGGCGCGGATCATCGAGGGGCAAGGGGTGAGCATCGCCAGCATCGCCGGCGTGCCGATCCCGGAGCGCGGGCGGACCATCCTGGTGATGCGCGTGCGGACCATCAACCCGCGCCCGGTTATCCGGGCGCTGGAGGAGGCAGGCTATCGTGTGCCGGCTCCCGAAGAGCTTCTCTAGCAGGCTGCTGAAAAAGGCCCATCTGCGTCGTTGGCTCGCTCGCGCACTCGCTGCGGCGTACCCGGAGTACGCCTCACTCGGCCCTTCGCGCGCCGCCTTGCATCTGGACCTTTTTGAGCAGCCTGGGCAAGAGAGAATTTTTCAGTATCCTGCTAGGCGAAGGGAGGCTCCGGCCGTTCCAGGACGAGGCGGGGCCGCCCGCGGCCTGAGGGCGCACCCATGGCGACCCGACGTCCCTCTTTTTCCATCGATGCCGAAATTCGAAAGCTCGCGTCCGTGGCCGATCCCCATGCGGCCGTCGTCACGCTGTACCTCGATGCACGCGGGCGGGATCAGCACCAGCGCGAGGCCATCCGCACCTTCGTGCGCCGGGCCCTGGCCGAGGCCCGCCGGGAGTGGCGGGGTCCTGCGGCGGCGGGGGCCGGGCTCGAGGTCGATCTCTCGCGCATCCAACGCTACGTCGAGGAATTGATGGCGCGGGGGGCCGGCGGCCGGCCCCCCGGCATCGCCCTGTTCGCCTGCGCGGGCGCCGGCCTGTTCGTGGACCTGCGCGCCCCTCTCCCCTTTCAGAACCAGTTCGGCGTGGGCGGGGCGCCGCTGCTGGCCCAGCTCTCGCTCCTGGAGGACGAGTACGAGCCGGCCCTGGTGGCCCTGGTGGATGCCGAGTCGGCCCGCATTTTCCAGTCGGCCCTGGGTGGGGTGCTCTCGGAGCTGGACCTGGTGAGCAACGTTCCCGGCCGGCACAAGCAGGGCGGCTGGGCGCAGGCCCGCTACCAGCGGCACATCCGGGCCCACCAGGACGAGCACCACAAGGCCGTGGCCGCGGTGCTGGCCGAGGGCCTGAACGGCCAGGGCATCCGGCGCCTGATCCTGGGCGGCCCGCCGCTGGCGCAGCGCAACCTCCGGCGCTTTCTGCCGCCCGAGGCCGAGGGCCGGATCATCGCCGAGGTGGACCTGCCGGTGCGCGTGGCGGTGGTCCGCGTCCAGGAGGCCGTGCGCGGCGCCCTGCAGGCCTGGGAGCGGCGCCAGGAGGGGGAGGCCGTGCGGGAACTGCAAGACCGCGCCGGCAACCCCGGCCAGGCCGCCCTGGGATTGGTGAACACTCTGGCGGCCGTGAACCGCCGGGCGGTGCACCTGCTGCTCATCTCCGAACGCTTCGCTGCCGCCGGCTGGGCATGCCGGGGGTGCGGCGCGCTCCAGGCGGCCGCCACCCTGGCCTGCCCGCTGTGCGGCGGGGCCCTGGCCACCGCGGACCTCCGGGAGGCGGTGGTGACGGCGGTGGTGCGTGCCGGGGGCGGGATCGAGTGGGTGGCGGCGCAGCCGGCCCTGGAGCGCCTCGGCGGCGTCGGGGCGCTCCTCCGAACTTCACGGGGGCTCCGGTGATCGTGGAGGAGGCCATGGACCTGACCATCGAAGGGCGCAACACACCGGTACTGCCTGAGTGGCGGGCGCTGGTGGAGGAGAAGTTGGGCAACCTGGGCCGCGGGCACGACGACATCGTCCACGCCCGGGTCACTGTGACGAAGCACCCGCGGCACCAGCGGGGGCACGACGACGTGACGGTGGTGCTCAGCGTCCCCGGCGACATCCTGACGGTCCAGCGGAGCGGGGACGATGTGGATGATGCGCTGTTCCAGGCGTGCGAGGTGATGGAACGGGAGGTGAAATCCTACCGCGACCAGCGCTACCGGACCGCCAAGACGCCGGGGCCCCGGCCCCGCGGCGTGGTGGCCACATGGTTCCCGGACCGCGGGTACGGGTTCATCCGCACCCAGGGCGATCGCGAGCTGTACTTCCACCAGCGCTCGGTGGCCAACCACGACCGGGGGGCCATCGCCCTGGGGGCCGTGGTGGAATTCGAGGTGGAGGAGGGGGAGAAGGGACCCCAGGCCTCGCGCGTGATCGTCCGGCGGTGACCGCCGCTTTCCACGGGCAGCGGGTTTTTTCCTTGCGTCCCGGGAGACGTCTGTGTTAGATTTCCTCGCCCGTGGACCGGTGGCCATGACCGCCCGCCGGCCAGCCCCCCGCCGGGTCTTTCCGCTGCCCCCTCTCCCCGAGTCCCGGTGCCCGATTCTTGCCTTCGTGTGCGGCCGCGGCAGGGAGGTTGGTGTCATGGATCCCCGCTGGTCCCTCTCGTGGCCGGTCATGCCACGCCTCGTCGTGGCCGTTGCCCCCTTCGCCCCTCCGGCCCTGGCCCAGCCGACGGCGGTGGTGCGCCTCGAGGCACACCGCGCACCGGACCTCTAGGAGGAGGGACCTGCTCCTGTACGGCGTCACGAGATCCGACGCGGAGTTCTGACTCCATCCCCCGCTGGAGGGGAGACGGCGGGCGCGGCCCGTCCCGGCGCGCCCGCCCTGGACATTGCTGTGCGGGAGGGACCCCATGGAAGGTCATGGCTCGCAGGGATCCGGCGCACCCGGGCGCCGGGGGTTCATCGAGGTGCTCCTGGGCGGCGGCCTGCTCGGCCTGCTGGGGGCCATGCTCTACTCGGTGGGCCGTTTCGTGATCCCGCCCAAGGTGGCGGACGCCGGCCTCTCCAGCGTGGTGGCCGGGAAGGTGAAGGATTTCGGGTCCAATAGCGGGAAGATCTTCCGCTTCGGGAACCGGCCCGGCATCCTGGTGCGCACCCCGTCCGGGGACTTTCGCGCCTTCTCCGCCGTGTGCACCCACCTGAACTGCACCGTCCAGTATCGGTCGGACCTCGAGAAGATCTGGTGCGCCTGCCACAACGGCACCTTCGACCTCTATGGGAAGAATGTCTCGGGGCCACCCCCGCGCCCGCTGGATGCCTTCGACACCGCCGTGCGGGGGGACGACATCATCGTGTCCCGGAAGGCGTAGGGGCCACGCATGACCTGGCAGGCCCTGTACGACTGGCTCGACGCGCGACTGCAGATCGGAAAGCTCATCGAGTTCGCGCGGCACAAGCAGGTCCCCGTCACCCGGCATTTCTACTGGTACTACCTGGGGGGGATCACCCTGTTCCTCTTCGCCATCCAGGTGGCCAGCGGGATCCTGCTCCTGCTCTACTACAAGCCCACCGCCGAGACCGCCTTCGAGAGCGTACAATTCATCGTCACCAAGGTCCCCTTCGGGTGGCTGGTCCGCTCGACCCACAGTTGGGCGGCCAACCTGATGATCTTCACGGCCTTCCTCCACCTCTTCAGCGTATTCTTCCTGAAGGCCTACCGGCCGCCACGGGAGTTGACCTGGGTCTCGGGCATGCTGCTCCTCTTCCTGGCCATGGGGTTCGGCTTCTCGGGGTACCTGCTGCCCTGGAACGAGCTGGCCTACTTCGCCACCAAGGTGGGCAGCGACATCGCCGGCGCCGTGCCCCTGGTGGGTGGGTTCCTCAAGACCTTCCTGCGGGGCGGCGAGGACGTGACGGGGGCCACCCTCACGCGGTTCTTCGGCATCCACGTGGCGGTGTTGCCCATGATCTTTACGACGCTGCTCCTGGGCCACCTGCTGCTGATCCAGCGTCAGGGCATGAGCCCGCCCTTCATCCCGGCGGGCAGGCCCTCGGCGCCCCCGCGGGAGATGCCGTTCCTGCCCAATTTCTTCCTGCGCGAGGCGGTGCTCTGGGCGGGCACCCTGGCGGTGCTCCTGTATCTCTCCATCTTCTTCCCCTGGGAGCTGGGCGTGAAGGTGGATCCCTTCGCGCCGGCCCCGGCCGGGATCCGTCCCGAGTGGTTCTTCACCTTCATGTCCCAGTCCCTGAAGTACATCCCGGGGAAGGTCCTGGGGATGGATGGCGAGGTGCTGGGGATCCTGGCCTTCAACGCGGGGGCGGCCTTCCTGGTGCTGGTGCCGTTCTTGGACCGGTGGGCCGCCCGCGGGCGGCGCCATCCCTTCTTCACGTGGGCGGGGATCGGCATCATCGTCTTCATGCTCACGATGATCACGCTGGCCTATGTCAAACCGTACTGACGCCGTGTTGGCGATCCCGATCCTCGCGGCCCTCCTCTTCCTCGTCTTTCCCGGGGCGGCCCGGGCGGCGCACGAGCCCGCGGGCGAGAGGCCGGACACGTGCACCGCCTGCCACCAGGCCGTGGGCGGGCCTGTGGCCAAGCCCCTGGAGGACCGGAAGGCGGACGTGCACGCGGCCAAGGGCATCTCGTGCGCCGACTGCCACGGCGGCGACCCTGCGCGCATGGACATGGAGGCCATGGCCAAGGCCAAGGGCTTCGTGGGCCGGCCGGCCCGGCGGGATGTGCCCCGCTTCTGCGGCCGCTGCCACGGCGACCCGGCGTTCATGCGGCCCTTCAACCCCGCCATCCGCACGGACCAGTTCAGCCAGTACCAGACCAGCATCCACGGCAAGCGCCTGGCGGCGGGGGACACGAAGGTGGCCGTGTGCACGGACTGCCACGGTGTCCACAGCATCCTGCCGGCGAACAACGCCCAGTCCCGCGTGTTCCCGGTGAGGGTGGCCGAGACGTGCGGCCACTGCCACGGCGACGCCGAGTACATGAAGGGGTACAAGATCCCCACCGACCAATTGGCCAACTACCGGGAAAGCGTGCACGGGGAGCTGCTCCTCAAACGGCAGGACCTCGCGGCTCCCACCTGCAACAAGTGCCACGGGAACCACGGGGCCTTCCCCCCCGAAGTCACGTCCATCGCCGGCGTGTGCGGCCAGTGCCACGTCATCAACAAGGACCTCTTCCTGCAAAGCCCGCATCATGCCGCCTTCGACCGGCGGCAGCTGCCCGAATGCGCCACCTGCCACAGCAACCACAAGATCCTCCGAACCAACGACCAGATGGTGGGGGTAGGCGAGAAGGCCCTGTGCATCCGCTGCCACGCCCCCGGCAGCGCCGGGTACAAGGCGGCGGAGCAGATGGGGAAGACCATCGCCGAGCTGGGCGGGGCCATCGACCGGGGGGCGGCGAAGCTGGCGGAGGCCGAGCGGGCCGGCATGGAGGTGAGCGACGCCAAGTATGATTTCCAGAACGCGCGGACGGCCCTCATCAAGGCGCGGAACGAGGTCCACATCTTCAACCCCGAGCGGCTGAATAAAGTGGCCGGGCCCGGCATCGAACTGGCTGAGAAGGGCTATCGCGCCGGCCAGGAGGCGCTGGACGAGCTGGGGTACCGCAAACGATGGAGCCTCATCCCGCTGGCCGCCATCCTGGCGGTGGTGGTCGGGCTGGTGCTCCAGATCCGCCGCATGGAGGGGCGGTGAGGCAAACGTGGCCCGGGGGGGCCACAGAAAGGAGGAGTTGAGCGATGGTGAAACCGCGAAGGATCTCATGGGGCTGGCTGGCGGTCCTGGGGGTGATGGTGGCTGTCGGCGTTGCGGCAGCGGCCATGCCCGTGCCGCCGGACTTTACCTTTGCCAAGAGCGCAAAGAATACGCTGGGGGCCGTGACGTTCAGCCACCAGAAGCATGCCGACGCCAAGGTCACGAACTGCATGGACTGCCACGCGCCTGGGAACTTCCAGATGAAGAAGGGCGGGACCCAGGCCATCACCATGGACGCCATGAACGGGGGGAAGTTCTGCGGGGCCTGCCACAACGGGCAGAAGGCCTTCAGCACCAAGGACGCGGCCGGCTGCGCCAAATGTCATAAGGCCTGACGGCCCTGCCCTTCGACGGGTCCGCACGGGCGCCGACCCCCGGCCGGGGGCGCGGGCGCCCGTGCGGCATCGTCGTGTCCGGTCGGAGCGCTGGCGCGAGCCCGGGGACCAGGGGTCGTCCCCGGACGATCGGCTGCGCGCGTTATAGAGTCGGCATGCAGTCCCGTGCCATGCCGGGGAAGTGATCCTGGATGCCGTCGAGACGCCCCCGCCTCCTCGAAAATCCCATCAGCGCCATCGGGATAGGGATCTTCATCCTCACGATCCCCCCGGCGATCTTCCTCTTCCTCGCAGACTACTTCCGCGCCAAACCGAGCCCCTATGTGGGCATCATCCTCTATCTCGTCCTGCCGGGCGTGGCGCTCTTCGGGCTCGGCCTCGCCATCGTCGGCGCGGTGTGGGAGGCCCGGCGGCGCAGGGCGGGGCGCGAACCTCTCCAGTTGCCCCGCATCGATCTCAACGAGCCCCGGGCGCGCCGCCTCGTCTTCACCGTGATCCTGGTCGGGGTGGCCATCTCCCTGGTGGGGGCGGTGGGGACGTACCAGGCCTACCACTTCACCGAGTCCGTCACCTTTTGCGGCGAGGTCTGCCACCGGGTGATGGAGCCGGAGTTCGTGGCCTACCAGAAGTCGCCTCACGCCCGCGTGACCTGCGCCGAATGCCATGTGGGCGCGGGGGCGGGCTGGTACGTGAAGTCCAAGCTCTCCGGCCTGTACCAGGTCTACGCCGTGCTGCGCAACATCTACCCGCGGCCGATCCCCACCCCCATCGAAAACCTGCGGCCGGCCCAGGAAACGTGCGAGCAGTGCCACTGGCCCCAGAAGTTTTTCGGCGCCCAGTTGGTCACCCGCACCCACTTCGAGCCGGACCCGGGGAACACGCGGATCGACACGGTGCTCCTGATCAAGACCGGCGGCGGGAGCCCCATGCAGGGTGGAAGCCCGGGCATCCACTGGCACATGAACATCAACAACAAGGTGACCTACGTGGAACTGGATCCCAAGCGCCAGATCATCCCCTGGGTGCGGGTGGAGCACCCGGACGGCCGGGTCACCGAGTACCTCTCGCACGAGAACCCCATCTCGCCGCAGGCCCTCCAGGCGGCCCCCAAGCGGCGGATGGACTGCATGGACTGCCACAACAGGCCGTCCCACGTCTATCTCTCGCCGGACCGGGCCATGAACGCCGCCCTGGCCCGGGGCCTCATCGACGTCACGCTGCCCTACATCAAGCGCCTGGGCGTGGCGGTGCTGGCGGAGAACTACGTCTCCGTCGCGGAGGCGAACCAGCGCATCCGGGAGAGCCTGACCGCCGTCTACAAGGAACGGTACCCGCCCATCGCCGCGAGCCGGAAGGAAGCCATCGAGGCCGCCATCCGGGAGATCCAGCAGATCTACCGGCAGAACAACTTCCCCTACATGGGCGCCAACTGGCGGATGTATCCCGAGAACATCGGCCACAAGGAATACCCGGGCTGCTTCCGCTGCCACGACGGGAAGCACCTCAGCGCCGACGGCAAGGCCCTGTCCCGCGAATGCTCCGTCTGCCACGATTTCCTGGTGAGGGGAAAGGACGGGCAGACGCTGGTGCGGGCGAAGGCCGACCCGGCCTTCGCCCACCCCTGGAAGCTCGACGGCCGGCACGCGGAGCTCAACTGCAACCAGTGCCACAGCGGGGGCATCGCGCTCCAGGCGTCGTGCGCCGGGTGCCACGCGCGGGAGTCCGAGGTGCATGTGGCCCTCGCCTGCTCCTCCTGTCACCTGAAGGAGCAGGTGGTGCGGCCGCTGGAGCCGTGCAGCGCCTGCCACGTGCAGCGCATCGGCCTGCACGCGGGCGCCCTACACAAGACCCTGGCCTGCACCAACTGCCACCGCCCTCACCAATGGAAAGTGACCACGCGCAGCACGTGCGAGGCGTGCCACACCAACAAGCGGGACCACAACGCAGGGGCCGACTGCTGGACCTGCCACCGATTCGAGCAGCCGGGCCGGGTGGCCGCCGGCGCGCCGGCGGCCGCTGGCCACCCGCGGAAGCTGGGGCCCGAAGGCGGCGGTGACATCGTGTTCCGGGGCGCCGCCGGCTCGCTCGGCCCCGTGACATTCCAGCATGCCACGCACGAGCCGCGGGGGCTGGGGTGCACCGAGTGCCACACACGCCTATTCGCGATGGCGCGGGGAAAGGGCCGCCTCACCATGGCCAGCATGGCGGACGGCCAGAACTGCGGGGCCTGCCACAACGGCACCAAGTCCTTCGCGGCCATGGACAGCACCCGGTGCATGACCTGCCACCAGGCGCCCGGGGCCCCCGCCGCGGCGCCGCCCGCCAAGGCCGCCGAGAAGGCGGGAGAGGCCAAGGCGGCTTCGGCCGCCCCGCCCGCCCAGGTGGGCGGCGGGGACATCAAATACACGGGCGCCCCCGGCTCACCCGCTCCCGTGCTCTTCAGCCACGCCCGTCATATGACCCGCATTCCGAACTGCGCGGACTGCCACCCCAAGCCGTTTACCATGCCGCGCGGGACGGAGAAGTTCACCATGGCCAGCATGGCGGCCGGCCGGAACTGCGGCACCTGCCACGACGGGAAGAAAGCCTTCGCGGCCATGGAGGCCGCCCGCTGTACCACCTGCCACCGGACGAACTGACCTCGCGGCGCAATCTCCTCGACCATCAGGACCGGCGGGGGGAAGTCCCTGGCCCCCTGGGCCGCCTCGCGCGGCCTTGCCTGCCTCCGCGCCCCGAGGGGCGGCGGGAGGGGAACATTCGCCGGCCCGCGCCACTCCCTTGACCCAGCCTCTCCGTGCGGCGGCCCACTGGCCGCGGGACTGGAGGCAGAGGCCCCGATCACCCATGGTCCGCGGTGCGATCGAAGCATGGCCACCATCCCCTGGCCCAAGAAAATCCCACGTGCTGGCGTCGGCGGCCTGGGGCACGGCAGCCGGCCTGTCCCTGGGGCGGCCTTGCCGCATCGCACGGGGTATGTGTTATCCGCACGTTGGGGGTGGGCCGGAGGGGCCCTCTGGGGCAGGGGCGCCCCAGGTATACAAGGGGAGTCCCACGGGGGCCGGAAGCCACCGGTGGGATTGTTGGGGGAAGCTTTTAGAAACAGAGGGATAGATTCATCATGCGATGGATTGGAGTCTTCCGATCTTGGCACCTGCGTTGCTATACAACCGGCGAACCGGCTCAGGGCCCACGCCCCGCGGATGTTAGCGGCGGTCGTCCGGGATCGCCATCAGCGGCGGCGATGCTGGCCGGTCCCCTCGTGGACAAGGAGATGATGGGTGAGGATCCCTGAACAGGTCAACCGCCTTGCCATCGTGATCGGCGTGATCGTCGTCGGCGCGCTGGCGGTCCGATTCTTCGTGATCCCGCGGGCCCTCGTTGCGAGGGACTTGCAGGAATCGTCGGCGATCCAGCGCGAGATGCTCAAGCCGATCAAGTTCGCGGGCTCGACCACCTGCCAGATGTGCCACGGCGACATCGGCGTCAACTTGCGCAAGGGGTACCATAAGACCCTCTCATGCGAGGGGTGTCACGGCCCGGCGACGCAGCACGCCGAGAACCCGATGGGGGGCAAGCCGCCCGCCCCGCGGGACCGGAAGTTCTGCCCGGTGTGCCACGCCTACGACGCGTCGAGACCGACGGGCTTCCCGCA
>Ga0187780_10003528_pt1 | contig 11800 bp, 9 predicted proteins | sample 1015_Q2_SP10_20__FD_132429 | JGI IMG/M metagenome (GOLD analysis project Ga0187780, IMG submission 132429) | Tropical peat soil microbial communities from peatlands in Department of Meta, Colombia - 1015_Q2_SP10_20_MG | ecosystem: Environmental > Terrestrial > Soil > Wetlands > Peat | place...
CGTCAGCAGTTCATAGAGGATCACGCCCAACGAATAGACGTCGGTTCGGGTATCGATGTTGTGCTCGGTAACATCAGCCTGCTCCGGGCTCATATAGTCGGGCGTGCCTACCACTCCGCCAACCTCGGTGTAGATCGTCGCATCCGTCAAACGCGCGCCCGTAGCCTTGGCGAGTCCGAAGTCGATGATTTTGGGAACGGGCTTATGATCGAGCTCCTCGACCAGCACGTTGGAGGGTTTCAGGTCCCGGTGCAGGATGGCTTTTTGGTGAGCATGCTGCACTCCTTCACACACTTGTATGAACAAGTTGAGCCGCTTCTCGATCGAGAGGCGGTGCCGGTCGCAATAACCGGTGATGGGCAGACCGGGGACGTACTCCATCACGAAATACGGGCGGCCTTCCGACGTCGCACCCGCGTCGTAGACCTTGGCGATGTTGGGATGCTCCATCAAGGCCAGAGCCTGGCGTTCCGTATCGAAGCGGGCCACCACCGCGCGCGTGTCCATTCCCGCTTTGATCAGCTTGATGGGGACCGTGCGGCGAAGGGGCTCGATCTGCTCGGCGCGCCAGACTTCTCCCATGCCGCCGACTCCGATCATCTGGAGCAAGCGATACGGACCGATGCTCGCGACCGGGCTTTCGATCGGGCCTTCGCTTAAGGTCTTGTCACTCGAAGAATCGGCCATGCGTGCACTTCCTGCACGGCGGGAGGATGCTGGTTATTAAGTGAAAGGACTCACGAGAGACGAAAAAGCCACGCACCAAGACACAATAGTAGGAGACCTCAGATCGAAAGGCAAACGTGACCTGTTTTCCGTTCGAGGCAGGTCCGCGTCATTGTTGTGCCCTGCCCTTTACTATCAGGGCAAAGGGTAGTTCTTGGCCCGAAGCGAGCTTCAAGGCCGCGGAAAAGATCCAGTGGTCCTGATCATCCTTGGCGACGGTTCCGGCGGATGGCTGGTCTGCGGGAGCCAAACTAAGCGGGCTGGGGTGTTTGGCTCCTACTGTCTTGGCGCTCATGGTGACCAATTCCTGAAACTTGAAAGTGGCATTCGGGTCGGTATCTGAGGCTGCGGGTATGAGCAGGAGGAAATCCCGATTGGGCGATACCCCGAGGTGGTTGCCGTCTTCAGGAATGAGGGCGTAGCGCAGCGTGTAGAAGCCGGCGGGAACCTGCTGTCCACGAAAATCCGTGGCGGTTTGCGGGTAATCGACCACGCCAATCAGGGTAGATTCAGCCAACTGCGGGTAAACCACGCCCTCCGCCTCTCTCTTGGTGGGTGCGGGAACGCTCTTGCGGAGCCAGAGCTCGCAGGCAGGTTTGGGATCATCGAGCGTGAGTCGATATCCCTTGGCCTCCAGGCTTTGGCGAACCGCCTCGGAGACGGCGGTATCGCTCAGCGCTCCGGTGCTCTCTACTTTGCTGTTCTGGGAAGCACAGACCAGCGAGAGCAGAAGGACCGAACCGATCGTCGGCAGTAGCGCCTTGGTCTTTCGCAACTGGCTTCCTGTCGCTACCGGGCGAATGTTCCCACGAAAGCGCTGCGCTTGCCGTGAAGATCCCATGAGACACCCAAACCGGGGCCGGAATAAGAATCGGTCAAGGCCACGGCAGGCATCGAATGTGCGGTTTCCGTCAACGGCGGATAAAAGGTCACTTCGTTTCCGCAAAGGTGATCCTGGCTGCCGATGCCACGCGTCTGGATGGTGGCGAACCGGCCGGCTCGAAGCACCGCCGCACCGTGGTGCTCGGTGTTCACAACCAGCTCCATGGGCGTCGAAATCACCTGCTCGACGTTCTTCAGAAGTTCCCCACCCATGTGCTCCGCGAAATGGACAAGAGCCTCTCGTTGTTGCGCGGAGGCCTGATCGTCGACCAGCAGTACGGCTTTGGCCGGATAAGGGGTCTCATAGGGGTCGCCTAACGTCCCTTTGGCGCGCACGGCTGCCGCGATCGTCAATCCTTCGAGCCGGATACCATCCCATCCTCCATTTTGAACGTGCCAGGCAAGAATGGCTTCATTTCCGACAAGATTGACCTCGCCATTAGCAAAACATTGACCGGTATAAACATCCGCGCTCCGCGTCTCCAGATAATCGCCGCGAATTTCTTGCGCCGGCAGGGAGACCGAAACCCAGCCCACCAGACAAGCCACCACCATCAAATTCCGCAATCGCATAGCCAACTCCTCAATCCTCACTCCCATGCTAACCCCAGAGCGAACAACACGCAAAACCTGATTTCGCTTGCGTCATCCTCAGTATTCTTCTGCACCCTTTGGCGAGAACCATCGATTTACGCGCATTTTCCGGTACCATGACATGCCCGGCGCTTCGAACTACAGTTGCCGGGCTCGGCCACTTCGCCATCGGGTCCGATGCAGGTCTGGGTGTGCAAGCACCAGAAAAGGCCGTCATTACAGGCGGGCACCGTCGGATCGGGCTCGGCCAGAATGAACTGGCCTTTCCAGCGCAAGTAGGAACACAGGTTGGGGAGGTTGGTATTGAAACGCTCCGATTGCTTGATCATGCCGCACCCCCCGAGGCCTTCAAAATGACGCGTGCTACCGCCACCTTCGCCAGCTTCACTTTGTAGGCGTTGTGGCTAAGCGGACTGGCTTTCTCGAGGGCGGCCTCGGCGGCCCTTTGCGCGACTTCCCTATTCACTGGCTTCCCCACAAGAGCCTGCTCGGCTTCCGCCGAGGGCCAGGGGACCGGTGCTACGTACCCTAAGACAATCCTTGCGGATTGCAGGTTGGAGCCCTTCATTTTCAAAGCGGCGGCGGCTACCACGAGCGGCCAATCGAACGCTTCCTTCTGGCGGACTTCGTAATGGGCGGCTTTCACGCCCCCCGCAGGAGGAATCAAGATTTCCGTCACGATCTCATTCGACCGCAAGTCGTGTTCGCGCTCGTTCCCGCTCTTGGGAATCACAAAGAACTTCTCAAGCGGAAGTTCACGTTTGCCCTTCGCTCCCTCCAGCCGAATCTTCGCCCCGTAGGCAATCAGAATGGGAGCCACGGTTGAGGGACTAATAAACTTCGCTGCTCCCTGGTTGCCAAGAATTGCGTGATAGCGGTTTTCCCCGACCGCGATCAATTCCTTTCCACTCTCGTCTTTGGGCAAGAGGCCGAACCCGTTGCGGAAATACCAGCAGCGCGGCCTCTGGCAGAGATTTCCGCCAATGGTGGCCATGTTACGAATCTGCGGGCTCGCCGCTTCGAGCAACGCCTCCGATAGGGCGGGATAGTCCTTCTTCACATTTTCATCATCGGCCAACTCTCCGAGAGTGGTCAGTGCACCCACTCGTAATCCTTGGGGAGTCGAAGAAACTCCCCGCAGGTCAGCGATGTCTTTGATGTTGACCAACCGCTTGGCGGGGATGACATTGTCCTTCATCAGGGCCAGCAGATCGGTTCCCCCGGCAAGAACCTCCGTATTTCCCCAAGTCGCGCCCAGCAAACTGATGGCTTGGGATCGGGTATGAGGGCTCACGTATTCGAAGGCTCGCATCACGCACCTGCCTTTGGTTCCAGGGCATTCAGAACACGGTCGGGTGTGAGCGGGAGGAACGGGACTCTCACTCCGATGGCATTGGCCACGGCGTTCGAAATAGCAGCCCCGGGAGAGACCACGGGAGGCTCGCCCAGCCCGATCACGCCTCGTTCGTCATATCCCTTGCCGGTCATCATGTGCACGACTAATTCCGGAATGTCGCTCAAACCCGCCAGCCGGTAGAACTCCATATCCGCGTTCAGCATGCGCCCCGTGGTTGGATCCATCACTTTTTCCTCGAACAGTGAGTAGCTGATGCCCATGATCAAAGCGCCGTAGCACTGCGACTCAGCCGTTTTGAGGTCGATAATCAAGCCGCAGTCCTGCACGGCCACCATTTTCTTGACCTTGACGATGCCGGTCTCGGTGTCGACTTCAGCCTCAGCCATCTGTACGCCGCCGACGCCGCTGTTGGTCAGGTCGGGCGGCTTCGTCCGATCAGGATTCTTGCCGCGCACCGTGATCGGCATGGCACCCAGCTTAGAACAGGCTTCCTTCCAACCCAGCGCTCGGCTGGAATCTCCTTTCACGCTGATCTGCCCGTTCTTCGATTGCAATTGATCAGGCTGTGCATTGAGGGAAGGTGCTACCTTGGCGAAGAACGCGTCGCGGGCATCCACCGCGGCGCGACGAGTCGAAGCGCTCACGCCGCCGATCGTGGTTGAGCCGCCCGATCCTCCCGAAGGGGGATAGTTGGTGTCCCCGATGAGCAGCTGAATGGCGTCGATCGGTACTCCGAGGGTGTCGGCCGCCACCACGAGAATGGAGGTGCGTGTCCCTGTACCGAGATCCTGCGTCCCCATCTTGAGTTCGATCGACCCATCGGGATGAATCGTCAGGTCACAATCGCTGGTGTGCCCCCGGCCACCCCAGGTGTGAAACGACAATCCGACCCCGCGTACCACACCATTAACGGTTGCCGGTCGCGGATGCCATTTCTCTTTCCAGCCCATCAGTTGGCCGGCGATGGCGAGTTCCTCCCGATAATTGTTCTCGCGCGCTTTGGTGAGATTCAGGTTCTTGCCGAAAAATTCGACCGGATCCATGTTCAGCCTGGCGGCGAGATCATCCAGCGCGCACATGGTGAGCACGGCCGCTTGCGGATGATTCGGAGCACGCCAGGCCCGGGCGGGACCGATGTTGTTGCGAATGGCAGTGTGCTCCTGGCGCTGATTCGGAATACTAAAGACGTATGGAATGGGCGGCATTCCCCCGCCGGCCGGTCCGCCCGTTCCCCAGGAGTTGGATTGCCAAGCGGTCACCGTACCGTCCTTTTTCGCCGCCACCTTCACCCGGGCGTACGCCGACGGCCGGGCTCCAGCGACCTCCAGTTCTGCCTCCCGCTCCAGCATGTATCGGACCGGTTTGCCATTCGCCTTCTTGGAGATTTCTGCGGTGAAGATGCCCCACCGATCGGGAGAAAACTTGCTGCCGAAGCCTCCTCCTACGTTATCCATATGGACGCGAATATTCGTGGCCGGAATCTTCAGGGGCTCAGCCATTTGTCCGGCTATACCCGACACGTTCTGGGTGGATATGTGGGTGAAAAGGTGATCCTGATCGGTCCACTCCGAAATCGACCCATGACTTTCGAGGCAGCAATGGGTAATCACGGGAATGCCATAGAGGCCTTCGGAGACAACTTCGGCTTCGGAAAACGCTTTGTCGGGATCGCCCACGGTTTGGGTCGCTGCCTTCTGGTAGCTTGACGGAGGCCTGTTTCCCGCTTCCGCATGAACGGTAGCACTGCGAAGCGCGGCCAACACTTCGTCGCTGGCCCCGTCCTCCTTCAAATCCTTCAGCCCATCCTCGGTTGGTTTCTCTGAGAGCCCGTACTTTTGGATGTCGTCAATCATCTGCCGCTCGGGTACCTGGTTGTCGAGCATGTCGTCGATGTTGTCCAGGCTGAGGGGGCCTTGCTCTTGCGCACTACCGGGCGGCGGTTCGGCATCGCTCACCAAATGTGGCAGTCGCTGAAACGTTGCCTTGATGGCACGGATGGCGTCTTCCGCCGTGGGCTCGTCGACCGCGGCGACGGCGACGATCTCGTCTCCTGCCCAATGAATATTGGTGCCCGGCCCCTGGATGATCTGCACTGCTTTAACTCCCGGCATCTTTTCCGCCGCGCTGGTATCGATGCTCACGATTTTGGCGTGGGCATACGGACAGCGCAGCACCTTGCCATAGAGCATGCCGGGACGATGAACATCGTAGGTATACTTCGCCTGTCCCGAAACCTTCCCGGGAGCATCCACACGACTCACTCGTGTACCAATCAATGTGCGCTGTTCAGCATCGGGCCATGCATAGTCCGGCATCGATCAGGCTCCCTTCTGCGCGATCTGCGCGATGGCTTGGCGAATGCCTGCATAGGTACCGCAGCGGCAGAGATTACCACTGAGGCCGCGGCGAATTTGTTCCGGCGTAGGATGCGGATGGTTATGGAGAAACGCGTGGCAGGAGACCACGAACCCTGGCGTGCAGAAACCGCATTGCGAGGCGTCGTGGTCGACGAAGGCCTGCTGTACCGGGTGCAATTCTCCTGCTTGCATCAGAGATTCCACGGTGGTAATCGCTTTATGCTGCGCCTCAATGGCCAGCACCGAACAGGCATACACGGGTTTGTTGTCCAGGAGTACGGTGCAAGCTCCGCACTCGGCGCGATCGCAGACCCGCTTGGCGCCGGTCAGTTCAAATTGATCCCGCAAGGCATCGAGCAGGGTGACGCGCGGTTCGAGATCCGCCTTGTACGTCTTGCCGTTGATGGCGAACTCCATCGGAACCTTGCCCGGCCCGTGCACCGGTACTTCTTCTCCGGCCGCCAGCACCATCTTGGGCCCTGCCACGAGCGGCACGGCCACCGAGATGCTGGAGATTTTGAGGAAGTCGCGTCGCGAAACGGCGGAATGATCGGAACGGTCTTTCGGGACTTCTCGAGGATCATCATCATGCATCTTGTAACCTCCACAAGGTGAGGAGATTGCGGTTGCAGCCAGACTGCGGCTAGGGATCCAGACGGTTGGCCGATAGTATAGCGAAGCTGCCCATGGCTTGAAGCCATTATTCTACGCGACTTGGCCCCAGAATTTCGGTGATCGCACAATCGCCGGGACGTGAGAAGTGGCCCCCGGTTTGTCGGTCGACCCAAGGAACCAAGTCCAAACAAGCTCTTAGACGAGAAAAACCTCAGGCGGTAACATAAAACGTCACGATTGCGGTAGCCCCACCTTGCGTATGAGATCATTCAGCCGTGGGTCGGGCCGCAGGGGATCAAGCCAAGGGTCGCTCTTTAAGCGCTCCATTCCCGAATCGCGCTCCTGGTAGGCAACATTCAGCCATTCAAAGGCTGCCTCTTTGTCGCCCAAACCGGCGTAAAGGATGGCGATGTCGTACGCTGAGGAATACCCCGTCTTCCTTGCTGCCAGTTGGGCCTGAATGCCTTTGGTCAACGCACCTTTCCAGCCTCCGGCATGAAATCCCTGTTCCAGGGCGGAGGCAAACGCGATCTCGCTCGGGTCAGCGGAGAGCTGGGCGTAAGTCTTGTATTGTTCCAACATTTGCGGGTACAGGCCTTTGAGCCAATAGACTCGCGCCAGACACCAGTGTGCGCGGGCGAAGGTCGGATTCTCATCCGCCACCTTCTGGCAAGCAGCCATGGCCTCATCATAGTTGCGCTCATACATCAGAACGTCTCCGACCTCCATGGCAATGATGGCGGACAGGGGATCGAGCTGGTGGGCCCGGTTGATCTCGGCAGTGGCTTCCTTCTGCCGTCCGCCCAACCATCCTAGATCCTCGGCATACCATTGGTGGGCCGTAGGGTCGTTGGAGTCGAGTTCAAAGCCTTTCTTGTATTCGGCCTCTCCCCCCGCAAAATCCCATTCGTACTCCATCTCGTTCGCCCCCAGCACAGTATGCGCGCGAGCCAGAGTCGGATCCAGTTCGAGCGCCTTGCGCGCAGCGGCGTTCGATTTCGGAACGGTCTCGTTGGGGGCGCCTCCATAAGTCGGCAATGTACTATAGGCATCCGCAAGGCCTTCATAGGCGAGCGCGTAGCTGGGATCCTTGGCGATCGCCTGCTCGAAGTAGGCGATGGCCGCGTTGATATCCGCTGAGGTTCGCTTATTCCAGGCGTAACGCCCCTTGGTGTAAAGCTCATAGGCCTCGGGATTTTGCGTCCCCTGTTTGGCGACCTGCTGCTTTTCAGCACGGCTCAAGCCGGAGCGCAACTTCGCCGCGAGGTCGCCGGCAATCTGCTGCTCGAGAGCGATGACCTCGGTAGCCTTGCCGCTATAGTGCTGTCCCCAAATCTCTGTGTTGTCCCGAGCGTCGGTCAGTTCGGTGCTGATGTCGAGGTTGTCGCCGTGGGGCGTCACCCGTCCGCTCACCAAGGCCGCTACACCAAGCTCGCGGCCGGTCTTTTGCACGTCTACATCTTTGCCCTTGTAGCGGAAGACCGAATTGTGCGACTTCACCTTCAGGTCCGGCACGTGGGCGAGGCTGGCCATCAGCGACTCGGTGATGCCGTCGCTCAAGTAATCAGCGCCAGGGTCTCCCCCCACATTGGTAAAGGGCAGCACCGCAATCGAATCAATCTGGGATGGGCGTCCCGCGCGCAGGTACCAGACGCCGACCCCCAGCAACACCATGGCGGCAGCAGCCGTAGCGACGATCCGCCGGTTGTGGCGTTTGTCTTCGTGCTCGAGCGCCAGCTGCGGAACCGCGCCACGACTGGATTCGCCTTGACGCTTCAACCGCCTAAGGTCAGCCAGCAAATCCGCCGCATGTTGGTAACGGATATCTCGATCCTTCTCGAGCGCCTTGTCAATAATCCGCTCCAACTCGGAGGGCACTTCCGGATTGAGTCGCACCGGCGAGGTTGGCACCCGGTTCAGAATCGACTCAAAGATCGTTCCCGAGGTCTCACCACGAAACGGAAGCGTCCCGGTCACCATTTCGTAGAGCACCACGCCGAAGGAGAACAAGTCGGTGCGAACATCCAGTTCCTTTCCCCGCACCTGCTCGGGCGACATGTAGGCAATGGTTCCCGCAGCCATGCCCGGACTGGTCAGGTTCTCGGGGTTGACGTCGAGTGTGGCACCGTTCATCGCCGTTTCCGATGTCCGCGCCCCGGTCGTGGCGACCTTGGCCAGACCGAAGTCGAGAATCTTGGCATGTCCCTGCGCCGTCAGAAAAATATTGGCAGGTTTGATGTCGCGATGAATCACGCTTTTGGCGTGCGCGGCATTCAAAGCATCGACAACCTCGATGGCGACCGACAGAACCGTCTCGCTGTCCATCGGTTTTCCGCCAATGCGATGCTTCAGGGTCTCACCTTCCAGAAACTCCATGGCAATAAACGATTGCTCGTCACTCTTGCCGATCTCGTAAATCGTGCAGATGTTCGGATGATTCAAGGCAGAAGCTGCCCGCGCCTCGCGGCGAAAGCGTTCAAGTGCTTGCGGGTCCTGGGCCACGTCGTCCGGCAGGAATTTGAGCGCCACGAACCGGCCAAGCTCGGTGTCCTCGGCCTTATAGACGACCCCCATACCCCCGCCACCCAGCTTTTCCATGACGCGATAGTGCGAAATGACTCGTCCGAGCATTGGCCCGCATGTTACGTGGATTTAACGGAACGGGTCAAACCGCAGGCCCGAGTGTGTGGGGTAACCGCCTAGGTGGCGGCAGGCCGTTCTAACTTGGTGCCGACCTCTAGAGTCGGAACGCCGAAGGCACATTCCACGGGTTAGCTTTTCGCGTGTACAGGAGCACTCAGGGCAACCGCAGCCTCGGCCGTGAGCAACAGAAAGGTAAACGTTTCCTGCAGATATAACTTGACCGCAGTATCGGTGTGGCTCAAATAGCCAATCGAGAGGTCTTGACCTAGGTGTAGTTCGAAATCGCCGCCCCGGGTGGTGGTTACAAAAGCGCCGTGAATCGCAGGCGCCCAGATAATCTTGTCGTTGACTAGGCGCTTAACGTGGTCCAGCACAGGATATCCATGATCGCTAGTCTCAGCGAGCGCTGTGTAAAGATCGGCGTCGAGGACCACCGAGTAAGGGCCATTGACGCCGACCAGCCGTAACTGGCTCAAGCCATGGGCAATTGCATCCGGATACTGGCGCACGTCGCCAGGCAGTGTCATCGGCGGATTACTGCTCGCTTGCCGGATACCGACGATTCCAGCACCGACGTAGCCTTCGAAAATGGCTCCATCCTCGGCAAACGCGATTTTGCGGGCAGCGTCCTTCGCGGGTTGCCAGTCGGAGTCATTCGCGCCACGCTCGACGTCGTCGATAGCCTGGCGTGCCAGTTCGAACGGAACGCGCAGTTCCACCATGGCTTTGACCTGTCGTTGTCTGGCGAGAATGCCCTCTGCGGGAGGCGTGATCGTCAGCAGGTGGCCGGTGCCGACGGCGGACAGGCTCGGGCCCGCCGGTCCACGCACGTCGACGACGCGCCGTCCGGCAAGGTGGCGCTTGAGGGTGCGCGAGGTTTCCTCTTCGATTTGTGCCCAGGCAGCATCGGAAATGGGAGCAAGCTCGCGATGGAGATTATTCATGTGGGACATCTCCTTTCAGGGAACCAATACCCAGCGAATCATCATTCTTGAACGTGGGAGGCTCTTCCGAAGCCACTCCTTCCGCGGATGGGTCTTCGCCGACATGTTCCAAGAACGTCAGCGAGGGCACAAAAAACAAGTTTCCCGTGACGGCACGACTGAAATCGAGCAGCCGGTCGTAATTGCCAGGCGGCCGGCCAATGAACATATTCTCCAGCATCTGCTCAATCGTACTGGGTGAACGGCTGTAGCCAATAAAGTAAGTGCCAAACTCGCCTTGCGCGGCTCGCCCAAAGGGCATGTTATCCCGCAGGATCTTGATCTCCTTCCCGTCTTCGACAATGGTAGTCAGGGCATTGTGGGCTGAGGTTGGCTTGACGGAATCGTCCAACTCGACGTCGGACAGCTTGGTGCGACCGATGATGCGTTCCTGCACCTCCGTGGACAGCGCATTCCAGGCCTTGAGGTCATGAAGATACTTTTGCACGATCACATAGCTGCCGCACGCGAATCCCGGATCCTCGTCACCGACAACCACAGCGTCGATCGCAGCTTGGCCCGTCGGATTCTCCGTCCCATCGACAAAACCAAGGAGGTCGCGTTCATCGAAGTAACGGAATCCATGCACTTCATCGACCGGCGAAACTGCATCGCCGAGACTGGCCATGATCTGCGTCGCAAGCTCGAAGCACAAATCCATACGCTTGGCGCGGATGTGAAACAGCAAGTCGCCCGGCGTAGAGACGGCCTGGCGAGTCCCCGAGCGAATTTCACGAAACGGATGTAGTTTCGCCGGCCGCGGCGGACCAAAAAGCCGATCCCACACTTCGGACCCGAAACCCAGGACGCACGAGAGCCCCGCCTCAATGTCGCGAAACCCCACCGCGCGCAACAGCGCCCCCAAGTCTCCACAGAATGATCGAAGAGCCGTGCGATTCTCGCGGCCCGGGTTTGCCGTCACCACGAGGAAAATGGCGGTGCGAGCCAGTGGTGCGGTTACCGGTTGCGCGACGCTAGCGGTTGGGGGATGAGTGACTGTGGACGCCATCGAATGCCGTTCTCGAGGAGTTTGAATAATCTACGCTGTTCGAATCGCTATCGCGTAGCACACAAACAATTTGGACGGAAAGCTTATCATGGAACCCCATAGCACTGCGACGCGCCCTCTTCGACCAATGCTGCTTTTCGGTACCGCTTCTAACAGAGGGCCAACCCCGCCAGTCTCGCTCCATGCGCTTGCTTTAGGCTCTCGGTTCCCCGCTCTCCTGAGACGATTTGACCGTTTCAGTAGCCCGATTTACCACCTGGGAGGAGACGAATAATAGGAATGAGGTGCTGAGCAAATGAAGTTGGTGTCAGTGAACGTTGGTCTCCCCGCGAAGTGCTCTGGCACCAAGGAAGTGTGACGACGGGAATCTTCAGCAACCGCTAGCCGGGCGCCTCGCGTTGCGCAAGCTGAACTTGGACGGTGACCATCAGGCGGATTTGAGTGTGCCTGGCGGAGAAGACAAGGCCAGGGCGACGGTGCGTCCGTTCGGAGCCTCCATCTGTTGAGACTTGCTTTTCTGGCGATACCCCACCGGCAAGAACTTTATCCTTGTCGCCGGACTCCTTAAGAACCCGTCAGGCGATACCATGCCAGACCGGATTGCGCGGCGAGCCAACGGAGAGGTTCATTCGGA
>Ga0187780_10003529_pt1 | contig 11799 bp, 8 predicted proteins | sample 1015_Q2_SP10_20__FD_132429 | JGI IMG/M metagenome (GOLD analysis project Ga0187780, IMG submission 132429) | Tropical peat soil microbial communities from peatlands in Department of Meta, Colombia - 1015_Q2_SP10_20_MG | ecosystem: Environmental > Terrestrial > Soil > Wetlands > Peat | place...
ATGAGGGCATTGGTAATAACATTGATGCCCTCGGACCGCAAAACCTCAGCCAGGGTGGCTGATACCTCGGGGTCCTCTTTGGGTAAAATGCGACCGAGACCTTCGATAATTGTTACATCACTGCCAAGACGTTTGAAAGCTTGTCCTAATTCGATTCCAATTGGACCACCACCGGCGATTACCAGGGAGGAGGGTAGTGACACCAGGTGAAACACATCTTCATTGGTCAAATAACCAGTTTCTTCCAGGCCTTCTATTCTGGGAATGAGTGGTCTTGATCCTGTACTGATGAGTGTATTACGGCTGGTAAAGGTTTCTCCATTCAAAGTAAGTTCGGTAGAAGAGTTGAACGAAACCTCTCCAAACTTGACAGTAACACCTTCTGTATAGACTTTTTCACTTTCTGCTACCCGTCCAATTACTGCTTGAACATAGGAGTTGATTCCCGTCATATCAACTTCAAGATTGACAGGCATGAGTCCCAGCTTCGCTGCATTTTTAGCTTGATGAAAGACCTGGGCCACGTGAATCAAGCTCTTGCTTGGTACACAGCCATAACTCAGGCAATCTCCTCCCAGGCGCTCTTTGTCGATGAGTAAAACGTTCGCTCCTAGCGAAGCAGCTAAACGTGCGGCAGTCAAACCACCCGATCCGCCACCGATGATCGTCATGTCGTACTGAGTGCGGGTCATGTATTGTTTATCTAGCTGTGACACTAGATGATGCCAGTAGTTCTTCTGCATCCTCGATCACGTACCGGTAACCTTGTTCTGTCAGAAACAATTGGCGATTGGCTGAGAACTCCTGGTCACGTGTATCGCGGGTTACGATCGAGTAGAAATACGCAAGTCCGCCATCCTGTTTAGGGCGTAAAATGCGCCCTAAGCGCTGAGCTTCTTCCTGCCGTGAACCGAAAGTGCCAGAAACTTGAATAGCAACATTTGCATCAGGAAGGTCAATAGCGAAATTCGCGACCTTGCTGACAACCATGCGTTTGATTTCACCACGACGAAATTGCTCATATAACTTTTCTCGTTGTTTGTTCGACGTCTTGCCCATCAATAGAGGCGCATTCAGTTCTTCTGAAAGTATCTTAAGCTGATCAATATACTGGCCAATAATTAAGACCTGGTCATCAACATGGCGCTCTGCAAGAAAACGCACTACGTTGAGCTTCTCAGGGCTTTCCGCCGCAATTCTGTATTTCTCACGTTCATCCGCGACGGCATAGTTCAATTGTTCATCTTCAGTCAAGCCCACCCGGATTTCGTGGCATTCGGCTGTAGCAATCCATCCCTGGCGTTCTAACTCACGCCAGGGCACATCATATTTTTTGGGGCCGATCAAACTGAATACATCGGCTTCTCGCCCATCTTCGCGAACCAAAGTTGCTGTTAAACCAAGTCGCCGGCGTGCTTGAATCTCAGCAGTAATACGGAAAACTGGAGCGGGTAATAAGTGGACTTCGTCGTAGATTATCAGGCCCCAATCATAGCTGGTGAAAAGCGAGAAGTGAGGGAAATCATCTTCACCAGCCTCGTGTATCGCATGATTAGCCTGTTCTTTTGTATGGGGACGCCGGTATGTCAATATCTGGTAGGTACTCACCGTTATTGGACATATTTCTTTGCGATCTCCAGTATATTCACCTATCATCTCCGGAAGAACATCTGTCTTATCAATAATTTCTTGTATCCATTGTCTCACAGCTATGGTGTTGGGTGAGAGGATCAATGTAGCTCGCTGGATATCTGCCATCGTGACTAATCCAACGATAGTTTTCCCGGCTCCACATGGAAGTACGACGACCCCACTACCTCCACTAGGCGCACCACCTGCATAAAAAGCAGCCGATGCTCCATACTGGTACGCACGTGGATCAAACGTTTTTCCCTCAACTGTAACTGATCTCAACTTCATGGGCAAAGGCGAACCATCGGTGTAACCGGCTAAGTCTTCAGCGGGAAATCCAATATGGATCAAAGCCTGTTTAATATGCCCTCTACGTGCGGCATTAACTTGCAGTGTGTACGCATCTAGCTGGCGCAGCAAAAATGGTTGCGTGTGTTTGTGATGGATGATCTCAGCAATGAGTGCTGCGTCATTTGAAGTAAGTAGGAGTGCATCTCCTTCGCGGAAAAGCTTAATTCGTCCATAGCGACCAATATATTCTCGAATTTCGAAGATGATATTCGCTGGGATATCGTATTTGCTGTAACTTGTCAGCAACTCAATGATCGATTGAGCAGTCATACCTCCTGCAGCCGCATTCCAAAGCGAAAGTGGAGAAAGGCGATAGGTATGGATATGTTCTGGTGATTTTTCTAATTCTGCAAACTGAGCGACGGCATCTCTAGCTTCAGCATGCAATGGGTGATCAACTTCTAACAAAATTGTGCGATCGCTTTGAACAATTAATGGATTACCTGGATTCATATTTCCTGATTAAACTCCTGGCATCTCAGCCCAATTTTTGACATATTTTAATATGGTGGCTACAGTAGCTTCCTCATAGCCACGCATAAGATATCGAGCGCCAACGATTACCTTAATACCCTTTGGGCCTGTGAGGTGTTCAACAAAAGGCTCAAGCTTGTATAATGGGCAAATTTCATCGAATTCACCCGTGATAAAGAGTTTGGGCCGTTCGAAAGGTTTGGGAAATCCGCTTTCAGTACGGAAGAGCGGCAGGCTTATACTTACTATCGTGCGTATTCTTGTATCAAAAGGAGCATAAAGAAAGGCGATATAAGCACCAAAACCATGACCGACCACACAGATTTTTGCTGGATTGGCTCCAGAACACGATAGTGCAAAGTCGATAGCACCTGCAAGATCTAGTGGCTCCATGCGTCCATCAGTTTGTTGTCCCTGGCTTTTCCCAACTCCTCGAAAATTAAAGCGTAATGCGAACATACCCTCTTCGGCCAGCTTACAAGAGAGAGCGTAATTTAATGTATCGTTCATATCGCTACTAGCCGGTTGAGGGTGACAGAGTATGATAATAGGTGCAAGCTCAGCGCCGGTTGGAGTGTGAAGCATTCCCTCTAAGAGCAAAGAAGGTTGCCCACGGCTAGAAAAACTGACAGGTTTTTCATCTATCGCTGATTCTAAGGTCATTATCCCCTTCATTCTAATATCCCCGGTTATGCATTGCACAATCTATCTTATCGCAGTCAATGTCCTGAGTCAAATTATTGAAGCACTTCTCACACGCGCGACGCAGGCGAACAGAAATCAATCACACAGTGGCGTGTTAGAAGCCTTGAGATTTTTTTGACATTTCAATAGTTATGTCTTCAAATGTAATACGTTTAAGTATATAGAGTGTAAAATCTTGTTATAAAATCTGTAAACCCTTTGCATACGTATCAGTTAATGTTATACTGATTAGTAATAACTTAAATCTGGGGTTTTTAATTCAAGTCGGTTAATTAGTGCAACTCAGTCAAAAACTGAAATCTATTTTCGCTGGCGTATCTTGATTACATTGTTACTGCGAGAGGTTATCAGGCAGTACATATGGGTGTGGACAAAGTGTCAGTGTCTTTGCTTATTTTATGGGGAACCTCTCAAAGTAGCTTCTGCTTTTGCGAAATCCTATCGGGGGATGGAGGTCGCTAAGCTTCGAACTGACAATTTCATTAACAATCAGGAAAGAATTACATCAGTAGAGGCAGGAGCGTATATGGCCGATATTTTGGTTGTTGAGGATGAACAATTAATCGCCAGATTATTGAAGGAAACATTACAATCCGAGGGTTATAATGTCGTAACGGTTCTCAACGGCGAAGATGCCGTCCAGTTTGCACTCTGTGAAACACCGCATCTCATCATCTTAGATATTATGTTGAACGGGATCGATGGCTACGAAGTGGTTCAACATTTGCGATCATACCCTAAAACCATACATATCCCGATCATTGTATTGAGTGCCCTCGGAGAACCAAAAGATAAAGTCAGGGCATTTGAATCGGGTGTAGATGACTATGTTACCAAGCCTTTTCATACTGATGAGCTGCTTGCTCGCGTTCATGCCCAGCTGCGTCGAGTGCAACAGCAGTATCTCTCACCTCTTATTGGTCTACCGGGCGGCTTTCAGGTTGAATTAGCCATTAAGTATAAGCTGAACAGCAAGGAGCCGTGGAGTTTACTTTACCTTGATCTTGACAATTTTAAGGCTTTTAACGATGCCTATGGTTTTCTGACCGGCAACGATATGATTCGACTGGTAGGGCAAATATGCCAGCGTGTTGTGCGAATGTACGGTAATCCCGATGATTTTGTTGGCCATGTAGGAGGGGATGATTTTGTTGTGGTTACTACACCAGTACTGGCCCATACTCTCTGCAGATATATTTGCCAGTATTACAAAGAGGAAAGTACTCAACTGTATCGAGCAGAGGATCTCGGACGAGGGTCGATAAGTGGTGTTGATCATAAAGGGCAAACCTACCAATTTCCCCTGGTTTCTCTCTCTATCGGAGTGGTCAATAATCAACTCTGGCAACCCCATAGTATACAGGAAGTGAGCTACTTAGCGGCTGAAGCTAAGAACCATGCCAAGCAATCAACCGATAATGTATACCATATGCCACCCCGGCGGGTTTTGGCTGGCTATGAAGGATCTACTTATGTTCCCTCAAGGTATGTGGCATCTTCTTCCCCTCTTCCTCCTACGCTTGCACAGATTACTCAAGGCCATGCTCATCACTATCCTCTATTCGGAAGTTTAGAGGAGAATATGCTTGAAGAATACTGGTAAATGGTATAATGAAAGCCACTCGTATTTTTAGAAAGTGATGAATGTTACGAACCAGGATGAGAAACACGTGGAAAACGTATTGAACGCTGAAGTTGATAAGGCACAGCGGATGGCTGTCCGAGAGAATGCAAAGCGAGTTTTACAGGAAAGTGGCCTTGCCGAAATGCTCAAAACACTCAACAAAAATGCACTCAAAGGCAGGGGTAGTTTTTATGAGTATGATTCGATGATTCTCCTCAAGTGGGGAACAAGTTCTACTCGTCGCCATATCTGGATTGAGGTTAGCGGGAATACAATTCGCTTCAGGCTTGCTCCTCATCGCAAATGTGCCATTACTGCGCCAATCTGTGATGGCGAATATCATACATTTACAAGTGTTATGTGGGCGGAGAGGGAATTCTTGTTGCATGAATTGAGTAAATATTACGCAAAGCCCATGGCTGAGTCTTCTTCTGATTAACTACACCCATCACCAGTAACATGGCCTACAGTGGATCGAGCGCCAGTACCCGCACGACACCAACGCTACTAAGGTAACCACTGAATGCTTTATAGTTTTTATCGGCATAGAAGTCTTTGCGTTGTGTTTCTCCTGGCCAACTAAGTAAATTCAAGAAGTTTGAGCTATTATTGTTTGTCGCAACTTCCGTTGAGTTGTTGTTATGTAATGTAGATTGATCGTGAATGAATGTACTATCCTCATTTTTGCCCCGTGCCAGAAACGCAAAGGAAAGTGTTGGTTGTGCTACCATCCTGCGCAGCCCTTCCGTCCAGCTTCTTTCTACGCGTTCGGCCTGATCTGGTCGGACGGTGATAATATGTGCCGCCGCAATAGCAGGTTGAGCTGCGGGGCGACTATAGCCCCAGAGGTAACGCATTAACCATTGTTCAGGATTCACCAGAAGAAGCTCTGGCGTCGCTCCTCTTAAAAGTTTTTTGGGGCTAAACCTGTCCTGAGCTTTGTACCAACAATCTTCGTCTTCCCAGGTGGTGAGTATGAAATAGTATGATTCAGGTTCTCTGCTGTGATAAAAGCGTGCATTCACCAGCCCTGGCGCATTTTGTATCGTTTCGGAGATGAGACGCAAGCGAGTTGTGCTATCCTCATCCTGGCTAACCGCTACATGGGCCAATGTAGCAACGAGTAATTCCATACCTGACCTTTTTCTATCAAAAAAATCTCGTCCCGTAGCATGACATAGGCCTCCATTTTTGTCAATCTTTGTAATTACCTTGCAAATGTGTCGATCTGCGAGTATTCTACTGGAAGAGTCTTTTTTACGCTGGTTACCCCACAGAGTGAGCATCATCACACGAATATAGTGATGGACAAAACTGCGTTTTACAAAAAAAGAGTTTATACTCCGTTAAGGAAAGTGGAGTTAAGAATTATCAGGCCAGAAATGTCTGTATGATGTGAATGACGAGATTGAATCCAAATTCACATGTTTTTTTTGTTAAGGGGCACCGTTTTGGGTATATATACTTCAGAAATCATCAATGGGAGTAAAGACGATGGATGGAAAGAGTAACCCGACCGATAATGACTATCAAAAAGGGCAAATGATCGGGCGATACAATATTGTAGAGAAACTACAACAAGAGCAACTCGTGGACACCTTCCTGGGGAGGGGCCCAGATGGCACAACACTGGTGATGTTGAAGGTGCTGCGCCCACCACTGTCAGGTGAGTTAGAGAAAAGCTTTTTGATGCAGGCGCCTGCCCTCATGCAGTTAAAACATCCAAATATCTTACGCCTTCGAGATGCTGCAGTGGATAACCACACTCCATTCCTGGTCAGCGATTATATATCACATCTAACATTAAGACAGGTGTTTCCACAAGGAAGCGTACAACCGCTTTCAGCATTTTTACCTTACCTCAGGCAAGCCGCTTCCGCGCTGCAATATGCGCATGATAGACATGTGCTCCATGGTGATATTCGACCGGATAATATGCTGCTGCATAACAACAATCAAATCTTACTTGCGAACTTTACAATCGAAGCGATCATACAGAACCGGGAACGCCTCAACTATAAGCATGTCGAGTCAATTGCATATTCTGCGCCAGAGAAGATTCAGGGCAAGGCAGGGCCAGCAAGTGACCAATACTCACTGGCAATCGTTGTTTATGAACTTCTCTCTGGCGGGGTTCCGTTTACGAAATCCTACCTTGAAATTGCCAGCCAGCAACTCCACACACCGCCCCCGTCGATGCGGGAGAAGGTGCCAGATATCTCCTCCAGAGTCGAAAAAATTGTGATGACAGCATTGGCAAAAGACCCTGCGAAACGTTTCGCCAATGTCCAGGCATTCGTCAATGCTCTGGAACAGGCGCAGGGCCTGCAATTGAGAGACACAACCAGTCCCAAGACTCCGCCACCCCCGGCTGTACCACAACCAAAAAGGCAACCGGTTGCGAATGCACCTGTTGCGTTGCCCAAGGACGTGCCTGCGCAGCCTCTACCCTACAGGCAATCAACAGTTTATTCACCTGCGCCACCTGCCCAGTTACCCCCATCCGTCCCACCACCCCCTGCGTTCGAAAATAGCCCACTAGCAGCACGGCGAGACCAGAATACTTTCACACGCAGGGCCTTTGCGATTGGACTCGTGGGGCTGGCTGTAGCAGGAGGAGTGGGCAGTTGGTATGCCCTTTCACAGAGGCTGGCAAAACCCGTGCCCCCAACTGTTACTCCAAATGAAGTTCCACCAGCTACACAAACAACAATCAACAACAAAAATGCCCTGATCTTCACAGGTCACCTGGCAAGCGTCAATGCAGTCACATGGTCACCCGATGGCAGGCTGATAGCATCGGCCAGCGATGATACATTTGTACAAGTCTTTGACGCGCTTAGTGGAAAACGCAAACTCATTTACACTGGGCATTCCAAGGAAGTCACGGCAGTAGCATGGTCACCCAACGGTAAGTTCATCGCTTCAGGTAGCGAGGATGGTACAGTGCAGGTATGGGACGCCACGAACGGAAATAATCTATTAACTTATAAAGGGCATACAGACCGAGTAAATGGGGTCTCTTGGTCAAGAGACAGTCGCCAGATCGTATCTGGCAGTGAGGATAAGACAGTGCAGGTATGGAATGCCGCCAATGGTGCTTTGATCTTCACTTTCAAGGGGCACACCTCAGGGGTGCTCTGCGTGGGCTGGCAGCCGAATGAGACTAGCGTGGCATCTGGTTCATGGGATGGTACCCTGCGTGACTGGGCCACACAACAACACGGCAATCACTTTAATGCTGGAGATCAGATTTTCAACTATGGTGGACATGGGAAGAATGAGGTCACTTCACTGGCCTGGTCGCCTAATGGAAAATTTATTGCTTCTGCTGGTGCCGACCAGACCGTACAAATTTCAAATGGCGTTGATGGAACACTCAGGCCTCCGATTTTCACGGGCCACCTGAGCAAGCAGCACCTCAATCCTGTACGCTCAGTCAGCTGGTCACCTGATGGAAACCTTCTCGTTTCTGGTGATTCCTTCGGCACCGTCTATGTCTGGACGTTCGCCGGTAGAAAGATCATCTTTACGTATCAAGGACAAAAAGGAGTCGTGAATGCAGTGGAATGGTCACCTGATGGAAGAAAGGTTGCCTCCGCAGGTTCCGATACTACCGTGCAAATTTGGCAGCCCAGCTAAATAGAACAGTATCGCATAGGAGAGGATGGGCTATGTTTTCCAACTATCAATCCAATAACTACTATATGAACGATATAAATGCAAAATCAGGTATGCCCTTATCAGGGGGACGAAACAACGCTGGAAATATGCCAGAAAAGCAGAAAAAAAAGCGAAATACGCCTTTGATACTTCTCTCGTTGCTGATCGTGGCAGCGCTGCTTATCGCTGCTGTCCGTGTCGCGGCTAATCTGTTTACAGGCGATACGACACTCGTAGTTCAGGTCGCAGGCCAGCAATCGGGGCAGATTGATCTCAGCCAGAGTTATGCTATCAGTCCAGGCTTGCTTGGAAGCAATGTTTTTCCCCGCTCAGGAACGAACTCAAAAGATCAGGCAGATAGTGGGTTTATGAGCTACGACCAGCAAGTAATCCTTGGACTGCAATCTGCCAGGATTAAGTTGCTGCGCTTTCCGGGTGGGAACTGGGGGGAGCAGCACACGCTTTCGCATGCGCAAATGGACGACTTCAGCGCACTCCTGAACCAGGTGGGGGCGCAAGGTATTATGCAGGTTCAACTTTCGGACCCTAACGATGTGACGCCAGTTGACCTGCAGACCAGAGCTACTCGGGCTGCCTTGTTAGTAGACTACATGAATAATAGTAAAAGCATTCAGCGATTGGATCCGAGGGCAGCATTTCACCCTATCACATACTGGACCATTGGGAACGAGCCAGATCTGCTCATCAATCCCGATACCCATCAGAAGTTCACGGTAGATGAATATACTCATGCTTTTATCATCTTTTCTCTCGCGATGCACCAGAAAGATCCGGGGATAAAAATCTTTGGGCCAGAGGTTAGTACATACCTTGGGCAACAAGGACCAAAGGATGCCAGGGGCAAATTGTGGGTAGAAGATTTCTTACGCCTGATCAGTGCGTTCGAGCAAACCCATAATCTACCATTCCATGTGCTCGATGGTGTTTCATTCCACGACTATCCGTTTGGTTTTTCCCAGGTCAATTCCGGCGCGTTATTGCAAAACCCTGAACAATGGGATAGCATCTTGCCATCCTTGCACCAGTTCATCCGGCAGCAGTTTGGCGAGGACCTGCCCATCGCGATCACAGAGATTAACACCAATGCTGGAAAATTTGTGCCCCCGCAAAATCTAGCCGCCATCTGGTGGGCCGACACGCTCGGAAAGCTCATGGCTAACCAGGTTCAGTACGTTACCTTCTTCTCAACAGAAGGCGTTGATAGTCCTTATCCGCTCTTCCTCAAGCAAGGTCTCCAGGAGACTGCAATGTTACGCACGATGCAGTTATTCTCACAACTTCAACCTGACTTTGTCCCAATCCAGGGCGCAAACGGCCAGGTCAGTATGTATGCAACAGAGGACCAGCAGCATGCGACCGTTAGTGTGCTTTTTATCAACAAAACCGGTGCAAGTCAGAAGGTCAGCGTAAAAAGCAGTAGCTTTCTCCCTGTGGGTCCGTGGCAACAGGCGAATCTGACCATACCGGCATATGGCATGGTGATGGTAACACTGCATAAAGGAGGAGGCGATGAGGCACTCAGATTTAGTTCAAATGGAAACGCACAGCAAGCAGCGCCGGCTATACAACATCTGGTGTGTGGAAATAATCAAGGCAGCACAAACATTTGCTAGCAATCGTATGAAAGGAGATGAGCATGCAAAATATCAAACTTATTCTGGAATATATCTACGTAGGAGTCCTTCTTCTGGTGACCCTCCAGGCTCTCTTTAATATCCGCATCCTCCTCTATATCTGGGAGGAACCGCAAAAGGCGTGGCTCAACAGCGCACCGACTGTCTACCGGGAACCACGGCTCTCCTTCACGATTTTGCTGCCAGCCTATCACGAGGAAGATGTCTTTGCATACACACTGCAAAAAGTCTACGACCTGAACTATCCGAAGAAACTTGTGCAGGTTATCGCCCTGCTACGTGAGCATGACACAGGGACAATCAAGGTAGCTCAAGAAAAACTCAACCAGTTACGCGCTCCCAACGTGCAATTGCTCGTCACGAGTGACAAGCATGGCGGGAAACCGCACCAGCTCAACCTTGGTTTGAGGATGGCAAAGGGGGATATCGTCACGATCTTTGATGCCGAGGACGAACCCCATCCCGATATTCTACAGGTGATCAATACCACTTTCCTGAACGAATCGGTAGATGTGGTGCAGAGCGGTGTCCAGTTGATGAATCATAACACGAAATGGTTCTGCTTTCTCAATGTCCTGGAGTACTTCTTCTGGTTCAAGTCTGCTCTGCACTTCTTCGCGCGGTGCGGGATGACACCGCTGGGAGGGAATACCGTGTTCGTGAAGCGCGAGCTGATGCAGCAATTGGGCGGCTGGGACCATACTACTTTAACCGAAGACGCTGACCTTGGAATACGTCTCTGCATTGCTAAATCCAAGGTACGCATCCTGTATGATGACGCGTTTGTGACCAAGGAAGAGACGCCGAACACCATTGAGCAATTCATCAAACAGCGTACACGCTGGAATCAGGGGTTTATCCAGATCCTCTTCGCTGGCCGCTGGATGCAATTGGAGAAATTCTCGCAAAAGATGCTGGCGCTATACGTCCTGATCCAACCCGAGTTGCAAGCTCTCTTCACGATCTTGTTACCGATAGGTATCCTGGCGGCCTTTTTTTTGCCATTTGAACAGCCGTGGATGGCGGTCGTAAGCTGGTTGCCCATGTTCTGTTTCGTTTTCTTGATGATTATCAGCCTGGCTGGATTGCATGAATTCGTCAAGGTACACCACCGTCAGTGGAAGTGGAGAGAGGCTTTCGTTCTCTTGCTTGCCTTCCTCCCTTACCAATTCTTGCTGGATATCGGAGCGGTGCGCGCGGTTTGGCGACAGTTGCGCGGATCTTCGAATTGGGAAAAAACAGCTCATGTTGGGCAACACCGGGGTCAATAGGGCAAAGAGCGAGTGTGGAGAGAAAGGACTGAGCAATATGAGTGAAATAAAGAATCGAAAATCGGAGAATCTCGCCAATGTCACGTTGTTTCGTACAGCGAATTTCTTCGTGCATGCTTTCACACCGGTGGTGAAGACGGGAACACTGCCGAAGGCGAGCGGCAATGAGACGATTCTAGAGCGGATTCGCTGGACTTCGACCGAGAAGGAGCGATTGATGGCGGCGCAGACGCGCCTGCTGCCCCAGGTAGATACAGTCACTGCATCACAGTGGCATGAGATAAGCATCCCGTTAGGGCTGGAGATTCTCGCTGTCGCTGTCGTCCTCGGCATTATTCTCGTTGTACAGGTGATGAATCTCTTCAACTACCCGGCCTACGGGGCTGCTGAGGGGACGCTTATGGCAAATGCCTGGTCTCTCCTG
>Ga0187780_10003530_pt1 | contig 11796 bp, 12 predicted proteins | sample 1015_Q2_SP10_20__FD_132429 | JGI IMG/M metagenome (GOLD analysis project Ga0187780, IMG submission 132429) | Tropical peat soil microbial communities from peatlands in Department of Meta, Colombia - 1015_Q2_SP10_20_MG | ecosystem: Environmental > Terrestrial > Soil > Wetlands > Peat | place...
CAGGTGAGCCAGCGCTGATGGCACCTCCGCCGAGCGGCCGGTATGCGACCAGTGCGACGTCCATCCGGCGGCAGGCGTCAAGAACGCCATCGGTCTCGGGCTTGCGATGCAGCAGGCTGTAGTGAACCTGGTTGGCCGCCAGCGGTACGCCGTAACGGGCCAGCACGCCGGCCGCCTTCCGCATCTGTGCCATGGTGCAGTTACTGATTCCCACGGCCCGGATCTTGCCTGCCTTGACCGCGCGTGCCATGGCCTTCATCCAGGCTCCCACACCGCGCACCGAGTAGGGGAAGTGCAGGTAATACAGGTCCAGGGAATCGCGGCCGAGTCGCTCCAGGGTCTTGTCCAGCGCTGATGCGAACTGCGCCGCGGTAACGCGATATGGAAATGGCGCAAATTTGCTGGCCAGCAGGATCGGTCGGCCATCGGCCCGGGCAGCCTGGCCCAGGGCGATCTCCGACCGGCCGGCGTTGTAGACCTCCGCGGTGTCGAAGAAGCCCATCCCCGCGTCGAGCGCCGCAGCCAATGTGTCCCGGAAGCGGGCCTGGTCCGGCCCGCTGGCGTTCCACCGGTTGGTGCCAACTCCGAGCGCCGGCACGCTAATGCCTGATCTGCCCAGCGGCCGTCCGGTTCCTGATTCGCTCATCGGCCGCCAGACTATGCCTGGCCGGCATGCGGCGCCAGCCTGACCGAGGAGCCAGGCCGTAAAGAGGCGTCCTGAAGCCTGCGGAAATACTGGCGCATCCCGGGTTTCATGCACACCTGGTTCTGTGTGACGCAGCTTCGCCAGGTGGCTCTGCTGTGATGAGGCTACGGGCCTGGATCCAGATCATCACCGAGCGCCCCGCAGGGTCGGCCGCGTGCCCGGAGACCTCCAGCAATCCCGGGCCGAGGAAGAACACCACCCCGGGATCGTCCGGCGGGCCGAACTCCCCGGTAGACGGCCAGGCCCAGCACGTCGCGGTAGAAGCGGCGGCTCCGGTCCAGGTCGCTGGGCCGCAGCAGGATCCGGCTGCTCAGAACGTCCACGCCTCTATCCCAGCATCACGGTGAGTGACGCGGGAGATCAAGGAGAACGCGCGCAGTGCCGCCGTTCTGGTCGACCCGGCCGGTGATCGACTCCCTGCTTGATCGGATGCAGATCAGATAATCGGCGCGCCGACCAGTCAGCCGGGCAGGCGCACGGAGTCAGGGCTCTTGCCGTCTAGCGACCGATTTGAATTGCGAGCGCTTCACGGTCAGCGCCCAGATAGCGTGCAGTTTATGGTTGGCACCAGCGGGAGTGGTCGCCGTTGCGCGGCCGTCCGCCATCGGGATCGCGATCTATCCCGATGTCTCCAACTTGCCGTACACACCCTCCGAACGCCTGACACCAGCCGCCGGGCAGGACCGTGTGACGCCGGTCGGCATGTAACATGGCCGCGCCCGCTCCGCGTGCCGGTGGTCACGATGGTTCAGGCAGCCGGGGCCACCAGGGTGCCGTGATCGATTCGGGACTCGTCGCGGTTGCCGTACCCTTCGCGCAGCGCTTGCCAGGCCGCCAGCTTCTCCGGGCGCATCCGCTGGCCGTCATACAGGTCGCCCACGTAGCAGTGCAGCGGCGTCTTCTCGCCTGGCCCGAGGAACTGCACGGTCAAGACCTCATGCCCAGGGAAATGTGGGGTGAACGGGTAGGGCGCACGCACGAAACGGACGCCGGTGATCTCATCGACCCGCACGTCCATCGTCCAGCGCTCCGCGTCGTCGCCGAGTTCGACGTGCCACCAGCGCCGGTCGGCCGGCCCGCGGAACACCGGCGTGGTCACGCCGGCCAGGTGCGCGGCACAGAAGCCGTCGCCGAAGACAAAGATCAGCAGCCCCGACCCCGACAGGTCGGCGATCAGGCGCTCCAGTTCGCTGGCAGGCTCGCTGATATCTGCGGTCTTGCTCATCTTGTGCTCCTCACCCAAGTTGGTGCTGTCAGTGGCTGGCAACACGGTGCCGCGCAGGATCGATACCCGACTGTCGCCGGGGCCAGTGGCGGTTTATTGCTTGTGTGACTGGATCAGCACCAGTTAGTACGCGGCGGTTCCGCGGGTGGGTCAATTCACCACGAACCAGGCCGCGATGGCGGCCTTGGGGGCGCTGGCCGTGCCTGATGCCTTGTTCAGGGTGAGCTTGCCGACGCCGGTGCCGGTGCTGGCGCCGGTGCCAATGCTGGTGCTCTGCCGCCGTCACGCCGAGGACGCCGACGAGCCCCGCGACGAGCGCCCGCCGCGAGACCGGACACCGCACGTTCTCGGCCGCGTCACCGTCGGCCAGCGAAAAGATTCGTCATGCCCTACCTCCCTTTAGCCCCACTCAAGCTGACTGGTTGCCCCTGACGCGCCTGCGCCCCACAGCTCACGGCTGCGGCGCCTGCCTGCCTTCCCTCCTAAGGCCCGAAACCCGATACCGTCTATCCTCTGACCAAGTCCCGCAGCAAGCCAGGGCGCGCGGTCCCAGGCCGGCCGGGAGATTCGGCCGCCTTTGCTGGGCACACGCACCTAGCGCCGCGTCAAGGAACGTTTGCCCCGCTTCGGCTTCTGCTCACGGGCGTCGGCATCTCGATGGATGGGTGGCCTGGCGCGTGACCCAGGGTGGCTGTTGCGCGCTCGCCGAAGTCGGCCGGGGCCGACGTGCTCGCCGTGGGGAAGGTCAAGAGCGCTTGGCGCGCCGCTTGGCCCGCGCCATCTTGAACAGGTAGGCCGGGGTCGGCGGGATCCAGCCGAGTTGCCTGGCCATGCCGAGATCGTCGCGGTTGGCCCAGTGCTCGGTGATCTGGCCGTCTTCGATGCGGAACCAGTGGGATTGGGTCATCGCGAAGGTCTGGTGCGTCGGCGGGAAGACGGTGTCGATCGCGCCGCCGTCGGTGTAGACGGCCCAGGGGGCGACATGCCGCCCGTTCATCGTCGAGTTGACCGCGACCACGGTGCCGTCGGCGATGGCGTGGTGGATGTCGTAGTGCAGGCCGGCGACCGCGGCGCGCAGCCACAGCGCGGTGGAGTAGACGCCGGCCGGGCCCGGGACCCGCGACGATGGCGGCTGGGCCGGGTTCTCGCGGTCGACGGCGCGCGGGTGGTACAGGGGGTCGAAGTCGGCCCGGTCCGCGCCGGCCATGGCGTGAATGGCGCGCACGGCAACCGAGATCGGGTCGGCCGACACGGCGGAGGGGCTGGCGGTCATGAGGACTCCAATCAGTTACAGTTAGACTGTATCTAAAGTTTGGAGCGGGCGGTGACGGAAGTCAAGAGGTCCTATGACGCGTCCAGGCGACGCGAGCAGGCCCGGGCCCGGCGCCTGGCCGTGGTGCTGGCCGCCCGTGACCTGTTCGAGCGGGACGGGTTCCGGCCCACGACGATCGCCGCGATCGCCGCGCACGCGGGCGTCTCGGCGGAAACCATCTACAAGGGGTTCGGCACCAAGGCCGCGCTGGCCAAGGCCGTGTTCGACCTGGTGATCGCCGGTGACGACGAACCGGTACCGGTGGCCGGGCGCCCGGCGATGCAGGCGATGCGGGACGAGCCCGACGTGCGGCGCAAGATCGCGATATTCGCCGAGGGCTTGGCGCAACGCCAGGCGCGCTCGGCCAGGGTGCTAATCCTCATCCGTGACGGGCGGCACGTCGACGACTCGCTCGCCCCGATCTGGGCGACGCTGACCGACGAGGGCCTGGCCGGCATGACGATGCTGGGCCGCCACCTGCTCGGCACCGGCCAGCTCCGCGACGGGATCGGCCTCGGCGAGGTCCGCGACGTGCTGTGGAACTACCTGGCGATCGACAGCTACGAACGGCTCGTCCTGACCCAGGGCTGGCCGCTTGAGCGCTATTCGCGCTGGCTTACCCAGGCCATCACCCGTGCCCTTTGCCCTTTACCGGTTTGCCTGCGCGGCTAGCCAGCTAGGCGCTGTTCTGGCAGGTGCTGATCGCCGAGACTGGGCTGGTGACTGAACGGCTGCGGGTGCGTGAGATCGATGATGACGAGGGGCGGCGGCTGGTGCGGATCATCCGCCGGGGCAGCGGGTCGGGGTTACCTGGCGGCGGGGCAGATGGTGCTGCTGTCGGCGCAGGGCATGGAGGTGCCCGCGATCGCCAAGGTCGCGTTCACCAGCGAGGACCACGTGCGGGATGTGATCCGCAACTTCAATGCCAACGGGTTCGGGTCGCTGTACCCGAAATACAAGGGCGGCCATCCGCCGAAGTTCACGCTAGCCCAGCGGCGGGAGATCAAGAAGCTCGCCAAGTCCAAGTCGGCCGACCATGACCTGCCGTTTCCGGACCTGGAGCCTGGCCAAGCTGGCCGAGTTCTTGGTGGCCGAGGGGGTGGTCGACGACATCAGCCACGAGGGCTTGCGGGCGCTGCTCCACCAGGAGGGCGGCACCTTTCAACGCCTGAAAACCTGGAAGGCCTCCAAGATCCGCGGTACGCACAGAAGCCTTGGGGTGCGGCGCCGGCCAGCGCGTCGCTGGCCGCGGCGGCCCGGTTTTTTGCTCACCGCCCGCAGCGTGGCAGAGGCCGCGCCGACCGGGCGGGCGCGAACCGCACCCGGGCGTTGCACGTCTTGCCCGGCGCCAGGCTGGCCCGGCAGGTGTCCGCGGTGACGGCAGACGCGGTCGGCCCCGACACCGTGATCCTCAGCCCGCTGGACGCCTGGCCGCCGGTGCTGGCCAGCGTGAACGTCCGCGCCGCCCGCTGGCCCACCGGCACCGGCCCGTGGTCATACGGGGCCGGGCGGAACGCCAGCACCGCCGGCCCGGTCCCGGCCGCCGCCGCCCCCGCCCCGGCACCCAGCACCACCTCCGCCGCCGCTCCGGCCGCCGCCACGGCCCGGCGAATCAGACCACGCATCGCTACCTCCTTTTTCCCCAGGCGGATGCTGCTGCCTACGGGCCGACCGCCACCCCGACCGGGGTGGCTGATTTGTTGACTAGGGTGGTCGGGGTGCCGCCGGTCAGGAGGGCCTCATTGATCGCGAAGCCGAACTGGTTGGCCCAGTAGATGTGGCTGGCGTCCACCGCCACCCCGGCCGGGGTGTTCTGCCTTTGACCAGGGTGGTCACGCCTGCGCCGTTCAGGTTGGCCTCCATGATCGTGCCGCTGGTGATCCCGCCCCCGCCCTGGTCGGCCCAGTAGATGTGGCCGCTGTCCACCGCCACCCCGGATCGGCGGCCAAGAGCAGCTGAACCCAATGGGTTAAAAGCAGCCTGGCCCGAATGCTCCACAAGCGCCACCTGCGTAGATGCCACGGCTTCGGGCTCCGGTGACCCTCATTGCACGCACTTCTGCAGGCGCGCCGTGCCACGACCCGTGCCACGTTCCGCCCAGCGATCACCTAGTGCTAACTACCAAGCGTGACAATGTGCCGCGCGCGTAGCCGCCTACGGCCGGCATCTCGGTCGCCAAGGTGGCCGCCGGATGTCGCGGTGAAGCGGCTGATCCGTATGGCGCCACGCTCATACCCCACGGGGCGGCCTACGCCCGAATCTGGCGAATAGAGGGCGTTGCGTACGCACGCGGTTATGCACAGTCGTGCCTAACCTTCCATGTTCAGCCGGCGCGCTGACGTCGCAGCAGCAATTGCTGCGCAACCTTTTCGTCAGACGAATAGAGCCCTGCCGATTCCGTGCTCCGCGGCATTGTGCTGCTGGGTGAATGTGGCTGAATGCAGATTGTCGCGTTATGCGGCATCCTTGGTCTCAGGCCACCGAGCGATATGGGCTAGCTTGTCACATGCCGAATTCTGCCCGGCTGGGCTGGCGAGGTCGGCGTGGGCAGTCTATTTCGGTGATACTCTCCTCACTGATCGCATATGACAGCGAACGTCTGCCCGCCGCGGGCTTCGATTACTCTGGCGGAACCGCCGGATATTTGGCACCATCATGAACCTCGCTGAGCTCCTCGCGCTGGTCAGGCGGCGGGGGGCCCGCTAAGTCAAAGTTCGCGAGCCGCATGGCGCAGCTATCGCTTCTGCCTGCTGTTGTAGCTAGGTTGGTTTTGGTGTGGTGCCGCGGTTTGCGGGCGGTGATGGGCATGCAGGCGCGATCCAAGCCGACGCCGAGGCTGCTGGGACGCCAGCGGGAGCGTGAGGCGCTCGACGGCCTGGTCGAGGATCTGAGATCCAGACACGGGTGGGCGCTGGTGGTGCGCGGTGAGGCGGGGGTGGGCAAGACGGAACCCTGACTGGAGTACGTCTTTCATGGCCCTGGGCCCGGACATTACCCGCCCCCCGGGCGGGGGCCCGCGGGAGGGTGGACGGCCTGGGGGATGAGCGTCCATGGGCTAACTACTGAATTTCCACAACTGGTTCTGCCCCGGGGTGACCGGCCGGGCAACCGTCGTTAGCTGACCGCCTTTCCCGTTGGCCTGCAAAATCCTGTGGGTGGCGCGGTTCGTCATCGTGTACCCGGAAGTACCGACCAGGGAAGGAACCCACCGTTGCCAGTTCGACCCGTTGCAGGGCCGCAGCACCACCAGCCCATTACCCGGATCGGACATGCACATGCTGGTGAAGGACCCCCCGGGCGTGAACTGGAACATGATCCCGGCGCTGGAAGTCCCGCCCCCGTACGTCAGCTGGAACCAGTCAGTTCCCGGGTCGGTGCCGGAATCCGGCCACCCGATGACCGGGTTACCGTAGGCCCTGCCCTGCCTCAGTGAATCGATTACGAGGACCGGTGGCCCTTCGTCGGCCTGGCTTCCGCAGTACATATACATATAGCCGGTGGTGCACCCGGGGGTGGATGCCCCCGCGGTACCGGCGGACAGCAGCATCAGCGCCGCCCCTAGGGCTCCTGCCGCCACCATGACCCTCCCGATCGGGCCTGCCTGTCTCCTTATGTTCATATTCTCTCCTCCTAGGCCCGTTGAGGTCCGTTGAGGTCCTTAGGCTTACGTCACGTTCCCCCTGGCGGGGATGTCAACGGGCCGAACGTCCCGGGTTTCGCCCCGGAGGGTGTGCCGATGATGTTGGCTGCTTGCTCCCGGGGCTTGTGAGTTCGTTGGCGGCGGCACCTTGCCGATCGGGAGACCTGCGCAGGCCCTCCCGGTGTCTCTTGGCCGAGTGCGTCCGGGATTTCGGCCGACTGGCAAGCCGTTCTCTTTCTGATGAAGTAACAGCCCTCGTAGAAAGGATCTGGTACGGAACCTGACGACGGCCACGAGAAACTGCCCGAGGACGGCCAGATAGCTGCCCGCTGGCGGCCATGAAAACTGCCCGGCGGCGGCCAGGAGATCTGCCCGACACGATCCGTCCGTTCCCTGCCGGTTCCACGGCGGGGGTTTCTTCCCGGGCTTGGCTGAGCGATGTCAATCCCAGCTCAGCTAGTTCCCGGGAGGGGACGAGTGAAGTCTGCCGAGGAGATCATGAACATTCTGGAGGCCTACGACCTGACGGGGTCGCTGCGGGACGCCGCCGAGCTGGCGGGCTGTTCCCACCACACCGTGGCACGGTATGTGGCCGAGCGGGAGCGGGGCCGGGCGCAGCCCGGCGGCCCGGCGCGCCGGCCTGGGGTGATCGGTGAGTTCTAGCCCAAGCTGGAAGAGCTTGTCGAGCGGAGCAAGGGCAAGATCCGCGCCGATAAGGCGCATGAGCACATCACCGCGATGGGGTATGAGGGCTCGGAGCGGACCACGCGGCGGGCGGTGGCGGCCCTGAAGGCGGCCTGGCAGGCGGGGCGGCGGCGGGTGCACCGGCCGTGGATCCCGGAGCCGGGGATGTGGGCGCAGTACGACTTCGGCGACGGGCCGCTGGCCGGCGGGGCAGCGACGATCCTGTTCTGCTTGTGGCTGGCCTGGTCCCGGTTCCGGGTGGTCTTGCCGCTGCTGGATAAGTCCGCCCCGTCGGTGTGGGCAGCGGCCGATGTGGCGCTGGGCCGCCTGGGCGGGGTGCCCACCTACCTGCTCACCGGCAATGAGAAAACGGTCACGGTCGAGCATGTGGCCGGGATCCCGGTCCGCAATGCCGCCGCGGTGGAGGCCGGCATTACGGGCTGACCGTGGCCACCTGCGTGCCGTATGACCCGGCCTCCAAAGGCGGCTCGGAGTCCACGGTGAAGATCGCGAAGGCGGACCTGGTGCCCACGGACGCGAACCTGCGCGAGGAGTATGCCAGCTTCGCCGCGCTGGAGGCAGCCTGCCTGGGGTTCTGCGACCAGGTCAACGCCCGGCCGCACCGGATCACCCGCCGGGCCCCGGCCGAGATGCTGGCCGAGGAGCGGGCCCGGCTGCACCCCGTCCGCGCCGCGCCGTTGACCGCGGCGCTGGGCGTGACCCGCAAGGTCGATGCCCTGTCGCTGGTGACCTTCGAGGGCGGCCAGTACTGGGTGCCGCACGAGCTGGCCGGGCAGCCGGTGTGGGTGCGCCGGCACGGCGGGCAGGTGGTGATCATCCACGCCGGGCCCGGCGGCCCGGTGGAGGTGGCCCGGCACCTGGTGACCGCTCCGGGCAGCCCGCGGGTCGACGACGCGCACTACCCGCCCGCCCCGCCCGGCGCGCTGGGGCGCACGGCGAAGCCGCGGACAGCCGCCGAGGCCCGGTTCCTGGCGATCGGGGACGGCGCCGGGCTGTGGCCGGCCGAGGCCGCGGCCGCGGGCGCCTGCCGGGTGCGGGCCAAGATGGCCCAGGCGGTCCAGCTCGCCGCCCTGCACGGCGCCGCTGCGACAGACCGGGCGCTCGGCCAGGCCGCCGCAGCGGGCCGGTTCGCCGACGGCGACCTGGCCGCCATCTTGGCGCATCAGGCCAGTGCCGCCTGCGGTGAGCCGTCCCAGGCCGGCGAGCAGCCCTCGCTGGCCCAGGGCACCGCAGGGTGGGCCCTGCACAGCGGGACGGAGACCGCCCGATGATGCTGCGCCGCCCGCACGAGGACGCCATCGTGACCGCCGAAGACATGGCGATGATCCGCCGGCTCCTGGTCACCTGCTCGGACGTGCTGATCTGGGCCGGGCTGCACGCCGGCCTGGACTACCACCACGCGGTCATGGACATCACCGCGGCCGCCGGCCGTTCCGCCACGCGCGTGGTCAGCCGGGAACCGTGAACTCCGCCAACCGAGGGCGCTGGCTGACGCGGGAGTCCGTCACGAAGAGCAACCTGAGCCTTTGCGTGCCCGCGGGATACCCGCCGTTCGGGACGGCTCTTGGGAGCGGGCTATTGACATTCGTGGCCGTTCATAATGGGTAATTCTGCGCGCATCGGGCCGCCTGCAGATCAGGGCCTGGCAGAGTAGTGGTGGTGTAGACGCAGCCCTCGACAGGTGGGAGCACGTGCATGCCCGCTTGATCGGCTCCGTTTGTCGGCGCGCAGGGCGGAGGTGGCCTGGATGCGGCGGTCCAGTTGGCGGGCCTGAGCGCGCAGGCGCGGCGATGGCCGCGGCGAGCAGGGGAAATCTGCTGACCGTAGAAGGGCGCGGGAGGCTGCCCGGGGTATCGGCCGGGTGCAATGGGGGACCTTGGCTTCCCGCCGGTGCTGCAGGGGCGTACCGTGGCGTGAGCACTGGCGGGAGGTGATGCGTCGTGGCCGAGGACATCGCCGATATCCTTGCCGGGGGTTGGCTCGGCCGCGGTGTGCCATTATCTGGTCGTGGCAGGGCACGGCCGGCCCGGCGCGAAAGCTGGCCGTTACCTGGTGCCTGCGGCGGCCGCCGGCGCTGGCTGGCCTGATCGGGGCGGCCGGCCAGCAGGTGTCATGGGTACCTGGTCAGGTGCCCGCGGTCCGGTCCGCTGGCCCGGCGGCGGCCTTTACGGTCGGGATGAGATGCTCGCTGCGAAGGAGAACAGATGACACGGACTCCTGAGGAAGTCTTCCAGCACCACGCCGAGGCGCTTGGCGCAGGCAACCTGGATGACATCGTCGCTGACTACACCGACGACGCCGTTTTCATCACCCCGGCCGGCGTCAGGCGCGGCCGGGACGGCATCCGGGCCGCGTTCACCCAGCTGCTCGGTGATGTGCCGGACGCGGCCTGGGACCTGAAAACCCAGATCTATGAGGGCGACGTGCTCTTGCTGGAGTGGGCCGCGGACGCGGCCGCCACCTTCGTCGAAGATGGCATCGACACCTTCGTATTCCGCGACGGCCTGATCCGGGTGCAGACGGTCCGTTACACGCTGCAGCGCAAGAGCTGACGGGAAGACGCGGGCAGGTACCGGCGCGCGTCCTGAGAGATGCGTCGCGACGGCACCGCACGCGGTCGGCCGGCCACGGCTGGCTAGCTTTCGCCGCCGCCGCGCCGGCTCCCGGGACGGCCTTGCCGCGTCGGTGCGGTCATAGATGGTAACGGAGCGAGTTGCTAGCCGGAGATAGCGCACACGATTATCCGCCTGCGCTGACGCCCGGCCCGCCGGCCCGCCGGCCCGCGCCAGCAGGGTTTATCACCCAGCGCGGTACTACCGCAGGCGCCCCCTGGCTTGGGTACTTAGTTCCTGCGCGAGGTCCGCATAAGGCCGTGCCCGTCATCACTGCCGGCCGGGCGCTCTGCGAAGATGCCGCGGGCGCTCCACACGCTCCCCGCATGCGACGCCTCCGGACCAGGCCCGCTTCACCGCCGGGCGGGCAGAGCAGCTTATCAAGGCCCCGGTCACCCACCGCGATAACGGCAAGAGTCAGGAACGCAAAATAGCCGCCGATCGGTGCGGCTCGCGAGCGTGGACTGTCTGCGGTCGCGGCCGTGCATAACGGGGCGTTCTGCGCTGCTGCGCCGACCGCGGTCCTTGGCTTCTGGCACGGGATTTCTGCTTGACCCAGGTGATGCGGCGGCCGAGAATCACCGCCATGCCGATGGTTATTGTTAGCGCGGGCGCGCGGTCGGTCGGCTCGGCGGTGCCATAGTGAGAGGCGGCCGGGTCCCAGTGTTGTGGATCACTGGCCGGGCGGGGGATCCCGGCTGCGCCGGCGTGACTGCTGGATTACGGCGCACCGCCGAGGGAAAGACCACACGCGAGATACGCCGCTGCCTCAAGCGCTACATCGCCCGCGATCTCTACCGGCAGCTCACCCGGTCGATGAATCCTCCCGCGGGCCATTGACAAACATAGAAGCGTCAGAAGATCCGGCGGTGGCCGACCTGAGCACAGCTGCGCTACGCTTTCCGTGCATCGCCCGGGAGGGGGAGGCGGCGTGATGGCAGGGCCCGGAGACGAGATAGCTGCAGGCCCAGCGGGCCACGGCCACCTGCGGGCGTCGAACGCCGACCGCGAACAAGTGATCGACGTGCTCAAGGCCGCGTTCGTCCAGGGTCGGCTGACCAGGGACGAGCTCGACCTCCGGGTAGGCCAGGCGTTGCAGTCACGGACCTACGCGGAACAGGCTGCGGTTGTCGCCGACCTTCCCGCTGCCCGGATGACAGCCGAGCAGCCGGGCATCAGGCCCCGCCGGACACGGTCCCGGGCACCGGGCAACGCGCGCATCGGGCGCCGACAGCCGTGCATGGGCCGACGTCGCCGGGACCCGGTTCCAATCCGGCTCGCAGCCTGCGAGGCCCTGCGCGCGGGCCGCGCCAGTAGAAGACGGCGACCGGAAAGATTTCGCCTGGGCTGACCGTGAGGGTCGACTTGCCCGCTGCGCCGGGCCCGGCGACGATTACGCTCTTCACACGTTGTCTATGGCGCCCATTCCGCGGGACTGCGGGGATCAGCCCAGGCCGGGTTTGGCTCGCGGGGACGAGATGGCGCGGCTGACGCACGCGAAGGCCATCGGCTAGATTCTGTGCGCTATGGCTTGCCAGGCCGCTGAACGATCGCGGTAATCTGCGCTGGTCAGGAAGGAGAGAGGTGATGAAAGCC
>Ga0187780_10003533_pt1 | contig 11787 bp, 11 predicted proteins | sample 1015_Q2_SP10_20__FD_132429 | JGI IMG/M metagenome (GOLD analysis project Ga0187780, IMG submission 132429) | Tropical peat soil microbial communities from peatlands in Department of Meta, Colombia - 1015_Q2_SP10_20_MG | ecosystem: Environmental > Terrestrial > Soil > Wetlands > Peat | place...
TGCACGAGATCGTGCTTTTGCTTACTTGCCAGCAAGACGGGCCATGACCGGAGTAAAGGCATCCATATCCCTCTCGTGTACGGTGATGTAGGAGATTCCATACTTTTCGCGATAAGAGAGGAGTTCCTCACTGATCTGATCCACAGAGCCGATCAGGAAATGGGGCGAGGCAAGCACTTGCTCTGCGGTGACCGCATCGTCTTGAGTAGCGCCAATAAACGAACGCATAAAGGCCGCAACTTGCTGGGCGGCTTCCTGAGGTCGATCGGTGACGACCACGGCGAAGGTAATGAGGTTGAATTCCAGATCATTGAAGCGGTCGCCCGCGGCCTGGCGTATCCAGGTAAGCTTCTGCTCTATGGAGGTCATATCCAGGCTCTCGCTTCCTCGCGCCCTAAAGTTTAGGCTCACGATATCAGCTTCACGACCGGCGATTGACAGCATGCGTTTGCTGCCACCGCCAATCAGGATGGGCGGATGCGGTCGCTGTACTGGTTTAGGAAAGCCTTCCAGCTGGGTGATGGTGTAGTACTTGCCAGTGAAATCCACTGGTCCTTCAGAGAACAGCCCCTTGATGATGCGCAGGGTTTCTTCTGTACGCTCAACACGCACGCTGGCTTCATCGAAAGGGATGCCAGCTTGCTGATACTCGCTAGCCCGCCAACCTGCTCCGAGTCCTAGTTCGAAACGGCCACCTGTTAACACATCAATGGTAGCAACCTCCTTGGCAAGCACTACCGGATGTCTGAAATCATTATCATAGACGTAAGTACCAAGACGTAGTGTGGTGACATTAGCCGCAGCCATCAGAGCAGGACCGGGGGCAAAGTGTTCACCCAGGTGATCGGGCAGTAACAGTATCGCGTAGCCACTATCTTCTGCTCTCCTGGCTTTGGTCGCCCAATCATCTTTCGAAGCAGCCGGTCGGACTTCTAAGCCGAAGCGGAATGGTCGGTAGCTGCTCATCTGTGATTCTCCTTACACTTGATTGTACTCTTGGTTCGGTCATTTTCAGGTCAGTTTTGGAGATTCAGCTACAAGCTGGTCATAGGAAGTCAGTGAAAAATCTAACAAGCCGATCTGCTTCAGTATACCATTTCCAGTAAGCAGAATTCACCAAAGCTGTGTCTGAGATCAAATATGTGTCAAGCATCCTTTAGGTCGGTTTCATACGGTCGCCCAAATTTGCACCTTTCTCTGTCCTCACAAAGTACGAGTTACAATGACCACACAGCTCAGAATCGCGAGAGTGGACTGGGTGCATTGTTAGGCTATATAAACGGGATAGGCACAGGCGTAATCTACGGAATGCTCAGATCGCAAATCGTTAAGATACCTGCTCTACTTGCCGCTCCTCTTGTTGGTCTGACAGCAATGGCCCTAAGAGTGTGAAGCTAGGATAGACGAACTCTCTTCACAAAAGCGACTTACCTCTACGAACAGACTGCTTCTTGCAAGCATGCCTCATTATAAGGAGCTATTCCGTCCTCATTACAAGGTATACTTAAAGAAGAAACGTCAAGTACAAAGAAAGAGGAAACCGATCATGACGACCACGCAGATGAAACTTGAGTTGATTCTAGTTCCTGTCACAGACGTTGACCGTGCCAAGACTTTTTATACCGAGAAAATCGGCTTTCACGCTGACTTTGACCAGCAGGTCAACGAGAACCTCCGCTTTGTCCAGTTAACACCTCCCGGTTCAGCTTGCTCTATCGCAATTGGAATGGGCATCACCACCATGCAACCCGGATCGCTTGAAGGAATGCTCCTGGTGGTCTCAGACGTCAGAGCCGCCCGCGAGGAACTAATCAAACAAGGTGCTGATGTCAGTGACATCGACGTTCAGGACTGGGGATCATTTGTCTATTTTAGTGATCCCGATGGCAATCGCTGGTCCTTGCAGCAACTTCCCAGTCGCTCTTAGCTTCCAGGTTAAAGCTCGTTCTAGGAACGCTTTCCAGAACGAGCTTTCTGAGGACCTATCAATAAACCCATCGGACAAATGACTCTGCCCAACGGATTAGCATTACACTTATGTGCAAAGGTCCATAGAAGGGTTATATTTGATACAACTGATACAACTGATACAATTGTTATATATGTTATAACAGTTAGATGAATAAACACCTCTCGCATGTATCATCATCCTGCACATAAACAAGCGTGGTCAATCACCGTTCAACAAACCATACTGCCCCTTTTTCACACATTTGTATTGTTTAGTCTCACAAATGATATTTCGTACATTGTTCTTAACTGACATTTTCCTACATCCTCAATGAACATATTTTTAACAAAATACCGTTTAAGGCTTTGACATTGTAAATATAATATAATTTTGAATTATAAAATGCATACATAATTGACAAAAACTGCATTTTCTGCTATACTCATCCCTGTTCACTACATTTCTGAGGAGATACTTTAAAATGGTACGTCAGCAACACATCGTTATCGTTGGGGCAGGTATCGTTGGGCTTTCTACCGCTTACTCACTCTTAACACGAGGGGTACATAACGTCACTATTCTGGAACAAGAAACCGTCGATCACATTCGCTCCAGTTCACATGGCTTTTCACGACTACTTCGCTTCGAATATGGGTCAGACGCATTCTATTCACACATGGTTAGATCAAGCCTCAAACGCTGGAAGAACCTTGAATATCGAACCGGGCAAACTCTGTACACCTCAACTGGATTGTTAATGCTAGGCAACGATGACGATAGAGATACGCTGTCGAGCTACCGCGTTGTGCGCGAAATGGGGCTACCAATAGAACGGCTCTCACAGGATGCTTGCGCATCGCGATTCCCGCAGTTTGATCGCAGGCCTTATAATCTATGCCTGTATAACCAGGAAGCTGGTATCCTTCATGCATCAACCATACTACAAACATTGCGCGATTTGATACTCGACTTGGGAGGAGAAATTTACGAATCGTGCCGGGTCACACGCATCACAAATGAAAACCAGTATTACCCAATTCGTCTTCACTTAAGTTCTGGACAAGCAATTCAGGCTGACCGTATTGTGCTCGCTGCCGGCCCATGGATACATCGCTTGCTGCCTCATCTCTATCTTCCTGTGCGCATCACTCGCCAGTACCTGATCTATTTCTCTGGCTTACCCATCTCAGACTACAGCACAGGAACATTTCCTGCATTTATCGCCGGAGATATATACGGCTTCCCTATCCACCAGGGATGCAATAGTTGGGTAAAGGCCACGTCTCACACCTTTGGAGTTCCTATTGATCCAGACAATATCGCGCTTCAAGACAACCAGGTCATATCCTCAATCAGCGCGCAAATTCGAGAGCTTCTGCCTGCCCTGCAACATGCTGAAATTGCGCGCGTCGATTCATGCATGTACGACGTCTCGCCCGACGAAGATTTCATCCTGGATCGCCTCCCCTCCGATCCTCGCATTATAGTCGCCACAGGTCTTTCAGGACATGCCTTTAAGTTCGGACTACTCCTTGGAGATATCTTAAGTAACCTGGTCTCAAACACAGAACCACCAGTTTCGCTAGACCGTTTCCGTCTTTCACGTTTCAGCCACGCTCGCAAATATCAAAAAAGTTCAGTAGCATAATTGAAGGGTGAAGGCTGTCTTACATTTCTTCCAACACAATGCTTGATCAGCATTTCAGATCAGAAGAAACGAATCGACAAGAGATGTCATCTGAGTTTATTATTGCCATTCTGAGCGAAGCGAAGAATCTCGTTGCCTCGCGCTTGGGATTCTTCGCTTCGCTCAGAATAACGGTACGCTAGATCATTTCCCCAATATTGCCACAATGCTGGTATTTCAGGCTGATGTACGACGCTGCTCAATCAGCAGTTTCGCTGCCATCACAGAGACCCAGACGAGAGCGTTGAGTGTAGTGAACACGAAAGCGCTATTCAGCCAGAGATGCCCCGTCGAAAGCCCTGCAAGAGAAACGAAGAAGAGCACACCAGTTACCACAGAGTAGATGGCCCATCCTCGAAGGTGTTGAAATGCGAAACGGCGAGCAAACACAAAACATACCGCAATCAGCGCTATGAACGAAATCGTCCCTACGATGAGATGCCCCAGGCCGTGCCAGCTGAGTGTGTTGGCATTTGCAGGCGTTCCAGGAGGGAAGCCCAGTCCCGGGTCAGCCCGGAAGAATGCAGCGCAAATCATTCCTACGCCTAAGACTGCGATCAGCACTGGTCCCCATGTGCCACCACGGCTACCATGCATAACTTGTCGCATCCCTACTGCACAGGCGACGAACAGCAATCCGGTGAGCAGGAAGCAAGTGATCTGAATCCATCCCAGATCCCCATTTTCAAGCAGGCTGAGCGCATGACGCGTGAGATCAAACCCTGGTCGCGTGAAAGCCTGGGTTAGACCGACGATGGTGAAAAGCGGGCCGGCTACTATGCCACAGATTAGGAGCGCTTTGGTAAGCTTCGTGTTCTGAAGGTAAGATGTGCTCTCTTGTGAAATCACGTGTTGCATTGAAATCTCCTTCTTTTGAATCAATATTTATGCAGAATGACAGGTAAGCCAAAGGGCGCCTGTCGAGTACGCTTTGGAGTTGACCAGATGCAGCGTCGTTGGGCTTGCGTCTTGAAAGAGCCGCTTGCCCTTACCCAGGACCAATGGACAGACTACGAACAGAAACTCATCGATGAGGTGTTGATCCATGAGCGTACGGACAAGATCGCTACTCCCAAGAATCGTAATGGCCTGACCAAACTGCTGCTTGAGCTTGAGCACTTCCTCGGCGATATTGCTCTTGATCAGCCTGGAATTGTTCCATGTCGCCTCCTGAAGAGTGGTTGAAACCACAAACTTCGGGATACTATTAAATCGGTCAGCCATATCACCCGTTCGCTCCGGCCACGCGGCAGCCATTTCTTCATAGGTTCGGCGCCCATAGAGCAGTGCATCGCACTGAAAGAGGTTACCGCCGGTTTCCATGCCCATTTCTTCATTCAGAAATGGTCCGTTCCATTGTTCGGGGGCTTCCATAACTCCATCTAAGGTCAAAAACTCTGCAACTTGTAATTTGCTCATGGTGGTTCTCCTTCTCTAGTCTTCGTCGTTTGTCAGGTCGCTACTTTCGAGTGATAGTAGCGCCAAGCTCATATGGTTGATCTTCGTGAGCACACCATGGAGTGCTGGCTGGTCCTTGAGTGTGCCAGAAAGCTCAGATGTACCATCTGGCTCATGCACAATCTGTAATCCCTCCAGCCACTCCTGCCAGCCAGGGTCCAGGTGCCCTTTGATGCGAATCGAAACATGCATCGTTGTACTCCTTTCGTTCTGATTGGATCAGGCTTGCTCTACATGAGAAGAGTATAGCCAGGCAGGGAGGAACTTTCATCGCCTGAATTCGTGATTAGACGGGTGATTGTGCGAGTATGTTGGGAAATCAAATGGAAAGCGGTTTCCCACAACAGTTGGAATTCAGCTAACAACAGTTTTCGAACTGTTGTTAGAGGATATGTAAACGTTGGGTAGCTGTGATGGCTTCAGCTCGGCGACTCACGCCAAGCTTGCGATAGATACTACTGACCTGCGTCTTAATTGTATTGGGAGATACAATCAGTGTGTCTGCCATCTCCGCATATGTTTGCCCATTTACGAGCAGACGGAGCACTCGTAGTTCCTGCCGTGAGAGTGGCTCAACCCTTGGCCTCAACGTTTCAGCTGCTTCTACCTCATATTGACTTTCTCGATGCACCGCCAGAGATGAGCCTGCTCTGTGAGCGCGTGTCATTTGCTCCTGCTTAAAGGCTGCCAGCAAACGCGCTATGTAAGGCCTTGAAGGGGAGATAGCCAAAATGCTGTTTCCCTCTTCATAAGGTGTATCTAAGTTCTCTTTACCATTAGCTTCCAGAAGTGCTTCCAGTGTCTGCCGCATGGGCTCTCCTGCATCCAGATACAGGCGAACCCAGCCTTCTGACTCGGTCATCGTAAACAGACGAATCGCGATAGGAGCCACCTGCTCGCTTTTTCCCGCGTGATGCAATGCGACCAGGTAAAGTGCCATCCATTCGAGCATTTTCTCGATATCTGCTGGCCGCTCAAAATACTCTTTGAATCCCTCCAACGTTTCGACCGCTGTCGTGTATTGATGTTGCGCCAATAGGATACTCACCAGTAGGAGCACTTCCCATTTGCGCAAGGGATCCCAGGAATCTGGAGAGACTGTGGTTTGTGCTGCCCAGTTGTTTGCATCGGCTAAATTGCCTTGCGCAAGCCACACCTGGACTCGGGTCTCCGTCACCCAGCGAATATTGTTGGCAAATTTTTCCTGCTCAAGGAGCGCCTCCGCTTTATGTAGTGCCTTTTGTGCGGAATCTAAATCCCCTTTTGCAAGCGCAAGTCGCGCTGCAGCTCTCTCTCCCATAGCAAGAAGTTCTACCTGTTGCCAGTCCTGCGCGATTCTGAGCAAATGGAGCAATGCATCTGATGCCTCTTTCAGCCGATTCCAGGCATAGGAGATGTCGAAGAGGGAGGCAAATAGATATCCTGCTATGGCAGTGCTCCCACCGGTCTGATCCAGCAGTGAGATTGCCTCCAGGCATTCCTGATGAGCGTGGTGCAATTGTCCAGCATGGATATATGCTCTGGCAAGCCAGGTCATCACGCGAAACGTGACCAGGTAATCTCCTGCCTCACTGATCCATTGCTTAGCCGAACGCAGCCTTTTCACCAGGAGAGCGCTGTCTTGCTGGAGCATCAAGTTCAGCCAGAAAGCAAAGGAGAGAGGGATCAATCTCCAACTCACCTCCTCATCAGGAGAAAGCGCTTCTACCTCTTGCGTTATAATGCGTAGACTTTCTTTATCTCCACGTCCCATGATGCCTCTGACCTCGATCAAGGCACGTAGTAGGTGAAGACGACGTTCGATTAACGTCACCTCCGCTTCCGAGAGCAATAGCGACTGCCTGCGACCTAGGATCTCTTCCATGCGCATGATTGTTCGCTGTACCTGGGCTGCCATACGAGCATGCACAGTTTCGGTACTTATATGAACGGAGTTGAGGAAGCGAAGAGCAGCGTTGAGAGCTAGACGCGTATGCGCACGCAAAACGGGGTCTGGCAACATAAGCACCCATTGATGGATGGCACTTGCTTCCCCTCTAAACCAGAAGTGCGGAGCTGCCTGCTCCATCAGAGAGGCAGCAAGGGGATAGTCAGGCGCGGCTAGTGCGTGTGCAATGGCCTCTCTCCATTCACCTTGCATCTCATACCATCGTGCAGCACGTTGATGTAAGTTTGGCACAAGTTCTGGTTGAGAAGCATGTAAACGAGCGCGCAGCGCCTCACGAAACAGATCGTGATAACGGTACCACTGCCGCTGCTCATCAAGCGGCACCACAAAGAGATTGTCTCGTTCCACCTCCTCCAGCATCTCCTGGCTTGCCTGGATGGTCAGACTCATGGTGATTGCCTGGCATAAATCGGCATTCATACGTGTGAGGATTGAGGTCTGGAGCAGAAAGTGCTGCAGTGAGACTGACAACTGCGCAAGAATGTCCTGCTGCACATAGTCCATCAGGTAGCGATAGCTGCCTGAAAAATCCGCGATCCAGCCAGCGAGATTCTGCTGCTTTCGTAAAGAGAGTGCTGCCAGTTGCAGACCTGCAATCCAACCCTCCGTCCGCTGCTGCAAAGTGGCTACATCTTCATCTGAAAGAGGCAGAGTCATGCGTTGCAACAGAAAGCCGGCAGCCTCTTCCTGGCTAAAGCGCAAATCACTAGTGCGAATCTCGAGCAGTTGACCACGAACGCGCAATCTCGAGAGGGGCAGCTCTGGATCAGTACGTGTAGCAATCACCAGGTGCAAACGTTCAGGCAGATGATCAAGCAAGAAGAGCATCGATTCGTGAATGGTCTGATCAGAGATCGCATGATAGTCATCCAGGATGAGGATAATTTCTCTTGAGCCTGATACGATCTCATTGAGTAGACTCGTCAAGACAGTTGAAAGCGGAGGAGACTGGGGCGAGTGTAGTAAGGCAAGAGCGGTTTTTCCAAGATCGGGCATATCTACACGTAGCGCTGCAATAACAGAGCTCCAGAAGCCGATTGGGTCATTGTCTAACATGTCGAGGGAGAGCCAGGTGACCACCTGTTTGGCTTCCGAGTATTCCACGCTCTGCTCTCTCGTCCTGCTTGCCCACTCAGAAAGTAATGTTGTCTTCCCACTACCTGCAGATGCAGAGATAAGCGTCAAAGGGTGAGAGCGTATAGCATCAAGTTCTCTGAGCAAGCGAGAGCGCTCTACAAGTGTGCCAGTCAAACGAGGAGGAGAGAGTTTGGTGTAGAGCAGAGCTTCCTTCTGATCTAACGACAACGCGGCTGGCTTTAGGTTATGAACGGCAGGAGAGGGTATAGCATTGAGTTCCTGCGCCACCTTCTCTAAGTGCGCAAGAGTGACCATTGAGGTTCGTCCGAGATAGCGCTTTCTGGTGCGACTCTGTGTGGTATGATACGCATACCAGTAGCCAGTACCTCGTTGTCGGGACTCTTTGAGTACACTGAGATGACCGTATTGCCCCTGAAAAGAGAAAGAGGAATGCGTCTCCAACCAGGCTATCCATGGTTCTTCGCTTCCTGGCTCCAGAGACTGCGGTGGAGAATCAGGACTAAGAAGTGTATAGGTCTCGCTTTGGACAGACCAGATGAGGGAATGAGAGGCTGGCTTCGGCATGGACTCCTTTCACAGAACATGTTCATCCCCAACTCCCCAACATAGGGTGAGTATAGCATGCAAAGGAGTCCACAAGCAACCAGAATTTTCTCTTATCTACACCAGCTCTCGAATATCGACGAAATGCCCAGCGATGGCAGCGGCAGCGGCCATGGCAGGACTGACCAGGTGGGTACGTCCCCCTCGACCTTGCCTGCCCTCGAAGTTGCGATTGCTGGTGGAGGCACAGCGCTCTCCCTCGGCGAGTTGATCCCCATTCATGGCTATGCACATGCTGCATCCCGCCTCCCGCCACTGAAAGCCCGCCTCACGAAAGATGTCGGCTAACCCTTCCGCTTCGGCGCTGCGTCGCACCTGGGTGGAACCTGGCACCACCAGCGCTCGTACATGCGGAGAGACGTGCTTGCCCTGCACATAGCGCGCTGCGCTGCGCAGGTCTTCCAGCCGGGCGTTGGTACACGAGCCAATGAAGACAGTGTCGAGGGCGATGTCGGTGATCTTCTGCCCTGGCACCAGCCCCATGTAGCTCAGGGCGCGTTCGTAGGCTTTGCGCTCCTCCGCATCGGCTTGCGCGGCTGGATCAGGCACGACCCCTGTTACATCAGCCACCATACCCGGATTGATACCCCAGGTCACCTGGGGACCCAGCCCCTGGATGCTGACCTCGTACTCGGCATCAAAGCGGGCGTCCGCGTCGCTGGCCAGCTGCTGCCACGCCTGCACCGCCTGCTCGAACTGCTCGCCTTGCGGGGCAAACGCTCGCCCCTGCAGGTAAGCAAAGGTGGTCTCGTCGGGAGCCACCATACCGGCACGCGCGCCTGCTTCAATGGCCATGTTACACAGCGTCATGCGTCCTTCCATCGAGAGGCTGCGCGTAGCCGAGCCGGCAAATTCGATCACGTGGCCGGTGCCCACGCCGGTGCCTAACTGCCCGATGAGGTGCAGCGCCAGGTCTTTGGCGCTCACCCCTGCTGCCAGCCTTCCCTCAACGCGGATACGCATGGTCTTGGGTCGCCGTTGCAGCAGGCACTGGGTCGCCAGGACGTGTTCGACTTCGCTGGTGCCGATGCCAAAGGCTAAGGCTCCCAGCGCTCCATGGGTGGAGGTGTGCGAGTCTCCACACACGATCGTCATCCCCGGCAGCGTCAGCCCCTGCTCCGGTCCAATCACATGCACAATCCCCTGCCGTGCATCTGACATCCTGAAAAGAGTAATTCCATATTCTTGAGCGTTCTTCTCCAATGTTACGATTGTCTCGGCACACTGGTCATCTACCACATCCAGCATGCGCCTGCCAGGCACGGTTGGAATGTTGTGATCAAGCACGCCAATCGTCGCATCGGGTCGACGCACAGAACGACCTGCAAGTCGCAAACCCGCGAACGCCTGCGGAGAAGTCACCTCATGTATCAAATGACGGTCAATATACAGAATGGTTGTATCCCCGGGAGCCACGCTCACCACATGCGCATCCCATATCTTCTCAAACATCGTTTTCGGCATTATTAATCTCCAAACCAAACAAACCTCAAAGAGGTTTATTCGTGAAACTGTAGGGACAGGGGCTGTGTGGATGTTGGGCGGGGGCGCTTGCGCTGTCCTGGCCTCACTCCACTTCGCATGCGTTGGGGGGCGCTTGCGCTGGGAGGCGCTTGCGGCGCTGTCCTGGTTCCCTTCGCCCCCACCTTATCTCATTTATACCTCAGCCAGCACTGCGCCCGTATTTGCGGAAGTCACCAATGAGGCATAGCGGCGTAACCAGCGGCTTGCTACTCGTTCTTTTGGTGGCGTGACATTCTTCAGCCGCTGTGCGATCTCCTCGTCACTTAAATTCACATTCAATCGGTTCTCAACCAGGTCAATGTTGATCATATCGCCATCGACAAGTGCGGCGATTGGTCCGCCAGCCGCGGCCTCCGGAGAAATATGGCCGATACACGCGCCACGTGTGCCCCCGGAGAAACGCCCATCCGTAATCAGTGCCACTTTCTCACCAAGACCCATGCCTACGATATTGGCCGTAGGCGCCAGCATCTCCTGCATACCTGGACCACCTCGTGGGCCTTCGTAGCGGATAACCACCACGTCGCCTTCCTTCACCTGTCCATTCAGGATACCCGCGCAGGCATCTTCTTGCGAATTATAGATGCGTGCAGGTCCATAATGGCGCATCATTGAAGGAGCAACCGCCCCAACTTTCACGACAGCTCCATCAGGCGCGAGATTGCCGAAGAGCAAAGCCAGCCCTCCACGCTCACTATGCGGCGCGTCAATGGGATGGATCACTTCATAGTCTTTCACTTCAGTCTCGGCAATATTTTCACCCAACGTCTTGAGTGTCACGGTCGGACGATCAAGATTGAGCGTTCCTGGTTTCTTCGATAGCTCCTTGAGAATAGCACTGATTCCTCCTGCCCGGTCAACATCCTCCATGTGCCACTTTCCAGACGGGCTAACCTTGCAAAGATGTGGCGTGCGCATTGCCACCTGGTTGATACGATCCAGCGAATACTCCACTCCAGCTTCCTGCGCCAGTGCCAGCGTATGCAATACGGTGTTGGTAGAGCCGCCCATGGCCATATCCAGGGCAAATGCATTATCGATAGATTCAGCATTGACGATCTTACGCGGACTGATATCCTCCCCTATCAAGCGCATAATCATGCGTCCCGCTTCACGAACAAGTTCCTTGCGTGCTTCAGAAGTTGCCAGGTAGGAACCGTTCCCCGGAAGCGCCATTCCGAGCGCTTCCATCAGGCAGTTCATCGAGTTAGCAGTGAACATGCCTGAACACGAACCACACGTCGGACAAGCTTGCTGCTCCAATTCCAACAATTCACGGTCATCTATTTTACCGGCTTGATATGCGCCAACACCTTCGAAGATACTGATAAGATCGATGGATCGACCATCGGCCAGTTTCCCGGCTGCCATCGGCCCGCCACTTACGAAAATGGTTGGGATATTCAAGCGCATCGCTGCCATCAGCATGCCGGGTACGATTTTGTCACAATTCGGAATACACACCATGCCATCAAAACGATGAGCTTCGACCATTGTCTCGACACAATCAGCAATCAA
>Ga0187780_10003535_pt1 | contig 11786 bp, 9 predicted proteins | sample 1015_Q2_SP10_20__FD_132429 | JGI IMG/M metagenome (GOLD analysis project Ga0187780, IMG submission 132429) | Tropical peat soil microbial communities from peatlands in Department of Meta, Colombia - 1015_Q2_SP10_20_MG | ecosystem: Environmental > Terrestrial > Soil > Wetlands > Peat | place...
CAGTTGGGAAGGCGATCCTGAAGCTCACCCTGAAGAACAACATCACCGAGGTTTCCCTGAAGAACGATCCCATAATCCCCAAGCTACTAGGGCGATTCTCAGGCGAAGTGGACTATTCAAGAGGCGAGACCCTGCACATTATTGCAGGAATTGAAACCGTAAACGTGGTGACGGACACCAAGAATCTGGAACGGCTGCTGGACACCGTCCCCAAGAAGCACATCCTCAAGGTGATCGAGGGCCTCGCGGAGATTGTGGTATCGATTTCCGACTCGGTGCTCAATACTCCGGGCGTGGTTGCGACCATAAGCACGCACCTGGCCAGGAACGGGGTTAGCCTCGTCGAGTACGTCACTACCAGCCCTCACGGGATCATAATTGTCGAAGAGAAGGATGCCCTGAAGAGCTACCAACTCCTAGAGAACCTCGCTATGGGCAACAAACCCCATACCGCTTAGCTCCAAGTTGCTTGTTCGCGGGGTAGTAGAACAGAATCAGAGACCCACGATAGATTTGACAGAAAGCACGGCCGCAAGGCGTTCAGCCCCTTAGGGAAGATTCGAACCTACAATAGGTCCGAGCCCAGTCGGGATTTAACCCAGTGCCAGCGACCTTCAGATGATCTTGATTGGGCATCCATTTGGGTGCCCCAATCCCGGCCGGGGCAAATTAGCATCCATTTGGGTGCCCTGGTCCACTGAAACGCCTCCAAGTGGATGTTCAGACTCGGGAAATAGCTTTAATTCAATTGTAGCGCCTCCGAACGCGTTTGGTCTCCACCGGGGTTCCATCCCTGGACCACCTCCTTGGCGAAGATGGCTATCCTGACAAATCTTCCATTCTAGTAGTCGGACCTCCCGGCATAGGAAAGGAGGTACTCGGATACTGGTTCATCCGTGGTGGGTTGGTCCAGGGGGACTACTGTCTGTACGCCACTCATCGTCCAGTTTCAGACGTCTTGAGGGACATGAAGGGCGTGGGCATTAGCACCGAGCGGGTGCCCGAGTGGATCTCAAGCTCAGGCTCTCCTGTCAGATGCGACCTCAAGGACGCCACATCGATCAGTTTCAACATCAAGGAGGCAGTCCACAGGAACAAGGAAAGACGGGTTAGGGTTGCAACCGATGTCCTATCTCCGCTACTCGTCCTGAATCCTGTAGATTCGATGTACTCGTACTGGTCTCAGCTCCTCTCCGACCTCAAACAGCAGGATTCGGTCGTGTTCGCGTTGGCTGAAGACGGGATGCATCCCTCCAATACTATCACGACGATGGAACAGCTATTCGACGGAGTAATAGAAATGAGGTTGTATGAAGAGGGACTGGCAATCACTCCCCTTTTCCGAGTGAAGAAGATGCTTGGTCTGCCCCCGCTTCACGGATACTTTCGCTTCGCAGTATCGAGCACTGGTATGGAGGTTGCGCCTCACGCCAAGTGATATCGCCCAGCTCGTTGACGGTGCATCAAGCGTCGTCGAGCTTGCAATTCTCATAGTCGGCATAGGAAGGGTGGCCCAGATGAGGAGAGGTTTTGTAGACCCAACATATCGTAGCAGGGCCTTCTGGTCAGGCCTCTTAATGGCTGTGATTGCTATTTCGGACGCCACATCCTTGATTCCAGTGTCGAATGGTGTCATCGAGTCACTGATTTTTAGTATTCCTTTGCTTGCCATCATAGGAGTGTGCTTCGCATTCGTTGACAGAACTGCAATTGTCGGTATCCATTCTGATTTTTTCCACAGAGACATACTAGGTTGGATGCAGGTGCGAATCCCCGCAGGTGTGGTGATGGGAGGGAGCCTCGTCTTTGGGGCAGTTGCTATGAGCGCCCCTGAATCTGCGGCGCCGTCCCCACCACTATGGGATTTGATTGGAGTGTTCCAAGTTTTTGTCGTCTCCGTGGCACTCCTGGGCTTTGGTGCGGTCGTCATCATTATCGCTTCCCGACGTACTTCCGACCGGACACTGAAGAAAAACATCCGGCTACTTGGAATTGGAATGGGCTGGTTTGTTCTTGCTCTGGCGGTTTTCTTCGTGCCCGGCGAAGCCGCGGGTGCTGTCGGTAGTCTGCTTACGGTACCGGCGACGTTCTATCTGTATCTGTCGGCGATGTCGCTTACTCCGCTTGGAAGAACGATTCGAAAAGAATCAAATTAGATTCAATCTTCTGATGCCTGCCCGTGCGCGCGAGCGAAAAAAGGCATCCATCTGGTTGCCCCAATCCCGGCCGGGGCAGATTCAATATCGGCTTATTTGGTTAGTCAGAGGCTGAATCAAGCTATTCCTAGATCTCCATTGAGAGTCATGAAACATCAATCAGGCTGGGCTTTGAACCCGAGGCTCATTCTTGGACCTTTCCCGTCCCTGGAAGTCGTCCGAGATGGGTCCTACGCACTATTTCACACCAGTAATCAGGCCTAACGTCCCCACCATAAACGGTAGTTTCAATGCTTTGGGAATGAACGGTAAGCTGTGGGTATCAACGAATTCTGCCTCGTGCACTCCCCAACTTCTAATGCTTGCAATTAGAGCGTCCACTTCACCATAGGTCTGTTTCATAAGAAACAGATCTTGAAATGCGAAGCTGCCGCCTTTCCTAAGCACTCTGAGCCCCTCCCTGAGCAAGAGGCGTTTGTCCGGGGCGTCTTTGACTTCGTGAAATGTCAGGTTACTCACTACGAGGTCGAAGGATTCGTCTGGAAAAGGAAGCTTAGATGCGCTTGCCTGCCGAAAGGTTGTCCTTTCCTTGACTCCTTCAATCGAGGCGTTTAGCTCGCAAGTTGCCTTCGAGTATTCCCATTGCTTCCCCCATTGGTCTATCCCTGTGACCATTGCTTCGGGATACTTTTTCGCAAGTTTGATCGAAAGAGCTCCGCTGCCACATCCAATGTCCAACGCATTGCCTCTTCCGTCCCAATCGATATGGTCGACGAGTGCAGACCAGATGGAACCTTGGACATTCTTGCCTCCGGGCGCGAACAAGTAGCGGGCGTATGCGAAGTACCCCGCTGCCAATAGAAAGGCAACAGCGGGAATGACTAGGACTGGCCAGGCTACTGACAACAGTATCAGAGCAATGCCTAATGCTCCTGGAATGAGCACTAGACGCGTAGAAACCCAGTTCCCATAGTTTGTCGCAGATTCCTTTCCCATTAGGTTTGTCGCGGACACTACATTGCTTAAGGTGGTGGCATGATTCTCACATGCGGGAATCGAAGGCTGTCGACGGGTCATGGAGTCCACGTCCTCGCTTGCTAACATTAGGTCATGGTGAGCAGGGAATTTTACTGGTTGGGATGAAACCCTCCAGAATCCCTACAGATTCAATCCTAGAAGCTCACACAATCGGCGGCGCATACATTGTTGAGTTTCTGAAGGAGAATGGAACTATGCTTTCAAGAGTCAAGAAGTAAACATCTTGGTGCAGTCTGGCACAGGATAGGATTCTATGGAGTGCCTGGCGCGTTCTGGACGTAGGCTCGGAAACACAGCCGCGTGATATTGCCGGTCCCGAGAGACCTTCCAGACCGCAGTGCTGCGCTGTTCATGGCATTAACCATCCCGAGTCCCACTTTACCCGAGCCAGCGCTCCGACGACCTTGGTAGCCTACACCTGGCACGGCCCCGGATTGCTCACTCCCATGGGGAAGACATTTCCCGACCCGTCGACCCTTAGCTGGATAGTTGGGAGGTCAGTCGAAGCTGGGCCTCTGACGACCCTCCCTGTGAAATCGAAGACCGATCCATGGCACGGGCAGTAGTAGACCTTCGATGCTGCATCATAGGAGAGCTGGCAGCAGACGTGAGTGCAGAGCATGCTCACTGCTGTCATCGATCCGTCCTGGTTCTTCACAAGTGAACTTGGGTAACCTGCGGGATACTCAAAGAGGACCGGAGTCTCTACCTGGAGATTGTTGACATTCGCAACGCTGCCGGCTCGTGTCCCCGTCGCTGTGGTCGCGGAGCTCTGCGAGCTCTGGGTGCTCTGCTGTACAGGGCCGGTCAGTTTCAAAGAGCCGAGAAGCACCCCGATCCCTATCAGGCCCGCGAATCCTCCCATCGCTTTGAGGAGACCCCGTCTGGAATAGTCGAACTCCCTCCCCCTTTTCGTCCTCCGCCTCGCGAGGTACTGTGCGTGAGGTCGTGCGATGACCCCCACGACAACCACCGCTAATTGCAGCCCGAGGAGTACGTCGAAGGCCCAGAGTCCGAAGAGATAGTGGGCAAAGTATTGGATGGTCATGTTGTACTGAGGGGCCGTGAACACGTCTCCCAGTTGCAGTACGAATCCGAGGAACGCCGCTGCGATGGATGGCAGGTACGCCGACTTCGACGATGTCAGGCAGTACAGTCCCAGCACCAAGTCGATGGCGATGATGATCATCAGCCCCGCAGCGTGAGAGAAGGCCAGGAGCCACAAGGATGCGTCCGTCGCCAGCAGGTAGGTTCCTACTCCGGAAGAAAAGAAGAGCAGGACCCCGGTGAGCAGCTGGATCCTTCGGAATCTCCTGTGTGCTGACTGCTTGCCCGACAACGGCGCTCCGTTCGGCTGACCCCTGCTGGCCGCGCTGCCCGCTGCCTTGGCGCAATCACCACAGTTTCCGCCGCAAGGCAGCTTCTTCGAATAACTGGGTACAACGAGACCCGCAGCCGGATTCGATTCCAAGAGGTAGGAGAACGAGCTTGTTCTTTTGTAATAAGACGTTGTGGTACAATTGTCTATGTGTGAATTCGCTCCGTGCCTTCGAGACGCGGCTTCGGCCCTGAAAGGGCCCTGTCTGTCTAATCCCAGCCCTAAACATTGATCACGAGCTCACTCTCACAATAGCGTAGCTTCGTGGGATATTATAGGTCATGATACCTGTGGGGCGGGAGGAACCGACTCCGAGGTCTCTCCCCGGTTCCCTCTTACCACAGCGAAGAAGAACAGCAGCAGGATTATGAAATCTAGGAGCGCAGTTATGACTCCCTCCGCATTTTCACTTAAGGGGAAAACGAAGAAATCCAGTTGCGTGACCACGACCTCCACTGCAAACAGCCCAAAGGCGGCTGACACCAACAGCAGCCTGTCGAGGTGGGTCCGTCGGTAGGCAGAGAGGGAGAGCACCATGAGGACGATAGAAAACGCGCCAATTGCGAAGTTCAGGAGCTCTTCCGTTTCGAAATCTTGGTCGAAGTTGACCACCAATGGAGCTGCCACAGAAAGGACGTGCATCATTTCTTGTCCCCTGCGTCTTCCTTGACGGAATACGAGATAAAAATGTCCGCAAGCCTGCTGGACCACCTCTCCCATGATGATGGGTGGTAGTTCTTGATGAACGTGGCTATCTCAATGGGGCTGGTCCCTGCCAAGCTGTAGACCATGCTTCTGCCCCTCTGCTCCCTTTGCACGATACCTAGCTCAGCCAGGCGCCTCAAGTGCCACGAGGCGGTCGGCTGCGAGACCCCCACAGCACGGGCGAGTTCTTCTTGACTGGCGCCGGGCTTCTCCACAATCGTCAGTAGCAGCTCCCTCGGAGTGTCCAGCGCGAGGACAGATAGAGTGTCTCTCTGCTTTTCCCCGAAGAGGGTCGAAGGATAGAAGAATCTGTAGAATCCTCGCCTCGTCGAGGCGATCCGTCCACCCTTCTCCAGCTTGTTGGTGTGGTACTGCACGTCCCCCATGGCAAGACCCAGCTCCCTGCAAACCTGCCTCAGATGCACCCCTGGATGTGACGAGATGTAGTCGAGAATCCGCATCTGGGTTGCGTCGAGGGTTTCTTCCTTCTCGCCGACAGGAGCAGAGGGAAAGGGAGACTTGTCGTCGCCGGGCCACTGCCTTGAACCGTGATAGCCGCTGAGAGCCTCGACGTGCAACACTTTGACTTTCCACCAATGTGGTTTAAGGGTGTCCTGGTCACATGAGCCCATGGTCGCCAAATGGCGGACTTATCTGAAGGAATCATGCAAGGGGTCTCGCGCCGAGCACCACGGCCACGTTGATCGATGTGCCAGACCTTATCACTCCGAGGTTGACCGTTTGACCTGCGATAGTGTTCTGCACGAGATAGGTGGAGAACGCGTCTTGATTGATGACCTTTGTTCCGTTCACGGAGACGATAATGTCCCCGCCCAAGAGGTACTGGGTGCCGTCAATTGCAACAGTCGCAGTCCCGGCCCGCAGGCCTGCCTTGGCGGCCGGTCCGCCTGGGACCACGCCCTGGATGAGGAGTCCGTACGTGACGTTGGTGTGGGACGCCAATGCGAGCTGGAGGTTCATGTCCACCGTGGTTATGCCGAGATACGAATACGCGGAGTAGGTTCCTGCCGAGACAAGGGATGGCAGGTCCCTGAGAATAGTGCTGGACGGGATGGCGAACCCGATTCCCTGTGAGCTGCTCACGGTGGCCGTAGTTATCCCAATCACCCTGCCGTTGGTGTCGAGCAGAGGGCCGCCCGAGTTGCCTGGGTTGATGGGGGCGCTGAACTGAATCACCCCTGCCACTGAGAAGTTCCCGGATACAGGGTCTTGTATGGTCCTTCCGAGCTGACTGACTATCCCGGGAGTCATAGAACCAGAGAGGCCGTAGGGGTTGCCTATCGCGTACACCTGTTGGCCGACACTCAGCCCCTGTGAGGAGACCACGTGGAGGGGGGCGAACTCGGACGCGGGGGCGGTGCTGACGGCCAGGACCGCTAGGTCGCTGTAGGGGTCCGACCCTACCACCCTTGCGGGGTAGGCGTTGCCGTCAGGGAAGGTCACTGTGAGGTTGGCGTCGCCTGCCACCACGTGGTAGTTTGTCACCACGTACGCCGAATTCTGGTAGCTGACAGTGAAGCCTGACCCTAGGACGGATGTGATTGCTGTCTGTGGCCCGAATATGGTGTTGGTTGTAGTGGTCTGGTCCCCTTGCACAGTCACAACGCTCGGCGCGGAATCGGCGTAGATCTGCTGGGCATTGAGACCCGAACTCTGGGTCGTCTGGGAGGAAGAGCTACCATTGAGGGCGGCTAGTCGCGCCTGGAGTGCGGCGATGCTCGCCTTGAGCGAGGATATCGTCCCTTCCAGGCTTGACATGGTCGAAGTTGTTGTGCCTTTAGGTTGTTGGGGACGGATGGCGGCGTAGTAGACGAAAGTCGATGAGCTGATGACCAGAGCGCAGAGCAGCGCGACAACGAAGGCCTTGCGAAATCCTGCAGACTGCTCCGCTGTCATTGGACCGCACTCGGATTGATTCCTAGTAATTCGTTGTGGTGCAACAGTCTATCTTTCTGGTGAAAAGGGGTCCAGCTACTCGTTTCGCGAAGGCCTCTGGCTCGAGAAGCCGCCGACGCATAGATTGTTGCACCACAACCATCATAACTGAATCATGGCAGACCCGACATATCTGTAACGGGGTTCTGAAGTTGGGGCATCTCTGGTGACTCGTGACGAGGAAGATTGGATGGAGTGCGCTCACGTTGTCAGCTGCTTCAGCTTTTTCAAGTAGTTCAGTTCGCCCGATGGGGGAAGACTGCTGATTAGATTCGCGCTTCGCTTTCCACGCTCTCAGCGATTTTTTCTACGTACTTGTAGTAATCTCTCTTGGTCAGCAGTTGTGAAGCCGCTTCATCCAACACGCAGATGACGCTTGGGTGAAGCTGGAGTGCGCTCGCTGTCACCTGCGCCGTTACAGAACCTTCGATGGAAGCTCTTACCGCCTCCGCCTTCGCCTCGCCCGTGGCGATTAGGATCAACTTCCTCGCGTCGAGAATCGTGCCGACACCCATGGTTATGGCAAGCCTGGGAACATCTTCTGTTTTGGAGAAGAATCGCGCGTTGTCCCTGACGGTCTCCTCCGTCAACGTCTTCAGTCTCGTCCTCGACCCGAGCGACGACCCTGGCTCGTTGAACCCAAGGTGCCCGTCCCTTCCTATCCCTAGCAGCTGAATGTCTATCCCTCCGCTCCGCCTGATCTTCTCCTCGTATCGTCGACAGAACGCTCCCACATCCTTTGTCAACCCATCCGGGATATGCACGTTCGCTGCCTTGATGTTGACTTTGCTGAAAAGGTTCTCCTCCATGAACCGATGATAGCTTTGTGGATGATTGGGGGCCAGGCCGTAGTATTCATCGAGGTTGAACGTCCTCACTCTGGAGAAGTCGAGATTTTCCTTTTTGTGCATCCTGATGAGTTCCTTGTAAGTACCCAGGGGCGTCGACCCTGTCGCCAGACCGAGAATCGCGTTGGGCTTCGATCTGATTTCTTTGGCGATGATTGAAGCGGCCTTCTTGCTGGCACTGTCATAATCGCTGACTATTACGACCCTCAAGCGGGTAGTTATGAGGTAGCCAAAATTATAAACGTTAGCGGCCCTCCAAATCAGTACTCGAGCTCTCCTGTCTTGCAGACCTGCTCGAAGACCTCCGCGGATTTCCTCTTTTCCCTGGCTTTCGTTTCGAAGTCCACAGCATAGAGACCGAAGCGCATCGAGTACCCCTCTCCCCACTCGAAGTTGTCGAGAAGAGACCAGTGGTAGTACCCCTTGATGGGAACACCGTCGATGTTGATCGCATCCGCTAGCTCCTTGAGATGTGCTCTGATGTACCTCGCCCGTTTCTCGTCCTTGGAATCCGCGAGGCCGTTCTCAAGTATGTAGATTGGGAGCCCGTATTTTTCATGCATCCACCTCGACACCGAGCGGATTCCCTCTGGATAGATGTCCCAGTGGAAGTCCGTGCAATCGACGCAGGGGAGCGTCTCCATGTGGAGAACCGTCTGGTCCTTCTCTTCGCTGTACCTGACCCTAATCCTGTTGTAGTAGTCGAGGCCGAGGTAGTCGGACCCCGACATTCCTTCAGCGTGTTCCTCGGCCACCATGTCGAAGTCGTTGTCGAAGGCTCCGTAAATCAGTGCATTAAGAATCCATTCGGTTGTAACATAGGCAGCATACTCGGCGACCTTCCGGCTCCGGGGGTCGTCGTCCGCGGGAACGTGGGCGTTGCGGGCGATTGCGATACCGACGGGTTTGTCAGGACTGTGCTTCTTCAGGTTCCTGTACCCCACGCTGTGGGCAAAGGCCATGTTCCTTTCGGCCCTGAATGCCAACTGAGGGTCGGAGAGTGCCGGAGGGAATCCGCGCGAGAGGTACCCCTCGGTTGCTACCACTTCAGGTTCGTTTATTGTCTCCCAGATGTCGACGTGCTCAGAGAACACCCTGCCAGCAAAGTCGGCGTACTTCCCGAACTCCACCACAGTTTTCTGGTCGAGCCAACCCTTCCTCGAGGCGGTCTGCAGATTGTGGTGGCAGGCTAAGGGGTCGTGGACCCAGAGCGGCAGCGAGAAGTGACTGATTGTGAGAAGGACGTTCAAACCTAGCCGCTTTGCACAGGCGAGCATCTTCCTGTAGTGCTCTACTGTGTCCCAGTGGGCGATCTTCGAAAGACCTGCGAAGCAAACGTCGTCCACCTCGACTGCGAAGACATCCCCGCCGCTGTTCCTCCTAACCTTCGCCTCCACCGATTCGGTGCTCTCACGGAATATCTTCCCCCACTCGACGCTGAGTCTGATCGAATTTGTTCCGAGGTCGACCGCTCTCTTCATGTCCTCCTCGTAGAGGTCCCAGAAACCGTCCCCATTCTCTGGTAGGTCCCCGCTCACGAGCTTCTTCGAAATCATCTCGGGAGAATGGGTCCACGGGTACCAGTCTATCCCCGGGAAATCGGCCTCCTTCGACACACCTCCTTCGGTCTGAAATGCCGATATCGCCGTCCCCCAGAGAAAGCCGTTAGGGAACTTCGCTCTCATTGGAAACTCGTCTTCTCCATGGCCGCCGAGGTGCTTGGTCCTAGGTAGTGGCTGGCGCCGTACCGGCAGGTCTTCGTCTCATTGCGAAGACCACCACCAGAAGGACGACTACGATGACTACCACGCCGACAAGGATGTAGGTAGTGGTCGATGTACCGGAGCTTGAGCTTGGGGTCGAACTCGAGCTGGTAGTCATACTCGAACTTGTGCTCGAACTGGTTGGGACCGAGGATGTAGTGGACGTGACAGCGCTAAGCGGCTCGACATCCCACAGGGCGTCGTACCAGAGCTGCGGCTGCACCAGGGCCTGCCTGTCGAAGATCCCTGTGTAGTTGGCCTGGTTCCCCCAGTAGTAGCTGTCGCTCACTGACTGATAGTTGTAGATTATGAATAGGGGAATGATAGGAACGGTTTGGCCGACAATCGGGGCCGCTTCCGTAGCATACATGTTGGACTGCGCAGAACCTATCGGGAACTGTTGCGCCTGCTGAAGTAGGCCGTTGAAAGTCGTGTAATTCCAGTTGGGGAGCCCGTGAGAGGGCGGAAGGCTAAGGGCCATCGCTCCGCTGTAGTCGGCGTTGCCCGTCACCATTGCGAGGAGGTTCCCGACTGCTGTCGGGTAGTATCCTGGGTTATCGATTTCTACTGCCACTTGCCAGCCTGTAGTACTCTCCTCTGTGGTTAGCCATGAAGTGAAAGAGAGGAGCGAAACGGACACGTCGAATCCCGCGTTCTTCCACTCCGAGTTCAGGACCTGGGTCGTCGCAGGCTCTCCATAACCCTGGTCAGATGTCATGATGTTTATGGAGAACACAGTGCCGTTCGGATAGGACCAGATTCCGTTCACCTTTTTGAAGCCGACAGAGGTCATGAGCTGGCTCGCTTGGCTTAGGTTGTAGGTGTAGGCAGGCACGGAAGCCCCTTTGAGCCCTATCTGGCTCTGAAGAGAGGGAATCAGGTCATCATAGTTAGGCCCTGGCTGGTTGGCGGGAGGATCCACAGCGGAGTCGAGGGCCGTCCTATTGAGCGAGTAGGCGAGGGCCTGCCTCACCTGGGTGAGGTTGTACGGATAGGCGGCCATGTTGAAGTAGATCCCCATCTCTGCGCCCGGAACTATCGTGAAGACATGCTGCCCCGTCACGTTCGCTAGGAGTGGAGTCACAACGGTCGAAGCTGCGTAGGCCCAGAGTGCGTTGATCTGCCCTGCCCGGTAGCCGGCAAGCTCGGAAGAGGTGGAGGCGTAGGAGTAGAGGTCAAGCTCACTCATCTTAGGAGGTCCCTTGTAGTAGTAGGGATTCGCAGTGAAGACGAGGGGGTTGGCTCCCTGCGCGTAGTTCGTTATAACGAATGGCCCACTAGCCACGATGTTGTTGAAGTTGGTGAAGGCGGAGATTGCCGTCGTGTTCGTGCTACTGACGGGGATATTCTTGAACGTCTTGTAAGGCAGGATGTACGAGTTCGTCTGCTGGCAGTAGAGGTAGACCAGGTTGGGCTCAGGGGTGCTGGTATCGACTTCGACCGCCGTGGAGTTCAGTATCTTGATTGCCCTCGTCGCTCCCGTGAAGCTGAACCCGCTCGTCACGTTCTCTAGGTACAAAGTGTACCACAGGTCGGTCGCGTTCAGAGGGGAGCCGTCGTCCCACTTGAGACCGGACTTCAAGTTGAGCACCCATACGGTGTAGTTGCTGTTGGTGCTCCAGCCTGCCGCCAAGATCGGCTCAAGGGCAGGGGCAGGGGGAAAGGCGTAGGCTGCGAAAGGCAGGTAAAGCTCTGAGGTAATGTAGTAGTTCTCGGCCGGGTTCAGGTAGTTGAGAGCCGAGATGACGGGCGACTGGACGACCCCCAGCGAAATCGTCGTCGAAGTCTGACCCGACGCCTCCGGCACAATTACCAAGGTCCCCGACAGCGCGATTAGTATGATGACAGCGGCGCCACTTACCGAGTTGGAAAGAACAGACTTCGGCTTTCCCAGCCCCATTCTCCCCCCGCATTCCAATGGGTTGCCATTGAAAGGCGTTTC
>Ga0187780_10003536_pt1 | contig 11785 bp, 13 predicted proteins | sample 1015_Q2_SP10_20__FD_132429 | JGI IMG/M metagenome (GOLD analysis project Ga0187780, IMG submission 132429) | Tropical peat soil microbial communities from peatlands in Department of Meta, Colombia - 1015_Q2_SP10_20_MG | ecosystem: Environmental > Terrestrial > Soil > Wetlands > Peat | place...
AGCATGGACCGGGTTGTATGCACGGTACGCGCTATCTGAGCCGTCAGTTGTGGAGGAAGCTGAGGCGGCACCTGGTTGGCCGCGCGTACCGTAGAGACGAGAGTAGGGACAGTCAGAACGTAAAGAATTGCGGCGTACCACCAGGGGATCAACTTGCCCCTGATCGCCTTCGCGGTCAGCGCGATGATCACGGGCCCGAGCAACAGGACGGCAGTAGCCAAGCCGGGTGTGTAGCTGCGAAAAAAAAGTCCCCAGTAGATGTGCTGCAGCACGTTGCTGAAGGAAAGATAGATGAAGAACGGAAGTGTTAGATACGCTGCGAACTTCGGATTTTTGGGCCATGCCATCACCGCCGTCCAGATGATTCCCATCAGCGCCACCCAAGCAAGACCGATCCAGAGTACGGGACGGTCGATCAGGGAAAAGTAGCCGGGATCAGCGAAATGCCGAGATTCGAATTGATTGATGTTCCATTCCTCGGCCTCGTGAATGGTCCAGACCAAAGGTGCGATCCATATAGCCTTCCGAAAATCCAACTGCATAAACCATTCGACCACGCGCTTCACGCAGTCACTCCACTTGTGCTCGCAAATCTGCGCCACGCTATCACGTCACAAAGGACATAGGCAAACGGCGAACGTAGGGAAGTCCCGAGAAACGGGGTTACCGGACAAGCAGAGTTTTAGTACGGAACATGATTGCATAACAATGTCGGCTCCTTCGACCCGAGTAGACTGTGGTTGCTTGACGACCAAAGGCTCGGGAGAAAGGAGCCGAACATGCTGATTATAGGTGCAGATTATCACCCGAGCTTTCAGCAAATTGCTTTTTGTAATCAGGACTCAGGTGAGTGCGGTGAACGGCGACTGAACCACAGTGATGGAGAAGCGGATCGATTCTACCGAGACCTCAAACAAAGAGGAATCAGCGTGCGCGTCGGGATGGAGGCGACAGGGTATTCACGCTGGTTCGAGCGGTTGCTGGCGGAACTAGGTTTCGATTTGTGGATCGGCAATGCCGCGGAGATCAAGACACGGCGGGTGCGGAAGCAAAAGACCGATCGCCTGGATGCGCAACTCTTGCTGAAGTTGATGTTGGAAGATCGCTTTCCCCGGATCTGGGTACCGAGTCCGGAGAATCGAGATCTGCGGCAACTGCTCTGGCACCGGCATCGGCTGGTACAGATGCGCACCCGGATCGCAAATCAGCTGCGGGCGCTGGCCATGAACGAAGGCCAACGCTGTAAGAAGCCGTGGAGTGCACAGGGACGAGAAGAGTTGGAAAAGCTTGCGCTAGCTCCCTGGGCCGACCGTCGTCGGCAGGAGTTGTTGGAACTGCTGGATCGCTTGCACCCGACGATCCAGGAACTGACCTCTGCTGTCGAGCAAGAAGCCAGAAAGCGTCCCGAGGTGTTGCGGCTGATGACGCACCCCGGCGTGGGGCCACTGACGGCACTGGCCTATGTGCTGATCATCGGCACTCCGGAACGGTTCCAAGGCGGTAAGCAGCTGGGTAGCTACGTGGGGATGATTCCGAGTGAGGATTCCAGTGCCGCCAAGCAGCGGTTAGGGCACATCAGTAAGCAAGGCAATTCTTTGCTGCGCTTCTTGCTGGTGGAAGCCGCTCAAGCTGCTGCACAAATCAACGATGCATGGAGCCGTCGCTACGTACGCTTGGCGATTCGACGGCACCGGAGCATTGCCAAGGTAGCGATGGGACGCAGGCTGGCGATTCGCTTGTACTGGATGTGGCGGAACCGATGTGAGTATTCGGCCAAGATGGAGTTCGGTTCGTACGTGGGACAGCTCGGTACCGGACATGGTGCGAAGTAGAACACCGTGCACATGATTGGGCATCCCGCTCCCTCGAAAGGGGAGTTTGAAGAAGTAATCATGGTCGAAGTAACGATCGAAGAGATGTATAGGTCGAACTGAAAGATTACGAACGAGCCGTGGTCGTCAACGCAGAGATCAACGAAAGAACAACCTCGCTCCTGAGAGTGAAGGGAGAGGTGTGGCTCAAAAAAATCATGAACGCTCAAAAAAAGACTCAAAAAACCTTGACATGGCCGACATTGTTAGAGATGTCCGGTTAGCCGACTACTCGGGAGTTAGGAAAAAACGTGTGAGCCACTGATAGGAAGCTCTTTCGCTTCTCGTATCGCCTGGGTGCCACGAGATTCCAAATCCCTTAGCAACCAGCGCAAAGACGCTGGGAAACCGTAGCTGCTGATCAGGGCATATTCTTCGGAGCCGCCGTACCGTCCGACCACTTGTCCGCTAGGACGAACAGAACAGTCACACGTTCCTGCGGGTCATTCGCCACCATGACGGGTGAGTTGGGGTCGTCGGCTGCCCAGGTCTTCGTCATGTCGCCGGGGGAATAAAACATCACATGCGGGTGCCAGCTCTTGTCCCGGTCATTCAGGTACTGCTGTTTCGACATCATGTAAGCCATCGCGCCAGGCTCGAGCGCATTCTTATCCAGTGCCGTCGCGATTGCCTGCGCGATTTCAGCCTGCGATTTTCCTGCCAGCACAAGTCTGGTTTTCATCAGATAGATCGGCGCAAAGCTCCTCGCGGCTTGCGCGTTGAAGCAATGGGGCGCCCGCATTTTTGGATTCCAGAACTCCGCGTCATCCGTGCCTTGCGCCCATGACCTCTCCACGATGCAGAGAAAACCATTCGTGCCCTGCACCGCGGTCTTGTATCCCTCCCGTCCCAGCACCATGACTTCGGCGCCATCGGAAATGGAACTGGGTGCAGCACTGCGAGCCAGCGCGATCTCGGATTGCTTGTCAGATATCAGGTACTGGTCGAGGGGAGCCATCATCGGATAGGCAGCTTTTGCAGCCTGTGCAACTGCCTGCCCGCCTGCGCCGGGCAAGAGAATCAGCAGAGCAAATGCCAAAGCTAGGACCCTGACGTGATTCTTCCGCATCCGATCCTCACAAACCATGCATTTCACGACTTGCCGACTAATCGCCCAATTGGTAGAGAATTTCGCGTGGATCGGCTTTTGGTCACGGCCGAGCTTGGGGTCACGGGCACGGTACACCTCTCCCATGCCACCCGCACCAATAGCACTTGTGATTTCGTAGGGCCCCACGTGGGTGCCGGACTGAATGGCCATAGGTCCCGCCTGTTAGAGTCCGCCTAGTATATATGACCCGTATGACGCCCAAGCTAACTTCTCTGAAGTGAAAAGAGTAAGGAGTGCCCGAGTAACGGGCATTACCGGAAGTTTGCTCTCCGTCAGGACCGAATTTCCGGTTGCGCGACTAATCGGGAGCTTGAGCTGTCCCAAATCGACTGCGAGATGACTTTCTATAATTTCTGACCCGCGCTTGGTAGTGGGCGCAACATACGCGCCGTCTGGCCAACAGAACTCGGCGGTAACCGGAGCGGCAAACCTGTACTTTGGGACGTAGCGGCGTAACTTTCCGCGCGAGTAATCTGAATGAAGCAAATTTTCTCGACCCCTGGGCATACGGAATCCACGCAAGGAGAAGAAGGTTATGGGCTTACTGGACTCCATCGTAGACAGCGCCTTTCGGGACGAACCAGCAGGGCGAGTGGTCGTGTTTGGCGGGGATCGCCGGAATCGCGGGTATATCGTCAGGTCGGCAGCCGAGGAACTGAAAATCAAGTCGTTCCTCAAGATGTTTTACTTCGCGCAGTTGTACATCCTGGTTCTCGGGATGACGCTGAATTCCTGCTCGACATTTTTCGTGAATCTGGAAGGAATGGGCAGGCCGATTGAGCACATGGCGCGAAACATGGGTATTGCTTTAGGAGTGTATTGCGTAGTGGTAGGACTGCCCTATCTCTTTTTGTGGCGATCGTATAAGAAGGCGCTGCCAAGTTTTGTGTCGGCACAAGATGCGGTCGAGGTCTCGGGTCAGCATGCAAGGCAGCGACAGTGGAAACTGGTCTTGGCGATATTTGGGTTGGCTCTCCTGGTATTGGTAGTGGGGCTCGTCTTGCTAGTCCGCGCGAAGTAGTTTGGATATTTCTCGGCAACTGGACGTATGCGCTGCCCGGGCTGGTCATTCCAGGCACCGCGGGGAAGCCAAAGGATGGCCTGAGAGTAGGCAGCCAAAACGAACTGAGCGACTAACGAAGCTGTAATCCACGTCATGGACGCACATTAAGCGTGTCCTCTCGATTACGCACTTATTTCGCCTTCGAGTTGTCTTAACGGATCAACCATCTTCTTGAGTGGCAGTTTGAAGTTTGCGACGTCGAAGATAGCGAACAAGCAACCAACTGAGGACAAAGATGGCCGCAACCGCGAGAACCGCAGAAGCAATCAGTATGTGTATCGAATTTTCCATCGTAAATTTTCCGCGCACGGTATAGAAACCATTAAAACTGCGGATGGCCGCGGGCAAGCTGAGCAAGTCATCTTTGGACATTTGGAGGACATGTTCGCGCGGATGATATTGCGATTCCCAGCGAAACAAGTCTCCAGCGGAATTTTGCTCGATGTGACCGCCTAGTACGAAACTGACCGGGCGGTTTTTGACGAAAGCCGCAACCCGTTGCGCGCTGGCAAGATCGGCCCTGGTATTGTCAATGAGAAGCCTGGCAGGCAGCAGAAAGTCACCAGACAAAAAGAGCCCAGTGTTCCGGTCGTAAAAAGAGATCTCTGTCTCGTTGTGACCAGGCGTTGGGATGGCATCAACGATACGATCCCCGAGGTTGATCTGGGCTACCCCGTTGGGCCAGTCTGCTAAGTTGTAAAAACTTCGAACGCTGTCGATATCAAATCCAACCACCTGGACCTTGGGTAGCTTCGCGAATTGCGCATCACCGGCGCGATGATCCAGATGCCGATGAGTATGAACGACGAGCAATGGAAGCTTTGCAGGTCCCTCTCCAGGAAGGAGACTCGCCACCGTGTCCGCTAGTGGCATCGTCTTTGGATCCGCAACGTCACCAGTGTCCACTAGAAGGGCCTTTGCCGAGCCGACCAATAGGTAGAGGAAAGGTGCCTCGAACGTCCTGCAAAGGTTCTCTCGAAGAATGAATGTTTGCGAGTTGTACGCATGCACCTGAAGAGGAGCCTGCTGGTTCTTCGCGCAATCGGGCGAACCTTCGTTCCAATGAACGTCCATTGATCCAGGAATGAGTTGCGACCAACCGGGTGTGGAAGCGAACAGCGCTCCCAGAGCGAGCAGTAATAAGGGCGCACTCGGAATAGAGCGGCGTTGGCGGAGGTAATTCTCCAGAGCCATCGGTTGCCAAGCCTTCTTGTGTCTCGTCCGCATCGAAGTCAAAGCGCGCAGCCAAATCCGACCGGACATCAAGGCGCGATTGAAGTTGAAAGTCTACGAAGTGTAACAGCAATCGACGTAGTGCCCGGTTAACGGGAAACCGGACAATCGGCCGACTTACCATGCAAATTGATTTACTACCGAGCTAGGTCAATTCACGGTGTCGGCGACACGCGACTCCAGAATTCATCGAATTCTCGGGTGTCAAAAAAAGCAATCGCTTCAATGACTTGGTTGGCCCTCATCTGGAAGTACCACGTGTAGGTGTTATGATACGGGACACCGTCTTTGGCAGTCCCCGCTGCGTCGAAAAAGATTATGACCATGTCGCCGTCGCCATAGAGGCCTCTGATGGCCGGGACTAGCGGCTTTGCCATCCGGGCATTGAAGGGCCCAATCACTTCATCGAGAAATTCCTGCTTGCTTTGATACGTCTTCGACAGGGGCGATGACCCAACAATGGTCCACTGCGCATCTGGAGCCAGCAGCTCGAAGGGACCGCCGGTACCGTTTTTCCAGCGTTCAAAGCTCGCCTGAACAAGGGCCTTGTTATCCAACTGAGGAGCGGAAGCTTGTTCCATGATTCTACCTCCGTAGAAATTCTATCTTACGGGACCGCCTAAGTGTCTGAAAGCTCTCATCACGACTTCGTGGCGCAGGAATTGAAGAGCAATGTTCTCCCGCGCACAAGTCGACCACACCGAAGAAAAACGACGCTGAGTTTGCACAGCGCCACGGAATCTTCAATCAAGAAAAGCGCGGGAGGAAAAAACCGGTGTGGCGGCGATGTTCTTCGAACGCTGAACCAAATTCTCCCGCTAGCAACGCTTCCTCCTTGCGCGCTTTGAACCAAAGGCTCATCCCGATAATCCCTAGAGCCAGCAATGCGGCGTTCGTGCCAATCGTAGCCGCCGACCCTGCGATCGCGACAATGATCCCCGTGTAAATCGGGTGGCGAATCCGCGCATACGGGCCGCTTTGAATCAACTTGTGCTCATTTTTGAGAGCGACCGTCGCGCTCCAGTAACGGCCGAGATGAATCCGCGCCCAAATCGCGAACAATACTCCCACAAACGTTACCGCCGCGCCGAGCCAAGCAACCCATGAGGAACTGGGGCGAAAGCGAGATGCGAGGACGCCCAGTCGCGGATCGTTGGTATTGAGCAGAAGCCACGCAACCGCGACAGTCAATACCCTTCTCGCGGCACCGGCGGCACCCTCGCCCTTCGCGATCCGTTTGGCGCCGAAACTCCAGACGATCCAGAACGCGAAAAAAACGAGCCATGCTGCTTCGATTGCCCCACGAGGATTGATGTTCATGCCACCCTTCTTCTCGCCAGATTCAAGACGGGCGAACCGTCCTCTCTCTATACGTATTTCAGATCCCATAAATTGCAGGGTATTGAGGGGAGTGATCCCATCTCATTGCCTACGTTCGGAGGTGGCCTGCATGAGAAAGAAGGCAAAGGCAAGAAAACTGAATCGGCAGAAAACGAAACTCGGACTTCCAGATCTCGAACAAGCCAAAGCGGCCATACTGGCTAGGTTTCGTTGAAAGATAATGAGGGCTCGAAGCGATACCAGAAAACAGATTCCTCAATGGAGTGTCTGTAGCTCCGCTGTGATTCGGGGGGACCACAAGCAAGCCATTTGTACGATTAGCCGACCTATACATTCAAACTTACCGCCCGATTGGTCTGGCTTGAGCCGTTCGTGTCAGTGGTCGTCCACAGTCAGTGGTCGTCCAGGCTTGACTCCCTCAACTGCGCTGGATAGATTCGCCGCGACGGTTCTCACGCGCTTGGCCCTTGCGTGTCCAAACTTCGTTGCGAGGTGGATCATGAGCATGAGTCAGCTTGCGGGCAGCCGCAGGTTTTTTTTTAGACAAACGGCGGCGATGACAGCGGCGTTTACGGGTCTCGGCCTGTTCGGCGAATTCACACAAGCCGCATCCGATGCGGACATCAATATTCTCGGGCCGAAACCCGGATACACTCCGCAGATTGGCACAATGGTTTCGATGCTAACGTGGATGCGGCGTGCGGTTGTCGAACCGGTCAAAGGGATGTCAGTGAAGGACCTCGATCATCTTTTCGATGCCCGAGCGAATAGTATCGGCGCTCTCCTGCTCCATCTGGCCGCGACGGAAACCTACTATCAGTTGAATACCTTCCAAGGCATGGAATGGGACAGTTGGCCGGAGACAGTGAAACAGAAATGGGATGCGGCGATGAATCTTGGAGACGCTGGCCGCAAAACCATCAAAGGCAACGACCTGCAATATTACCTCGACGCTCTGCAACAGACTCGCGAAAAAACGCTCGCGGAATTTCGAAAGCGGGACGACGCTTGGCTCATGGCTGTCGATCAGAGCTGGGGATGGGGTCCGACAAACAACTACTGTAAATGGTTCCATGTCTGCGAGCATGAATCGCATCACGCAGGGCAGATCGATATGCTCAAAAAGCGGCTTCCGGGGGCCAAACCGGACGCTGAATAGTGCTGGTGATCCTTTCAGGAGTTATACACCGCGGATCGCCTAGTAGGCAGCACCGATCAATAATTCATTATTGAAGTTTGCAAGCTGCCCGATCCATACCACCCAAGTAAGTGACATAGAGGCCAGAAGCAACGCTGTATCGCCAATCTTGGCCCGCATCCAGCGTCCAGGCTTCGCCCATGAGGTGCACAGTTGATACAAGACGGTCGCACAATTTTGTTGATGGAGCCAAATGTCTGATGTCTGAGAATAGTTTTTGCGACATCAGGCCAAAAAGGAACCATCAATTGATAGTTTTACGCCCAAAGACGAAAGTGGTGTTGAACTGGCCCTCGCTGCTACGAAAATAGGCACACGTCTTTTGGATTCAGTGCTTCCGAAGAAACAACATCGGGAAGAAAACTCGGGCGGATGAGATTGTAGCGGGCTGCTGTACCTGGCGACCAAACTCCCGAGAAGTCAGCTTACCGGACTGCATCTCGAAGATCGCCACTTAGCACCAGGGCATAACGTTCGGCTTGCCGCCGTGCGCAGATTGGCTATGAAGCAGCCGACACCGGCCTTTTGAGCCGGAACCTGCAGATGGCATTCGCCGACTAGAGGGATCGAAAAAGTTGGGAATCAGGCTAGAAAATTGGCTGCCAGTAAACGAAGCCCGCACGCTCTGCAGCTACCGGATGCAAAGACGCTAAAAGGCAAGAGGGACCGAGCCATGCTAGCAGTCCTTGGGTTGGGGATTACGAGAGTCTGGACCTCTCGAAACTCGCCCCGCACGATCTTTTTAACGACCGCCAGTGGCCTCTCTTGTCGCCGTCTTTGTGCCCGGCGTCATTGCTCAAGCAGGGATCTCCAGTTCCGCACAGCAGTGGATCCAGGGTGCGCGTCTAGCTCTCAGAGCTAGAAATCCCTAGTGCAAAGTCGTTAACTAGTTCAGACTGACAGAACGCGCGGGGAGCCGTAGGCACGCATCGGAGCCTGCTATGCGAATCGAAGTCTGTTTCCCGCGAAGCACAAAATGGGCGATAACATCTTTATGCAGTACCTTGGCTTCGAATCCAAAAGCCAGGGGCGCGAATATACCTTCCAGGTACGGTACAGCGCGGAAGATGTTCGTGAGTTCACACTTACGATCTCGAACGAAGCTTTTGCCTCTCATCGTGTTCGCTATCAGGATGCGCCGGACGTATGCTCTTTGAAGCTGCGGCGAGAGCTAGCTAGGAACGTGAGCCATCCTTCCAAGACTAATTTCCCGATTACTGACGGCGAACTGGACGACTACAGATTGCGGCACGCCAACAAGCCAGCCAGGGCCCCAAATACACCGAAGTTAGAAGAGGACGCTTGAGCAATTGCCCCGGTGAGCGGGAGTGCCGGTCAAAGCGGGCCGGGATCTCAATCTTGGCGGTCCGACTCGGGGGGCGTGGCCGTACTTATGTCCGGCGCGTCAGTGTCGGCAGAGTTCGCCTTCTCAAGCGAACCGTCATTTCTCATTCGGTTGGCAAGTTTTTTTTGTGCACGGCGCTCAGCCTTTTCGCGCTGCTTTTCCTGCCTCTTCATCTCTTTCTGACGTTTTAGGAATGTGGTGGCCATCAAGTCTCCTTAGGCTCCAAACAGCTACGGATAGCGATGTAAATCCCTGCGCTACCAGCGAGGTTCCCGCGGCTGGCGTGGGGCCTCACGATAGTCTTCGTTCGAGAAGGTGCCCCGCCCTCGACTACCACCGCCACGCGGCCCACTTCGTTCCGTCTTGGGGCGCGCTTCATTCACTTTGAGGTTGCGGCCGCCGACGTCCTTCCCGTCAAGACTCGCAATCGCCCTTGCCGCCTCGTCGTCATTCGGCATTTCGACAAAAGCGAACCCGCGAGATCGTCCCGTTTCACGATCGATCGCCACGTGAACGCGAGTAACCTGCCCAAATGCTTTGAACAGGTCGCTCAAATCGCCTTCGGTGGTCTGGAAAGTCAAATTGCCGACAAAGATGTTCTTCACGTTCTCCCCCTCGCAGATCGAATGCTTATCACAAGGAACCGTCGACGAACACGCGGAATTGTTCCGAGCGCGATGGATGACTGAGCTTCCGTAGCACTTTCGCCTCGATCTGGCGAATGCGCTCGCGAGTAACGGAAAATGTCCGGCCTACTTCTTCGAGCGTGCGCTCCTCACCGTCGTTGAGACCAAACCGCATCTTAATGATAGTCTCCTCGCGTGGCGTGAGCGTCTTCAACATGGATGCCATTTTCTCCTTCAGATTCCGGCTGATCGCTGCATCCGACGGGGAAACAACACCCGTATCTTCAATAAAATCACCCAGGTGGGACTCTTGTTCTTCACCAATGGGGGTTTCAAAAGACATGGGCTGCTGTGCAATCCTCTTGTTCGCGCGAACTTTCTCGACAGTTACGTCGAGTCGCTGGGCTATCTCTTCGGAAGTAGGCTCGCGGCCAAGTTCCTGCACGAGCTGCCGGCTAGCGCGAATCTGCTTGTTAATTGCCTCGAACATGTGTACGGGCATACGAATCGTGCGCGCCTTGTCGGCAATGGCACGCGACACTGCCTGACGAATCCACCAGGTGGCGTAAGTAGAGAACTTGTATCCACGGCGCCAGTCGAACTTTTCTACGCCTCTCATCAGGCCGATGTTCCCCTCCTGGACTAGATCAAGGAATTCCAGGCCCCTGTTCGTGTACTTCTTAGCGATGGAGACAACAAGGCGAAGGTTTGCCTCGGTGAGTTCTTTCTTCGCTCGTTCCGCTTGCGCTTCACCAAGTACTAAGCGCGCGAACGATCGCTTCAGGGTCAAAAGTCCTACAACGCTCGATTCTTCGATTTCTTTCAGCTGTCCACGCCGAGCTCGTAGCTCGCGGCGCGCTTCGGTAACCCTGTCTCCGCGAGCACTGCCGGCCCTACGCTCCAGCCGGCCACATTCGCGTTCCAGTGCGTGCACCCGTTCGACGGTATGCCGCAGATTACCGATCAAGCGGTTCTTTTCTTCCGGACGAAAATTGATTGTGCGCATCAAGCGCGACATCTCAATTTGTGTGTGCAACAACTCGTGTTTGGCTCGCGAATATGTCTTTTTATTGGACTTCGGCATCTTCTTCAGTCGAGTCGCCCGCTTGAGGGCTACGCTGTAGAGCGTCTCAATCTGAGCGATGATTCGCAACGTGTGGCGAGTCTTGTCCTGTATTTGTTCTGCGGTCAACTCCTCCTCATCGAGTTGGACAATCTCTTTGATCGAAAGGTCACCAGCGCGCAACGCTCGGCCAACGGCGATGAGATCCCTGAGCACAAGTGGAGAACGGGAAATTGTCTTTAGCACCAGCCCGTTGCCTCGCTCTATGCGTTTGGCAAGCGCAACTTCTCCTTCGCGCTTTAAAAGTGGCACACCCCCCATCTCGCGCAGGTACTGCCGGACGGGATCATTCGCATTGTCCGGGAGGTCGTCCATGTCCCGCAGACCGCGCGCAGCTATCGCCACGGACGCGTCTTCGGAAACGTGGCCGAGCTCTCCCCTCGCATGCTCCTCAGGTGTCACGGCGCTTTTGACCTCCTCATGGGTCTGACGCTGAGCCTACACGCTTGTTGAGAGTACGCACCTCTGAAGATTATCGAGCCTCTCGAAAACCCGTGTCTCCAAAAGTGTGCAGGCCCGCCGAGGCGGGCCCGCTTCTTGCCATTAAAGGGCAGCTACGTTCGAGGCTTGCAGACCCTTAGGGCCTCGGGTGACCTCGAACTCAACCGCCTGACCTTCGTTCAGCGATTTATATCCCTCCGACTGAATCGCGGAGAAATGGACGAAAACGTCCTCGCCGGACTGGCGCTGGATAAATCCAAATCCCTTGCTGGCATTGAACCACTTCACTGTTCCTTGTTCTTTCAACGGTGTTTCTCTTTTCTGTTTGAGCTATTTGGTGCTGTTATCCACCGCCTCCAGGCAAAAAAAGAGGGCTGCAAGTGTGGACTTGCAGCCCCTTCAACAATTCTAAAGGTTTTACAAGAGCAACAAA
>Ga0187780_10003538_pt1 | contig 11783 bp, 9 predicted proteins | sample 1015_Q2_SP10_20__FD_132429 | JGI IMG/M metagenome (GOLD analysis project Ga0187780, IMG submission 132429) | Tropical peat soil microbial communities from peatlands in Department of Meta, Colombia - 1015_Q2_SP10_20_MG | ecosystem: Environmental > Terrestrial > Soil > Wetlands > Peat | place...
GTAGTCCCACACAGAATGCATACCTGATAGTCCTGCCCGTTCACCCCGCTATGCGGCCAGGAGAACTCGTGACGACAAAACATTTGGAGGAAACACTTCAGAAATGTCGACATTTGATTACCTTTGATTCTCAGTGCTCTGGCCATATAAATGACCCGATGGCGAAATCACAGCTCTTTTTCCTCGTGTGTGGCGCGACAGTAGCACAAAACGCTCACGGAAGGCGTGACTCATTGGTTCAATCGGTGGCAGAATGATGGTCATTGTGCAGTCTCATTAGCAACATGTACTGTGGTTATTGCGCGCCCGAGTTGAGCCGACCAAACACTCGCCAGCAAGCAGCAGTTAAGCCTGCGGGAAGAATAGAATGCAATCGGGAGATGAGTTCTGACCTGAACCGCCTGAGAGAGCTTTCGAAAACGCTGGCCTACATGCGACTGCACTTTATGGTCCGGGCCACATTCCTCGAAATTCACAGCATCGCTCTGCTGTAGCGAGATAAAGCGCAACTGGACCACAACACGCTGCGCTATTGTCACTGAACATGCACGTAGGCAGTGATGCCGGTGCGAGTTATAGCCAGGAGGAATACACCAGGTGGATAAGTGCTGCGGGATTCACCGAGATGTGCCGGATCAACTAACCCGGGCCTAGCGACTTAATTGTGGGTCGAGTGAAGTAGGTTGTGGGCCGATGTCTCTCGGGAACTGGACTGTCCGGACTTGGCACCCTTTTTTCCTCCATTCTCTGAAACAACACCAACTAGCCCGTAATGACGGATGATGTGGTCGTTCTAGGCTTGAAATTTTCATGAGAAGCCAAAATCATGCATAACCGTCATAACCTACATAAGTTCTTCCGGCTCTTGAGATTGCACCTGGTGACAGTATCCACACTCGGGTGCGGCCGGCAGCGCATCGTAGTCAGAAGCCAATTGATGCACGCGATGCTGCTGGGCCTTGTCCAACGCGAGCCCTCGGCCTTCGGAGCTTAAGCGGCGGCTGTAGAGGCCGAGTTTTTTCAATATGCGTCCGACTTTTTCATTGGTTAGCTTAGAAGTTTCACCCTGTTCGAGCCAAATACGGTTAGCGGTGACGGCAATGTTACGGACATAGACCTGCGATTCATTTTCATGACAGTGAGACAGGACCGACTTCAAGACAGTCGCCTCAATGCTGGTGGCGCCATCGGCGCGGATCTGTTCATTTTCTGCCTTCAGAAGCTCGACTAGGCGGTCCTGAAGTTCACAGTCTTCAAAAATTACAGCTTGCAGGCGGTACGCTATCATGTCCAACTGAAGCAGGAGTTCACCCGTCGCTTGGGCGCGATCACGAACGAACATGCGGTTCAGGTAGAAGCTACGGTAGGTAAAGAGACAGTTCTGCAAATGCTGGGTCGCATTCTCTGATGGAAATGCCACGTTGGGCGAAGTTGCATTGCGCCAGAGATGGATGTAAAGACCGCTGTCTGCGTGCTTTGCATCGTATTCTTTGCCAACATAGACGCACTTAGAGCAGTAAAAGTCCAGTAATTCCTTACCGCAGGCCACAAAGTATCGTCTCCGGTCGGAGGCGTCAAGCAACTCACTTGCGCTTTTGCCGGGTTTGATCTGCCGGATGAGCAGAGTTGGCGTTAATTCCTTCATTGGGATGTGTTGCAAAGTGGCAGGCTTTATTCCCGCCAGGAGTATGGCCCTCCGGCATACGCGGCTCAGCAGCGCAAACAACAAATCCGCCGCATACCGCGGCCCGGTGATCGTCATACGCGGAGTGAAATCCATCTGATCCGCAAACCAAGTTGCCATGCACCAAAAACTCAAAAGTTCACATTGCTGGTCAGACAGTGCCGGGCACCCCCGAAGAACATGGCAGATGCCTTCAAAAACTTGATGCGCTGAGAAATCAGTTGTAACGTTGGTGGGTAAGTAGATCGCGTCATAGATCGACGTCGGCAACTGTGGCACACTATAGGCTTTACCTTTGTAAGTTGCTCCCGAATTGTAGGAGCTAAATCTTGGGCGATGTCCTTTCCATTCGACAAATGAAATCCTAATATTATTTCCCTGCTTAACAAGGTCAAAACTCTCGTGTGGCTCATACAGCTCACGATCCGGCTCCCAGCAATTTGCGTAATCGCCCATGGCAAGAAACTCATCGTGAGAGACCAGCGCGAATGCATCAAGAAACTTCTCCTCGATGCTGGACCCGGGCGCTGTAAGCTCGTCCGGTAGGTCGGCCGGCGAGCATTGCATGGTTCCGCTCTGGACCGCGTCCTTATCCTTTGATATCTCGGCCGGGTCGGTCACTGAGGCCATCGAACCCGATTTGTCTTGCTTCTCGGTAACGAAATCGGGCCCGTTTGCTTTGGTTATGTCAGCGGGACAGTTTTGCTCCACAGGAGTGGCAAGGCTACTTGTGTCTAAAGAAGCGGCACCTGCTTGAGGTACGCCGTCTGGGCACGCTCTGTTAGATTGCCGCTGAACGTCCGCACCGCCGCCCTCTCCTGTCAGTCCGGAGTTGATGGGAGCGCCTGAGTCCCTATTTCCTTCGGGTGCACTCGGTTTTTCTGACACTTCGGATCCTCCTTGGACGTTCTCCAATTGGTCTGCTGGACGATACGTCTATGTATAAATACCCATATCTGCGAGATTTCCCTCAACAATTCAGCTACACCTCGCCTGCTTCGACCACAAAAAACCCGCTGCAAATGATTACCAAAGTCACTCTAGCTAGACGCCGAAGATCGACGGGCAGAATCATGGCAGTGGTCAACCGATTCTCTTCGCCTTCGATGACCCGTGACCCGCAGAGCGGCGCCGCTGAAATAGTCGTATTCGAGGTGGCTTTTGCGGACACACAACAGGAAAGCGAAATTGTGGGCTGCGTACGAGGCAAGAACGCGTATGTCCTAATTGCTGGAAAAGTGGAAGAGTTCGAGGAGATCACTATCACTAAACATGGCGCTCCAGTAGCCAAGCTGGTGCCCATCAGAAAGGAAGCAAGCTTAAGAGAGCACTTAGCCGCCATTGAGCTGATTCAGAGATTCCACAGCTCTATATTTCTGGCAGATTGAAGGTCGCGAACTCATCTGTGAGGCCGCCGACGAGAGCGGCCTTGTCATTGACTGTTCCATCGATCTTGGCCACATGCATGGGCTATTACAGTGGAGCTTACTGGGCTGGAAGATAACGCTCTACTTGAGCAATTGGGTCTTTACACTCCACCGCAATAGCGAATCCTGGCCGAACTCCGATATCTTCAACCCGTACTACTTCGCCCTGGCCAGCCAGTTCGATGGCATGAAGCATGTGGCTTTCCTGCACGGTCATAACGAATCTTACCGGGCTGTGCTCAGGAATCTTTGAGGTGGTTTCCAGGAGCATACCGCCAATACTCACGTTTCGGCTGACCGCGTCGAGTTCCGAAATTGAGCCACCAGCAGAAAATGTCAAACGTACCGGATAGTTGAGATTGAAGCGGCGATATTTGCGTTCGTGCGAATGGATCTTCGCGGGAACATCGTCGTACGTGTTCATAAGCTGCGCTCTGTTAGATCAACGTGATCTTAGTTCCCGGACTCGACCCCCACCAGAGCACGAACACCCACTGTACTGGCGGACATATGAGGCCAGCTGCAACCGTACAAACTCCATTATTCCCCAGCACCAACCTCCGAGGCGCTCGGTCCAAACCTAAGGATTAGACGATTCTCGACGTTGAACACATCATACATCGAGCCAGTCGTACATAGAGAGACACGCACAGGGTCGCCTAAATTCGATGGCCATCCGATGATGTCCGTTCGTTATCTATACCAATCTAAAAATTTTGTGCAACCTTGTCCTGGTTTTGTTTTTCGTTAATTGCCAATAGGCACGAGTCGGTTCTTTTCATGGTTAACCTCCCTCACATGAAGAACTGCTGTCGTAAGAATCTCAGAGCTAGGTGGATGACGCCTATCGTTGCCTTAGCTCTGGCTAGCCTACTCTCCTGCCAAGGTCTAAGTGCGGGCAGTTCTTCCAATCAACGGGACACCCCATCGATCGGCAATTTGCAATTGAGCCGTTCGGCGCTGGGCTTTGGCAAGGTAGTGGTCGGCAGCAGCAGCGCGCTTCCAATCACGGTTACAAATAATGGGACTGCCTCAGTCACGATCAGCAGTGCCCGGGCGAGTACATCTGAATTCTCGTTGAGTGCACCAACTCTTCCGCTAAGCGTCTCGGCAGGCGAGACAGCGAATTTGAGCATCGTTTTTACCCCGTCCACGGCCAGTGATGTGAGTGGAACAATTGCGCTTTGGAGCAATGCTTCTGATACGACTTTGACATTGTCTCTGACAGGAACCGGACTCGCCCCCGGCCAAGTGGTCGCAAACCCAAACAGCATCAACTTTGGAGCAGTGTCACTAGGTGGGAGTCAAACGCAATCAGCGACGGTGACGAATAGCGGTGGATCAAATATAACCATCTCACAAGCAACTGTGAGTGGGACAGGTTTTCAATTGAGCGGCCCTAGTTTGCCGCTTACATTGAATCCTGGTCAGAGTTCGAGTGTTGTGGTGACCTTTAGTCCTCAGTCGATCGGTGCGCAGGCAGGAATCCTATCACTGACAACCAGCGTTTCGACGACCATATCCCAAGCAAGGTTGCGCCATGCGAAGTTCAACCATGGGTCTTTCGCCAGCGCCCCCAACGTGGCGGCCAGCAATGATATTGTCTCAATATCGCTTTCCGGCTCAGGTACTGCCGCTGGTCAACTCAGCATTACACCTGCTACTTTGACTTTCACAAACGTGGAAGCGGGTACAAACCAAAGCCAGTCGGTGACCCTTACCAATTCGGGTGGATCTAGTGTCTCCGTATCTCAAGCTCTGATTACCGGGTCCGGTTTTAGTTTGAGTGGAATAAGTTTGCCCCTGAGCCTGCCAGCAGGGCAGAGTACAACTTTCAAGGTGGCGTTTGATCCGCGAGCAGCTGGCAGAGTAAGTGGAAGCATTGCTATTACAAGTGACGCGTCGAATTCCACCTTGAACTTGCCTCTTTCCGGAAGCGTGCTGGCTCCGGGCGCTCTTAGTGCAAACCCGACGAGCGTAGGCTTCGGAAGCATGCAAATAGGAAGTAGCCAACAGCTATCGGCGACGCTTACAAACACTGGGGAAACGAGCGTGACGATCACGCAGGCCAGTATCAGCGGAACAGGGCTTAGTTTGAACAGCCCGAGCTTACCAATGACGCTAGCTGCCGGCCAAAGTGCAAATTTCAAGGTTGTCTTCCAACCTCGGTCAACTGGAAAGGCGACGGGAAGCTTGACGATTACGTCGAATGCCCCCAATCCGACGCTGACCATCCCTGTTTCCGGCATCGGGACATCGCCCGGCTTGCTGAGCGCAAATCCCACAAGCCTTGGTTTCGGAAGTGTCCAGGTGGGGAACTCGAAACAGTTGTCGCAAGTTGTCACTAATACGGGTGGCTCGAACGTGACAATCTCGCAGTACACAATCTCAGGTTCCGGTTTCAATGTAAGCGGTTTTACCCCTCCGCTGACCTTAACCCCTGGGCAAAGCTCCACCTTTACTGTGACCTACGCCCCGCAATCCGCAGGCGCGCCAACCGGAAATATCTCCGTTGCCTCCAATGCTTCGAATGCCAACTTAACGATTCCGTTGTCCGGCACGGGCACGACCGCCGGCCAACTCACTTCTGCCCCGACGAGCGTCGGTTTTTCGAATGTGCAAGTTGGGACAAGCCAAAGTCAAACGGTCACACTGAGTAATTCGGGCGGCTCGACTGTTTCAATAAGTCAGGCCTTGATCACCGGATCAGGTTTCAGCTTGAGTGGAATGAGTGTGCCTGTGACTCTCGCAGCAGGGCAGAGCACGACTTTCCAAGTGTCGTTTGTTCCGCAGGCAGCGGGCACAGCAAGCGGCAACATTGCGCTCAGCAGCGGCGGTTCAAACTCCACACTGAATGTGCCCCTTTCGGGAACCGCCCTCGCGCCGGGCTTTCTCACAGCAAACCCAACCAGCGTTGCTTTTGGAAGTGTGCAGGTGGGAAGCAGCCAACAGCAATCGGCAACGCTTACGAACACCGGGGGAGCGAGTGTGACGATTACGCAGGCCAGTATCAGCGGCACGGGTTTAACCTTGAACGGACCTGGTTTGCCGCTGACGCTGGCAGCCAACCAAAGTGCCAATCTGAAGGTTATTTTCCAGCCTCAGTCAAGTGGCAGCACGACGGGCACCATCACGATTACGTCGAATGCACCCAACTCGACACTGACCATCCCCATCTCCGGTAGCGGAACTACGCCGGGCGTATTAAATGCAAATCCCACCAGCCTCAGTTTTGGAAGTGTTCAAGTCGGAAACTCAACTCAGTTATCGCAGGTTGTCACAAACGCGGGTGGTTCGAGCGTCACAATCTCACAATACACAGTGACGGGATCCGGTTTTGGGGTAAGCGGTTTTACACCGCCACTAACGTTGGCACCGGGGCAAAGCTACACATTCACAGTGAACTATACCCCGCAATCGACGGGGGCGGCGACTGGAAATGTCTCGATCCTTTCAACCGCCTCGGTTGGGAATTTGACCATTCCATTGTCTGGTACTGGTACTGCTGCAGGGCAACTGACAGTGTCACCAGCGGCGTTGAACTTTAGCAATGTAGTGGTCGGGACTAGCGCGAGCCAGTCAGCTAGCTTGACTGCAGCTGGTTCCAGCGTAACAGTCACTTCCGCGAATCTCGGTAGCTCTGAGTTCAGCGTCAGCGGAATTTCGTTTCCGGTTAGCATCCCAGCCGGAAACAGCGCCTCGTTTACGGTGACGTTCACTCCTCAAAGCACCGGTGCGGCCAACTCCACGCTAAGCTTTGCCAGTAATGCCTCCAGCGCTCCGACTGTGCAATCGCTCGCTGGCACGGGCTCTACCCCTCCTGTGCACACGGTTGTGCTTTCATGGACAGCCAGTACATCATCGACCGTCAGTTCTTACAACGTCTATCGCAGCACTACTTCGGGCGGTCCTTACAGCGAAATCGGCTCGGTCCCGGAGCCGACAACAACCTTTACGGATACTTCCGTAACTGACGGCCAAACGTACTACTACGTGACCACAACTGTGAATTCTAGTGGCCAGGAGAGCAGTTATTCCAAACAGGCTACGGCTGTAATTCCGCCCCCTTAGGTTTGCGAATCTCCTCATTCTGAAGATTAGATCTTTGTTTTCAGGGATGAGGTCTAGGCGAACGGGATCAATGCTCGTGGGTGGAGCTCTTTTTCCTGAGAATTAGCTGAAACGCACGGGGTAGCTGCTTGCAATGCAATAGCAGCCGCCTTACCATAATGTCAACGTAAACAACCACTTTCGTCCTCAGGGTTACCAAGGTGCCATAACGATCGTGAGACAGATCATGGCTTTTGGCTCTCTCGACGTTCCGCCAAGTATGTGTCGACAATGGTTCCATGAAAATGACTTTTAGGGCTCATTTGCGTCTGATGATTGCCGCAGTCGCACTCGCGGAGACACTTGTGCTTACCGGCTGCGGGGGTGTGTCCTCAGGTCCTCAGAGCCAACCGAAAGGTAGCAGTAATGTAGGCACTTTGGCTGTTTCGCCATCTACGCTGAATTTTGGAAACGTAAATGTTGGTAGCAGTTCATCCTTGATGGGCTCTTTATCGGCTTCCAATGCCGATGTCGTTGTCTCGTCCGCGGCCTGGAACGGTTCAGGATATTCGGTAAGCGGAATTACATTCCCGATGACGGTGGCGGCGGGAAAGAGTGCCACGTATACGGTGACTTTCTCCCCGCCGTCAGGAGGTACATCTGCGGGTAGCATTTCGTTTATTAGTAACGCGTCCAATGCGCCCGTGAACCAGTCATTCGCGGGCGATGGCGCTACACAAACCCCGGCACAATATACCGTCGCATTGTCATGGAATCCAAGCACTTCAACCGTCACCGGGTATAACGTCTATCGTGGCACACAGTCAGGCGGACCGTACTCAAAATTGAATTCCTCTCTTCTGCCAACCGATAACTATAGCGACACAACCGTTCGATCTGGCACTACCTACTACTACGTTTCTACTGCGGTGAATTCGAGCAACGTCGAAAGCGCCTATTCAAACCAGGCAACCGCCGCCATTCCGTGAAGCTGTCAATTCCGGATCGTTCTAATATCACAACCTAAAGTATTTGACAGCCGTACGAGCAGTAGGCTCGGGTCGAACATTTGTGGTGTTAAGAACTAAGGTCTAGAGCACTGTAATGTTCGTCACCCAAGTTTCGCTTATACTGCCGCTGACAACGAACACAACGACAAATCAGGAAGAACCTAAGCGCCACAAGAAAGAGTAGAGTCGTCGCACTCGTGACTGCACCATTGCCCACATTCCGATTAGCCGACGCTGCCGGCCACACCGCTAGAATCGAGATTCATGCTTTCCAGAGTGTCACGTTGAATGACCAACAATTTTTGACCGGAGTCAGGGATGGCAAACAGGTCGTCATTGCAGGGGAACTGCGATTCCCTGTCGGAGCTGGATGTTTTCCATGCGTCGTTTTATTGCATGGTTCCGGTGGTATTGGCGCGAATACTCACAAATGGGCGGAGGAGTTGAACAGCATCGGGGTCGCGGCCTTCCTGCTGGATTCATTCACCGGACGAAACATCGTTCAAACCATCACAGACCAATCGCAGCTCAGTAGTCTGGCGATGATTGGTGATGCTTATCGTGCTCTGGCTCTCCTCGTGAACCATGAACGAATTGCCCCAACCAAAATCGCACTTATGGGATTCTCGAAGGGCGGCGATGCCGTTCTCCGTGCTAGCCTCAAGCGTTTCCTTCGCATGTACGGCCCGCGCGATGCCGAATTTGCTGCCTACATTGCCTTCTACGCTCCGTGCAATACCGCCTACATCAACGGAGATGATGTGAGTGATCGGCCCATTCGAATGTTTCACGGCAGCGCCGATGATTGGGTGCCGGTGGCCGCTTGCCGGGACTATGTTAACAAGCTCCAACTTTTGGGCAAAGATGTTCAACTCACCGAATATCCGGACGCAAATCACGAATTTGACGACGTATTGAATCCGGTTCGCCAAATCCCCGACGCCCAAGTCAGGAGCCGGCACTGTTTTCTAGAAGAACGCGAGGGTGGAATAATTGTGAACCGGGAAACCGGGCAGCCGTTTACCTTGCACGACGCATGTGTACGACGAGGAGCGACCGCAGGCTATGATCCGCATGCCACCTCACAAGCGATCAAAGCCGTAAAGGAATTCCTGACATCACTGTGGAACTGAGTGAGGTTTCGAAGGGGTGGTCTCTTTGCTCGCGGGAAAATTCGAGATCGAATGGGCTCATCGAAGGAAGGAGCGAACATGACTGTTCGGCTCCTTGGCGTTACTCTCCTGCTAACGCTAGCATCCACCGTTGAAAGCTTTGGGCAAACTAAGCCGACTCTTGTGGTCGAGACTTTTGTCATCATCGCCGGAGTTGCGTGGCCCTACGACATGAACCAACTCAAGCTTGAGACCCTAGGAGAACTCATCAAAAAGGACGATCAGTATTTCTTCGTTGTCCCTGAACCTCCAAACGATGCCAAGGGCGCTGTCTACACACTCGGAGGAGAAGTATTGGAGTGGCATTCTGGCAACCGAGCAAGAAGACTTCTTGTCGGTGTGGGGTCTGGCCGTGGGACCGCCAAGATTCACTACTGGCTGACGGACATCAGCGGGAAGCGGATCTTCGATCACACTGACACGATCCGCCAAGCTTTTGCGGGTAACGCTTACGCTGGATCGGTAGGACAACTCGCACAGCCTTTCGCTGACAAGATCGCTGAACGCCTAAAAGATGCAAAACTTACCGAGGGTAGCTCCAAAACCAACGCACCTGCGAGCGACAATCAAAATCGACCATGACGTTTTCCATCCACGCTAAATTCGTGCGGAAATTCGGAATTCGTAGTGGCGATTGACTTGCCCTCTGACCCGTCCTAGCATTCCACGCATGATCGGGCAGACCATGTCAATATTTAAAATCTTCAACGACTTAGATGATTTCGGAGCAGAATTTTCGTGCAGATTGCTGCCATATTCTTCTACAGTTTGCGGTTCCATGCAAGAAAGCATGCGGGAAAAATCGGTGGTTGACAATCAGGGCGCTGAGTCAAGCGAGCAGCGCCCGAGAGATGGAACCATGCGCTTAACCTACTAGACTTTTCCCAGCACACCACTGCCAAGATTGACAGGTCGCATAAGAATACCTGCCGCACGGGGGTGGCGAAGTTTTGGACTACTGTTATGACTGACAGTTACAGCGAACGGGATGAGCCAGGAGAATGCAAGCGTTTCAAGTCGCTATGCCATCAGCAGATAGGTTGCATGACTCGTGATCGGTGCGTTGTCCAGCCATTTGACGTTCAGAGAGGAAATGCAATGAAGACGAAGAGACTGATTCGAAGTCTGGTGCTTACCGCCAGCCTCCTAGCCGTGCAACTTTGCATGGCACAGGCTCCCGCAGGTGCTCCCGCCGACGCCACCGGTCTTTGCAATGACGGAACCTACTACACAGGCGCAAACAAAAAGGGCGCCTGCCATGGGCATAAGGGAGTCAAAGAGTGGTATGGAGCGCCAACTAGTAACGGTAAGGCGACTCCTGCTTCCGGCGAAACATCCGCTCCGAGTAAGACTTCGAAGCCAGCGCCCGAAGCCACGTCCGAAACTGGCACTGCGCCAGCACCGGGCCGAGGCGCCGATAAGGTCTGGCTAAATACTGCCAGTAATGTTTACCACTGTCCGGGAACCAGGTATTACGGGACCACTAAGGCTGGCGCCTATATGACCGAAGCGGAAGCGAAAGCAAAGGGCGCCCGCCCAGATCACGGCAAGCCTTGTAAGTGATTTCTCTAAATGGGCAAGGGCTAACAACCAAACAGGAGACACTAATGTATAGGAACATCATCACCAAGATTCTTGTGGCAGTTTTCGCTTTGAGTCTAATTAGCGGAATAGCTCTGGCGCAAACAGAAAAGAAGCCAACGAAAGCGACGGCAACCACGGCTTCCACTGCGGAACTCCTCGATATCAATTCGGCGACCAAAGATCAGCTCGATGCGCTGCCGGGGATTGGAGCTGCCTATTCGCAGAAGATCATTGACGGGCGTCCCTACACCAAGAAGACCGACTTGGTGACGAGGAAAATCCTTCCGCAGGCCACTTACAACAAGATTAAAGACCAGATCATCGCCAAACAAAAGTAAGAAAGGAATTAGCACAGGCGGTGAGGGAGCGCAGAGAAGACTTTAGCTAGGAACCGCGTGAATCACAGTGTACTGCGCGTTATAGCGCTCGGTTTCTGAGGAGGCATTATGAGTCGGCTCGACAATGTTGAAAACCAGGTAATGGGAAAAGTGCTGGGAGGGAGTTCGAATCCACTTGCCTCGGGCCTATTGCAGATGATTCAGAATCAGCCTGGAGGCTTGCAGGGACTGGTGCAGTCGTTTCATGAAAAGGGTCTGGGTGAACTGGTGTCATCGTGGGTAGGCACGGGGCCAAATGCTTCAGTCACGTCCGACCGGATCCACGAGGTGCTTGGCAGCGACCGGGTGAAAGCGCTAGCGGCCAAGGCCGGAATTTCTTCCGATACCGCGGGTTCGGCGATCGCGCAGTTGCTGCCGGCTATCGTGGACAAGCTGACACCAAACGGGCAGGTCCCCGCTCACAACAGTGTGATGGAAATGATAGGTGGCCTGCTGCAGAATTTGGGGAAAGCGTCGTA
>Ga0187780_10003539_pt1 | contig 11782 bp, 11 predicted proteins | sample 1015_Q2_SP10_20__FD_132429 | JGI IMG/M metagenome (GOLD analysis project Ga0187780, IMG submission 132429) | Tropical peat soil microbial communities from peatlands in Department of Meta, Colombia - 1015_Q2_SP10_20_MG | ecosystem: Environmental > Terrestrial > Soil > Wetlands > Peat | place...
GATGTTTTAGCTGAAAATCTATCAGGCAAACAGTTAAAATACGATGAAAAGGCGTCTTTAAGATTAACAAAGGCTAAAATAAGTCGCGGATCGTTCAATCGGACGCTAAAACAGTCAAAAGAAAATGTAATAAAATCGATCTACACTGTTCTTCTCTTGGGTTATCTAGGGGTGTTTGAGAGCACAACTCTTGACCCCTATCTCGAAATAGCCAATAAACTGCACGATTACCTTGAAGCTCACCAAGTGATGCCTGGTAAAGAAGAGGAGCTAAAAGATCATCTCAAAGTCATAGAAATCATCCGTCAGGAGCTTGAAACGGGCCTAAAACAGCTTTCTTCATCCTAAAACAGCGTTTGTGACGTCACAAATCACGGAGTTTAATGGTATTTTTTTAACACAGAAGAATGGGTCTAAAAGCTTCGCGTCAATATCCCTAAAAATGCCTTCTACGCGAAAATAAGGCCTAAATAACGCACTATTAAAAAGACCTATCTTTGGGGAACATTTAAAGACTTAAACGTGTGATGTGTGACGTCATGACAATATGCAAATTCGCTACCAAAAACCTTAAGAAGACCATAGATTATTGTGATGTGTGATGCAACATTCAGAATCACTCTTGCGTCACAGAGGTAGCAGATCACGGTCGACTTTGGGTTAATACTACTGACAATTTTAGCAGTTGCTACAGGCCTCACCTCTGTTGAATATTATAGGCAAGTGCGAAAAGCACAAAGGGAATATGAGAAGGCCAGAAACGTCGTTGAAGACGTTGTTAGGAGCTTTCACCGAGAACTTAAGCGTGAAGCCGAACAACTGGATCTTATAGCATTCAAGATCGAAGGAAACTTTGCTCGAGCGGATGAAAGCCTCAAAAAGGCAGAAACATTGGAAAAGAAAATGGGTCCAATCGAGGCCCAAGTCAATACTCTGTCTCAAACCTTAAGGCAGGCTAGCAACAGTATACTGCCGGGTTTGACAAGTTTAGAAGCAAAAATTAGGGACATTGAAGCAACGCAAGAAACGGTGAAAACAAGAATTGTAGCGTTCGACGAACAGATCCAAAAGCTTATTTCTGCTCCGGAATCACTGTCTCAACCCTCCACAGTTTTGCCGATCAAACGTGATAAGGCGATGGGATCGCTGACGGAAACGGAGATACAGGTGCTTGAAATGTTGTCTTCAGATGGACCCAAAACAGCCCCTGAAATCAAAGAAAAAGTGCACTTGAGCAGAGAGCATACAGCTAGGTTAATGAAGAAACTCTACGAGGGTGGTTATTTGGAGAGGGAAGCTGGAAAAATACCTTTCAAGTACAGCATCAAGGCTGAGATGGAGAAACTTCTGAAGAAAACCGAAACTACACCACCTGCCTAAACCGGAGTGGCTTTCGCTACCTTATCATTTGTTTTAAGGTTGCTTGAGGAAGGTTAGTAGCTGATTTGTACTTCAAATTGCTCGCTCCTCCTGTTCGCAAAAGAATGCCTCTGCTGGCCATCCGAGAAAGGTAAGTGGCAACTGTGCTGAGCCCAACAGGCTCTTTAAGCTCCTGCTCGTAGACTGACTGAACGTCTTTAGAAGAGAACCAAATCAATGGGAAACTCTTCTGGATTATCAATTGAACTTTCTCGTAACGGGAAAACATGCGATTTGTTAAGGAGGATACTGATGTTGCAGGTTCTTCGCTCGGCACTCCGCCCAGCAGCTCCACAAGATCCAAAAGTCGCAGAGCTTTGTCGCGTGTTACTTGACCCTCAAAAGCGATGGTGTAACGGTTACCATCGTTGTCGAACAGCTCCACGCGCATTTTACGGGCGGGCATAATGTTTGCTCCTTAAGGGTTCACAGCTTTACACTTCACAACTTATAGCTGTTTGGGTGAAATCGGTCAAATGGAAACGACTTGTCAGAGCTTATTTTAGCTAAAGAAGCTAAATTTGCATCCGTCAAGGTGTAACGATGTTCACATAAAATTTGAATAGCGAAAACACTATTTTTGCTGCTCGGTTCTGCTTTTCCAGTAGAAGTGTAGGGGTGGGTTGTTCACTGCTAAAAGACACAAATAAGGTAATCTTGAAAAAAAGCGCGTTGATTAACCGACAGATTCATTGCTAATTCACATGTATTCACAGTTTTGTGAATAAGGAAAGGGCATACGAAGCAATAATGATGGCCGCGCATCCTTTTTGAACAGAGGATTTCTTGAAATCATCAGAAAGAAGGTTATCCTGTTTCTCTACTTCAGCGTCTTTACATGAAAAGAGGGCCACCCTGCCACCCCTACGTTTCCTCTCGAAACAGTCAATTGAAATGAAAGCTAAAGAAAACTTACAAAAAAATTTGAGAAAAAATGATCTAAAATCCTAAATCAATAATTTTAATACATCAAAACTTAACTTAGTACTCAGAGTATGTATAATTATTATTCAATTAATTGCTTTTTCCTAAGTTCGCTAATTATTTTCCAATAGAAACTTTGGGGTGTGTGCACCTAAGCATTTACTTATTTGTCATGTGACTGTTTCATGCTTTTTTAGGATTATTGTGTTCTGCAACCAGTTTTCTGTACTGTATCCTTTATCTGTTCCACTCGAACTATCGCTTCTGCCTCTAAAGAAGGGGAGTGGGAGAACGGCAAATCAAGACGTGTTGGACGGCGTATTCGAAAATTTCGTTAATGGGCTTAAGCTATTTAAAGATAGGGAAGTGCTGAGGCATGACTATATTCCTGAAAAGTTGCCGCACAGAGAAGAACAAATAAAATTGTTAGGTCAAACAGTTGCTCCGGTTCTAAGAGATGCAAGATGCTCCAACATTTTTATCTATGGAAAAACTGGCACGGGCAAGACCGCCGTGGCCAAATATGTTCTAAGTCACCTTGAATTAAAGGCAAAAGAGTATGGCGCCAAAGTGAAGTTTAGCTACATAAATTGCCGAATGACTGGTTCGGAATACCGCGTCTTCGCAAGCTTAAGCCAAAGTGTCGGTTTGACAATCCCTTTCACAGGTTTATCCGTCGGCGAAGTTTTTGACAGGTTTAGAACTGGCCTTGATGTTTCCCCAACTATCTTCATCATTGTGCTTGATGAGATTGACGCTTTGATAAAAGATCGTGGAGATGCATTCATGTACGAGTTAACTAGGATAAACGAAACCTTGAGCAAGAGTAAAGTCTCTATCATCGGCATCTCTAACGACCTAAGATTAAAGGAATTCTTAGACCCCAGAGTCTTTAGTTCACTCAGCGAGGAAGAACTGGTTTTCAGGCCATACGATGCAGCTGAACTGAAAAATATCCTTCTCGAACGTTCAAAACTGTCCTTCTGCGAAGGAGTCTTATCAGAGTCCGCTTTAAGCGTGTGTTCAGCTTTGGCTGCGGCAGAGCATGGGGATGCACGCCGAGCCCTGGATTTACTGCGTGTCGCAGGAGAGGTTGCTGAACGACAAGGCGCCAAGATCATAACGGAGGACCACGTGCGATTAGCTGAGAAACATATTGAACATAACCGTGTGGTTGAGGCACTAAGAAATTTAACGTTGCATTCGAAGTTGGTTCTTCTAAGTGTTTACCATCTGAACAAACCAAACTCTACCACAGGGGAAATCTACGATGTATACAACGAGTTGTGCGGAGAATTTGGCTCCAGTCTTCTGACGCAGCGTCGACTTGGCACCTTGATTAATGAGCTTGACTCGATGGGCCTTGTAAATGCCAAGGTCGTAAGTATGGGCAGGTACGGCAGAACCAAGAAAATCAGGCTTGAAATCGCCAGGAGCCTAATTCGAGATGTGCTCGCTGACGACGCCCGGTTCAGCCAGCTAATTAATTACACTCCTCAGGCAACCCATAGGAACGCAGCGGAAACGTAGGTGATAAAACACCTTTTATAGAAATGAAAGAATTGCGGTCTCAAGTGTCTGTAAGTTCACAACCGGAACCTTCCCGGGCGTTGGAACCAATCCCAATTTTTCCATGTACTCTGTTTGTTCTTGCCAGCCACCTGAGTTTACTACCAACACTCCCCGGTAATTACAATATCCTAACACGTGAATGTGTCCCGCGTGAAAAATGTCTGGAACTTTTTCGATGACTAGGTAGTCGCGATTTTCTGGGGAAAGCATTGTTTTGCCTCCGTATGCTGGTGCCAAATGGCGACTTTGCATTAGCAACCTCATAGCCTTTTCGGGGTGATCATGATCCATTCCAGGTATGACGCCGATGATGTCGTCTAAGCTACGGCCATGATACATCAGCACTTCGACGCCATGCAAGCTTAGGAGACATGGGCTTCCGACTGATCGGATGTTACTTTTCCCCTGCATACCCTTCAAGTAACCTTCAGGTATGGCTGGTTGAGGCAGGGCTTTGCGTGCGGCGTCATGATTGCCCGGAGAAATGATTATTTCAATGTACTTTGGTATTTTTTCAAGGTACTTGAAGGCGAAGTCGTATTGCTTGTGCACGTCCCTTATGGCCAGCTCTTTGGCTTGACCTGGGTATATTCCAACGCCGTCGACTATGTCGCCTGCAATCAGAAGGTACTTAACCCTTCCAGCTATCTCTCTCATCTGCTCGTTCCCGTATTTTCCGTTGAGCCACAGTATAAACCGTTTGAACGGTTCTTTTACGAATTTGTTGCTGCCAATGTGAAGGTCCGAGGTTAGAACAGCGTAGACTGGTTCTTGCGCCCTCTGCTGAGTCTTTCTGCCGATCTCTGGAAAGATTATGTCTTCAGCGAGGAAAAGGTTGCTTCTAGTTTTGATAACTGCCAAGCACACAACTTGGTCAGGCATAAGTGTGAGAGCTCTTTTGCGCACTTCTTCAGGAGCTCTTCGAGGCACCAAAACCGTTGCAGTTCCCTGCAAGTCTTCGACCGACAACACTATATGGTTCTTTGAATCTCTCTTATCGCTTATCATGCAAACGATCTTGAGTTTCGTTTTGGCTGGGGATTTTAGTGCTTCAATTATAGGCGTTGCAGCCCTAACATCGATTCTCTGCCGCAGCAGGCGCTCAACCCGCTTAAATCTATCTTGAAAATACTGAAGATATTCTTCGAGGGAACCGTTGGAGCTAAGTTTGCCTGTTGCGTCTTCCAGAATGTTGATTTCAGCTTTTATGTCGTTGGCATAAGGGTAGAACGAGTCTTCGGCAACTTCCGGCTGCTCTGCCACGGATGACGACTTTTGTTCTTCAACTTTTTGTTGCGCTTCAGATTGGACTTCTTGGGCTGGAGCTATCAATTGTTGTAGCAGGGTTTCAAGGAAGATTCTATCGATGAAAAACGGCTTGTCTTGCAAGTCTGCTATCTTTTGAAGAGCTAAATCCATTATCCACTCGGGGTCAGCTGTCTCCGCGTTTTGTCTCAGAAAGTCAAAGGCTTCGCTGTTTAGTTGGTAACCCGCTGAAATTGTTTCTTGGATTGCCTTCTGAAGTTTTTCCTGCCCGCTCATTTTGATCTTCGCTGTTGCTTGAGACGTTTTATGCTTACCTTCTTATGCTTAGGGGTTATTTACCGTTTTCATTTGAAGTCGGTTTGCGAGTTTGAGTCAAGTAATGGTTGGAATAATGTCAGTTTTGCGGGTTTTAGGTTGTTTGCCCGTTTCTTGCCATTAGTCAAGACCACTTTAATTTATATAACCGAACTGCTGTTTAGATATGTTATATCATATTTAAGGGACAAACATGCCTGATTTACGTAAAATCCAACAGACACCCACAGGCACCTTCTTCGTATGCGTGCCCAAAGATTGGGCTAAAAAAGAAGGACTAACGAAAGGCACCTTAGTATGTCTGGACGTAACCAGCGATGGCAAGCTTACTATTGACGCAGACTATAATGCTGAGCCGCCGGCCCGCACTACTTCGTTAGCCGTGGGTCCTTACCTTAGCCGAGAAATCATTGGTCGTTATCTCCTAGGTTACGACATCATCAACATTGAGGCGAAGGACCGAATAGACTCCGCAGTCAGAAACGTCGTCAAATCAACAGCCAGCTCGCTTTCTGGTTTAGAAATCTTTGAGGAAACCATCTCAAAGATTTCTCTGCACAGCTTGATGCAGCAGCAACCATCCACTTCTCCCGAAAAGATACTGCAGCGCAACTACGCCATCGTGGCTGGTATGCTTCGTGATGCAGCTAACTCCTTTGTTTACGGTGATGTTGAGTTGGCCAAGAGTGTTGTCGCAAGGGATGATGAAAGCAACCGGCTGTATTTTTTGTTAGTAAGGACTTTACGAACAATAATTCAGAACCCCCGGCTGAACGAAAAACTTGGAATTACCCCGATAGAGTGCTTAGATTACCGTTTGGCTGCCAGCTTCATTGAAGGCATAGGCGACGCGTGTGTTCAGGTGGCGGCGAAAACCATCGCTTTGAACGGGTTCAAGTTCTCAGGCGAACTGCAAAAGCTGCTGATTGATTTACAAACTATCTGCAACGAAGCTCATGAGCATGCGTTGAAATCTTTTGTGACCAAGGACATCGCATTAGCCGAGAACGTGCGTAGCATGCGGATGAAAACTGACGCCACATACGCGGGCATCGAGAAGGTGGCAAAAGAGTCTTCGGTCGATTTGATGCCTCAGATTTTGGCGGCCGCTTCCTTCTTGAGGCAAATCTATGAGCATAGCGTGGACATTGCCGACTTGGTTGCTTAGCTCCTTTCTTTCCCTTGGTTAGTAAAGGGTTAAATTTGCATTTTTACATTCACAACTGAGATGAAGGAAATGTCAATTACCATCGATAAAGTTGCTAACGCTCTTTTCCGGTCCGGATGCTTAAAGTTCGGCAGCTTCAAAATCAAATCTGGCGCCATCAGCCCATATTACTTTGACCTTGCTCGCCTCTTAGCTGAGCCAGAACACTTCTGCACAATAACGGAAGCAGCAAGTGAACATGCAAAAAAGCTGTTGGCTTCTGATCGGATAAACAAGTTGGCTTCCATCGAGCTTAAAGGCGCGTTGATAGCTCCAAGTATCGCCTGCAAGCTCAACTTACCCTGCATAATAGTCCGCAAAGAGGAGAAGGCATACGGTGTCACAGGAAGAATCGTGGGCGCAGACGTTGCCAAAGGCGATGGAATCTTGTTCTTTGATGACGTAATTAGTGAAGGGTTATCCAAAATCGAGGGAATCAAACCGCTTCAAGAACTTGGTGGCATCGTGAAAGATATCCTTGTTGTCATTAATCGCGAGCAGGGCGGCAAAGAGAACTTGGAAAAGCTAGGTTTCAGTGTGCATGCTTTGGCTAAAGTTTCTGATCTTGTTAACGCGCTCTGCGACAGCGGAAGCATTTCGAGGAAAAAACGCGATGAGGTTTTAGACTACGTTGACGGCTTTAAGGCAACAAGGAAAACCCTTTAAATGTCAAATCCCCGGCAAGAACACGAACGTTAAGGGATGAAAACGTTATCATGGAAACCCAAAAACCAGTATTTGACGCCCTCTTATTCCCTGAAGCTTACCCAGAAGATACAGGCAAAATAGATCTCATCCAAACCCATATCTCAATGGTCTTTCTCACAACAAAGTTTGTTTACAAAATCAAGAAAGCAGTGAATTTCGGGTTTTTGGATTTTTCAACTCTGGAAAGACGACGATTCTTTTGCGAAAAGGAGTTGGAGCTAAACAGGCGCCTGTGCTCGGACATCTATCTTGAGGTCGTGCCGATCAACAAATCAGAGACAATCAAAATTAAAGGCAGGGGCGAAGCCGTTGAGTACGCGTTGAAAATGAAGCGTCTGCCCCAGGAAGCAATCATGACAAAGTTGCTGGGCGAGAACAAGGTGGATTACAAGACGATTGACGAGTTGGCAAAAATAATCGTACGTTTCCACTCGAGTGCGGAAACAGGCAAGGAAATAAACACGTTCGGATCTCTAAAAATCATCAAGGTTAACTGGGACGAGAACTTTGCCCAAACTGAAAAATACATAAACCAAACCATTCCAAAAGCACAATACAATGTTATTGAAGACAAAGTTAACAGATTTATGGATTTGAACGGTGCGCTTTTCGAAAGCAGGATCAGCAATGGTAAAATCAGGGATTGCCACGGTGATCTGCACTCGGGAAATATCTTCATAACTAACAAGATTTGCATCTTTGACGCTATAGAATTCAATGACCGCTTCAGGTACTCAGATGTCGCTTCGGACGTCGCTTTCTTAAGCATGGATCTTGACTTTCAGAAAAGATCCGACTTAGCCGGTTATCTAATAGAAAGATATGTGGCTTACTCGAAAGACCAAGAATTAACGAGGATGCTTGAGTTCTACAAATGCTATCGAGCATATGTCAGAGGCAAAGTTATCAGCTTTAAGCTTGACGACCCAAACATAAGCGAAAAAGAAAAATCCTCTGCAGCCAAAGATGCTCAGGCCTACTTCAAATTGGCATCAGTATATGCAAAGAAAATGTAGAGAAGCCTATGCAAACTGTTTCGCCACCCATTCGGGGACTTGGACTGTGCCCATAACTACTGGCTTTTGATGGCAGTCGCTTCCGCCAGTCATCATTAAACCGTTGGCTTTAGCGAATGCGACGTAATGACTTGTTGTTTCTGTTGTGTTTCGAGAGTGCCAGCATTCCACGCCGTCTATGTACGGAAACATTTCTTCCTTTATGATTGTCGTTTGCTCATCCAGCGACTTGGTTAGTGCAGCTAAGGAGGTTCCGTGGGGGTCATTTGGGTGGGCTAAAACTAGTTTTCCCCCTGCGTTATTGACGAGCTTTGTGGCTTCTTCTAGGTAAAGTGGGTACTTAGGCACGTCACACTTAACAAGATACTTATCGAACGCTTCTTGCCGAGTTTTAACGATGTTCTTTTTAACTAGGTAGTCTGCAATGTGAGGTCTTCCGAGTACTCCGTCAGCTGACTCTTCGATTTGTCTGAGGTCATCTTTAGTTAAGGCACCGATGCTTTCTTTTTTGAATTCGCTGTTTAGATTCTCAAGGATCTTCGATGCCCTCTCTTGTCGGTACATCGCCATTGTTTCAAGCTTGCTATTGAAGGTTCTATCGGCGGGGTCGAACTGGTATCCTAAGAAGTCGAGCGAAACGGGTTTGTCTCCATGGTACTTTGGGTGTGAAAAAGTCACGTTCAACTCTACTCCCGTAACATAGCGGATATCTTGTGTTTTCGCTGTGGCCATAGCTTCTGTTTGGCAACTGATAGAGTCGTGATCTGTGATAGCCAGGAAGTTTATGCTTCGATTTTTAGCTTCCCTAAAGATTTTTTGAACGTTGAATCTCCCGTCTGACGCGCTGGAATGTATGTGCAGGTCGATCGTCATCGTTCAACAGGGCCGTCGATTTTTTCCATTGCTACAACGTACCAGCCTTCCGGATCATCGCGAGATGTGTCGACTGTTAAATGAAGTATTTCGAGGTTGGGATAACTACTCTTGATTTCGTTTAGGTTTACGGGTTCAAACTTTTTCTTGTTAGCAAGATATGCGTCTACGGTCAGAGCATTGGATTCATACTTCTCTTTTGTGCGACGCTGGATTCTGGCAATTGAGACCTCCTCAGGGCAACTTGTCTCCAAGATAACAAATGTCATACCATGCTTTGCAGCGATTTCCGCGGCTCGCCGTCTTAACTCCTGCGTGACGAAAGTCGCATCTAAGATCATTCCGTGAGTGCCTTTCTGCGCTAAATCGTCTGCTCTTCGGAAAACCTCATCGTAAACCGATAAGCGTTTGTTCATGTTACCAGCAACTTTTGCGTCGAAAACATCCTCGTTCTTTAGAACCTCCAAGCGAATGATGTCGCTTCTTAGGATAAGGTACCTCTTGATTTTAGAGACTTCTTCAGAGGTCTCGGTTTTCCAAGTTCCAGGCAGCCCAGTCGTAATCATTAATGTTTTTGGTTTTAAGTTGGACTCGATAAATTTGGAGAAAGGTTCCTTCATCGTGATCCCTTCTCTTTTAGCTCCGTACTAGTGTTAATTAAACTTTCCCGCAAAATACTACTCGCAAAGGTAGGCAAATTCTAAAATAGATTGGAGACACAATGTTCCTGAAAAGAAGGATCAAATCATGGAAAACTTTCAAGTTAAAGACAAAAGCCTAGCTCCACAAGGTCACCTCCAGATTGAATGGGCTTCAAAACACATGCCTGTTCTTAACCTAATCAAAAACCGTTTTGAAAAAGAGAAACCACTTGCTGGACAAACCTTAGCAGCTTGTCTCCATGTAACCAAAGAAACCGCAGTTCTCGTTCAAACTTTAATTGCAGGAGGTGCCAAAGTTGGTCTTTGTGGTTCCAACCCACTTTCAACCCAAGATGATGTCGCCGCTGCCTTAGCAGATAGCGGCGTCCATGTTTTCGCTTGGAGAGGACAGAGTACAGAAGAGTATTACAGATGCATCGACAACGTTCTCGACTACAAACCAACCATAACGCTCGACGACGGAGCAGACCTGGTTGGAACTTTACACAGCAAACGGCAGAGCCAAATAAAAGACCTCAAAGGCGGCACCGAAGAAACAACCACTGGGGTGATCCGACTAAGAGCCATGGAGAAAGACGGTAGCCTCAAGTACCCCATCGTAGCAGTAAACGACGCTTACACAAAATATCTTTTTGACAATCGATATGGAACAGGGCAAAGCACCATGGATGGTATCCTAAGGGCAACTTCGGTTTTGATCGCGGGCAAAAACTTCGTAGTCGGAGGTTACGGCTGGTGCAGCAGAGGAATCGCTATGCGGGCACAAGGCATGGGTGCAAACGTAATAGTCACTGAGGTGCAGCCAACGCGCGCGTTAGAAGCGGCCATGAACGGCTTAAGAGTTATGCCAATGTCTGAGGCAGCAGCTTTAGGAGACATTTTTGTTACAGCAACGGGTGATCTACACGTCATCCGCAAAGAGCATATGCAAAAGATGAAAGACGGCGCCATCATGTGCAACAGTGGCCACTTCAACGTGGAAATCAGCATTCCTGACTTGGAATCACTATCCAAAGACAAACGAACGATTCGTCCCAACATGGAAGAATACACACTAAAGGATGGGCGACGACTCTATCTGCTGGCTGAAGGCAGGCTTGTGAATCTTGCAGCCGCCGAAGGGCATCCCTCTGAGGTCATGGACATGTCTTTTGCAGATCAAGCTCTGAGTGCTGAGTACATTACTAAGTCCCCTAAGATGCAACCCAAAGTTTACACTGTGCCCAAGGAGCTTGACGAAAGTGTCGCTGAGTTGAAGCTGAAATCTATGAATGTTGCGATAGATGAGCTCACTAATGAACAGAAGAAATATCTTTCAACCTGGGAAATGGGAACCACTTAGGATAGGGCAAAGGCGCAAGTAAAAGCATGACAAACTTTAAATTGCTTGAGAATATACATGGCTATAAAGTGGTGACTTAAATGGTTAGCAAAGATCAAGGAATTGGTGGAGCAATACTTGCTGTATGCGTTATAGTCATTATAGGCTACCTGATTCTAGTGGCCGATCCAGGCCTGTTCGGTCTTGATACACTTACCACCAGGCTAGATGCAGTGTTGGTTCTTGTATCTATAGCATTCATTGCCATTCTTGCGATCGGTGCATGGATAGGCTGGACAATGGCAACGACACCTCCTCCGAAACCAATAGAAGAAATCACAACAGAGATTATTGAAGAGAAAGTAGTAGAACCTAAAGCGGAAGAAACGACATCAAGCGAAACGCCTGCCACCGACCCAACCAAGAAAAAGAAATAAGAAATTTACTCTTTCAAAATTCAATTCTTCGTTTTTTTGAATTCAGAATCTCTTGTTTTTCC
>Ga0187780_10003540_pt1 | contig 11781 bp, 8 predicted proteins | sample 1015_Q2_SP10_20__FD_132429 | JGI IMG/M metagenome (GOLD analysis project Ga0187780, IMG submission 132429) | Tropical peat soil microbial communities from peatlands in Department of Meta, Colombia - 1015_Q2_SP10_20_MG | ecosystem: Environmental > Terrestrial > Soil > Wetlands > Peat | place...
GGTTGGCCATCATGAACGCGTCCTGAAGACGATGGGTGACCAGGAGCGAACTGGTTTTGTACACGTCGCGTTGCTTTACGACGAGTTGGATGATGGTCGTGGACGTGACTGGATCCAGGCCGCCGGTGGGAGAGTCATAGAGCAAAAGCTCAGGTCGCGTGATGATGGCACGGGCAATCGCAACCCTCCGGCGCATCCCCCCCGAGAGCTCTGACGGGAACATGTTAACTGTGTTCTCGAGTTCAACGAAACTCAATGCCTCCCGGACCGGCTGATCGATTTCTTCTTCGGAAACGTTACCCTCCTCGAGTAAGCGGAATCCGACATTCTCGCGCACAGTAAGTGAATCGAACAGCGCACTCTCCTGAAACACCATGCCAATTTTGCGCCTTAACTCAAAAAGATCTTCTTCGCGCATTTGAGTTATTTCGTCGCCAAGCACATAAATGCGGCCCGAATCGGGTTTTAGCAATCCCAGCGCGAGCTTGAGGACCGTACTTTTTCCCGATCCAGCAACGCCGAAAATGGCCTTTGTCTCACCTTTCGGAAGTGCAAAAGAAATCCCGTCGAGCACTGCTTTAGCACCGAAAGCGAGCGACACGTCGTCAAACACTACCGCACAAGACGTGTAATCCTGACAGGCGGGAAGCCGTTGCTCGATCGCAGTGGGAGGTGCAGCCATGGTTATTGATAGGCGAAGATTGTCATCAGGAGTTTCGTGACCAAAAGGTCGACAACAAGAATTAAGACTGAAGACGCGACCACAGCTTGGGTGGTTGCCCGACCGACGCCCTGTGTTCCGCCTCGCGCACTGAGGCCATAGTAGCAACCTATCGTCGCAATGATGAAACCGAAGAGAAGCGGCTTCAACAGGCCCATAAAGACGTCCTGAAAGACCAGGATCTGCCAGGCGGTGCTCCAATACTGGTGCCAATTGGTTTGGTACAGAAGTGTTGAAATCACGGCCCCACCGAATAGTCCGAGGAGATCCGAAATAATAGTAAGGAAGAAAAGCATGAACACCGTGGCGACAACGCGCGGCGTCACCAATTTCTTCATGGGATCGGTGCCCAGGGCGCGCATGGCGTCGATCTGTTCGGTTACCAGCATGGATCCGAGCTCGCTGGCCATTCCGGAAGCATTTCGTCCCGCGACCATAAGTCCGGTGATAATGGGACCGAGCTCGCGCACCATTCCGACTGAAACCAGTTGCCCGATCAAGGAAAGCGAGCCGAATCGTTGCAGCGTGTTGGCGCTGTTGAGAGCCAGTTCTGCGCCGATCGAAAGGCCCGTGAGCACAACGATGGGAAGCGAACCGAAGCCAATCAGGTCGGCCTGGTAAACGGTATCGGCGAAATAGCGAGGGAGGCGAAAAAGGTTGGCAACCGATCTCACCGCCAGGAGGGCGTAATCCTGCACCGCCTCGATTTTTTCTTTGGCGAAATCTCCGGGCGAGACGAGTTCCATTGACGATCCAGGCTTCTCCAGATGACCTGACGGCAATATAGCAGAGAAGATCGCAGCTATCAGCTCTCAGGAGGTAACGGAGGAATAGAAAAAGTAAGCGAACCTATTCCCGGACCTTGCGTTTGATCTCGATATTCAGACGTTTGATTTTCTGATTGAGGGTGGAGAGCGGGACACGGAATCGATCAGCGGCTTCCGTTTGGTTCCAACCACATTTCTCCAGCATCTCGACGATGATGTGACGCTCGCAGCCCTCCATGATGTCGAACAGAGAAGCATCGGGATGATGCTCCAGAGCTGCAAAGGAGGTTGTCCGGCCCACGATCTGATCGGGCAGAAGTTCGGTGCCGATCTCCGGAGCGGTGGACAAAACAACAGCACGTTCGATCACGTTTTCCAGTTCGCGCACGTTTCCCGGCCAGGAGTACGCGATCAAGGGCCGCAAGGCCTCCGGCGCGAGGTGCCGAGCGGGACGATCGTTTTCTCGTGAATACCTATCCAGGAAAAAAGAGGCCAGCAGAGGAATATCCTCTTTGCGTTGCCGGAGCGGAGGAAGATCAATCGTAATTACATTCAACCGATAGAACAGATCTTCCCGAAACTTCCCTTCCCGTACCTGCTGTTTCAAATCCACGTTGGTAGCGGCAATAATGCGCACATCTACTTGAATTTCATTCACGCCACCCAGGTGCATGAACTTACGGTCCTGCAACACGCGGAGTATTTTGCTTTGCGTGTCCAGGTTCATCGTTCCGATTTCATCCAAAAACAGCGTTCCGCGATCGGCAACCTCGAATAAGCCTTTCTTGGAAGCAATTGCGCTGGTGAATGCACCCTTAACGTGACCGAATAGAGTGGACTCAAGGAGGTCAGGCGGCATCGAACCGGTATTCACGGGAACAAAGGGACGATCACGACGTGGTGAATTCAGATGGATTGCCTTAGCAATGAGTTCTTTTCCGGTCCCGCTTTCACCTTGCAGAAGCACGGTGGAACGACTCGCCGCGACTTGAGAGACCAAGTCGAAAATCTTCAGCATGGGCTCGCTCTTGCCCACGATATTTTCGAAGTTATAACGCTGTTTGAGCGCGCGCTTGAGTTGAACGTTCTCTTCCTCGGCACGGCGGCGTGCAATAGCAGCGCGAACATCGGCCAGAAGCTTCTCATTGTCCCAAGGCTTCTGAACGAAGTTAGCCGCTCCGGCCTGCATGGCCTTCACCGCGTTCTCGACTGTCCCGTATGCGGTAATCATGATGATCGCAAGTTGAGGATCCTCGCGCCGAAGTTCCTCGAGCACGTCGATGCCGTCGCGGTCGGGCAAAGCCAAGTCGAGTAGCACGAGATCGAAGTTGTGTTCCGCGATGCGGGCCAAGCCATCCTCGGCGCTACCGGAGGAGTCGACAGAGTAACCTTCCAACTGGAGGAGAGCTTCAAGAGATTCGCGGATTGCGACTTCGTCATCGATGATCAACACTGTCCCTGCGGAGGAGGAACGGGCCTCGCCGAGGTAGTTTTGATTGATGACTGCCGCTTCAGACATTCACTACCTTCCTGCTGAGAGGAAAATCAAGATAGAACGATGTGCCTTCGCCCGGCTGACTTTCAACGCGAATCTTTCCGGCATGTTCCTGAATAATTCCGTAGGTGACAGATAATCCTAAGCCTGTGCCACGCGGTTGTCCCTCCCGGGCAGATTTCGTGGTGAAGAACGGATCGTAGATTTTCCGAATATTTTCAGGAGCGATTCCCGCGCCGGTATCGGAGACCAGGACATTCACTCCCTCCCCGTTCCAGGTCGCTATGCGAAGTGTGCCGCCGTTCACCATTGCATCCTTCGCATTGAGAAATAAATTCAGAAAGACCTGCTGCAATCGCCCCGGATTTCCACTGATGGGAGGCAATTGGTGGGTAAGCTCATCCTGCACTTTGATCCGGGCGGTTTTAAGTTGGTGCTCCAACAACGCCAGAGTATCGGAGATGACTTTATTAACATCCACCTCAGTAAACTCTGCGCTGCTCGTTCGCGAGAAATTCAGCAGGTTATTGACGATCTCAGACGCGCGAAATGTCTGGCGAGTGATCTTTTCCAGCAATGCGCTCTTTTGCGGATCCGCCTGCACCTGCTTCGAGAGCATCTGGGCGTAGGAAGAAATCACAGCCAGCGGCGTATTGACTTCGTGGGCCACTCCGGCGGCAAGCAATCCGACGGATGACAGTTTGTCGGCCTGTGAAAGCTGGGCTTCCAGTTCGACGCGTTCGGTGATGTCGTCCATGATAATGAGCCTACCGATCACATTGAACTTCTTGCTTACGAGCGGCGCTATGGCGACATTTACCGTACGGATCTCTTCAGCTGTGGTGCGCAAACCAAACTTGTACAAATTGTGGATGCCGGGGTGCTGCCGCACGCGATAGAACTCCTCCACGAATTTCACGGGAAATATCTCACCTAGAGGCTTGCCTAGTACCTGCCAGCGCGGTAAGGCGTACATCACTTCCATCTGCGAGTTCCAGGATTCGATCCGGTCGGCCAAGTCAACGGCCAGCACACCCACGTTGATAGACTCGACAATGTTCTCGTTGAAATCCTTTAGACGCTCATACTCGGCGACTTTTTGTTCCAGCGAAGCATACAAACGAGCATTCTGGATGGCAATCCCCAGATATCCGCTGAGCGTTTCGAGCAACTCAACATCTTCGCTGGAGAGAAAATCGCCTTCCGCCGTTTTTCCCAGTCCAAGTACAGCTACGGTCTGTTTCTGCGCCCGGCAGGGGATGTAGTAGTTAAGCTCCAAAGCGGCAATCGTATGCTGCGCGCTTGAAGTCTCACGCGGGACCTGGTGTGTATTGTCGAAGAACAGGTGCCCGGCAGTGCTTTCCGGCCGAGGTGCGCTCAAGAAACTGAGATCCAACCCTGCGCTCGGCACCATGCCAAACGATTTTGCCAACACAAATCCGGAAGCTGCTTCAGCGCCTGGAAGAAAGATCGCTATCCGGTCGACAAGCAGAGTGCGAGAGAGCTTTTCCACTACCGCCGCCAGCATTTCATCGAGATCGGTTTCGGAGCTCAGCTCGCGACCGAATTCGATCAGGGTCCTCCGGTAGTCGTATCTGGTCCGATAAAACAGCCGATCAATGCGTTGTTGAATCCACTTGCGTAGCGGATCCACCAGCAGCGCCGTAACCACAATCGCGACCATCAATCCGGCCGGGCCGGTGCTGGGAACTCGGGTGTGAACTAATTCCGCCACTCCACCCACAACTGCGAAATAAGCGCCGGCAATCGCAGCCGCGGCCAAGGTATACGCCATACCTCGCTTGAAAATTAAGTCCACGTCCATCAGGCGGTAGCGGAAAATCGCATATCCGAAGGTCAGTGGCAGAATTCCCAGCGACAGCACGGAGACCTTCATGAGAGGGGAAATAAGCACTCCGCTCAGGTAAGGCAAGGCGTAGAACAACGTAAATGGCGTGATGGCTAAAATCGTGCCCCGAGTTACCCACTTCAATTGCTGCCTGAGAATGGGAGTACTGGCACGCCGATAGTTGTACAACAACACTGCCGCTGCCACGACGAATAGCAGCGCCAGATAACCCATCTGAATGCGATCGAGGTCCCAGCGCAACAATTCGCTGGCGCTCAGGAACCGCAGCGCAAGAATGTGAGCCGCGAGCAGCAATAATCCGGGGACGTAAACCCCTGGGATGACCCAGAAATGCTTCCGTACCAATGCCCTCCGCTCGGGAAAGGTGAGGACGAAATGAAGGAAAAGCGCTGGCTGGAGAAGTCCAGCAACGACATTGCCCCAGTAAATCGTCCAATCAAAAGAGTTTAGTTTTCCGCTGTAATGGAAAGTGTAGAAAATGAATGAGACCAGACAGAAAATATAAAAGTGTGTGGAACTAGCTGCGGTCCAACGTCGGAGAAGGACATAGATTCCGATACCCAAGTAAATCAGGCCAATTAAGCGCAGCCAGTTATATTGGGATCGGTCAGCCGGCACCGGGATTACGGTGACGTCCACTGGAACAGAGTGGCGCACCAGCGAATAAGTGGCCTTGGACCATGCTCCCGTGCGGTAAAGCTCACGCGTGAGTACGGCTATGCTGACTACCTTATGGCTATCGACAGCAGTGAGTTGATCACCGACTCTAATGCCGGCGCGTGATGCCGGCCCATCCTCTTGCACCTGCTCGGCGAGCAACGCGCCTGCGCGCTCGACCCACCAGGCGCCATCAGACGGAACCTGGAACTCACGCTCCTTCTGAAAATTGATCCAAGCAAGAACCATGCCTGCTGTGGTAAGCAGCGTGAGCAGGATCGCGGTGAACCGGGTTTCGAAATCCCTGTTCATGGACTGTGCCGGGCGGTGCGCCGAGGGGACACAATCCCCCCTTAGCGTTTTGTGCACGTTCACTGCCACTAATGAAGACATGGGTGGGATACTAAGTTGCTCATCAACAGCGGCTTACAGCATTATAAAATGCTTCTCAGAGCAAAAATACGTAATTTGGAAGTGATCTTCGAGAATCGGTAAGCACTTGTTACTGTTGGATTTGCCGATGAACAGGAAGGCAATTGCAGATCTTCTCTTAACATCTACATTATAAAAAGAAGGGAGAACCGAAGCCCTCCCTTACAGAAGCGACAGAGGCGATATCAATTAGATAGAGTGCTGCCTGCGTCAAAAGGTTGTTCCTCTAGGATCAAAACGGTGAAGACCACTATCAACTCAGGTTTCGAAGCCCAAGCTGATTCACTTGGAAGCCTCTCAATCCAGCTAGACGGTAGAACCCTTGTTTACCTGCGGGCGGGTTCCGGTCCTGCGCTGCTTCTGGTTCACGGACTGTTGGGATACTCTTTTTCTTGGCGCTACACTGTTCCCGCGCTTGCAAAAATTGCAACAGTTTACGCGCCCGACCTGCCCGGTGCTGGATTTTCTGAGCCGACCGAGGATATGGATTGCTGCTTTCGCGCATGCGCCGAAAGAGTGCTGCGCCTCATGGACAGCATTGGTGTCACCGACTGCGATTTGCTAGGGACGTCGCACGGCGGCGCGGTCGCGATGATGGCTGCTGCCATCGCACCCCGGCGCATTCGACGATTGATCCTGGTGGATCCGGTAAACCCCTGGTCGGCTCATGGACAAGTCTTGAGCAGACTCTTGAGCAATTTCCTGGTCGCCCCAATCTTTTGTTCCCTCATGCCGCGCTTATCCGTATTGCAGCGATTCTACTTTCGACGACTCTTCGCAGACACAAGGCGAATCAGGCCTGGAACATTAGACGGCTACTTGAAACCTCTACGCCGGCCCAGAGCATTGGAGTATGGTTTGGGCATATTGCGATCCTGGAACCGGGACCTTAGGGAGCTCAAGTCGGTGTTACCGCGCATTTCGCACATTCCCACCTTGCTTGTTTGGGGCAGTCTGGATGCCGCAGTAGATCCGGCATCAGCAGTCAAATTGAAAGCTCAATTTCACAACTGCCGTCTCGTGTTGCTCGAAGGAGTGGGTCACCTGCCATACGAAGAAACGCCGGAAGAGTTCAATCGAGTGGTTCGCGAGTTTCTAGTTTAGGCAATGGAGATCTTGCTTCTGAAAACTGAGCATCGTCGCGGCCAATTGATGCCTGCCGCGAAGGCTGGTAGCCTCGTTCAAAGAGGTTCACTTGCAAACCAGAGCGTTCTTCAGGGCTCGTGATCGGAGTTCAACATTCGAGCAAGTTTCGCACTTTCTGCACGTCGAGATTCCTGAAGTATGGGTTCGATTTCTGCTGGCGTTCGTGGGATTACTTCTGGCGTTTGCGGCGGCGCTTTTTTCTACTGTTTCTCGGGAATCCGGCAATCTGTGGGCCACCCTCATCCTGGCTTCTTCGGCTCTAGTGCTAGCCACCGTTGTCGGACTTACGACCGTACCATACCTGGCGCGACGTGCAGCTGCGGCACGTATTCGCGATGCCCTCGATTATGAGATCACACGAGTGGGCATCATCTACATCGTTATGGTTTTGCTGATAGGGATTGCGGCGCTCAATACCGGAAATAACCTGCTCTACATCATTGTGGCCGCAATGTTGGCGGCAATTCTCGCGTCCGGGGTCGCATCGGCAGTAACACTGCGCAGCCTGAGCTTGCACGTTCAGATACCCGAGCATGTATTCGCCAGTCAACCGACAATGGGACACGTTGTGCTGAGAAACCCCCGCCGTTGGATGCCCTCATTTTCCGTGAGCATTGTGTCGTTGAAAGCAAGGAACACAGCAATGCAGTGGCCCTGGTCGCATACAACATTCGAAAACCGCTTCAGCAGGCGAAAATATCCGCGTGCAGTTCCTGGAGATTCTACTCACCGAGGTATTTTTGAGGGTTCTGCTTTCTTCCCTTACATTCCCCCCAGCAGCGAAATCAGGGCTGACGTGCAACTCTGTTTCGAAAAGCGTGGAAAGTACTGTCAGGACAGTTTTGGAATCGCCACGCGATTTCCTTTTGCGTTCCTGATCAAGACGCGTCGAGTGGCTCTAGAGAAGAACCTGATTGTTTATCCTCGCGTCGAACCACCTGACGAGTTGTTCGAGATACTGCCGCTGGTTACAGGGGAGTTCGAGAGTTTTGTGCGCGGACGCGGATACGACCTTTACCGAATTCGTGAATACATGCCTGAGGATTCCGCACGTCACGTCGACTGGAAGGCTACTGCGAAATCCGGGTCGGTGAAGGTGCGCGAGTTCAGCCGGGAGGACGAGCGCAAATTGCGGATCGTTTTCGACAACCCCGAGCCAGAAACCTTGTCCCATGCGGCCTACGAAAAGGCAGTTGCAACCGCAGCCTCGCTATGCTGGCACTTCGCGGGCCAAAACGCCGACATTTCCTTTGTGGCGCCAAATTATTTGGCAGGCCCAGACGTGTACGCTTTCTTAGAGTATCTGGCAACCGTACAACCCGCGACCGACCGGTCAGTCCTAGAGGAACTGCACCCTTCTGATGATTACAACATTATCCTCACTACCCGCCCTCATGGCACCATTCCGACTGCGCTTTGGTCCTGTTCCTACCTGGTCTTTCTACAAGACAGCGAAGCTAGGCGGCAAGCGCGAGGTACATAGTTTTCCCACTAGGCAAGCGCCCGTTTTCGTCATATACTCGCGCCCGCGTCTGGGGAAAAATGGGAGTCGCGTATGCGTATTTACGATCTGATTAACAATCAAGATACTTACCGAGCAGACGGCACACAGACCGTGTTGGAAGTCGTGCAGGCCATGGTAAGCCGCAATATTGGTGCTGTGCCGGTTGTCCGCGATGGTCTGCTGATTGGTATTTTCTCCGAGCGCGACCTGATGAAGCGGGTTGTAGCTGAGGCACGCGATCCGGAAAATACCCGTCTGGAAGAGGTAATGACCGCAGACCCCCTGACCGTGAGTCCCACCGAGTCGCCGGAAAACTGCTTGCTCCTGATGCGACGCCACGGCTTTCGTCATCTTCCAGTCTGCCAGGACAAGCAACTGCTGGCTGTCATCTCTCTGCGAGACCTTCTGTTACATGACCTGACGGAGAAGGATTATGAGGTGCGGATGATGCGAGCCTATATTCAAGCCACCCCGGAAGTGTAACTCAGTTAACCCTCCTGAACCGGTTTGCTCAAAAGAAGCTAGGCTTTTCTGCCCTTGGTAATGAAACCGGCACGTTACTTTGGTTCATTGACCCCTGAGGCAGAACTGTTAAGGTTACTCTAGGGCGGGGGTGTCCCCTCCTCCGCTCTTTTGGCCAAAACTTCGTGCACCCCAACCTTCAGCTCGCGCTGTGGATGTGCTACCCCGCCTTAGAGTTAGTCCTGGGTGCCGCCATGCTCTGGCGCAAGCTCCACAGTAAATTCCCGGTGTTTTTTGCCTACGTGGTCTTTCAGTTAATCAACTTTGCGGTCATTTTCCCGGCCCATCAGTACGGCAGCTACAACTTCTACTTCTATAGTTACTGGACAGGGACTGCCATCAGCATGGGACTCGGCTTCAAGGTAATCCATGAGATTTTTCTGGATGTTTTTCGCCCCTATCACACACTGAAGGATCTGGGAACAGTTCTTTTCAAATGGGCATCGCTAGTTATGATCTTTGTCGCGCTTGTAGTCGCCGTGGCCAGCCCCCCTGGACAGTCTCCTATTGTGCTGGCCGTTATGACTATGCAGCGCTGTGTCCGAGTGATCCAGTGTGGCTTGATTCTGTTTCTTCTTGTGTTCTCCCGATATTTGGCAGTTTCGTGGAAGCAACATAGCTTCGGCATCGCGTGCGGATTCGGGTTGTTTGCCGGCGCCGAATTGGCTGGCAGCGCTCTTTATGCGGGAGGGGCAATCAACGACCAAACTCTTGCGGTCCTGGTTACAGTCTCTTATGGTTGCGCCATTCTGGTGTGGGTCGGGTACGCCCTGAGCCAAGGTTCGTCGAGGCAGTCGGCGGGCGCCTTAGTCTCGCAACGCTGGGAACAGAGCCTCACCGACCTGCAGCATCCAGGTCCGGCAGATTCTCTGATTCCGATGTTTGAAAGCATGGTCGACAGAGCATTCTCCAAGAACAAAGAGCACAGTGCTGACATTCTCTTATCAGAATCAACGGCTCCGCCAACCTCTTCAACACCCTTCAATGAGCCGCTTTCTCAATTCAGTCACCCAAAGTAATTGTGTCTCCGAGGTCGGGTTCGGAAACGCGAATCCTTCTTCCCGTTCAGGTTCATCGCTAAACATCTGAATATCCGGGAAGTGCACCCCAAATCCCCTATTTGAAACTCATCCAAACTTAATGAGAGCGGTGGTAATGGAGGCCCTTGACAGGCCGCTTTTAATTCTTCCCACAGGAGGGTTTCCGCTCCCAGGGGACCCTGTGTAAGGAGAACGAACCCATGAAGCGTGTATTCAGGGTTTTATTTCTGTTGGTAGGGATTATGGCTGTGGTAGGTCCGACGTTCGCGTTTGCGGATGGGGGCCCCATGCCGGTAAAACCTCCCCATGTGAACGTACGCTAATCTAAGAGATTGGCCTAACCGTTTTGCAGGCTGGCGTTTGTGCCAGCCTCTTTTTCTGGGACGCGCCCGCGCTGAGCGCCGGTTCACCTTCCATGCAGTGCTTGCTGTAACCTCATCGCCAACTTTTCGGGATCGTATATAGGTGGTTGGCACGCAAACTCAGAACAAACCACTGCGGCTGTTTTCCTCTCGCGCACTGGCGGGAGTTGAGGAAGAGTCTGGCCAAGTACTGGCGGCAGGTTTTGCGCAACGACTTTGTTAAAGTCCACGCGGAGAACGGTTTTTGTCACAGAATAAGGCTTTGTCGCTTCACAACAGAGCTTTTCGGCAAGTTCTCCGTTGCCAATCACGACAACGTCAATTATGGGTTCGGAAAGGAGTACTCCCGCGATGCCATATGTAGCCGCAAATAATCCGTACTGTCCGGCCACGCCTGCCAGAAGCTCGAGTGTTCGCTCAGCCTTCTCACGATAGTCTTGTGTGTTCGTATAGGCGTAGAGCCGTAACAAAGCGATAGCCGCAACCGGGTTGCCGGCAGGGGTCGGGGAATCTTGAAAAGGCTTGCGAGGGGCACTCAGCACTCCAAATTCCTTGCCTTCGGGTCGGCGTGCAGTGTCAAAAAACGCCCCATCGATCGGATCAAAGAACAGATCCACCATGGTGTCAGCAATCTCTTGAGCGAAATGGAAGTAGCTCAGGTCCGCAGTCGCTTCGTACGCATCGAGGCAAGCCACAACCGTGAACGCGTAGTCATCCAAGACACCGGGAAGTTCGCGATGCTCAGCTGGGTGCTCCGAATAAGCCACTACATGACGAAGTTGGCTATCTTCGCGGGAGTCGGCGAGGATGCGATCGAGGGAGCGCAAGGCAAACTGCCGGGCTGAGTCCAAGTGCAAGACTTTGGCTGCTTCAAGATAGGCCGAGACGCAGAGCGCATTCCAACCCGTGTAAACCGTTTTGTCGACGTACGGCATTGGACGCTTCAGGCGGGCGGCATACATCTTCCCTTTGGCGGATTGGAGCAAAGAACGGACTTGTTCTGGAGGCAAATTCAAACGTCGAGCAATCTCTTCCACTGATGCGCGCACGAAAAGCACATTCTTCGCGGCGTTGTGGTGCATCTCTCCGATCTCGTTGATGTCGTAATGCAGACAGGCAATCTGAGCTTCTTCATCCGTGAGAACTTCGCGGGTCTCCTGCACCGTCCAGGTGAAATAGTCACCGTCGTCGTCCATCGAGTAGTCAGCATCCTGCGAGGCATAGAACCCGCCATGCTCGCGATCACTGAGCCATTCATCCATCCA
>Ga0187780_10003541_pt1 | contig 11779 bp, 7 predicted proteins | sample 1015_Q2_SP10_20__FD_132429 | JGI IMG/M metagenome (GOLD analysis project Ga0187780, IMG submission 132429) | Tropical peat soil microbial communities from peatlands in Department of Meta, Colombia - 1015_Q2_SP10_20_MG | ecosystem: Environmental > Terrestrial > Soil > Wetlands > Peat | place...
ACCGACCCTGCTGTTTATCGAGAGATGGTCCGCCTCTTCCACAAGAACGGCGTTGCCGTGGGTACCCACGCCGTCGGGGATCGCGCCATCGACTGGGTCGTCGATACCTACGCCCTGGTTGAGCAGGAACAGCCCCACTCTGGCCTACGCCACAGCATCATCCACGCCAACCTGCCCACTGAGCACGCCCTTGACGTTATGGCCAGCCTGCAGAAGAACTTCGATGCTGGATACCCGGAAATGCAACCCGAATTTCTCTGGTGGATCGGCGACATCTATGCGGCCAGTTATGGTCCAAAGCGCGGCCAGCGGCTAGAGCCCTTCAGGACCCTGCAATCCCGAGGCATTCTATGGTCCGGCGGGTCGGACTACTTCGTTACCCCAGTGCCCGCCCGCTTCGGACTCTGGGCCTCCACAGCGCGCCAAACCGCCAAGGGCACCTACGGCTTACACCCATTCGGGACGGCAGAGGCCGTGGACATCCACACTGCCCTCCGCAGCTACACAGCCTGGGGCTCGCGCCAAATGTTTCTCGAGGATAAGATCGGTACTCTCGAGGTAGGCAAAAGAGCCGACATCGCTGTCTGGGACCGCGACCTCTACTCTGTCTCCACTGAACAGATCAAAGACTTGAAATGCGTGATGACGCTGCTCGATGGCGCAGTAATCTACACTTCGCCCGACACACCCATAACAACAGAAGTCCGCTGACCCAATCGCACTCTGGTCACACAACCGGGAGCGCAATTCTCATGGGAAACTAGCTCGTTGCCTCCGGAGTGACAGACAATGCGGAAATCACCCCAATTCTTCCGCATTAGTACCGAGAAACGCCCGAGTGTAGACAGAGGATCAGTAAATGCTGGCCGACTGCAAGATTTAGACCCTTAGCGAGCCACGGAAACCCCTAGCGGCATAGTAGGATTCCGCACCGTTGTGGTACAAGAAGACAGTGTCGAAGCGGCGATCACAAAATAGGGCGCCGCCGAGTTTTCTGATCTCAGAAGGTGTTTTCACCCAGCTCGACGTTTTCGTATCGAAATTTCCGAGCTTCTGCAACGCTCGATACTGTTCTTCCGTTAAAAGCTCAACGCCCATGGCGGCGGCCATATCAATAGCGTTTTCTTCTGGTTTGTGCTCTTTCCTAGACTCCAGCGCTTCCCGGTCGTAGCAAATACTTCTGCGGCCTTTAGGACTCTCCGCTGAACAATCATAAAAAATGTATTCGCCCGTCTTCTTGTCATGACCAACAACATCCGGTTCACCGCCCGTTCTTTCCATTTCGCTAAGTGACCAGAGTTTTTCAACATTAACTTTCAGTCTTGCTTCTACTTTATTCCATTCAAGACCTTTATGGAGGTTCATATTTTTCTCAAAACGGGCCTTCAATGCTCTGACGAGATCTTCTCGTTGTTCTAGTGACAAGTCCTTTTTATTGTTATTGATGTCCCGTGCTCTTGTTGCTTTCATAGTCGTCGCTTCCCGTGTTTCTTAGTTGTTACTCCGTTGCGCTCCGCCACATGTGCCGTTTTCGGCTTGGCTTTGCGTTCTTATCAATTCGCAGTTTCCACGCCGTTCGGAGTGCACCCGTCACTACATCCTCGCTCCCGGCCGCCAAGCGAATATGCGTGTGTCCCATCTTTCCCCAGCCGCCAGGGATTGGCAGGAAGATCTCGGGCGCCTCCTCCACAAACGCTGCCTGCTGCTCCAGCGTAAGCATCAGATTTCCGTAGCCCTCTGCTTGCGACGCGAGCGAAGCAAATTTCCTACCTCCTACACGAAAAGCTGGCCATGCCGCGTGAGAGTACTTTTCCACGCCTTCCAAGCTCCGGGCAATCCTGCGAAAATCTGCAGCGGTCATGTGACGATTCCGATTCGTCAGAAACAGTATGGTATCTCACAATTAGCGGATAGCATGTGTCTACCGCTCGGGGCGGATCACGACTAACCTGGAAGGCTGGCAGCGTCGATCCAATCGACAGGATTTGGCTTGCAGCGAGAAATCAGTGTGCCGGCGGATGCCGTCGCAGAGCGTACAGATGAGGATGAATCGCTCGAACAGGTACAATAACTGCTTCGCCGGCCGACTGTCGCAGTGCTGATGCGCTCGCCTCTGCCGGCCCAAGTTCCGAAACCGAAAGCGCACACTTTTCGCATGGCGAAAGAGGGCATCACTCCACGCGCGAAGGATTACGCGCAGTGGTATCTGGATATCGTTCGCGGCGCCGACCTGGCCGACTACGCCGAGGTCGTACGCGGATGCATCGTCTTCAAGCCGACCGGCTACGCGCTGTGGGAGGCGATTCAGTGCGGACTCGACAAGCGCATCAAAGCCACCGGCCACGTCAACGCCTATTTCCCGCTGCTGATCCCAAAGTCGTTCCTGATGAAGGAAGCCGAGCACGTGGAGGGCTTTGCCCCCGAGGTCGCCGAGGTCACGCGGGCCGGCGGCGAGAAACTATCGGAGTCGTACGTCATTCGACCCACGAGCGAGACGATCATCGGGTACTTCTACGCCAAGTGGCTGCACTCGTGGCGCGACCTGCCCTTGCTGATCAACCAGTGGGCGAACGTCGTGCGTTGGGAGATGCGTACGCGTCCGTTCCTGCGCACAACCGAATTCCTCTGGCAGGAGGGCCACACCGTGCACGTGGATCACGACGACGCTGAGCGCGAAACCCTGATGATCCTCAACGACGTGTACGCCGACTTCACCGAGAAGGACATGGCGCTGCCCGTGCTGCGGGGGATCAAGACGGAAAAGGAGAAGTTTGCCGGTGCGCTGCGCTCCTACGCGATCGAGGTAATGATGCAGGACGGCCGCGCGCTCCAGGCCGGCACCTCGCACAATCTCGGGCAGAATTTCGCCAAAGCGTTCGACATCACCTACACCGACAAGAACAACCAAGTGCAGCACGCGTGGACGACGTCGTGGGGCGCCTCGACGCGCCTCATCGGCGCCACGATCATGGGGCACTCCGATGACGACGGGCTCGTGCTGCCGCCGAGGCTTGCCCCCATTCAGGTCGTGATCGTCCCGATCTACAAGAACGATGCTGAAAAGGCGACCGTCATGGAGACGATCGACAAGATCACCGCCGAGTGGCGCGGCAACGTCCGGTACCACCTCGACACGCGTGACCATCTCACGCCCGGGTTCAAGTTCAACGAATGGGAACTGAAGGGCGTGCCGCTGCGCATGGAGGTCGGGCCGAAGGATGTGCAGAAGCAGAGTGTCGCTCTGGCGCAGCGGATAGTGCTCGACGGCTCCGCCCCCGAAGGGAAGAAACCGAAGAGCTTTGTTCCGCAGGCGGGCCTGAGCGAGCACATCACGAGGCTGATGGACCAGATCCAGCAGGGCCTTTATCAGCGTGCGCTCAAGTTCCGCGAGGAGCACACCTTCGAGGCGAAGAACTACGACGAGCTGAAAGAGCGCGTCGAACAGGGCTTCGTGCGTTGTTGGTGGGCCGGCTCCCGCGAGGACGAAGAAGAGATCCAGGAGGAGACCAAGGCGACAATCCGCGTCATCCCCATCGACCAGCCCGGCGGCAAAGGCAAATGCGTCTATACGGGCAAAGAGGCGGACAAGGTCGCCGTCTTCGCAAGGGCGTATTGAGCCGGCCGCAGATCGGGAAAGGCCAATTGACGATTTACCGACTATGCTGCCACCTGCATTGATGACGCGATTCACTATAGCGTTCAGATCGATGACGTAGCATCCCCCTGTTACATTTATTGAACTGGGGGTCAGGATGGATCCGGGGGCTACAATTCCTCCATGGAACCGTTCCCTTCGCGCGTGCAGTTGCGTCTCGTCGCGGCGAGCTATGCGCTGGTTGTCGTCGTCTCCGCTCTACTGATCTATGAGCGCTACCTGAAATATGTCGGTAACCCGCAAGATGTGGCGGCCTCGAGCGGCATGTACGCGGGCGGCGATCTCATGCTTGAAATCCTCATCTGCTTCCTTTTCCTCGTGCCCACGGTCGCTCTGGTATTTGTTATCCGGAAGTCTGAATCGGCCTACACGGCCTATGCGAAAGTGCTGCTCGGGTTGAGTTTGACTGCTCCGATTTCGCTCGGCATACTGATCATCCCGGTTCTCAATCAGTGGTACTGGGGCGATGCCTGTATCTTTCGATTGTTTGCGATCCCCATCGTGGTCGTCGTTCTGATTTTCAGCCGGTGGTTGGCTCGCTTTGCGCGTGCTCGCCGACTGATTTCCTATGCCCTGCTGATTGAAGGGCTGACCTTCAGCGTCATTATTGCCACCTTATTCCTCTTCTCAAAGGGCCACCACGGCTGAGATTTCCCCCAGCTTTGCCTTCCGCCAGAACCGCGAACCCGTGTTCAAGCTGGTTCACGCTCCACATCGAAGTAGTCGCCCTGATCAAGGCACCACCGGGAGGATCAAAGCCGAAGGGTGGGTCTTGTCGTGGAGGATGGTGTTCGTGGCTGTAACCCACGTGGCCGAATTCGCCGCTAGTTCTCCGGTGTTGAGGTTACGGTCGAAACGCGGGAAGTTGCTGCTGGAGAGTTCGAGGCGGAGGCGGTGGCCGGCGCGGAAAACATTGCTCGTGGCCCAAAGGTCGATGGAGAGCAGATAAGCTTGCCCGCGAATGAGGGAAGCAGGCGTGGCTTGCGAATCCCGGTAGCGGGCACGGAGGATGCCCTCAGTGAGGTTGATGGCTGTGCCATCCGGTCGAACGTCCAGGAGTTTGGCGGTGAAGTCGGTGTCCACAGCAGAGGATGCGGCAAAGAATTCGAAGCGGACAGGGCCGGTGACCTCGAGGTCATGATCGAGGGGTGAAGTCGAGTAGACCAAAACGTCATCGCGGTCTTCGACCGAGCGCTGGTCGCGCGGACCGGGGGCGAGATGATCGCTATCGCAGCATAGCGGGCCGCCGATGGTGGGGACGGGCTTGGCGGGATCGTACACGAATTTGTCGGAGGGTTCTGCCCCCGGTTCCAGTGTCGAGAGCAAGCCGTTGCCGCGGGTTGTGTTCGCTCGGCCCTGCGAATGGAGAAAGTACTTGGTCCACTTGGCCCTAGCGATTGGCCAGTCATCTTCATCGCGCCACTGATTAATTCCCATGACAAAGATCTTCACCGCCTTGCCGGTGGCGAATTCAGTTCGAGCGCTCTTGAACAGGAAATCGTACCAGCGAAGCGTAACCTCGTCCTCGTTGAACTTTTCGGCTTCCGGACCGAAATCGACCTCGCCAATCTTGCGTCCCTCACCCGCGTGCCCGCCGATGACGACTAAAAGGTGCTGGCCCTTGCGGGCTTCTTCGGTCGCAGACAGTGCTTTCAACCCCATGTAATTACGCAGCGAACCGCCAAGAAAGATGTCATACCAGGCAGCGATGTGGAGTGCCGGGACACGGATGTCCGCGTAATGTTCTTCGATGGACCAGCGTTTCCAGTAATCGTCGTAAGAGGGGTGCGCAAGCCAGTCGAGAAAATACGGCGCGATTGTGGAAGCCGAAACATTGATCACGCCTGCGGGATTCCGATTGAAAATCGGATAGGCTGTCAAAGGGAGGAGGTTAACATTTTCCGGACCTTCGGGCATGCGTTCTATCTGGCCGGCAAGGGTGTCTTGCGCAAGGCCACTGGTCCATGATTGGTTGAACCATTGCTCGAACGCTCCACCTTGGTAGGTCCAGCCGTTGTGATAATCGCTGGCGGTCACAATCGGACAGATAGCCGCCAGATGCGGCGGATGGGCGATGGCTGCGAGCATTTGCGTCGCTCCAACATAAGAGGCGCCGAACATGCCGACTCTGCCGTCCGAATAGGGTTGGGCGGCAATCCACTCGATCGTATCGTAGCCGTCAGCCGATTCATGGAGAAACGGGTACCACTCGCCATCGGAGGTGTAGCGACCGCGCACATCTTGGAGGAAGACAATATAGCCGTGGGATGCGGCTCGCTGGGCAAAATCCACGTCATAGCCCCAAGTGTCACGGCGGTAAGGAGTACGCTCCAGGAGAATCGGGAATTTGCCTTCGGCGTCGGGCCGAAAGAGGTCCCCGCGAAGGATGACGCCATCGCGCATTTTTACCGAGACGCCACGATCGACCTTGACGGGATAATTTTCGGCGGCGAACAGGGGAGCGACCAGGAATAAGAGAAACAACCCAAGTGCCAATGCCTTTGGCTTCATAGTAAAGTTCTTACGCCAATCAATCACAGAAGTAGTCGCACCGTCTGCTTGACTGGGATCTCCTCTTGGATTTCAAAAGGATAGAAATATACCATTGCGCATACTCCGTTCACGATAACGGACTTGCACCTATCAAACGGACCTTGTCTCACGAATCTTCGCGGCGATCCACGCTACGCGGACAACCGGTAACGCGCAGCGGCTCTCCACTCTCACGTGGCCGCTGCGATTGACGAATCGCTCGACGTAAGTTCGAGTCTCGCCTCCTTGACATCCTAGGAGAGAGAGTTATATTCCTAGATTGTCTAGGAAAGTGTCTCATGAGCAAACAACCGGATCTTCTCCAGGGCACGCTTGACATGCTGATCCTCAAGGCGCTGTCGTTGGGGCCGTTGCACGGCTATGGCGTCCTCCTGCGCATCCAGCAAATTTCCAAGGACCGCCTAGAAATCCAACAGGGCTCGCTCTACCCCGCCCTCTACCGACTGGAAGACCAGGGCTGGATTGCCGGCGAGTGGGGGGAGTCGGAGAACAAGCGCAAAGCGAAGTATTACCGTCTGACGGTGGCGGGCCGACGGCAACTACAGGCAGAGGTCGAACAATGGAATAGCATGGCTGAAATCATTGCCGGCATTCTCCAGGCCAAGCCGGGGGAAGTATGAAGGCGTCAGGTCGGTTGCTAGGCTGCTTGCGCGCGATGCTGAAGCATGGGCGCATGGAACGCGACATGGACGCCGAACTCCGCTTCCATATTGAAGCTTACGCCGAGGACCTGGTCCGAGGAGGCGTGCCGCCTGAGGAGGCGCAACGGCGGGCGCGGCTGGAATTCGGCGGCTTGGAGCAAACCAAGGAAGAGTGCCGTGACGTGCGCGGAATCACAGTGGTCCATTCTCTGCTGCAGGACACACGCTACGGGCTGCGCCTATTGCGCAAGTCCCCCGGGTTTGCCGCTGTTGCGGTGACCACGCTGGCGCTCGGCATAGGCGCTAACACGGCGATTTTCTCGGTGGTGAACGCCGTAATGATTCGCCCGCTGCCGTACCGCGACCCTAGCCGCCTCGTATCGATCACGGAGATCTGGCACAAGGAGCAAGATAGGGCCTTTGTACCGAGCCCGGACTACACCAACTGGAGCGCGCAGGCGCGCTCATTCACTGAAATTGCCGCCTACGACGGCGGTTTCGAGGCGAACCTGACGGGCGCAGGCGAACCGCAGAGAATCCCGGTCGTAGGTGTCACTGCCAACTTTTTCCATCTACTCGGAATTGCATCGTTCCATGGACGCACCTTCCTCCCGCAGGAAGCGCTTCCCGATAGCCCGTCCGTGGTCATTCTGAGCTATGACTTGTGGCAGCACCGTTTCGGGCTTGATCCGAACATCCTAGGAAAGTCCATAACGCTCGACAGCGAGAGTGTGACCGTGGTCGGAGTTATGCCACCAGGTTTTCGCTTTCCCGACCAGGATGTCAAACCGCTGTGTTACGTTCCTTTCCGGCTGCCTAACCGAGTGGATTGGTATGCGAAGACATTCACCGACACGTTAGTAATCGGGCGACTAAAACCGAGGGCTACGGCCGGGCAGGCGCAGTCCGAATTAGCAGATATAAATGCCCGCGATTTCGGTGAAGTGTCGCCCATGTTCGTACGCATGGGCCGGGCAACCATGCGCGTGCAAGTGGTGAATCTCCAGACCAAGCTAGTGGGCAATGTGCGCCCTGCGCTGTTGGTGCTCTTGGCGGCCGTGGGATTGGTGCTCCTCATTACGTGCGTCAACATTGCAAACCTGCAATTGGTACGTACCTCAGCCCGACAGCAGGAGTTCGCGGTGCGTGCCGCCGTTGGTGCAGGACGCTCACAGCTGATTACGCAGTTACTGACCGAAGGCGCCATCCTCGCCCTATTAGGAGAAGCATTCGGCTGGCTGGTAGCCACCGGCGGCGTGCGCCTATTGCGTGTCTTTGCACCCGAGGACGTTGCCCAACTGGAACACCTGTCTTTGGACCGATCCGTGCTGGTGTTTACACTGGGCGCGACGTGCATCATCACCCTCTTGTTCGGCATGCTGCCCGCCATCGCGGCGTTCAGGCCAGACCTCTACGAAACCTTGAAACACACCGGCGTGCGCGGCGCGGGCGCGCGTGGCGGGCAGAGATTGCGCAAGCTGCTCGCCACCGCCGAGCTGTCGCTGGCTTTGGTACTGTTGGTGGGCTCCGGACTTCTGCTGCGCAGTTTCCATCTGCTTTCCAACGTGGATCCTGGCTTTGATTTACACAACGTGCTCACCGCACGTCTCCAGCTACCCGAAGCGGATTACCCTAGCCCCGAAGGGCAGTGGACATTTTACGAGCAGGTCCTGGAGCGGGTCCGGGCACTGCCCGGCGTCGAATCAGCAGGCGCCACCGACGTTCTGCCTCTAAACGGCTTTCCTCGCACGATTGGGATCCGCTTTGAGGGCCAAGCTTCCCCGCCACCCGGCGCGGCGCCCTCCACGCCGATCACCACGATCAGCCCTGATTATTTTCGTGTGATGCGCATTCCGTTGGTTGCCGGCCGCTTTTTCGACCAACACGACGGCACCCACAACGATTTCCCCACGATTGTCAATCAGAGCTTTGCGCGGCGGTTTTTTCCCCACGAGGACCCGATCGCTAAACGAGTTCGCCTAGGGGCACCGGATTGGCCTTGGCGCACCATCGTCGGTGTTGTTGGCGACATTAAGCAGCTAGGTGTTTCTCGGCCTTCTGAAGCCGAAATCTACCTTCCGTACATTAGCGCCCCTGGCGATCCTGTTATCGCGCATGAGAGCTCATTTGAAAATGTCATCGTCGTTCGCTCCCGCAATAGCCCTTTGGTGCTTGCCTCTGCTGTCCGTGAGCAAGTCGCCAAACTCGATGCCAACCTGCCGGTGTTTGATATCGCCACAATGGACCAGCGGCTGGCCAACTCCCTGGTGGCGCCACGATTCAATGCTGTGCTGCTAGGTATCTTTGCCGCATTCGCGCTGCTCCTGGCCGTTGTCGGCATCTATGGCGTGATCTCGCATTCGGCTTCGCAGCGAACTCACGAGATCGGGATTCGCATGGCGCTAGGTGCGCTACCCACCCATGCTGTGCGCTTGCTCATGGGCGAAGCGCTGGCCATCATCGCGCTCGGAATTGGGTGCGGCCTCGCTGCCTGTCTCGGCCTGATGCGTTACCTAGAGAGCTTGCTGTTCGAAATCCGTCCCACCGACCCGCTGACCATCGCGGCGGTGTCGCTGGTCGTCGGCACGGTAGCCCTGCAGGCATCGTATCTGCCCGCTCGGCGTGCCACGAAAGTGGATCCCATGGCGGCACTGCGTTGCGAATAGAGAGGTCCTTCCCATGAGCGAGGCGTTGTGGCAAAAAAGCGCGGTCGAAGTCGCGACGGGTATCCGCGACAAGCGATTTTCGTGTTCCGAGGTGATGGTATCCGTGGTCGAACGCATTCGCGCGCTCAACCCCCGGCTAAACGCGATTGTAATTGACCTCACCGATCAAGCGCTGGTTGAGGCAGCCGCCGCGGATCGTGCGCTCCCAAGGCTTAGCGACCCTCCACCACTGTTCGGTGTTCCGGTAACAATCAAGGTGAATATCGACCAGGAGGGTCAGGCGACGACGAACGGGCTTCCTGCCCTCGCCAATCTCATCGCTCCCAGCGATTCACCGCTTGTGCGCAGCCTGCGCCGCGCTGGAGCGATCATTGTAGGGCGCACCAACACCCCCGAGGTTTCTATGCGTGCGACTACGGTCAACCCCTTGCACGGGCGCACTTGGAATCCGTGGCACCCGGATGCCTCTCCCGGAGGGTCCTCGGGAGGCGCTGGCGTTGCTGCGGCAGCGGGCTTTGGCCCGATCCATCACGGCAACGACATCGGCGGCTCACTGAGGTTTCCTGCGTTCGCCAACGGCGTGGCGACGCTCAAGCCGACACCGGGGCGAATCCCCGCATATAATCCGTCCGCCACTATCGAGCGAGGCCTGCTCGCGCAGCTCACATCGGTACAAGGTGCCATCGCTCGCAGCGTGGCCGATGTGCGTCTCGCAACGCGGGTGATGGCCGGTGGCGATCCACGCGATCCGTGGTGGGTACCGGCGCCATTCGATGGTGAGCCGTTGCAGAGCCCAATTCGTGTTGCCGTCACGCGTAATAGTCACGGGTATCCGATTCATCCCGCCATTAGCGAGCTGATCGACCGGTCGGCAGGCTACTTATGCAATGCCGGGTATGAACCCATCGAGGTCGAGCCTCCGTCCATCCTCGAACCGGCGCGCGGCTGGTTCACTGTGCTGCTCACGGAAATGAAAGGCACACTGGGACCCATCATTGACCAGTGTGGAAGCGAGGAAGTACGCCGGATCTTTGGGTGGTATTACGAAATCGGAAAGATTCTCAATTTGGATGACTATCGCACGGGTCTGGCAGACCGAACGCGGATGATGCGCGCTTGGAGCGTGTTCCTGGATACCTATCCCTTGGTACTGACACCGTTCCTCATGCGGCCAACCTATCCTTGGAACTACGACGCCCTTGGTCTAATGCAAACGAAAGATCTCTTCGAATCTGCAGTCTACGGTTATGGCATCAACTACCTAGCCCTGCCGGCGGGTGTCGTGCCGCTCGACCTTGTTGAGGATCTGCCGGCCGGTGTTCAGCTCGTGGGGCGACGATTCCGGGAGGACGTGATCCTAGATGCCATGGCCGCGATCGAGCAGAAAGCAGGCTGCCTCGTCAACCGCCTGTGGGCGCGGTGAGCACGGTCTGGTCACTTGGGTGCGCCGCAACGGAGGCGGGACGCTGAAGTCCCTCACTGGTTGTATCGCTTCTTGTAGAAGTCGAGTTCTTCTTGGAGTTGTTCTTTGCTCAGGCCCTTCGTCCACTGGTGATAGGGACTGTTCATGACGGCTTGGGTCACACCGGGGAGAAGCGCCTCTGCCTCGGGTATGAATTCCGTGTAGAACGTTTTAGCAACCTCATAAAACCCATGCCACTGGGTGTAGTCCGGACCCATCATAGCGGTGCCCATGCGAGCGCGCCGCCCTTCATGATGCCAAAGCTCGTAGTACGTCCATTCGATCTTCTCGTCGAACGGCGTTTTGGTTAATTTGTTAGCGGCATAGAGTTGGTTCATGATGGCTTGGGCCGGCTTGGCGAACTTTTCGTTGTAGAGATCGACCGTATTCTCGTATTGCTTATAGAAGTTCTCCACCCAGCCAGTGGCATGGCAGTTCGAGCAGACATCCTGCATCGCCGCTCGACGCTTTTCCCAGTTCTCCAGCTTGACGCTGACAACAGGACGGAGGGTAATGCTAATGCGGTCACCCACATCGTGGGTCACTGGCTGATTACTGGTCGCACTCATATGGCATGTAGCGCACGTGGGCGCCGCAGAGTAGTCCTTGCCGACGATCCAGGACTTGGAATCCAGATTCATCCTGGCGAGGTTGGCGCGAAACTGGATACCATGCTTCGATTCGTTGTAGATTTCAATCTGCGGATGATCGGGACCAAGATGGCACTTTCCGCAGTTTTCCGGCTGCCGAGCCAGCGCCGAACTGAAAGAGTGCCGTCCGTGGCAAGCCGCGCATGTACCGC
>Ga0187780_10003542_pt1 | contig 11778 bp, 13 predicted proteins | sample 1015_Q2_SP10_20__FD_132429 | JGI IMG/M metagenome (GOLD analysis project Ga0187780, IMG submission 132429) | Tropical peat soil microbial communities from peatlands in Department of Meta, Colombia - 1015_Q2_SP10_20_MG | ecosystem: Environmental > Terrestrial > Soil > Wetlands > Peat | place...
GATCGTCGGCAGGCTCCTGAGCGCCTGCGGGCCAACCGCCGAAGAATCGGTGGGCACCTCCCGCCACCCTAAGAAGTGGAGACCGCAGTGTTGTACCAGCTTTGAGAGGGTGTGACGGGCAACCTTGCTCTGTTCCGACGGCAAGAAGATCATGCCGACGGCAAAGACCGGCGGTAGTTCGATTCCTTGTGAGCGTGCGGATTTCCGGAAGAATTGCTCAGGAATCGCTGTCAGCAATCCGGCGCCATCGCCGCTGCGCCCGTCGGCATCGACACCGCCACGGTGTCCGAGCCGCCGCAGAGCTTCGAGGGCACGATCGACCACTTCGCGCGAACCGGTGCTTGCGAGGCGGGCAATGAAGCCGACTCCACAAGCATCGTGGTCGACCACACGGGCTTTCGATCTCATCTACCATTGTCTACATGCTGAGCCGGCGAAAAGTACAATCGAGAATTTCGATGCCAGCGATGGATTTTTTAGAAGCACCGAGCTGCACCACCGTACAAACAGAGTCATCGTCAGAAGGAATCCGTCGAGCGGCTGGCGACAGAGGTTGCCTAGGAAGGACAACGAATCCGGAGGACCCAAGAAATCAATCCTACACGTAAAGCCTTTAGGATGAGGGAGGCAGGGGGAGAAGTTAAGAGATTGCCTGAGATGAATAGGGTGGAAACCCTCGATCGATGTCGCGCCCCGGTTTCTCGCTCGATATGGAGAGCCATGTCGCGAAACTAGCGCGCAGGCGGACGACGGGAAGCGGAGCGGGAGAAAGCGAAGAAGCCACCTCGCACCGATTTGCAGGCAGGGGGCAAAGAATCTCGGACTGGGCTGCTAAGTGACTGAAAGATATGGTGCCTGGGTATAGAGATATTGGCACAATGCGTGCTCCTTGAGTGATTGAGTGTGCTGTTTTTTGTGATTCCTGGCGCAACACCAACCCAAGGCTCGCTGGCCGCCATTTGCGGGCAAGAAATGAGTCCGGACTCGATCCGCCGGTATTTCCGTTCGCAACCGTGGTTGTCTAAGCAGTCCTATCCCTGTCTCTGGGCTGTCAAAACTGGCAGTACTATCCGCCAGCTTGCGAGTCCTATTCTCTTTCCTGCGGAGAATCCAAGCAATCGAATACCAGGTTCGGTTTTGCGTCTGTCCGCTTCGAACTTCATGATCTCCCCAATTACACTAAACGCCGAAACGACATGACAAAGTATTTCATCTTCGTCTTGCTGGTGCTTTCCCTCGCGAGTGGTGCTCTGGTTGCCAGCCGCAGGCTCAAGCCCAAGCCGGTGCCATATGCCCAACCTCCCAAGTCAATCGTGATCTGCGGAATCAAGGATCACCCTTGTGTAACCTACAAAGTCTCGTTTCACCCGCCGACGGAGAAGTTTGGCGATGGGCCGGGAGAAGGCTTCACCGACTACGAGACGAAAACAATCGCTATCGCATCGAGCAACGATAGCTTTAAGAATGTTCAGGCGCTCGAACATGAGGTTTACCACGCTGCCTTGTGGGAGCGCGGTTTCAAGGACACCGAGACCTGGGATCTGCACGCTTGGATTTACTTCTCCGAAGGACCTTTCTCGTTGGTGCTCCACGACAACCCGGATTTTGTGCATTACATTGTCGCTGCCTACTAGAGGCCGCAGGTTTCTGAGTGCTTGATCGAGCATCCTAGGTTTTGCCGCAGAGTGTCAGGGAAGAAGAGCTCATCGAACGAGCTCGGTGAGTCATCCATGAGACACACTATTAATGAGACACACTCTTCTTCTGGTGTCTCGTAAGCCTTCAAAAGCGAGCCTCTCCTACTTTCGTCAGGCCTGGGCAGGACTGCAGTTCGCAACTAACGATTAGTCCCCGGCGGCTCTCATGCGCTCCGGGGAGCGAGGAAGGCCTTCCGTGCGCAAGCCGGTTTCTTCGCCGAAGAATGTACGATAAATGGCGCCTCCGATCAGCCCACCAATGATGGGCGCTACCCAGAAGAGCCATAATTGGGCTAACGCCCAGCCTCCCACGAAGATCGCAGGACCGGTGCTGCGCGCTGGATTGACGGACGTGTTGGTTACAGGAATACCGACCAGGTGAATCAGCGTCAATCCGAGTCCGATCGCGATCGGAGCCAATCCCTGAGGCGCTCGCTTGTCGGTCGAACCTAAAATGATGAGAAGAAAAAACGTCGTCAGCACGATCTCGGCCGTCAGGCAGGCGAACAAGCCATACCCGCCCGGCGAGTGCGCTGCGTATCCATTCGAAGCAAATCCCCCGGCAAGATCAAAACCCTCTTTCCCGCTGGCGATCAAGTACAAGACGCCGGCTGCGGCACAGGCTCCCAGTACTTGGGAGGCGATGTAGGGAAGCAACTCGGAGACAGGAAAACGGCCGCCCGCGACCAAACCCACCGATACCGCGGGATTGAGATGGCATCCCGAAATGTGGCCGATAGCAAAAGCCATGGTTAGCACGGTCAGGCCAAAGGCTAAAGCAACCCCTAAAAAACCAATGCCTAGGCCGGGAAAGGCCGCCGACAGTACAGCGGCGCCGCAGCCGCCGAAAACCAGCCAAAATGTACCGATGAATTCCGCCAAACTACGTTTGCCGAGGGTCATGGTCGTCCTCCTGCGAATCTCTCAAGCGCTCGATTGACGATGAAAGCTCGGGGTCGATGCCGCGTGGGGAAGATAATCGAAGGCTGGTGCCTTAGCAACTGTCAGGGTTGACAGTATATAGGGCCTCGAGGCGGATGACCCGTAGGGCAGGACCACGAGAACAATCTGCGAAGTTCGGGCGGTGCTACGCGGCCGGAGTTGACCGCCCGCCGAACACGGCGTGCCGTCATGGTGGACGTCGCCCCCGGCCTTCGAATTTCCCCGCTTGACCAAATCGAGCTCAGGAAACGGCAAGGGTGGGAGAAGGGAAAGATGTCTTGACACTATTCGTTCAAACGAATATTATCGTCCCTGGATGAGGGAGCGATTCCAGCCTGGGAATCAAGGGCGGGCGGCTTGTCCCGAGGAAGCTGCGTTTCTGGACCTGCTGCGCACCTGCGATCTGCTGTCGCGTGGCCCGGCTCAAGTGCTCAAGGCCGAAGACCTGTCGGCGACGCAGTACAACGTGCTCCGCATCCTCCGGGGAGCGCCGGACGGGCTGCCTTGTGGGGAAATCGCCGACCGCATGATCACCCGGGATCCCGACGTTACCCGGCTGCTCGACCGCCTAGAGAAGCGCGGGCTGATATCGCGGTGGCGGGAAGCCAAGGACCGGCGAATGGTTCTGGCCGGGATTACCGCGGAGGGACTCAAGCTTCTGGTCCGCCTCGACGGACCGGTCAAGCAGACCCACCGCAAGCAATTGGGCCACTTGGGGAAAGACCGGCTTCGAGCGCTCGCTTCCATGTTGGAGGCGGCACGCGCCCAAGTGGGTTGATTTTTTTTACTGAACAATATGTTGCAACGAATATCGTCACAACACATCTAAACAGGAAGAAAGGACAACCACGATGAAGACGCTGGCTGCACCCGAAACCGCAACCACAACCTGGAATCTTGACCCGGCTCATTCCATTGCCGAGTTCAAGGTCAAACACATGATGATCTCCAACGTAAAAGGGCGATTCGCCAAAGTCTCAGGAAGCTTGAGGCTGAGCGAATCCGATCCGGCAAACTCCGAAATCGATGCCACGATCGATGCGTCCTCCATCGAGACGGGCGACGCCCAACGCGATGCCCACCTCAAGAGCGCCGACTTTTTCGACGTGGCGAAGTTTCCCACGCTGTCGTTCCGGTCCAGCCAGATTCGGTTCATCCGGGAGGGAGAGCTGCAGCTAGAAGGTGACCTGACCATTCGAGGGGTCACGCGCAAAGTGCTCTTCTCGGTTGAGGGACCGACCCCGCCGGCGAAGGATCCTTGGGGCAACACACGACTTGCGGTTTCGACGACGGCAAGAATCAACCGCAAGGACTTCGGTCTGAACTGGAATGCGGCTCTCGAGAGCGGCGGCATTCTGGTGGGCAATGAAGTAACCATCACCCTGGATGTCCAATTTGTGAAGGCATAAGACGGTCGGCCACACAAGCTGGCAACAAGAGCGCCGTGTGGCAGAGAAAGAGGAGAAGCTATGTCACTCCGCCCAGTGAAACAGATCATTCAACCGCAACCCACCATCGAAGGTGCCGGCGTGAAGTTGCAGCGCGCCTTCGGGTTCGGCAAGACCAAGGATTTCGATCCCTTCCTGCTGCTGGACGATTTCCGCAACGACAATCCCGCCGACTACCAGGCGGGATTCCCCTGGCATCCCCACCGTGGCATCGAGACGATCACCTATGTCCTGGTGGGCTCCGTCGAACACGGGGACAGCCTGGGCAACCAAGGCCAGATGACCGCCGGAGACGTTCAGTGGATGACGGCGGGCAGCGGCATATTGCACCAAGAGATGCCCAAGGGAGATCCGCAAGGTCGGATGCACGGTTTCCAGTTATGGGCGAACCTGCCCTCGTCCCTAAAAATGACCGATCCCCGCTATCAGGACGTTCCGTCGAGCGCCATACCCGAGGTCACCGACAATGACGGTACCCGCGTGCGCATCATTTGCGGTGAGTTCTGGGGCAAGAAAGGACCTGTCGAGGGGGTCGCCGCCGATCCGAATTATCTCGACATTCTGGTGCCGCCGGGGCAACGAAAGCGGATCAAGGTCGAGACGACCCGGAACGCGTTTGCCTATGTATTCGCCGGCTCCGGTTCGTTCCGAGATGCGTCAGACCCGCGCGCGGTTCTCACCGAGCAGGTTGCCGACCCGACCGCGCCGGCCAAGTACGATGTCAGAAATCATTCCCTGGTGCTGTTCGACCGTGGAGATGAACTGACCGTCCAGGCGGGTCCGGAGGGAATTCGGTTCCTGCTGGTGTCCGGCAAGCCAATCGAGGAACCAGTCGCCTGGTATGGCCCGATCGTCATGAACACGCAAGAACAATTGCGGCAGGCAATCTCGGAACTGCAAACCGGCAAGTTTATCAAGCATGGCTGAATCGTAGGTTGCCCCGCTCACTTCGATCGCAATGACTTAACCGACGACCTTGATCCGGAAGCCGAACGTCAGCTCTGTCAATTGGCGGAGAGGGAAACGGAGATACCCGCCGTTTTCGTCCTAGGGTTCCCATTGACTGGGCGTCCGTTCTACACGGCCCCCCGCGGAGCCGACGGTGCGGCAGCCAACAGCTTTGATTTGTTGTTTGGCGGAGTGGAAATTACCACCCGGGGGCCAAAGGCTGCACCGTCGGGAGGATTTGCCATTGGTCTCGAACGGCTGACCGCGCAGATCCTCGAGCTCCCGAACCTGCGGCAGGCGATGCTCTATCCCCGCGACCGTCACAAGTTGCCGCCGTGATAAGTGCCCTCACGCGGGGACCGGTGAATGTACCGCTGCGTTCAATCGGGGTCCTTTCGTCATTCCGGGTGCCAACTCGACGGAGACCTCGAAACGAGCCGGGTCCAATCGCTAGAGGTGGTTTAGGAAGAATCTTTTCAGGTCGGTTTGCTCAGAACCGAGCGGAAGCCGATAATATCCGGCATGCCAAAGGCCGACAAAAAGGGTTCGCTATGGCGAACTCAACCCGGGGCAGCGGTGGGAAAATTCGGCTCTCAGTGTTGGTCGGGTCTCGTAAACCAGACTGGTAAGGTTGACAGTTGTCCTGCTCCTTCCGGCAGCGTAGAGACGAGATAAGCTGTGCTTCGATGGAGGACAATTCCCTCCACCAATAAATCAATAAGAAAGGGAGGGCTAGAACTATGAAGCGCTGGCTGCGTATCGGTGGAATTGCATTCGCAATTCTTCTCCTGATCCTGATCGTGCTCCCGTTCGTAATCAATGTGAACAGATTTCGACCTCAGGTGGAGTCGGAAGCGAGTGCTGCCTTGGGACGGCAAGTTACGGTGGGCCACCTGAGCTTGTCCCTCCTGTCGGGATCCGTCGGGGCGGACAACATTGCAATCGCTGACGATCCTGCCTTCAGCAAGGCTCCGTTTGTTACCGCAAAATCCTTGAAAGTGGGCGTCGAGGTGCTGCCGTTGCTCTTTTCTAAGTTCAACGTGACCTATATCACTCTGGAACAACCGCAGATTACTTTGCTCAAAACGGCAAGCGGGAAATGGAACTTCTCGAGCATCGGCGGAGCTTCGGCGAAGAAAGAGCCCCAACCGGAAAAATCCGGCGGATCGGTGCCGGCGAGCTTCTCAGTGGCAAAGCTGAACATCGACCACGGAAAGTTGTCGGTGGGGAAGGTGAACTCGTCGGTCAAGCCCGTGGTCTACGACAATGTCAACATAACGGTAAGCAACTTCTCGTTCAACTCAGAATTCCCCTTCCAGCTTACGGCCCAGCTGCCCCGCAGCGGGGATGTGAACATCTCGGGGAAGGCCGGCCCTATCAACCCCGAAGACGCCGCTAAGACTCCGTTCCAAACCTCGGTCAAGGTGAACAACTCGAGCATTGGTTCGGTCGGCCTCCTCGATCCGGCCAGTGGGATTGCCGGGCAGGCGAGCTTTGACGGGACGCTAAACTCCAATGGCAGTCAGGCCAAAGCCGTTGGTCTTTTTACGGGCAGGGAACTGAAATTCTCGCCCAAGGGAACGCCAGGTCCGAAAGTGGTCACGATCAAGCACACCGTCGATTACGACCTAGAAAAGGAAGCGGGGACCATCAGGCAAGGTGACATTGCCATTGGTACTGCACAGGCCCATCTGACTGGAACCTTCCAAGCCCAGGGCGACACGCAAGTGGTCAACCTCAAACTGAACGCGCCCAACATGCCGGTGGACGAACTCGAGCCCATGTTGCCCTCGCTCGGAGTGGTCGTTCCCCAGGGATCGCAACTCAAAGGGGGCACGCTGTCAGCGGAACTGGGAATTGCGGGGCCGGTGGACAAACTGGTCATCACGGGACCGGTCCGGTTGTCCAACACCCAGTTGGCCAACTTCGACTTAGGCTCGAAGTTAGGAGCCTTGTCGGCGTTCGCGGGGAAATCTGTTTCGAACCCCAATACCTCGATCCAAAACGCCAGCCTCGATGCTCGGGTGGCCCCCGAGGGTACGAAGGCGGATAACATCAACCTCAACGTCCCGGCCATCGGCGTGATCACCGGAGGTGGAACTGTCAGCCCGGAAGGAGCACTGGCGTTCAAGATGCTGGCCGACCTGCACGGAGGCATGGTGGGTGGGCTAGCGAAAGTTGCCGGAGCGGGTAGCGGCAAAGGCGGAATCCCCTTCGCGATCGAAGGAACGACTTCGAACCCGAAATTCATTCCCGACGTGGGTGGAGTCGTTGGCGGCTTGGCCAAGGGCGAACTGGGCAACGTGGCCAAAGGGCAGGTTCCGGGCGCGAACAACCTCACGAACACTCTCGGTGGAGTATTGGGCAAGAAGAAGCAGTAAGGAACGATTGGCAAGATAAACCGGCAGCACGGCGAAGAGCAAAGTGGAATGCTCCCAAGGGAGGAGACTGCCGTGCTTGAAGGCCGCGCACCACGTCAGCTGCGGGTTCCGGGTTCGAAACCGGCGCGCGACGTGCTAGGCGGCGTGCTTGTCTTTAGAGTGTCTTGCCGGCTTCGGGGGATCAAGCCTTGCCGCTCGAATCCTGCCAGCCCGAATCGCGCGGGTGTACTCCTCGAAGTCTTTCGTAGTCTGGTCAGCGTAGGCGACACCAAAGCTGACGATTGCCTTGTCGAACTTGTCGCTGTTGCCGATGTAGCCGGAGACGGCGTACGGGTCACCGGTGCGAGCGTGCCCCTTCGCCAGCAATTCTCCGCAGACTTTCGCGTACTGTACCAGGCCCTCGCCTTTCAAATCCGTGTCTTCGATGCCTGCCTTGTGATCGCGCAACTGGCGGACCAGGTAGTCGCGACCGTCTATGGACGTCCACCCCAAGAAGATGTCCGATTGTACCTGCATGGAACGTTGTCCCAGGGCAACACGTTGACCCTGATTGGGGAAAACCTCGGTCTTAGGCAGGTATCGGGTGTATGCGGACAGCCCCTCTTCCTTGATCTGGACGAAGAGCGGGTCATTTTTTACCATGCCAAACATGAGGACAATATAGTCGCGTATTCCAATACTGCCGGTTCCAACCACGCGAAAAGCGACATCTTCGACCCGATAATGCGTGAACCAGTGTCGTCGTTCCGGCAACAGTGTGTCGATGTAGTTGCGCAAGCCAGCAACCACAAGCTTCGCTGTCGCGGGAGGTACGTGGAAGCGCAGCGGCTTGTCATCTTCGAAGCGCCAATGCCCGTTGCGCCGCTCGGCCAACTGTTCTAGATTGTTGGCCGGCGTGGCACGCTCCGCTTTGCGCAGCACATTCAGCACGGGCGCAACATTCAGGTGGCGGAAAACCTGATGCCGGGCCAGGTCTACCACGGGCATTTTGGAGAATTGCCGCATCGCCTGGCGATAACTTTCCACAAAGCTTAGGGTGGCGATCTTGCATTCCTTCTCGCTGTTGCTGGATTCGCGGCCTGCCAGTACTAGGCTTCCAGCCATGCGCTTGACATCCCATTCCCAGGGCCCACGAATGGTCTCGTCAAAGTCGTTGATGTCGAAGATGAGCCGTTCGTCTTGCCCTTCAAACGCTCCCAAATTGTGAACGTGCGCATCGCCACAAAGCTGGGCATAAATGCCGGTGGTGGGAAGGGTCGAAAGGTCGGAAGCCATGACCGGAACGGCCCCGCGGTAGAACCCGAAGGGTGAAGCCGCCATCCGAGCGGCCTTGATGGGCAGGAGATTCGCTAGACGTTCGCGCTCCGACTCGTGCAGCAACTCCAGGAAAGATATCTTTCGCTGCGTCCGGTCCCAGTTTGCCTGGCTAGCTCGGGTGACCTTTTCGCGTAACGACTTTCCATATTGCAGCCGCTCTTCGCGAGCTGGCATCATGCGGGGAGAGTCAGGCATAAGTAGGAACAAATGATACTCCACTTCCTTTCTCGAACCGCACTGCAGTGGCTGGTCGGACAGAGGCCCGGCGCTCCGAGCGCCAGGGCATCCGATCCGCGATGGGCAGGGCTTTAAGGCACCGATTAGCCGGCGGAATTGCTGACATCCTCAAGCTGCCCTATCCCACTTCCCCAATGGACTCGCTCGGAAGCCGCTGACCGCCCTAGGTTTACCGTATTTACTTGGTTTACGGGGCGGGCCGCACGTGCCTGCCCCAGGGGATCACCTTTACCTTTGTTCTTATCGACAGCATCCTGGCGGTCGCTGCGTCTCACCGCCCGATAGAGGTGCTTGGCCTCTCGATGAAAACGGGAGATAAACTCGCCGCGGGAATGCCCAATGAATAGAGACGACCTTGATTGACAACCCGGCGCGTGGATGCTTTGATACTGTCACTCGGCCCGAAACCCAATGAGAAAATGGATCGCGGTCCGCGGATCGCATAATCGCCTCTTCAGTCCGACTCTCGGCAAGACTGCGAGGGGGCTAGCTGTCAGTCGTCTGATGAGGAGTCACAGAAGTATGCTCCGCGCAGGACAAGCGTACGTTCTGTCGCTCAAGTTATCTTCCCGGGATCCTGTCACCGGGATCCTGTCAAAGGAGCGTGATTGGTGGGGCCGACCGCTGTTCTGCTGATATCTTGTCTGGATCAAAAAGGGTTGGTAGCCGAGGTCTCATCCTTCATTTACCGGCACGGCGGAAACATCGTGCACGCCGAGCAGCATATCGACGTGCCACAAGGAATCTTCTTTCACCGGATTGAGTGGGAGCTGGATGGGTTCACTCTTTCCCCAGAGGAACTTGAATCATCCTTCGGACGCATTGCCGAGCGCTTCCACATGTCCTGGCGTCTGTCATTTTCCGAAAGAAAATACCGGGTGGCGATATTCGTCTCGAAGTACGACCATTGCCTTGTGGACCTGCTATACCGTCATAAGATTGGTGAACTGCCTTTAAATGTCACAGCGGTATTAAGCAATCATCCGGATCTTGAATTGCTGGTGCGCGGGCATGGTGTTCCGTTCTATGTTTTTCCTATCACACCCCTTACCAAGGAGAGTCAAGAAACTCGTGAGTTGGATTTGCTGCGCGAACTCAATACCGATGTGCTGGTATTGGCGCGATACATGCAGGTGCTGACCTCACGCTTCGTGCAGGCCTATCCGAATCGAATCATCAACATTCACCATTCTTTTCTGCCCGCCTTCATCGGAAAGCAACCCTATAACCAGGCATATGAGAGGGGTGTAAAGCTTATCGGAGCGACCAGTCATTATGTTACCGAGGAACTGGATCAAGGCCCAATCATCGAGCAGGACGTGTGCCGGGTGACGCATCGCGACTCGGTCGAGGACATGGTTGCCAAAGGGAGAGATTTGGAGCGACAGGTACTGGGCAGGGCAGTTCGGCTTCATGCCCTCAACCGTGTCCTTCCGTACGGCAGAAAGACCGTGGTTTTTACTTGACGTTTGCCGTGCCGAAGATCCCCGGCTCAGCTTCAGCCGGGGGCGAGCGGTCTCAGGCGCTATTCAGTTCCAAGCAATTGCGCAGCGCCCGCAAAGCATAGAGTCCCTTATCCACGGCTCTACCTTCTTCACTGTTGTGACCAGAAATCGTGAACAGTTCGCGGGCGCGCAGCGTCATTGCTCTTTCGGCTTCCGCGATGCGCGATGGCAACTTTTGCTTGTCCGTCTCGAACAGCGCCGCTAGGTACAATTGACTCCAGCCCTGAACGCTACTGGGCCCAAAACAGAGATTACTGATCGTCATGACTTTCCTTTACTAGCTTCGACCGCTGCTGGACCTCGCCGCACTACCTCGTGTAGGAGAGCCGGACCGTGCGGAGTTGACCACACGGACCGGCGTGAACCGTTGTTGTCTGCCGGAGGCGGGTTATGCCGCCGGCCTTGCCGCCACTCTTTCAGCTATCTTGGTTGCAGCAATCGTCCGAATGAATTGATGAGTTCGCTCCACCAGGGCGAGCTTGTTGGCTAGGGCGCTCTCGAGCAGTACGCCCACGCCGTAGTGGCCCGATAGGTCGGCCGCCGCGATGAGCGCCTTGTACTCGGCGATACGAAGGTGAATCAGGTGGCTGACCTTGGCCAAGATGAAAAGGTGCCGAGCCACTGGATTCTGAATCTCGGCGAGTTGATTGCGGAAATCCTCGGCAAAGACCTCGTACAGGCGTCCACTGAGTTTGACCGGCTGCTCGCCAATGAGTTTGAAGCACTGATCCAGAGTACTGAGAATGTTCTGGGAGACGAAGGCGCGGGCCTCCAGCGCTTCCTTTACGTCTGGGTCTTGCACCATAGGTATGATTTCATCCAGTATCTTGTTGGTTCGTTCGCTGCCCTGCCGCAGATCGCTAAGCAGGAGCATGAACATTTCTCTGGGACTCTTAACTGGCATAATGATTCTCCTTTTTTGTTTCCGGTTTGACTTGTTTCGCTCCAAAATGGACATCGATGAGTTACGGTTGTTGAAACCCCATGCGGTTATTGCGCTTCGGAGCGCTTTTCTAAGACCGGCCTGCCTACGGCGTCGAGTGGCCTCGCCAAGAACATTCGTTGCTGTCCCCGTTCCGCCGTACGATCCAGCTCCAGAAAGAGCATCAGCAGCTTGTCGACATCTGTCTCGCACGCCGCCCTCTGGCACAAATCATGCAGTCGTTTCTCGTGCTCTAAAGCCAATCGGCTCACCTTCGCAGCCTCCTAAGCGGCAACCATATGATTTCTGACCGCATACTTGATCAGATCAGCATTGCTTCTTGCCCCTACGGCCTCCATAATCCGGTACTTGTGAAAGGCC
>Ga0187780_10003543_pt1 | contig 11778 bp, 14 predicted proteins | sample 1015_Q2_SP10_20__FD_132429 | JGI IMG/M metagenome (GOLD analysis project Ga0187780, IMG submission 132429) | Tropical peat soil microbial communities from peatlands in Department of Meta, Colombia - 1015_Q2_SP10_20_MG | ecosystem: Environmental > Terrestrial > Soil > Wetlands > Peat | place...
ACCGGAGTGCTCATCGCGGCCCCTTTTCTCCTGATGATCTCACGGTAGGCCCGGCGGTGCCGCTCCCGGCATCCGTAGAACATCGGATAGCGGACCGGCGGCGGGCCTGCCCACACTCGCAGGTGACAGCTCGCGCTATCAACCGAAGGAGACCGTCATGACCCCCATCCGCCGCATCCGCCGTCTGGCCGCCGTCCTGGCCGGGGTGGCGTGCGCCTGGCTCGGCCTCGCTGGCGCGCACCCGCCGCGTTCGCGCGGATCCCGGATCCGGGCGGAGCGGTGGGCTACGTCACTCCGCCGCCGCTGGCGCCGGGCACGACCAAGCATCCGCCGCTGCCGGTCCAGGTCCACACCGTCGTGGTGGGCGGCATGCCCGGCTGGCAGATCACCCTGATCGCCATCGCCGCCGCGCTGCTCGCCGCCACCGGCGCATTGCTGGCAGACCGGGCATGGGCCGCCCGCCGCCAGTCGGCCGCCACGGCCGCCTGAATCAGGCACGCCAACCAGCCGGGGTCATATGCCAATGCCTGGCTCCGGCCGGCCTCATAACCACCTCACCCAGGAAGCACCACCATGCCGGGCGCACGCAGGATCATCGCCGGGGTCAGCGGGTCACCGGGCAGCGTGCACGCGCTGCGCCACGCAGCCGAGCTGGCCCGGCACCACGACGCGGTCCTGATCCCGCTGCTGGCCTGGGTGCCGCCCGGCGGTGACCGGGACGAGCGCAAGCACCTGCCCTGAGCTGCGCCAGCTATAGAAAGGCGACGCCTGGCAACGGCTGTGGGACACCCTCGACACAGCCACGCTGGGAGCCATGCGGACGAACGACTTCGCAATTCTTCGGACTGATACGAACAGCGGGCAAGAACGAGCCCAAGGTCACGAACCGATCCGAACGGATCCGGCCTCCCGCACAGGTAACTACGGATGCTCCCCGAAGCAAGCGCGTTTTGCGTGCCCGGTCGGCCGGTCCACGCCGGGGATTCACGGTCACTCCCGGGCAGGCCGATGCCGGCTCACCTGCATACGGGCAGGCTGGCCCGCTGCGCCAACCGACCTTCCAAGCTGGTCATCTGGTGCGGGCTGTCGGGTATCGATCCTGGGCGGCGTCGTGTTCCCAGCCATTGACGACACCGACTCGGGTGGGGAGCACGAGATGGACAAGATCACAGATGCCGGCGAGCCCGCCAGCGAACTGGAGCGCCTGATCGCCGACCTGTCGGAGTCTGGGCCGCTGATCTTCGTCTTCGGCGACGGCTTTTGTGCCGCGCACCTCAAGGGCACGACAACGCCGGTGTTCCGCGGACCGGCCGACCGGCGCTGGTGGCACGTCGAACTCGGCGACGAGGCGGCGAGCTGGACGATGAGCGTGCGGGTCGATGAGATCACCGGGGTCCGGTTCGGGCGCGCGCCCTACCCGTTCCTCCCCGCGTTCCCCGGGCAGGAGGTCTTGACCGTGCAGTTCCTCGGTCCCGGCGGGAAGACGCCGCTCCACTGCTTCCTGCACGACCTGTATGACGGCCAGCGGATGCGCCCGGAGAAGCTGGCGGCCTGGCGGGCGCTGCGCGAGCGCTACGGCAACCGCGACGAGTCCAGGGTCGATCAGGGCACCCTCCTGGCCCCGGCTGCCTGAACCATCGAGGTCACCGGCCCCAGGCGGGCGAGGAGCAGCAACGCGAGCAGCAACACCGATGTACTCGACCGGACAGACGCCGATCGCCTCGAGCGCGTCGGCGCTGATCAGCCGGAGCACCGGACGATCTCAGACGGCTTCGACACCGACCGAGCCTGCCTCTTAATCCGCTGGCCCAAGCTCGGTGGTGCTGGCTGGCTGGCCCGGTCCTTCGATACCGGGGCTCGGGCCGGTACCGGCGTCGATGACGGGGATTCCCGGCGCCACCGCTGCGGTAACGGTGGCTAGGCGGTCGCGGTCCAGGTGCCAGCCGGTGATCCTGCGAGTCGCGCCGGTCGCCACGCCCGGCACCGGGCAGTCCGGGGCTTGCTCGTTGCCATGGGACAGGGCCGGGGCTGCTTCCCGGCGCCGGATGCCGATGCACCGGGCCTGAGCGTATCCGCCGCGCCCACGCGGATAGGCCGGGAAGAAGACGACCTGCTCGACGTCGGCCCAGGGCACGAATACCGCCGAGCCGCGGCGGGGCGGCAGCTTACCCGCGACAGCGCCCAAAGTGATGCCTTCATGGTCGGCGCGGAACGCGACGGCCCGCCGGGCGGCGCTGAACACGCCCCCGCCCTGCGCGGCCAGGACGGCGAGGAGGACGGCGATCACGCCGATGATCACCTGCGTGTGCCACAGCAGGCCCAGCCCGATCGCGAGAAGGCTGGCGGCCAGGCCCAGGACGGCGCTTCCGGTCAGCCGGTAGCGTTCTTCGTAGCGGCCTTGGTCTGGTGGCATGTCCTCCTGTCCTTATGTCTGGCATGGTCACTGTAACCAGCAGCGTGCCAGCGCGGCCTTGACCCGCCAGCCCCGCCCGGTGCGCCGGGCCGCACCCGCGCGGATACGCAGATCGGCGCGGCTCACAAATGACGCGGCAGGGCCTGCGTGAAGCCCCGCGGCTTGAAGAACGCTCTGGAGGCCGGGCGCCACAGCAGCCACACCGCAGCAGCGCCGACCAGCCAGGCCGCGACGAACGCCACGGTGACGCCGTAGTACAGCACCGTCACGCCGAACCCGGCAGGGCTGCCCTGTGGCTGTGGGTGGAGCAGCTGCAGCGTCGCCAGGCCGAACAGCACCGTGGACAATATGCGCGCCCAGTTCCTGCCCTGGCCGTTCGCCCGCGCCATCCAAGCCCACAGGGCAATCCCGACCAGGCCGAAGACGATCCACACCGTGATGACGAGCGGTCTCATCTGGGGCGCGGTGAGGCTATGGCCCAGCAATCGCCCGCGGGCGGCGGCGGTGATGTCGATGATGATAAGAGCCAACCCGATGATCAGCCCGGCGGCGCTGACGGCGGCACCCGCGTACATGAACTTGACCGCGGTCTGTACCGGCGCGGGAGCAGGAGGCCGCGGCGGCCTGGCCGGCTCGCCGCTGGATGGGTAGGGCTGGTACATGGTGCCTCGCAGTCTTGTCATAACCTATCGCGGTTAGCAGCAGCGTGACAGTGATGCCTTTACCCCCGATTAAGGCATCACTGCGGAATGTCCCCGTGCTCCGCGTCTCCAGCGGCGACAGCCCGCACTCAGTTTGGCGGCAGCCACCTGGTCCACGGCGGTGCAATACTGTCCCGGCTGCTGCCAATACTGCTGCCATGACGGCGGGCTGCACCTGCCACGCATGGACAACTATGGAATATCGGCCCAGCGTACGGATCACAACGGACGGCCCTGGACGATGTGCCCGCTACTACGGATCAGCCCTTGGTATCGCTGGCGCGGCGCCGTACCGGCGCGAAAAATGGCGGCGGTACCGACCGTGACGTGCAGCAACCAGGCCGACCTACATTCGACCTTCATCGACCCGATTTGACCTTCCGACCTGCCCCAGCGACCTTCATTGACCTCGATGCCACTAGCTCCGGATCGGAAGGCTGGGGGCTCGAGTCCCTCCGAGCGCGCCCAGGCCAGCGGCCGTCACTGCTGCCGAACAGCCGGCTACAGGTCACTGCTGAGGCTGGCGACGACCTCGCTGGCGGCTCTGACTTCGGTCACGTAGCCGACGCCGGTGCCCGCGTACATCGCCATCTCCTCCACGCGCTCATTGGGGGACGAGCGCGACGGCGTCGTGGTCTTCCGCCAGCCGGATTCCTCTGCTGCATCGAGCGAGGCACGAAGAACGCGGTGCGGCGCGTCAGGCCATCCCTCGTCGTAGTGGGTGGTGATGACCGTGTCGCCACCGGCTGCTTCCAGGAGCCGCCGCAGGTAGGCAGGATGGGTATCGCATTCGGGCGTGGCGAGGAACAGGGTCCCGACGCGGACGCCACTGGCCCCGCGCCGCATCAGCTCGGCCACGCGGCCAGCCGTGGCGATCCCGCCCGCGGCCAGCACCGGGACCGAGACGGCGTCCAGCACGGCCGGCAGCAAGACATCCAGGGAAGTCGTGCCCCGCACGTGGCCGCCAGCTTCGGTCCCCTGGGCGATGATGAAATCACAGCCGCACGCCTGGGCAGCCCCGGCCTCCTCGGCCGACCCGACCTGCCAAGCGGCAAGGGCGCCGGCAGCCTTCACCACCTCGACATAATCGCGGCGGGGCCACGCGTAGAAGAACTCGACAACCCTGGCCTTACCGGCGGCGTCGGCGAACATGCCGAGGTCGAGCTCAACGTCCACGACGAAGTTCTGGCCCACTGCGCCGGGGCCGGGCGGCGCCACGCCCATGGGCACCATTCCCAGGCCACCGGCGCTGGCGACAGCTGCGGCCAGCCCCGCCGTCCCCACCCCGCCCATGGCGGCGAGCTGGATGGGCAGCGTGCACCCGACCAGGTCGGTAAATGCGGTCCGGATCTTTGCCACTTCGCCTCCCCCGCCCCTTCCGGTAAAACCGGACGGGCGCTAGAGCGATGCCAGCTCCGTCGCCATCTCACAACTCTCTCACAAACTGAGCGGACAGCACCGGACTCAGGCGCAGGGGCCGGATTCCCGGCGGACCGTGGCCGGCAGATACGGATTCCAGAGCACTGGCCGGACGCGCGGCCTTGATCTACGGTTCAAGAGGCGCGGGCATCGTTTCGAGCTGGCTTCGCCAGGCTAGACCGGTTGCCCATTCGCAGGGATCCGGCTACGGCGAGGAAGCCAGGACAAACACGGCCCTGTCCTGCCACCCGGCCAGGCGCGTGGTCGCCCCCGACCTGTGCATACGCCCGGCCCGCGATGGCGTCTGAATTAATTAGTCGGCGCCCCCGGGGTTGCCGCATTTACAACGCTACGATCGGCGTGGGCCGGAGGCGTCGGCCTGACGGATGAATTTTCCTACGCCCTGTGATGTACGCTCACCCCTCCGGACTACGCCCACCGCAGTGAGCTGAGGCCCGGTCCGGGAAAAGCCAGGGCGCTGGCGGGCCTGAGGAGCTACGTCACCAACCTGAAGGCCTGCCCCGACGGAACGCTGGTCACCGCGGAGTTCGTGATCGGCGCCGACCACCAGCTCCTCTAATCGAAAGCTTATTCTGACATGACCCAGGCCGACCGGCAGGCCAGGCCGGTGTATCATCACGTGCGCCACTCGATCAAAGCGCACCTGACCACTGTCTTCGCCGCCCTGGCCGTCTCCCAGTGGAGCGAGCACCAGACCGGCTTGACCATCCGCAGATTCGTCAAGACCGCCCGGCGCTACCGCACCATCCAGATCCAGGCAGGCGACCACCTCATCACCGCCGCCGACCTCGTGCCCGAAGACCTTCGCGCATCCCTCGCTAAGATCAGTAACGCAGGGAACGCTGCGCACCAGCCTGATAAAAGCCGGGCTTCGCTGAAACCAGCGCCGTTCTTGCTCCACTCCGTCGCACCTAGTAGAACGAAACTATGGGAAGACAGGCAGCCGTCGTGGTTTACGTGCTCGCGCTGGTAGCCGTCGTGGTCGGCGTGGACGTCCTGTTCTTCAGGCACCAGTTCTGGGAGCGGCTGATAGTAAACATAGGCATTGTCCTGGTATTCGTAGCGTTCTATTTGAGGTTCCTGAAGCGTCCATGAGCACAGGCGTCGCAATGCGGCTCACCCAGCTCCACGCCGAACCTGAATCGATGGGCCATGGAACCAGCCCATCTTCCTAACGGAATTGCTAACGACGGATCCGGACAACCCCGGATGAGGCCGGATCGGGCTGCCGCCCGAGAGCCCTGCGAGCAGGTCCATCTGACATCTACGGACCGATCTGGACGGCCCTAATCTTGCTTCCGATCTGAAGGCTGGGGTTCGGGTCCCGCCGAGCGCGCCAGGTCAGTGGCCCTCCAGGTCAGACGCGGGCTCCCCGGAACGCGGATATGGCAACCGGGACCCGCGCCAAACAGCTGTCTACGGCGGCGAGGATCACCGGTAGTGCCCGCCGGTGCTCTTCGAGGTCCACGGAGGGCACAAGGTCGCTTGCGCCACACCGTTCCAGCAGGCCGGTGATGTCGGCCAGCTGCGCTGCGATCCACTTCGCCGGGTCGGCCGTCAGCTCGTCCTCGAAGAAGCGTTTACCGACGTCGTTGTGCTCGAACCGCGGATGATAGTGAAAACACGGCGTTCCGGGATCAGACAGCACCATGAACAGGTCCGCTCGCCACAGGCCACCGTCGCTGACCGGCAAGACCGTGAATCCGGCGGCCCCGGCGCGATGATTCAAGCCCTCCACTTGTTCGACGCGGCGTAGTTCGACTCTGGCGCCGCCGTCGGTGACCTCGCCGCGCTCCTCCCAGTACCGCACGCTGATAGCTACTCGCCCGTTCACGAATACATACTTCACGACGCTGCCTTCCTTGCCACGACCGCTCGATCCGCATCCTTAACGACGCTGCAAAGATCCGGACCCAGACTCTGCCCGCCGAGCGCTCGCATGCAACCCAGGCGCTGGCCGGGGCCGAGGCCGGGATGGAGGCCGAGGGCCACGGGATTGGGTGTACCCGGCTCCCGGCTGGGCTAGTCCCGGTGGCCATCCCTGCGAACTGCGGGCAGTCACGCACTGTCTGGTCACGCCCGGCCGCTACTACGGACAGGGGGCGGGGGCTGGAGTCCCTTTCGGGCACGCCAGATCAGCGGCCCTTCGACCTCTCGACATCGGCCTTCGCGCCGATGGATTTGCCAACAGCGGCCGCGCCGCCGCCCCGAATCGAGCCCGCGGAAGACGTCCGCGGCATCCGCGACTTGATCGCGGACCATACGTCCTTGACCCGCAGCATGACGGACGGATCAGCATGGCCCAGACCGGGCCGCCACGATTGGCAAAAGGCGCTGGTGAGGGGACACTGTGATCATGCAGCTACTGGAGCGGGAACCGTCTCTGGCGTCACTGGCTGCGTATGCTCAGGAGGCACGCCAAGGCGATGCGCGGCTGGTCCTGGTGGCCGGGGAGGCGGGCGTCGGCAAGTCGGCCCTGGTGGAGCAGCTGCAGAGCGGCCTGCCTGATGCCCGCTGGTCCTGGGGTGCCTGCGACGGCCTGTTCACTCCGCGGCCGCTGGGACCGCTGTTCGACCTGGCCGGCCAGCTCGGCGGGGAGCTGGAAGATCTCTGCCGGACCGGCGCCAGCCGCGAGGATCTGTTCCGCGCTCTGCTGCGTCAGGTGAGCGAGCCGGGAGCGCTGAAGGTGGTGGTCATTGAGGACGTTCACTGGGCCGATGAGGCGACCGTGGATATGCTGCGCTTCCTTGGTCGGCGGTTCCGGGGCGCCCCGGCGCTGCTGATAGCCACCTATCGCGACGACGGCCTGGCGGCGGACGATCCGCTTCGTCTTGCGCTAGGTGACCTGGCCACGCAGCGGTCGACCAGGCGCGTGGAGCTGGCCCCGCTATCCGCGGACGCGGTGCGGCGCCTGGCCGCCTCAAGCGGCCTGGACGCGGCCGAACTGTACCGGCTGACCAGCGGGAACCCGTTCTATGTCACTGAGGTGCTGCAAGCGGGATTGCGCGTCGTTCCCGCGTCGGCCCGCGACGCGGTGCTGGCGCGCGCCGCGCGGCTGAGCGGAGAATCCCGCCGCCTGCTGGACGTCGCGGCACTGATCGGCGCGCGCAGTGATCTGCAGCTGATCGAGTCGGTCACGGCCTGCCCGCCGCAGGCCGTGGATGAGATCCTCGCATCCGGGCTGCTCGCCGACGATGGCGGGTGGCTGAGGTTCCGCCACGAGATCACCCGGCTGGCGGTGGAGCAGGCGGTCCCGGCGCATCGCCGCCGCGTCATCCACGCCCGGATCCTTGCTGCCCTGAGCGCATTCGGGGATGCGGACGACGCCCGGATGGCCTTTCACGCCGAGGGGGCGTGCGATGGCCCGGCTGTCTTCCGCTATGCCTCATCTGCCGCGCGCCAGGCCGCTGAGCTGGCGTCGCACCGTGAGGCGGCCGCGCAGTTCGGGCGCGCCCTTCGCTTCGCCGCCGGGGCCGATCCGGCGACGGCCGCCGGGCTGTATGACGGGCTCGCCTACGAACTGGGGCTGCTCGACCGATGGCATGACGCCGCCGACGCCGGTGAGCATGCGCTCGCGTCGTGGCGGCAGGCCGGTGACCGGCCTCACGAAGGCGCTACCCTGCTCCAGCTCGCCTACACGCTGTGGCGCCTGTGCCGCGGCGCTGACGCCCTCGCCGCAACCGAGACCGCGGTAGCGATCCTCGAACCGCTCGGACCCTCCGCCGGGCTCGCGTTGGCATATTCGAAACTGGCGATCGGGCGGATGCTGGACGACGAGCACGATGCCGCGATCGACCTGGCGGTGCGGGCGCTGGCGATCGCCGAGCCGCTGGGCGCGCTCGATGTGGTCAGCAAGGCACTCAACACCCGGGGCTGCTCGGTAGCTCGCACGGGCGGAGAGTGGACCGGGTACCTGCGCCGTGCACTGGAGATCGCAATCTCGGCCGGCCTTGACGAGCACGCGGGCGAGGCTTTCGCGAACCTGCACAGCCTGCATGTGTATCATCGGCGGTTCGCTGAGGCAAAGCGGTACTTCATCGATGGCATCGCCTACTGCGACGGGCACGACATCGGCACTTTTAGCACCTGCCTGCGGGGCGAGCGGGCCAGCACGCTGGAGCAGCTGGGCCACTGGGAGGAATCGGCGTCGCTCAGCGTAGAGCTGCTCACCGGTGGCGGTGCCTCGCCGGTCAACCGGATCATCCCGCTGATGAGCCTCGGCAAGATCCGGGCGCGCCGGGGCGAGGCCGGGACGTGGGAGCACCTGGACGAGGCAATGGCGGCAGCCGCCGGGACCGACGAGTCGCAGTGGATCGTGCCGGCCCGGCTGGCCCGCGCCGAGGCATACTGGCTCGGGGGCAGGCCAGAGGAGGCCGCGCGCGAAGCCGAGCTAGCCGATGACATCTGCGCCCGCACTGGCGCCTGGGAGCGCGGGGCGGTCGCTTGCTGGCTGCGGCGCACTGGCTCGCCCCGGCCACCCCGCGAAGACCTGGCCGAACCCTATCGGCTGCAGGTAACAGGCGACTGGGCGGCAGCCGCCCGGCTATGGACCAGCCTGGGCTGCCCGTATGAGGCGGCGCTGGTGCTGCACGACACGGCGCAGGAGACGGCGCTGCGTCAGGCCCTGCAAATCTTCACCGACCTGGGTGCCGCATCCGCCGCGCAGATCACGCGTCAGAAGATGCGTCGGCTCGGCATCCGGTCGATCCCCGTCGGGCCGCGGAGCGCGACCCGGGCGCATCCGCTCGGGCTGACCCGGCGCGAGCGCGAGGTGCTCGAGTTGATCTGCGCCGGGCACACCAACGCCGAGATCGCCGCGAAGCTGTTCCTAGCCGCCAAGACTGTCAACCACCACGTTTCCGCCGTGCTGGCGAAGCTGGGTGCCCCGACCCGCGGTGCCGCCGCCTCGCACGCGGCCCGGCTCGGGCTGGTCGGCGCGCCTGAAAGATAGGGCACACCGCAGGAAAACTGGGAACTCGCTCCCGATTCGGAACGCAGGCCGGCCACCATACGGTCACTTTGAACTCATCCACGAGCCGAAGGAGACCGTCATGATCCCGATCCGCCTCATCCGCTGCCTCGCCGCCGCCCTCGCCGGGCTGGCCGCTGCCCTGGTGATATTGGGCGCCGCGCCCGCGTTCGCTCGCCGCCGCCCATCGGCCCGCCCGCCCCGTCAGTACAACCGGTCCAGGTCCGCACCGTCGTCGTCGGCGGCATGCCCGGCTGGCAGATCGCCCTGATCGCCGTCGGAGCCGCGCTGCTCGCCGCCGCCACAGCGGTGCTGCTGGACCGGGCGCGCGCCGCCCGCCGTCAGCCGGTCACCGCGGCCACCTGAGCCGTCCATGCCGACCAGCAGGACCTGGTACCGATCCCCGGCTCTGCCAACCCCCATGACTACCTCGCCAAGGGAGCACGACCATGAACCCCATCCGCCGTCTTGCCGCCGCCCTGGCCGGGCTGGCCGCTGCCCTGCTCACATTCGCCGCCGCGGCGCCCGCCGCGCTCACCGAGCCGCTACCGCCTGGACCGCCTAGCGCCCCGGCGAATTGGCCCAGGGTCGACTGCCGCATCTCCTCCCAGCCGGACGGCACCTGGGTCGCGGTGTGCAACACCAGCAGCACCTCCACCACTACCTGCAATCTAGTCCCGCTGCCGGCCACGCCATCCGGCTATCTGCGGCAATGGCCCGCACCGCACGGCCAGCAGTGGGCAGCCATCGACTGTCCCGGGCCCTATCCCTTCGGCGGCGTGACGCTCATGCCCGGCAGCCGCCGGTAAGCGCTCCGTGAGCACGCTTAGGACCAATCGAGACCGCCATGATCCCCATCCGGCTGGTCACTCTTGCGGCCGCCGCCCGGCCCGACCTACATGCCTCAGTACAAGCTGCCAGAGCAGGCCCAGGCCAACACGCTGGACGCTGAGTCGACCGCGGCGTTTCAGACGGGCAACCAGGCAGGGCTCACCAGCGACAACTACGTCCGGATCACGGTGCTTCTGGCCGTGGTGCTGTTCCTGGTCGGCATCGGCAGCTCGTTCAAGCTGAAAGGCGCGCGGTACGCCTTGATCACGTTCGGCTCCGTGCTGCTGATCGTCTCGGTTGTGCTGATCTTGCAGCAGCGAGCGCCTCCGAGCTGAAGCACCGCGGAAGGTCGAAGGGACGGGCGCCGGCGCACCGGCCCGGCGTCAGCGCCGGGCCCAGCCCTGGGGGCCCGCCCGCCGCACGAAGGGCGCCGGGCAGCGCGCCGATAACCGCTGGCCAGGCCGCGACGCTGCGCCATATGTTTGAGGCCATGGTGCCGACGAGTCATCTACTTCAGTTCGCCGCCCTCGCGGTGGTACTCATCGCTGTTCCGGGGCCGAGCGTGCTGTTCGCCGTGAGCCGTGCGCTGACGGTCGGCCGCCGCGCCGCGCTGTTCACGGTCGCCGGGAACGAGCTGGGCCTGTTTGTGCAAGTGGCGGCCGTCGCGTTCGGTGTCGGCGCTGCGCTGGAGCGGTCGGCGGAAATATTCATGATCGTGAAATGGGCAGGCGCCGCCTACCTGGCCTACCTCGGCGTTCAGGCGATCCGGCACCGGCGGTCGATGACTGAGGCGCTGGCGGCCCGGATCACGCCCGTGCGGCCACTGCGGGCGATGCGCGACGGCTTTATCGTGGGAGCGACCAACCCGAAAAGCGTCGTGTTCTTCGTGATCGCCCTGCCAGAGTTCACCGGCCGCGGCGCCGGGCAGCTGCCGGTGCAGGCGCAGATGCTGATCGTCGGCGCCCTGTTCCCGGTCATGGCCCTCGTCCTCGACAGCGTGTGGGCGGCAGCCGCGGCCACGGTCCGGCAGTGGTTCACCCGATCGCCGCGGCGGCTGGCACTGATTGGCGGCGCGGGCGGCCTGATGATGATCGGGCTCGGCGTCGCCATCGCCGCAACCGGCCGCAAGGACTTATGCGAGCGGTGAGCCGCCCCCCTAATAGATAAGGAGGCGCCAGACACCTGGACCCCTCGGCCGTTGATTAGGCCCGGGGGCTCACCGCTGGACCCTGGCCCATGGGGTACTGGCCAGATCCCGCCCAGGGAGGCAGCATCAAAGGGCGTCGGGCGCCCGCCGGGCCCTTGATCGTAGACCGCGGTCAGACGTGCTTTCAGGGATGGCCGCCAGTGCTAGCCAGGCAGCTAGACCTCGATGCGTGAGCCCATGATGACGGTGCGTTCGCGGGGAAGCTGGAAGTATTCGG
>Ga0187780_10003544_pt1 | contig 11775 bp, 11 predicted proteins | sample 1015_Q2_SP10_20__FD_132429 | JGI IMG/M metagenome (GOLD analysis project Ga0187780, IMG submission 132429) | Tropical peat soil microbial communities from peatlands in Department of Meta, Colombia - 1015_Q2_SP10_20_MG | ecosystem: Environmental > Terrestrial > Soil > Wetlands > Peat | place...
AGTCAGGCGTTACTTCAATGTAAGCAACGCTTCACGTTCAGCAGCAGATTCAAAAAATTGCTGGTTCTTGACTATTTCAACGAGTTTTTTTCGACCTTTGGGGCTACCAATCATGAGGACACCAACAAGTTTGTTCTCGCGGAAAAATAATTTACGATAGTTCTCATTGCCTTTTTCGCCTGGTTCTCTAAGCGCAATGGAATGAAGCTCTACATTATTCGTCTCTGCTGTACCAACCACAGCGATATTCACATTGAACAGCGGACTTGTGTAGGTAGGAACATCGATATAGGCTTCATGACCTCCCGCCATATTCACACCTACTATACGTCCATGTGCCATAGCGTTATCCCAGGTTCCCATGGTATGATGCTTTCCAATGGTCGGATCATAAAACTCTGCCACGTCTCCAGCGGAATACACGCCGGGAACATTGGTCTCCATATATTCATTGACCACAATCCCACTCCGAACCTCAATCGCAGTATGAGCAAGGAATTGGGTGTTCAGCGTGATGCCAAGGCCAACGCCAATAACATCTGCCTGGATCTCTCGCCCTTTCTTCGTCTTAACATAAGCTGGAACACCATTTTGGGGTACGATCGATTCGATTTCGTCTCCATGTATGACTTCGACACCAAACTTTTTGGCAATATTATCAACAACTTCACCGCCCTCGGGATCGAGCGCACTGCGCAGCCAGTAAGGGCCACGCATCAACCAGGTGGTATCGAGCTTACGTACAGCAAACCCATCACACAATTCGTACGAAATAAAACTTCCGCCAAAGGCCAGAGCTGTACGTGATTCGAGCATTCGAGCAATGATGGATTTGGTATCATCTAGCGTCACAAAGTTATAAATATGCCTGGTGCCTTCAGCGCCTGGTACCCTTAAAGGATTGGCCCAACCACCCGTTGCGACCAGTAAAGCATCGTATGGAAATTCCTGACCGTCACCGGTAACGACTACACGTTCATCTGAGTTGACATTGGTTACCATGGTTTCTGTGACAAGAGTGATATTGCGTTGCTCATGCCATGCAAAGTCGCGTATCATCACTTTTTGCTCAACAATTACTCCCTGCAAAAAACGTGGAAGGGAAACCCGGTTATAGAGTGGATACGGTTCGTTTGTCAGTAAATGAATGCTACAATTTGGATCATTTTTGCGCAAAGTATCGGCAGCAGTCGTACCAGCAATTCCATTACCGATGATCACATATCGTCTATCATGCGTTGTCAAAAGAAATTCTCCTTTTTACATGTGATTTTGATCCTGGTTTCAGGGGATTTTAGCACAGGTTCTGGGATAATACTATAATTCACCTTGCCAGCACATCAAAATCGGATTACAAAATCAGGGGGAGCAGATTTTTAGCAAACGAAAAGTAGCGAGTTGAACACGTTCAAGCATTTGACTCGCTACCTCTTGTGAACTTCGATGTTCTATTTGGTGCAGATTTCAACTTTTAGCTGCACTCGTGTAAGCATTGATCTCTTCTATGAGCGCCTTTTGTACCTGATCGATATTCTGGTTGCCATCTATCTCTCTCAATTTCTGCTGCTGGCTGTAGTATTCGAGCACCTGAACAGTTTGATTAAAATAGATGACCAATCTTCTGCGCATTGCTTCTCCAGCATCATCAGGACGCTGGTAGAGCTTACTTCCATCAAGATCACAAATGCCGCTTACTTCCGGTGGATGATTTTTGACATGGTAGACATGTTGGTTCGCCTGGCAGAAAACTCTACCACCAAGCCTCTGGAGTAACTCTCCGCGAGAGACTTTCAGGTAAATGACAAGATCGAGCTTGCGATTGAAATGTTGAAGCTCTTCATCTAATGCCTGTGCCTGTACAAGCGTACGAGGAAAGCCGTCCAGCACTACCCCGTTCATACTCTCAGGTTCTTCGATGTGACGAATAACCATTGGGATTGTAATATCGTCGGGAACCAGCTCCCCAAGATCAACATATCTCTGAGCTTTTAATCCAAGCTCAGACTGTTCCTCAAATGCCTTCCTGAACAGATCTCCACTTGCGATATGCCTGAGTCCGAGAAGCTGAGTAAGTTTTTCGGCCTGAGTGCCTTTTCCCGCTCCCGGTGCCCCGATCAGAAGTATATCCATGCCTTTCCTCCAATACAAACTAGTCCAGTCACCAAACGATACCCGAAAAGAGCATACACGGGTCAGTGCCCGTTATGTATAGTATAACAGATACTTTTTTCCTTATTAAAAGTAGCATTGTGATATCACAAGCCCATCACTGAGCGAAAGAATAGTGTCACAAAAAGAGCACAGTGCATTTTTACGTGGAATTTAATGTGCCGGGCGTAATGCAGCCACAATCATCGCTACCACACTAATCCCAAAAGAGACCAGGAACGCAAAGTGCAGACCATGAAGGAAAATAGCAAGCGCTGCCGGATACTGGCTCATACCTCCGCCATAAATGAATACCTGCACCATCGCAGCCATTGGTACCGCGCTTAGAGCCAGGGGAAAGACAATAGCAATACTTAGCATCTGTCCTGTATTATTTAGCATAGTGAGGATACCAGCTGCTGATCCGCGTTTCTGAGGCTCTACTGAACTCATAATCGCGTTCGTGTTGGGCGAAACAAAGAAACCAGAACCCCCGCCCATAAGAGCCATATAGAGGGCAAGCAACCAGTATGGTGTTGATGGTGTGATGGTAGCAAGCCCAAGTAGCCCTAATGATGAGATGCCTAACCCTACAGGCGCCAGAATGCGTGACCCGATACTATCGGATATTCTTCCACTTATTGGACCGATGATCATAAATGCCATGCCAAAGGGGATCAAAAGCAATCCCGCGCGTAACGGGTCCTGTCCGTATGGTCCTTGTAAGAAGAAAATGAGAAGAAATAGCACGGCTCCACGAGCTATCCCATTCAGCAGTCCACTTAAATTAGCCATCAGGAAAATGCGTTTTTGAAAGAGTCGTAATTGCACCATCGGAACCTTGATACGAGGCTCAATAATGCCAAAGAGAATTAAGCTGATCAAACCAATCAAAATGAGAGCATAAGTCACCGGCTGGCTCAGAATGGGGAACGCCAGCATACTTAACCCGAGTAATACTCCTGTCAGACCTACGGTGAGCGTAAATAAACCAAACCAATCAATACGCTGATGCTTCACAAATTGTAATGGCTCGCGCAGGCGCCAGATACCCCAGATGACTCCAAAAATACCAATTGGTACATTAAACAGGAAGACCAGGCGCCACGACCACTCCGTCAGTAAACCACCAATTATGGGACCAATCAAGAATCCAGCCGCACCTGCTATCTGATTTATGCCCAGACCTAATCCAACCCGTCCTTTACGGAAAGCATCTGTGACAATGGCCGTACTATTTGTCACCAGTAAAGCTCCACCTACTCCCTGGATGAGACGTCCCAGAATAAGGTCTGCACCATGAAACTGGGGTTGAGCAAGTCCCGCAACAAGTGAACCCAGTACGAAAATGGCAAAACCGCTATTATACAGTCGTTTCCGTCCCCACATATCAGCCAGGCGCCCAACAACAGGAGTGAGAACAGTTGTAACCAGGAGATATCCCAATAATACCCACATGATCGTAAAAAATGAAGCATGCAGGTCAGCCATAATATTGGGGAGAGCTATGAGTAATGCAGAACCCTGTACCGAGGCGAGCAGCGCTCCAACGGTTGTAACAGAAAGCGCAGTCCATTGATAACCATCTTTATGCCCGGCTGATTCTATCTCAATAGCACGAGCTTCATTCGCTTGTGCAGTAGTTGTTTCTGACGAAGATAAACGAGAATTGTGCATAATAGTCCTTCTATTCAATGATAAGCGAAATGCAAACGCATAGTCAACAAGCTATGTGTTTGCATGATTTAGCTTCCTCACTAATAATTCATAGATCTTTGCAGAAATCACTCATGATGTTTTGATCCTGCACACATATTTCTGGAAAGTTATTTTCGGACGTTAATACCCAGAGTGAAACTTTGAGCCGGTGGCCTGTCTTGCTCCCATGCTCGTCGATAAGCAAATTCAATCTTGCCCATACCTTCCTTCACGGCCTGGAAGTGCCAGGAATGGCTTCCACCTTTACCGGGAGTGTTCCCGGCAGAATCAAATGATTGATCGAGCAGTTTGCAAGCTGGTTCCCCACTGGAGATAGGATTCCAGCTAAATCCAGTAGTGGGATTTTCACGGAGGATTATAACGAATTCCTCTCCAACATGCAGTTGAATAGTATTTTGATTGGAGTGTTCGTCAAAATGTAGCATGGACATTCCACCTGAAAGCTTGAATCTTTACAACTAACAGGAAGAATTATACCGCAAAGAAGATACATTTCGCTCTGATGACTTTCATGGAAATGAAGGAATAAGTCAAACGGTAAAAAGCAGGACAATGCGCGTATAAGTAGTGTCACCACAATTCGTGGCCAAACTAAAACCATATTGAGAAGGAGGTGGTGGCCGAGCATAAAGCACATCAAGTATAGTTTGAAGTTGTTTTTTTATAACGCTTGAAATCTTGAGACGATTCAATGATTAAGGAGATTGAAATATGCCTCAAATCGCACATTATGGATGGATACCTGACCTACCCGACCAACGGGATTATCAATATACTGCACCCGTAGCAGTTATAGGAGAACTACCGCCCAGTGTCGATCTTACCCCAGCTTGCCCTGCTGTCTATGACCAGGGCCAATTAGGAAGTTGTACAGCCAATGCCATCGCAGGTGCAATCGAGTTTGACATGATGAAACAAAACCTGCCTCAGATTTACATACCATCCCGTCTATTCATTTACTATAACGAACGCGCTATAGAGGGCACTATCAACTCAGATAGCGGAGCACAGATTCGAGATGGCATGAAAAGCGTGGGCACCCAGGGAGATTGCTCCGAAGACATGTGGCCATACATTATTGCGAATTTTCAAGAGCAACCATCTCAAGACTGCTATCAAGATGCTTTACAGCACAGGGCGATACTCTACCAGCGATTGAACAGGAACCTCGATGATATGAAAGCATGCCTTGCATCCGGCTACCCGTTCGTCTTTGGGTTTACAGTTTATGAAAGTTTCGAAAGTCAACAAGTGGCACAGACTGGTCATGCACCAATGCCACAAAAGGGAGAGCAAGTGAAAGGCGGTCATGCCGTGCTTGCAGTTGGCTATGATGATGATAATCAATGGTTCATTGTACGAAATTCCTGGGGAACAAACTGGGGTATGCAAGGGTATTTCACTTTACCCTATGCCTACTTTACCAGTCGTAACCTCTCCAGCGATTTCTGGACTGAACGATTAGTACAATAATGCTTCACTGATACAGAACAGCCTGGACTCTGAGGGACTCAGAGTCCAGGCTGTTCTGTATCAGTGATACTATTTTAGAGAACTATATCTATCTTCCCCTCTACCACAGATTCATCATCGTTAATCCAAAAGACTCGCTCATAGGGAGGTTCGGGGTAGAATTGCTGTGAGAAAATGATGTAATAGAGTTTGTTACGTATCGCCCATTCCTTGTCTCTTTTGGAGGGATAGGCTTCACTTTTGGGGTGTGAGTGATAATAGATCATCTCACCATCGTATGCATCAATATCTTCATAAATACGGAGCAAATCAGTTGGGTCGATGATGGAGAAATCATCGGGATGCTCAGCAGCATTAGTCGTTGGATAGTGCTTGACTACCTGGCTATCTTTCACGCCTAATGCACCACACGCTTCATTGGGATAACCCGCCACAACGTGCTCAAGCATATCTGAGTAGATTTGTTGAGGAACCTGGATTACGAAGCCCTCTACGCCTACCATAATAGAATTTCCTCGAGGTCATCTTCCAGTTGATCGAGATCGCGCGTCCACAGGTCTTCACTCAGATATTTCCAACCGCCATCTGAAAGTATCACGACGATCTTGCCATAGTCCATCGTTGTAGCAACACGTAGAGCAGCGTGAAGAGCAGCGCCACACGATGGGCCAGCAAAGATTCCCTCCTGATCTTTGAGCTGGCGCGTCCTGCGTATAGCATCCCGAGCCGAAACCAGGATTTTCGCATCAAGAAGTGATTGATCCAACACGGGAGGAACGAAACCATCCTCGAGACTGCGCAGACCCTGCACTCCATCGCCCTGCAAAGGTTCCGCTGCCACGACTTTGATTGCCGGATTGTATTCCTTCAAACGACGAGCATTGCCTGTCAGGGTGCCACCGGTACCAAGACCGGCTACAAAGACATCCAGACCAGGTAGATCTCTGATTATCTCCAGAGCAGTGCCTTCATAATGGGCGCGTGGGTTAGCTTCGTTCCCGTACTGGTAGAGCATCACATACCTGTCATCTTTGCTCGCCAGCGCTTGCGCTAGCTTCACCGCGCCATTGCTACCTAATGCTCCGTCGGAGTAAACGATATTCGCACCGTAGAGTTCGAGCATCTGGCGGCGTTCCTGCGTCACATTGTCAGGCATTACTGCTGTAAATGCATAACCCTTCACACGGGCAATCATAGCCAGAGCGATACCGGTGTTGCCACTGGTCGGTTCTAGAAGAATAGAGCCGGGTTTAATCCTGCCACTCGCCTCAGCCTCTTCAATCATCATTTTCGCGATGCGGTCTTTGACACTGCCGGAGGGATTGAAACCTTCGAGTTTGGCAAAGATCTGCACACCAGGGCGAGGACTGAAACTTTTCAGCTCTACGAGCGGGGTATTTCCGATGGTATCTAATATGCTACTGTAACGCATGGTATTTTTCTGAAGATGCAGATGCACTACAACCGCCGGCCATGGCGGGCAAAAGGATGACCGTATCTGTAGGACCAACATTCGTATCTAGGCCCTGCAGATAGCGCACATCCTGATCATTGACGTAGATGTTAATAAAACGGCTAAGATTACCGTCGGGTTGAATCTGTTCTTTCAGCGCCGGGTATCGCTCAAACAAATCGTTTAATACTTCCGCGAGATTTTTCCCCTCTGCGCTTACCTGCTTTGAACCTCCTACGAAGGTCCTCAAGACGGGCGCCAGGCGTACCGTTGACATTGAATGCTCCTTCTCTATCTTCCTCATTTTACTATGACCTGGCCGGCATTGCGCAGAACTCAGCGTACGTTGGCAAATCCTCTGGATGGGCATTCTCGCCACAAGCAGGGCACTCGGGATCACGGAAAAGGCGTAGTTCGTTAAATTCACCGGCAAGACCATCATAAGTCAGAAGGCGCCCAACTAATGGATCACCGATACCAACTAAGAGTTTGATAGTCTCTGTAGCTTGCAGCAGGCCGATGATTCCTGGCAGCACACCCAGTACTCCAGCTTCAGCACAACTTGGCGCAAGCTCAGGAGGTGGCGGCTCTGGAAACAGGCAGCGGTAACAAGGACCATCGTTGGGTTTGAAGACGGTCAGTTGACCTTCAAAACGGAAGACACTACCATGAACGACCGGCTTATTGGCAAGCAACGCAGCGTCATTCAGTAAATAGCGTGTGGGAAAATTATCAGTGCCATCGAGAATGACATCGTAATCAGCTATGATGCGTGCCACGTTAGTTTCATCCAAGCGCTCGATATAGGTGATTACCTTGACATCAGGGTTCAGGGCTTCCAGAGTCTCACGGGCTGATTCAGCCTTGTACTGGCCAACTCGCGTTGTATTATGTAAAATCTGACGTTGCAGGTTGCTCTCTTCCACTACATCAGAGTCAATGATGCCTATGGTTCCAACACCAGCAGCAGCCAGGTAATAGGCCGCGGGAGAACCGAGTCCTCCGGCGCCAATCAACAAGACTCGCGATTCAAGGAGTTTAAACTGCCCTTGCTCACCAACTTCAGGAACAAGTAAATGGCGACTATAGCGTTTGGATTGCGCCTCACTCAACATGCGTGGTTGCACAAATGGATACCCACTGCCTTTCCACTGTCCAAAACCGCCAGACATAGAAATTGGATTTTGATAACCCATTTGCTGCAAGGTTACCCCTGCCATAAGTGACCGCACACCCCCAGCACAGTAAAGTACGACAGTCTTCGATTTGTCAGGAACAGCTTCTTCTATCTGCAACTCGAGATAGCCACGAGGCACATGGATAGCGCCAGGAAGATGTCCTTCGTTCCATTCGTGCTTTTCACGAACATCTACAAGGACAATCTCCTGATCCATAGAGCCAGCCTCGTGTTGAATAGCTAATGCTTCATGAACCTGGGATGGCGACCATTCTGGAACCTGTTTTCGGGCCTGCCGCATAATTTCGCGTGATGCATTACCCATGTAGAATTACCTCTCGAAATTGTTGACTATGTATATCAACTTACTAATTATTAGTTCATTCACAAGATTACCATGTATTTTTTTCGCTTGTCAAGGAAAAAAGCTCTTGTGGTGGTGCCACTTATCTTTTATTAGGTACTCAAAGTTAATAACATGAAAGCAGCATCGAATATTCCAGCGTGTTTCATTTGATTGCAATTTGTATTTTTGGCTGTGTGTGGCTAAAGCTGTCATATTAACCCCCATATCGCACTTGGGAGTTCACCAAGTCACAGTTTCGACTGTTGAATAAGGTATGTTGTTTCCCTACTTTTAGACTACGCAACTGATTTCACATTCTCACCCTGTTCAAAGGGTGAAACTGATGTTATTATGATTATGCAGCTAATTCCGAAGAAGGGCATCGGGGAGTTCACCCATATTTGGTTTTTTAACTTCCAATCCGAAGGGTGGAGGGAATATAGAGGCTGTCAGTTGTGTCAAAGCGGTTAAGCCTGACAGCGTCAGGCATAGTCATTGATACACCTGAAAATGATGGAAAACTTACAAATGAGTGAGACAGCAGATATCATCATCATTGGGGGCGGGGTAATGGGCGCAAGCATTGCATACCACCTGGCCAAACAGGGGGACGCACAGGTTACGCTCCTGGAGCGACAAGCGTTGTGCAATGGCACTACAGGGCGCTCTGGAGCCATCATCAGACAACATTACTCGAGTGACTTCACCATTCGCATGGCAAGAGAATGTCTCGCAGTTTTCCAGCATTTCGATGAGCGTGTTGGAGGAGATTGTGGTTTTGTCACTACTGGCATGATCGTTATGGTAAACGCAGAAGGGGCAGAGGCATTACAAGCTAACGTGAAGTTGCAGCAGGAACAGGGTGTTGATACCCAGCTCATTCAACCAGAAGAAGTCAGCGATGTTGCTCAAGGATACAGTGGATCTGGAGTGGCTCTCGCTTGCTATGAACCTGCTACCGGCGTGGCTGATCCCATGGCAACGACGTACAGTTTTGCAAAGCGCGCTCGTGATCTTGGCGCAAGTATTCGTGAAGGCGTATCTGTTACGCACATCTTGACAGATCATGAGCGCGTATCCGGCGTACGCACAGATGCTGGTGACTTCCAGGCAGCTAAAGTAGTCCTGGCAGCCAATGTGTGGAGTGTAGGCCTTGCGCAAGCAATCGGAATTTCAGTGCCAATCAATGCTACCCGGCACCCTATGGTAGCATTGCGTCGTCCCAATGACTTTGGTGGCCGGAGCGGATTACACGCGGTCGGGCTTGATCTGACACGCGACATTTACCTGCGGCCAGATACTGGTGGAATGACACTGGTCGGCTCAACAGAGAATGTTTATACTCCAAGCAATCCTGATCATTACGCAGAGGGACTGACTGAACAAGAGATAGCATACTTCCGAACCCGGGCCGGAGGGAGTATTCCCGCGCTGGCTCGAGCAGTGCCGCGCGGGGGATGGGCCGGAATATATGACGATACACCCGACTTTCATCCCATCCTCGACGCTCTGCAAGGGTATGAAGGCCTGTATGGCGCATTCGGCTTCAGCGGCCACGGATTCAAGCTCTCGCCTGTCGTTGGGCAGTGGATGGCACAATTCATTCTGGCTGGCACGAAACCCGACGATATGCAGCACTTTGCTTTTGACAGGTTCACACAGGGTAGAGAAATACGTCCGCGCTATTCACCGGGAGTGCTGGGATAAAACTTTCATCCTGTGTTGCAGATTACACATATCGCACTCAGAGTAAACTCTGCAAAACTACTTCTGACCAAGCGAATTTGGCTCTCGCAGCACATCAGAGGAAGAGCATCAATAACGATGGTGCTGTTTTCAAACTAAACTGGTTTCTAATGTGTACAACCTAACTGAACTAGCGAATAGGCATTATGGGGAACTTTCCTATATCTTGAAACGTCTTGACGGTAAAGGTCTACATTTTCTATATACTGTAGATAGTGATGAGAGGATCGTATAGGATATCCAACTGGAAATACCGAGGGCTGTTTTCATGAAAAGATTTCATACCACTAGACAAATTTGCTACCCGTTCTTACCGTTAGTTTTGCTTACAGCACTGATCTCGTTAGGGCTTGTTGCATGCACGAGCAGGCTCGAGTCAAATATTAGTACAAGATCTCAGCCGATACAACAACCTACTACAGTAGTGGGATATGGTACCGCTCATGGATGCCCTAGTGATACTGAGGTGACAAGTTCGCTGCCCGTTGCAAATGTAGCAGTTAGACCCACTGGAGCGAATTCTACTGTCATAGCCCATGTTGGTGATGTAATTGAAATACAATTACCTTTCGGACATAAATGGACAGGTCCCACTACTTCAGAAGGTGGACTGCAATTGCAAACACCTGCTGGCTATGCATATACAGCTACGAAGATGTGTATCTGGCGCTTCAGTGCTCAGAGTGTAGGTCTGACCCTGCTGACATTTTCAGCAGAGGCTATTTGTGAGAAAGGCCAGGGATGTCCACAGTATGTATTTGCTGTCACATTTACGATTGAGGTGAAATGATCTTATCCTACATAAATAGGTATGTAATAATCCACTTTCCTTGGTATTTTGCAAACCATTTTGAAATGATCAAACTGAAGATGAGTGTGGCAACACTACCATACTCATCTTCAAATCACAGCCTAAAAGGTCATCTGAGTAGATATTAGAGAATTTCCCTGTCAGAGCATTGGTAATAGATTGGCAACATTCGGTGACCCCCACCCAGTAACGGGATCCCATCCCTTTTGTGTGCTGAAACCAGTAACCTGACCTGGAGAACCATTGATCTCAAAGTCGAATGTATTATTGCCTATTCGCACATCGTGGAAAGACTGGCTATAGTTTGCGGAATTCTTTCCAATCGCATAAATTGTGGTGTTCAAGAAGCCCAGTCTTTTACCAGCGAATTGATCTGCCAAAGCAGTAATGCCTGCCCATTGCGGTGTACCTGCGCTCGTTCCCCCCGTTAGTATTACTGCATCTGGACCTAGTCCACACGAACTACAAATAATAATAGCACCACTGTTAATGTTATCAGCATCATAAGCGACATCAGGCACACCACGATGGTTACCAATACTAGATACGCCATTTTGATAAGCAGGTCGTGAAAAAACAACGCTGAAACCGCCACTAGTAGCATCGTTTTCTGGAGGAGCATCGAAACTCGAGTTGTTCCAGGAGGTTTCTGAGACATACTGACCCTTTGAATTCACATATAAAGCGGTCCCACCAACTGCCGTCACCAATGGATCGCTTGCGGGATAGCCAACGGCAAGAACAGGCAGTCCTGTGGTAGGATCTGTTTGCGCAGAACCAGTATCACCAGAAGAGACGAAGAGTGAAACTTGTTGCGCTTTTGCCTGTATGAATAACTGATGCACAGCCTGGACAAATGCGGGATCAGCTGTTTCATTTTCACCGATACTCTCCGAAAATAC